>Ga0214473_10000383_pt1 | contig 61686 bp, 59 predicted proteins | sample RVTome_7_FD_203509 | JGI IMG/M metagenome (GOLD analysis project Ga0214473, IMG submission 203509) | Soil microbial communities from uranium-contaminated site in the Upper Colorado River Basin, Wyoming, United States - RVT98D197 | ecosystem: Environmental > Terrestrial > Soil > Contaminated >... | reverse complement strand
CTATACTATCCGCACAGTTTCGAAATGTCCAGCGGCTTCTTCAAATCGTCAGCTTATTCGGCGGCAGCGCCTAAGTAACGGGGGCGCAGGCTCCTCGGTCGGGCCCGACGCGAACACGGCCGTGGTGGTTGCGCTCACGTCCAGGTTGGTCAGGATACAGTCGGCATTGGCATCATCGTTCCGGCACGTCGCACGAGCGCCGGAGGCGAGCAACTGCATGAGGCGCGGGAGATCGCTGGCGGTTACCGCGTCATTACAATCGGCGTCCCCCGGCAGCGGTGGGCGCTCGCGCTGGCAGGTCGAGGAGCAGCAGTCCCCGCTGACCGTGTTGCCGTCGTCGCACTCTTCGGGGGCGTCGAGTCGGCCGTTACCGCAATTGATCGTGGCCTCGAGCGCACCGATATCGCACGCTGCACCGTGAGGGCGGGGTACGTCGCGCTCGTCTCGAGAGGGGCAGGCGGTATCACCGCTGCCCGGCACCGCGGGGTTCCCGGCATCAATCGCGGCGCTGCCGCTCTGCAGGGCATGGGTCCACACGGGACCGCCGTTGTCCTGCAACGGTCCGAGATTCGGCTCCACATCGGTCAGCAGATGGCCGATGGCGCCACTGATTGCACAATGGGCGGCATTTTGAACCAAATTGTAACCGAGCGACAGGAGCGTGCCGCCGCAATCAGATGCCTGCGGGCCTTCGCTGGAGTTCGCCGCGATCAGGGTGTTGGCGAAGTCGACGGTGCCAGTCTGGTTGAGGACAGCCACGCCACCGCCATAGAGCAGCGCGGTGTTCTGGGCGATGGTGGAGCTTCTCAGGTGCAGTATGCCGGCATTGAGAATCGCGCTCGCGGTATAGGCCATATTGCCGGATACCGTGGTATTGATCAGCGTCAGGGTGCCCTCGTTCACAATTCCGGCGCCGGTGCGAGCGCGGTGTCCGACGATAGTGGTGTCGGTGAGCGTTGCCAACCCCGCGTTCGCCAACCCGCTTTCGTGGATCAGACCGCCCTCGTCCGCGATCAGCGAACGCTGAACCGTCAAAGTGGCCCTGTTGACAATGGCGCCGTGGCGGTGCCGCGCCACGGTGCTGTCCACCAGCATCGCACTGCCAGCGGCGATCCAAATACCAGCACCGAAGGCGGAATCGGCGACGGTGCTCTGCTGCAGCGTGAGCGTTCCGGCACCGTTGCGTACCGCCGCGCCTGTTGCTTCCATGACACCGTTGCCGCTGATCCGAGTGGTGCGAACGGTAGCCACTCCCGAATTATCGATGGCACCCGCGGTGAAGCCGGTATTGCGGCTCAGATCACTTGCCGTAACGGTCAGCGATCCGTAGTTGAGGATGCCGCCCGTCTGGCCGCTATTCAGGGTAAGCTGGGCGTCGATCAGCGTGAGCCGACCCTCATTGGCGATCGCGCCCGCGCTGGCCCCGAAGAGAACCGCTGTATTTCTTCGAATGGCGCAGTGGGCGAGAGTGAGTGTCCCGCGATTCCAAATACCGCCGACCGCCTCGGGTCCAAAGCGCGTATCGGCATAGCGGCCGTTTTGGATGGTGATTCCACTGATCGCCACGTGGGCTGCGGGTGCAACCTCGAAAACCCGATCGAGGGCGCCACCATCGACGACGGTGCTGGCCGCTCCCGCTCCCCGTAATTGCAGATCACCGAGGATGTCCAGATCGCCGCTCCCGCCCGCATCCTCCCGGCGCCCGGCAAGTGACAACAGGTATGATCCTGCGGGCAAGCTGATCACGTGTGTCCCTGGCCGCGCATTGGCTTCCTGAATGGCGGCACGCAAGCTGCAAACCCCCATCGAGGTGGCGCACCGCCCGTCACCTGGGGCCGCATCGACGCCATCCGTGAAGCTGTTCACGGCGAACGTGACGACGCAGTCCGCCATCTCCGGCACCCCACACCCGCACACGCCAGGGTGGGTCTTGTATGGATCGTGCGGGCATTCGTCGACACAATCCATGACGGAGTCTCGGTCCGTATCGATATCCGCCATCCCGCAGCCGCACGGTCCGGGTGCGACTTTGTTCCGATCGGCGGGGCAACCGTCACAGACATCGCCGACCCCGTCACCATCCGTGTCGCGTTGACCTGGGTTCGGGGTCTCCGGGCAATTGTCGATGCAATCGGGCACCCCGTCGCCGTCGGAGTCAACGTCAGCCACCCCGCAGCCACATACCCCGGGCGCGCTCTTGTGGGGGTCATCGGGGCAGGCATCGAAGCAGTCGGGGATGCCATCGTGATCGGCATCAGCCGTGGCATTCGCGCACTGATCACACACGTCCGGCACGCCGTTCTTGTCGGCATCGAGCTCGCACTCATCGGGGATGCCGTTGGCGTCACAGTCATTACCTACGAGCTCGCATTCGTCCGGCACACCGTCGTTGTTGCAATCCAGACTGGAAGGACGGGGCGCTCGATTATGAAAGACGAGCAGCGAATTCAGTTTTCCAATGCCGACGACCAGGTCCTCCGCGCCATCGCTGTCGAAATCCCCGACAGCAATCGAGACCCCGACGCGGTCACTGAAGGAGACCGTTCTAGCGGGCACGAGTGTCCCGTGACCGACATTCCGCAGCAGTGTCAAGGTGACGCGGCGCTCGCTGATGCCGATCACATCTTCGGATCCGTCTCGGTCGAAGTCGATTACGGTGAGAGAGCGCGGAGGGAACGCGAGTGGAATCAGAGGTTCAGCAACGAACTGCGCCGCCCCAATGTTCCGCAACACCACGACGCCCTGGCTATAGGTGGCAACGAGATCGACATGTCCATCGCGGTCCAGGTCGGCCGCCACTACCCCGGTCACGTCAGGGCCGATCGGGAGGTCCCTGGCGCTCTCGAATGTTGTATCGCCCCGGTTGAGGAGTAGCTTGACCTCAGTAGCGGGCGGAACAACCGCCCGAACGAGCGCGATGTCCACCGCACCATCATTGTTGAAATCAGCGGCCACCATGTGGCCGTGGACATCGGCGAGGGCGGTTGGAGGGGCGACCACCCCAGCCCCCTCATTCCTGAAGAGGAATGTCCCACTGGGACCACCGGCGATCAGGTCGATATTGCCGTCACCGTCAACGTCGAGCGCCAGAACTGCGTCCGCAGCCGTGAGGCCTGCGAGGGTCTGTGGCGGGTCGAAAATTCCAAGCCCGTGGTTGTGCAGGATCGAAACGCCTTCTCGCTGGTTGGCCACAGTGATGTCGAGATGCCCGTCGCGGTCGAAGTCCGCCGTGGCGAGCTCGTGTGGGGAGCGCGCCCCAAATTCCCACTGGACCGCTTCGCCCGAGGGATAATGGATCGGCGGTGCAAATCCGGCTTCACCGGCGTTGCGAAAGACCTCGACGTCATCCGCCATGCTAATTCCGCCCCCGAAATCTCTCCCAACGATCTGTTTGTGCGCGTCACAACATCGGGCGAGGTGACGCAGTTCGTGCTGTGGCCGGCGCTGACCGTCACCGTCGGCCGGCCCATTTTCGGGCCCGACGGGAATCTCTGGTTTGCCGTCAAAGAGCAGGGGAAGGTCTACCGCTTCACGACCAGCGGCACACTGCTGCCGCCCATCATCACGGCCGAATGGCCGGAGCAATTGACAGTTGGTCCCGACGGAACGGTCTGGGCAACCCATTTGTCAGACCGCGTGAGCCGGATCGCTGGTGACGGCTCGGTGCTGTCGTACACGATGCCGCCGGGAAACGGACCTGCCGGTATCGGCTCTACGCCGGATGGCGCGATCTGGATCCCACTGACGGCCGCCCCCTGGTGCAGCTACACGCTGAGACGCATCGCGCCTGATGGCACGGTGACAGATTCCTACACCGGCGTCTGCGTTGCCGGTAAGAGCAGTGTGATTGTGGGCCCACATGATACCCTCTGGTATTCCGGCGACAGTTCCTGGTCGCTGACACGTGTGAGCGACACAGGGGAAATCACCGCTTTTCCGACTTCGGAGCCCTCTTACAAGAAGTTGGTTGCAGGACCGGACGGGAACATCTGGTTTCTGGGCTACCGGCAGTTGGTCCGCGTCAACGGGGAGGACGGCGTAGAAACCCGCTTTGACCTCCCCGTGGAATTGGCCAGTGATTTCACCGTAGGACCCGACGGCCGCTTCTGGATCATTGCCGACCGCCAGCTGTTGCGCGTAACTGCTCCTCCTTCGCCCACACCCGTCCCTCGACCGACTGCACGCGGACCGCGGGCCTACATCTCGCAGTTCCTGGCCAGTGTGATCCAGGTGATCGACGTGCTCACCAACCAGATCGTCGACACCATCAAAGTCACTTATCCGGCCTGGACCCTGAGCGATATCGAAGTGGCGCCTGACGGGCACTACCTCTACGGTGTGGTGGGTCCGCGCATCCAGGTTTACGACACCCTCACAGATACACTGGTACGGACCCTTCCGCTCGCCGCACAGGCGATGACCATCGCTCCCAATGGAAAGACGGCATATGTGATCTCGGGATTCCAACAAGACGGTGTGTTCGTCCTGGACATGGACACCATGACGGTCACCGATTTCCTGCCGTTGAGCTATCCGAGTTACATAACGTTCAGCCCGGATAGCGCGACAGCCTATGTGTCCTCACCGTCCAACGGCGAGGTTGTGGTGGTGGACGTGGCGAGAGGTGCGCCAGTGGGCGTCATCGCGATCCAAAATCCCGGTCCAGTGGTCGTCAATCATGCCGGTACGGAAGCTTACGTGGCAGCCAATTTCGACGAGATCTACCACTCGGCGGCCGGCTTCGCGGTGCTTGATTTGACGACCCAGGAGGTGAAGCAGCGGATCCCACAGTACCGGCCGGGTCACATGGTGTTTTCTTCCGATGACCGTTACGTCTACGCGTTGAGGCCCGGCTTGGAGCGCATCGACACAGCCACCCTGGACGTGACGTACCAGGGGACAGGAGCATCGGACCTGGCTCTTTCTGCGGATGGACGGCTGCTCTACGCGCTCGACTTCGATTCGCTCAAAGTGATCGACACAGACTCACTGTCCGTCGTGCGCGAAGTGCGGGGGACCCCGGTCAGCCCGCTGGAGCTGATTTTGTCGCCGATGGCCCATGACATCCCGGTACCGCAGCTGTGCGCCGGCGACTGCAGTCTCGATGGCCAAGTCACGATCGATGAGATCCTGGTTGCGGTCAACATGGCACTGGGCAATTCGCCCGCGTCCGGGTGTGTGCCGGTGGACAGCAACGGGGATCAGCAGATCACGGTCGATGAAATTCTGCGGGCCGTGGCCGCCGCCTTGAACGGCTGCGCGTAGGGGCTTGATGCGGCCAGATTCAGCGCGTACCCAGGTCCACTCTTCGGCGGCGGCCAGGAACTGATCCACTTGCGGCGGTTGCGGTGATCCACTGAGCGTTGCGGGCGTGAGACCAGATGGCGCTCGGGAGTCGCTACCAATCGGTTGAGAATGGGGGATACGAGGCCGCCGGAGGGCGACCGGAGCGGCCCCCGGCGGCCTCAGCGTTTGTTGGATGGGGTCGGCGCCAAGGGGCCGTGGATGGGTTGTTGAGGGTCGGTAGCGGCCCAGTGGGCTTCGATCTGGTCGCCGTAGGCGCGCCAGATGGCTTGCTGGAGATGGGCGCAGAAGTCGAGGACCCAGGCGGCGGTGGCGGCATCGAGCGGTGCGAGCCGCAGCACAAAGTCGCGGCGGTTCGCGGCGCTCATGGAGCCGGCTCGGCGGGCAGCTCCAGGCCGTGCGCGCTGGCACGCTGGCGCGCCAGGTGCTGGCGGTAGCTCGGCCCGTCGATATCGATGTGGATGGAGTTGGCCGCCAGGCGGTCGAGGACGGCGGCGGCCAGAGTCGCATCGCCGAGGTACTTGCCCCAGGCCGAGAGCTTGATGTTCGAGGTGATCCCGGTGGTGGTGGTGGTGTCGTGGCGGCGGTCCAACAGCGTAAAGAGCATATGAGCGGCGGTTTGTCGTTGGGATGGCGGGGCCGGCAGGCCACCAGCGAGAACTCGTAGTGGGTGGCGAAGTCGATGAAGCGCGGATTGTAGATCGGCTGACCACCTTCCCAGCGCAGCACCTAGCCGAACGCCTGCAGGGTCACGGGCGGGGCATGGGTGAAGCTGACCGGATAGGGCGACCAGTCGCACTCGGCCATGTCCCCCGGCTGGCGCGGCGCTGTCTGCAGGCTCGGCCGGGGCGCCGCCTTGGGGCGGATGCGGCGCACCAGATCCTTGACCACGGTGTAGCCGCCGTCGAAGTCCTTCTCGCGCAGGCTCTCGAAGACGCGTTGCGCGGTGATGTCCGGATAGAGCCGAAACAGCTCGTCGATCTGTGGCCGAAACGCATCGAGCTTCGAACAGCTCCAGCTTCTCGCCCACCCGATACGCCTGCACCGCCGTCAGCTGCCCCAGCCGTGATAACGACAGCCGCATCTCTTGCTGCGCCGACGGGAGGCACAACCGCATCGACGACAGCGCTTCGCCCAGCTCACTCGGTGCCAGATCCAGTGTCGATGTCTGCTCGCCAGTCACGACCAGCACCATGCAGCGCCCGAGTGCAAAAACCCAGATCGGTCAGTGACGGTGTCCCATAATCAAGGTACTTCCTCCAACAACTACCGGCCCTTACGCATTGAGGCCGGTCAGTGACATACGCCGATCATGTCCCAAATCCCCGGCGCTCCGGCCACATCTCGCCCAGTGTTTTCAACGCATGGTGACGCACCCGGCGGCGCAGGCCGGCCTGTGACTGCCGTTGAGCTTGTCCCAATTCTTCCAGGATTTCTTCAACAACCCCGCACAGTTGCGCATAGAGGCCGGCCTGTGACTGCGGCGCATCTGCCCCCTTTTCCGCCCGCTCTCGTGCCCGATGTTGGCGCTGACGCTCGCGCTCATCGGCTCGAGCGTTTGTGAGGTCCGCCTCTCGCCGCGCCTTCTCTTGCCTGGCGCGCCGTCGCAGGCGGCAGCTCTTAGTGCATGTTCTTTGGGTCTTTGCTGTGCAGGGCTGCGGTACGTACCAGCCGCGGCACTCGCAGCAGCGCCGACGTCCGCCCTTGCCGAGCGTAGGTGTCATCCACCGACGCTCGCACGTCACCAATACCGCCCCGAGTTCTGCCACCAACTACGATCGGGTGGATCTCCTCACCGCCGCAACGTGGATCTCAGATTGGCCGCCGCCAAAGCCCATTACCCCGTTGCCGTGGTCACACTGCTCGCCTGCTTCGAGAATGCCATTGCTGCACGACGTCGCCGCATGGGCGAGCTGCGCCTCGGCGAAAAGCCACGCTATAGGCGCGGCCGTGGCAATTGTCGTAAACCCAACCCGGCCACTGTTACGTGACGTCATCGTTCTCTCCCTTCTTGTTCTGCAGTATCCCTCGGACCCGCCCAGATTACGGGCCGCATTGGATTTTAACCCATTACAGGATGGTGACCCGGCCAACCGGGCCGCTATCAAGTGAGTGAGCGAGTGAGCGAGTGAGCGAGTGAGTGAGTGAGTGAGTGAGTGAGTGAAAGATCCGCGCCAGCCTGCGGCGCCCCGAAAACTCGATCGGCTCTCATTAACGATTCGGCCATAACAGCATGGCGTACGACAACGGCAAATTGCCCCTTAGTCCGCTTCCTCTTCGCGTGTCAAGTTCGATTGTCTTATACGTGGATGGGTATCCCACAAAATGACGACATAACTCCGTAAACCTACGTAGTTTTGCGGAGCGCTGGATTTGGCCGCGCTGTCTTGGACTTTGGACCCTCCTGCCCAAGCAATCCGGCCCCCATCCTGACCTTCCCCCGTTGCCGGAAGTGGCAACAAGGCAAGGGACCCAAGCGGGAAGCGGGGTTCGTTCCGCATGCGGAGATACGGCTCGGGGCAGCCTGGGCAGTGCCTGGGCAGGGCTTCTGGTTCTGGTAGCACCGGGCTCCGCACCGGACAGAGCCCGGTGCCACCAGTTGCCTTCCAGCGTTCCCTTCTACGGCCGGACTTCAGCAGGCAAGCGGTGCAAGACTGCGTCGTACACTTCCCGGGCGAGCGCCAGCGCCGCGTCAGCTTCCTCAATCTCTGGCAACTCGGGCTCTCCAGGGTAGCGGAACTTCCAGGCGTATTCGGTCAGCGGCAAACCATCCCCGCGTTTCAGCAATGCGCTCTGGATCAAGCGGCATGCAAAAGCTTCCCCTCCCGCTCAACGGTCGCCGGCAGCGAGGCTTTCAGATGCAGGCGGCTATCGAAACGCCGCCGCGGCCATACCAGCACGTCCGCCGCTACGCCGGTGCCCCACAGGACTTGATAGGCGAGGCGGCTGCTCCGCCGCTCCGGTGGTGCATCGTCTGGTACCAAGATGAGTAAGTCGTAATCGCTATCAGGACCCGCATCGCCGCGGGCCTTCGAGCCGAACAGGTAGATGCGCTCTGGGTGATACGCTTCTCGAAGCCGCCGCACGATCTCCGCCAGCGCTGGGTCACTTCCTAGGATGTCAACCGCCGTGGTTCGCAGGTTTCTTCCCGCAACTTCGATTTTTCTATCACACCGTAATCGAGGCAGCCAAACCGGCGGCCTCGTCCTTCTTCCTCTCACAAGGCATGCGACCGGCGCCCGGGCAAGGGTGCCGGGGTGAGGGATAAGCGCACCGCGGTAAGTAGCCAATCAGCTTCTCACTCTCCTGCGCATTCTCGACTGCCAGGTCGATTTGATCGTTAAACAACGTGCGGCCTGACTCATCAACAACCTGCTCTCTACTTTCCAGCTGGCGGCGGCATGAACTTCTGGATGCGGTGGTTCATGGTGTCGGCGACGTAGACGGCGCCCTGGGCGTCGGTGGCGATGCCGATCGGCCGGTTGAAGTCGCCGCGCGCCGAGCCGGTCTTGCCCCAGGAATACGCCAGCGCACCCCCACTGTAACGCGCACTGCGGTGGTTGTACGAATCGGTGACCACCAGGTCCACACCTAGCATGGCCATGTAGGGCTCGGTGTAGAACTCCTCCCACCCGGACACGAAGTGCTCTTTGACGAACTTGCCGAGGCGATCGAAGTACTGCACGCGGTGATTGCCGGTGTCGGCAACCGCCACCTGCCCATTGGTATCGACGGCGATGCCGACCGGCTCGATGAGCTCTCCCGGTTTAGACCCGTCGTGGCCCCAGGTCACGACTTCCTTGCCGCTGGTGTCAAAGCCGACCACACGTTTGTTGCCGGTGTCGGTGACGTACACCATGCTGTTGTCTGGAGCGACGGCGATGCCACGGGGTCCCCAGAAATTGGACTGCGGGCGCCATTCCAGCACGAACTGCCCGTCACCGGTGAACTTCTGCACCCGGTGGTTCCAGGTATCGGCAACGTAGACCATGCCGTCGGACCCGACCGCAATGCCGCACGGATCCTTGAATTCACCGGGCGCCGCCCCTTCGTGCCCCCAGGTCATGACGGCTTTACCGTCGGGAGCAAACTTCTGGATGCGGTTGTTCTTGCTGTCGACCACGTACAGGTTCCCGCCACTATCCACAGCCAGGCCGCGCGGTTCGTTCAACTGCCCCAGACCTGTGCCCTTTTCTCCCCATACGCCCAGCGGCTGCAAGCCCGTCGGTGCCGCCGGATAGCCACGCGCCGCGGGCGGCGGGTTCACCGCTACGGATGCGAAAGTCATCCCCGGCTTCACGTCCTTGACGGCATACATGACCGCGTCGCTGGATCCTACCGGACTGAAAGCTTCGCGCGTCAGGAGGAAGTGAACGAAGGTGTTGGCGTTGAGCTTCTTCCAGTCAGGCTCCCACCAACCACGGATCTGGAAAGGAACCTTTTCGTAGGTCTCGCTGATGGCCTTATCGAGGGCGGCGGTTGCTTCGCGGTCGACAATCACAACCGGCGTGTCCACCGCGCGCACGTCCGCCGACCAGTTCACCGGGTAGTGGCGCAAGTACCAACTCAGCGGCCAGGTCGCGTTGCCCGATACCGCGAGCCGCGTCTGGGTCCTGGTACCCAGAGTGCCGCCGATGGTCTCGATGCGGTCCATGACCTTATGGATGTCATAGGTCGATTGCACGTAGGCCAGTAACTCAGCGTGCCGCTTGGCCGGGTCTTCGTCGGGCCGCGGCGCATCGTACAGATAGTTGCTGGCAATCAAGGTCCACAAGACCAAGACGCTGCTGAGGCCGAGAGCCAGAGCCGGGAGCGGGCGCCCCAACGTACGGCGCTCGCTGATGTCGGCGAACCACATCGCCGCCAGCAAAGCCGCGGGAACCAGCATGGGCACCAACAGCCATGGCACTTTCTCCTGGGCCCAGCTGTAGAAGCCCAAGTTTCCCATGGTCCAGATGACCATGAAGCGCGTGAAACGGTCCGGCAGCCAGCGACGCATCAGCGTCGGGCCAGCGAACACGAGTGCCACCAGCAAGATCAGCGGTGCACGCGCTGGCGCGACGAACAAGGCACCGAGGAAGGCGATGGTTGCAGCCAGCGTAGCGTAGGAGAGAAACCGGGTCGAGGCAGTTTCGCGTGCTCCCACCCGTGTCAACGCCGTGAGGAGAAGGGCTAAAGCCGGGAAGAAGATCAGCGGATCGTACACCAGGAAGTCGGGAAAGTAGTACCACCAGGGACCACCGATACGTTTGATCTCATGCTGTCCCCACCAGTAGCGCAGGGCTCGACTCACCGAGTTCCAGTTCTTCGGATGAGTGAGCATGGAGGTATACAACAGGAGCCAGATCGCCACGAAAATGACCACCGTGGTCAGCAGCGGGATGGCGGCGCGCCCGAAGAACTCACGCGATTCGCGCATGACCTTGGGCAGCGCCGCGCGCCAGTCCGCCGCGTACAAGACCTCCCACACCAGCATCAGAACGACACTGGCCAGCAGCACTGGCGCCAGCGCGTACATGTCTTCCTTGGTACAGAACGCCAGCGCCAGGCCTGCTCCGGCGACATAGAGAAAGCGCGCCTGGCGCGTCTCTCCGTAGCGGAACATGGAGTAGATGGCCAAGAGGTTGCAGAACGCCATGTAGATGTCATGGCGGACAAAGCGGGTGAAGTAGGTCAGGCTGGGTGAAAAAGTGACCAGCAACAAAAATGCGATCGCGCCCCAACGCCCGAGATAGCGCCGCAACGGCCAGGCGAAGGCCACGATGCCGAGTCCGAAGACCACTGCGCTCAGACGCCCGGTGAAGTCGGAGTCGCCGAAGAGGCGCAGCATCAGCGCGGTAGTGTAGTACAAGAACGGGCCGTGATAGACCGGGTCGTACTCGTAGGCACCTACGCCGTCTTGCGTGACCTTCCACGAGAAGAAGGCGTGAATGGATTCATCGTGGTGGTACGGGCGCTCCCCGAGAATGTACAAACGGGTAATCACCGCGACGGCAAAGACCGCGATGAAAATGCAGCGCTCGAGGCTAAGATTGCCGAGGATAAGCCGATCAAGAACGCTCGGCGCGGGCTCGCCCGGCCCGGGAACCCGTGCTGTCGTGTTGGTCATATTGCGATCAAGGACACTCTCTGCCATAGCACCACAATGTCATGCCGATCTCAGCATGCGCGCAAAGATGACCGTGTCTATCTGCGGGTAACCGCCTTGTCAACAAAGCTTCGGGCGGCACGATGACGCTTTCCGTCGTCATCCCCGTATTCAACGAGGCGGCGCGCATCCTGCCCTCGCTCGAGCGCATTTTCGCTTACATGGACACGCATCATCCCGAGTTCGAGGTCGTGGTGGTGGACGACGGCAGCACCGACGGCAGCGGCGGGCTGGTGCAGCAGCGCTTCGCCCACCGCCCGGAGCTCCGAGTCCTCTCCCACCCCGGCAACCGCGGTAAGGGACACGCCGTGCGGTCCGGCGCCCTCAGCGCCCGCGGTGACACCGTGTTGATGACCGATGCCGACTTGTCCACACCGATCGAGGAACTGCAGAAGCTGCTCCCCTGGCTCGATCGAGGCTATGATCTGGTCATCGGCAGCCGCGCCATGGCGCAGTCCGAAATCCGCCGCCATCAACCGTTCTACCGCGAAGGCGGCGGCAAACTGTTCAACCTCATGGTCCGCCTGGTGGTCTTACCCGAGTTCCACGATACGCAATGTGGATTCAAGCTGTTCCGCCGCGAGCCGCTGCGGCCGGTTCTGAACCGGCTCGAAATCAACGGCTTCGCCTTCGACGTTGAAATAATCGCCCTGGCAAGAGCACAAGGGCTGCGGGTGGCCGAAGTCCCGGTGGTGTGGATCAACTCGCCTCTATCCCGGGTACGGATGGGAGCCGCCCTGCGGGCCTTTGCTGATTTGCTGCAGATTCGGCGCAGGATGAGGGCGGGCATGAGGGCTTGAAGGCTCCCTCACACATCCAGGACCACCGTCGCTTCCCACTCACCGTCACGCCATTCCACGCTCAACCGATGTAGTGTCACCGCTTTCACATCGGCCGAGAGCTGGTGCCGCCCCGGATCGATGCGTTCGCCCGCCAGCACCGCCTCGCTGAGCCACCAGCTGCCCTGTTGACTCACGCTGATGCTCACGGGCTGCAACAGGAGCTGCTCCGCATCCTTGTGGTAGATCAGTTCTTCGAGAAATTTCAAGAGCAACAGATCGAGAGCCTCGGCCTCGACGCGCACGTGGAGCTGCTCGCGCCGCTGCACCGCCGTCCGGTTCGCAAGCATCACTTCCAGTGTGGCCTCGGCGGCTGCCGCGAAACATTCTTCCAGGGTGGCGCCCGAAGCGACGAAACCGATGTCTGCGGTGAAGGCGTCTTCCAGGAAGCGGTAAGGCATAGCAACCAGGTTCGCATCGCTCGGCTACCTTCCGCAAGACCCTCTTCGGTGGCATCGGCTCTGTCCGGTGCACAATCAAGCCAGATTGCTGGCCGTCAGCACCGGACATAGCCCGTAGCTACTTTCGTTGTTTGGGAATTTCGCCATCTATCGGGTCGTTGCCAGGGTCCCTCGGCGATGATAGCTTTCTGAACAGTCATGGCGCTGCCCACGGTCCTCGACGAAATCGACCGCCTGTTTGACGAGCTCATACGCCGTCCCTGGGGGACCTCCTCGCGGCAACTGCAGCCGGCGGAGGTGCGTCAGGTCGAAGATGGCTGGATCATCAATCTGCCGCTCGAAGGCTGGGCCACCGAGGATCTGCAGCTGCACGCCAAAGGCAACTGGCTCACCATCACTGGCCATCGGCGACAGTCGCGCCCGCGACGCCAGGACGCCAGCGGCTGGACCCAGACGCAGCAGGAGTACGCCCTGCATCGCACCATCGCGCTGCCGGCCGGTGCTGACCCGGATCACATCGACGCCAAACTCGAGAACTCCGTCCTCTCCATCCACATCCGCCGGCGGGAACCGTGACCGATCCAGCGCCCCAGGAACAACACTTCGTTGCCGCCGCCGCGCCGCGCGAACTTACGGCCGAGGAGGTGACTTTCGCCGTCCCGGCGGCGGAGTTGGACTTCGCCACCACGGCCGACCTCGCCATATCAGCCGACTGGGTCGGTCAGGAACGCGCCTTGGCGGCGCTCGAGCTCGGCCTCGGCGTCAGCCATGCCGGCTACAACATCTACGTGTGCGGTCTCGCCGGCACCCAGCGGGAGCAGACCCTGAGCGCCCTGCTGACCGAGCTGACCCGCAACGCCCCGCGCCCGGGAGATCGCGTCCTGGTCCAAAACTTCCAGAACCGCGACCGCCCCCGCACCTTCTATCTTCCCGCGGGCCGGGGCAAAGAGCTGCGCCGCGACACCCAGGACTTGGTCGAGGATGTGAAGCGGCTGCTTCCCGAAACCTTCCGCAAGGAAACCTTCGAGGAGGAGAAAGAACAGCTCGCCGAACGCTACGGGCACGAAGGCGAGGAGATCGCCAAAGGGCTGCAGCAGCGCGCCGCCGAAAAGGGATTCGCACTGCAGCCACATCCGCAGGGCGGCATCATCTTCATTCCGCTCAAGGATGGCCGCCCGATGGAGCAGGAGGAGTTGCAGAAACTGAGCGAAGCGGAGCAGGCGGATCTGCGGCAGCGCGAGCGCGAAGTCTCGCGCGAAGTGAAAGTCATGCTGCGCCGCCAACAGGCGTTGGGGCGGCGGCTGGCGCGCGAGGTCAAAGCCGCCGAGCGGCGAGTGGCGGAAAGCGTCATCAGCCCGCTGGTCGAGGAAATCACCCAGCGCTACGGAGCCGAGGTCCAACACTACCTTGAGGAAGTCCGCGAGCACATGCTCGACAACCTCGACAGTTTTCGCGAACAGCCGCCGGCCCAGGGACCGTTCCCTTTCCCCGGAATGTTTCCAGGCGCGGCCCAGGACGGCTCGCTGATCGATTATGAAGTCAATGTCCTGGTCGACAACAGCGTCATCGTCGCGGCGCCGGTGATTGTCGAGTCTTCGCCGGCGTACAAGAACCTCTTCGGCGCCGTCGAGCGCATGGTCGATCCCTCCGGAAAACTGGTGACCAACTTTACCCGTATCAAGGCCGGGTCGTTATTGCGCGCCCACGGAGGCGTGGTGGTCATCAACGCCCTCGACGCCCTCTCAGAACCGCTGGTGTGGCGTTCGCTCAAACGTTGCCTGAAGAGCGGCGAGCTGGAAATCGAAGCTTATGACCCGTTCGCCCTGTTCGCCGCCACCACGCTCAAGCCCGAGCCCATCCGCATCTCTACCCGAGTGGTTTTGACCGGCCCCACCGAGCTGTTTCAGCTGCTGTACTTCTACGACGAGGACTTCGGCGAGATTTTCAAGGTGCGCGCTGATTTCGGTTACGAGGTGGCTGAGAAGCAAGCCCGCCCTAGCTTTTGCGCCCAGGTGGCACGCATCATCCGCGACGAACAGCTCCCGCCGTTCACCGCCGCGGCGGTGGCGCGGCTCATGGAGTTCGGCGCCCGCTTGATCAACGACCGGCGCAAGCTGCCGAGCCAGTGGGATCCCGTCTCCGACGTGATGCGCGAGGCTGCGTTCTGGTGTCGTAAGGAGGGCCACGCCGAAGTGGACGCGCCACATGTCCTGCGCGCCTTGGAGCAACGCATATTCCGGCTCAACCGTTACGAGGAGAAGCTGCGTGAGCTGATCCGTGACGGCACGCTCCTCGTCGACCTCGACGGCGCCAAGGTCGGCCAGCTCAACGGTCTGGCGGTTGCCAACATCGGCGGCTACGAATTCGGGCGGCCGTCGCGCGTAACCGGGGCCGTGTCGATGGGGCATCAGGGGATCATCAACATTGAGCGCGAAGCGCAGCTCAGCGGCCGCACCCACGACAAAGGCGTGCTGATTATTTCCGGTTATCTGCGCCACAAGTATGCCCAGGATTTTCCTCTTAGCTTGTCGGCAAGCTTGTGCTTCGAACAGTCCTACTCGGGTATCGAGGGCGACAGTGCGTCGTCGACCGAACTGTACGCTCTACTCTCCAGCCTGAGCGGAGTGCCCTTGCGCCAGGATCTGGGCGTCACCGGCAGCGTCAACCAATGGGGTGAGATTCAACCCATCGGCGGTATCAACGAGAAGATCGAGGGCTTCTTCGCTACCTGCCGGGAGGTCGGCCTCACCGGACGCCAGGGTGTGGTCATGCCGGTACAGAACCTGGAGAACCTGGTGCTCCGCCCGCCGGTGATCGAGGCCATCCAGAAGCACCAGTTCCACATCTACCCGATTCGCACCATCGACGAAGGTCTGGCCGTGTTGACTGGCTTCAGCGCCGGCGCCATCGGTCAGGAAGGCACAGTTCATCATCTGGTCTCGCAGCGCTTGCGCCAAATGGCTGAAGGCCTGCGGCACTTCGGAGCGACGCCGCCCGCCCAGGCAGCCACGTCAAGCCCGCCGCCGCCCCCTGCCCCACCGGCACCTCCGCTTGGCGCCCCAATTAGCATTCGGCAGCTTGATCCCACGGCCGCCGGGCTAACAAGGGGTGAAAATCATGAGTAAGACGTTGATTGTTGATAATCTTGCCTGCGGCGTCACAGAGGGCGAGCTGAAGAACATCTTTGCGCAGGCCGGCGCATGTGAATCGGTGACGGTTAGTTTCAAAGAGGTCTGGTGGGAACCGCCGGTGGCGGATTAAGCCGGAACGGCCGGCTCCTTCCCGGTTGGGTTTAATTCACGGCGAGGGCGCATGTCGGCTGCGTGCGCCCGACACCTCCACGTCCAACTCACGGATTCGCTTGGCCAGCTTCTGCATGATCCGGTATGCGAGCGATGGGTCTTCGTGGACCTGGCGGAGAAACGCACTCCGATCGAGGGCCAGCACGCGCGTCTCGGCGAGTGCGCGTATGCTGGCGGAACGAGGCCCCTGTTCGAGGATTGCCATCTCGCCGACCAGCTCTCCGGTGCCCAGAAGGGCAAGACGCACTGCGGTGCCGTTGCGCTCCTGCACCACCTCGACCCGTCCCGACTTGATGAAATACATGCAGTCGTCCGTCTGCCCTTGCCGGATGATCAGGTCGCCGGTTTGATACACCTGGCTGAGACTGTCGGCCGCGCCGGTGAATCGCAGCGACTGCTCGCCATCCTCCCCGTTTTCCACTGACGTCGACCGGACGGCTGACGGAGCTCCGACGATCAGGCCTGCTACCGTCCCATTCAGATCGCGAATCCGCGCCGACATCTTCTGCAGAATGCGATAGGCCAGTGAGGGATCCTCCCGTACGCGACGCTCGAAGGTCCGCTGGTCGACCGTCAGGACCCTGGCGTCGCCTACGGCGCGCGCGGTGGCGGAGCGGGTCTCGCGATCCACCAGAGCCATCTCGCCGAAGAAGCCCCCCTCGCCCTGCAGTGCCAGAGACACTTCCGTGGCACCCTCGGTACGCAGGATTTCGACCTGTCCCGACTGGATGACGAACATGCGATCGCCCACTTCGCCCTGGCGGATGATGACTTCGCCATCGTGGTAGAGCTTGCCCAATGCCTCCTGTCCCGCGGGGGCGTGCGCCTGTACCCTGCTGCCGGTGAAAGAGAACATGCCGGCGCCGATCTCCCAGAGAAAGCGGATCCAGAAAGCGGGGTGCAGGGTCCGCATGAAGACCTCACGGTAGGGTGCGCTACCGGTAAAGGTCCCACAGCACCGTGCTCAGACGACGCGTACCGCGGGTGCGCTGCTGCTCGAATGACACCATCCGCAACACACCCCGCCGCAGTATCTTCATCTGCTGAATGAGGCCAGTGACAAAGAACACGATGCGCCCGAACTGATTGTCGGTTTTGATGTGGTGCAGCAGCGGGGCGTAATGTTTGCGGAAGTCTTCCGCCGCGATGCCTTGAAAGATCGCGGTCACCGCCGCCGACTTTGCGGTGCGGTAGGCGGCCCCGATGCCGTCCTTGTACAAACGGGTCACCCCGCAGTCGCCGACGAAGACCACGCGGTCGGCGAACGGATTGACCGCACCCTCGACGCAGATGTGGGGCGAGCAGTGGCACAGATCGGCCGGCATCACCCAGTCGGGCGGCAGGCACTGCTTGAACTCGGCGGAGCTCACGAACGAGTTGACCAGGTCGCGATCGATTTCGTCACCCAGCAGGCACATGGTAGCGTAATCCCCCTTGGGGATCAGGGCGGCAAACTCGAGGCGCGGCAGGTTGAGCAGGAAGACATGCATCGAGCTGCCGAGGTATTGCGAGACGGTTTCCCGCCCGAGGTAGATTTCGCTGATGTAGGTCTTCGTCGCCTTGGGGGGTTTGTAGCTGGTGTTCAAGGACTCGAACATCTTGAGGGCAGCGTTGTTCTTGCCCATGGCGACGGCCATCAAGTCATACGCCTGGAACTCTCCGCCGCGTGTTTTCACCTGCCGCGTGTTTTCACCTGCGGGCGACCGTCGCGCAACTCCACCGCCTCCACGCGCCCGGACAGCACGCGGGCGCCACGGTTACGCGCTTGTTCCAGCAGGAAACTGTCGAAGCCGCGAAAGCAGATCTCCTTGATGCCACGCGGTCCCGCACCGCGATGCACCGAACCGATGCGCTTCTCATGCAGCGGCGTTTCGATGTGCACGTCTCCCTCGTCCATGTGCAGCACGTACGAGTCGACCCCGCGCTCGACGACGTTGGTGGGCAGATTGATCCCGTCGGCTGCGAGCGCCTGCACCAGCCACTCGGAAATGATGCCGCCGCAGTTGTTGCAACCGGTCGGACCGGGCTTGTCGAAGTCACGCGGCTCGTAGATGTCGACGGCAATGTCCTTCCCCGCGCGCTGAGCCATGGTAAGCAAGAAGTTACTGAAGAAAGAACCCGCCGGCCCGCCGCCAATCACGGCAACGTGCGAACCGTTCTCGAGCTTTAGATCGCTCATGTCGCCCCCTTTGTCCTCCGCGAACGGCGCAGACGCAGGGGCGCCCGCGCCAAGTGTGGCTTGACGTAAATTCCAGACTGAAGGACCTATCCGGGTGACCCCCGGCCCTTATTACGGCGCCAACAAGGAGCGTGTCAGGAGCACTTTCCACCCAGGCGGCGCCGTGCCCGAATGCCAACGAACGAGGTCTGCGCATCGTCTCGGTTCCGAAGCATCGCTGGAAGTGCAGGCGCATGGGCCAGTGCAATGTACCGAGACGTATGAGTTGTCAAGAGACGACAGGTTCTATCTGACAGACTTCAGACTTCAGACTTCCGTGTAGTGTCAGCGGTCTGGTGTCTGGTCGCTATCGTCGCTCAGCCCTTCGGGATCTCGACGCAGAAGACTGTGCCGCCCTCGGGGTTGTCGTCGACCCAGACGCGCCCGTAGTGCAGGTCGATGATGCGTTTGACGATGGCGAGGCCGAGGCCGGTACCTTTTATGCCCGACTTGTCGAGGCGTTGGAAACGCGTGAACAGTTTGGGCCTGTCATCGGCCGGGATACCGCTGCCCCAGTCCTTCACCGACAAGCGGTAATGGCTCCCGGCATCGGTGAGGGTCACCTCGATTCTGCCGCCTTGGGGTGAGTACTTGCTGGCATTGCTGATGAGATTGGCGAACACACTTTCTATGATCAGGTTGACGACGGCAGGGCAAGGTTCGGGAGCACGGTAATCGAGCCGCTGGCCGCGCTCGGTGAGCAACGGCCGCAAGTCACTGGCGGCTGCCAGGAACACGGCGTTCAAGTCGGTTTCCTGCCGTTCGAGGGCGCCGGCCGCCTCGAGCTTGGAATAGAGGCTGGCGGCCCGAATGATGCGCTCCAGCTTGTGCGCATTGCGCTGCGCCAGGAGCACCAACTCGTCGCGTTCGCTGTCGTGCGGCCTTTCAATGAGCAGCTCCAGCGCCCCATTTATCACTGCCACGGGGTTGAGCAGGTCGTGTCCGATGATGTCGGCGAACAAGTCCTTCAGGCGGTTGGCCTCTTCCACCCGGGCGGCGTGATGCTGCAGCCGCTCCTCGGCGCGTTTGTGTTCGGTGATGTCACGGCTGATGGTCGAAAGGCCGACGATCACATCCTGCTCGTCGGTGATCGGCGAGATGGTTAGCGAGACGTGCACCGGTTCTCCGTCCCTGCGCAAGTGCAGGGTCTCGTAGTGCTCAATGTGTTCCCCGCCCCTGATCCGCGCCAGGATGCCGCCCAGTTCAGCCTGCTCGGCCGGCGGAGCCAGGAGAGAGAGCGGGCGTCCGATCACCTCCGCTGCCGAATAGCCGTAGATCTTCCGAGCGCCGGAGTTCCAACTGGTGATGAGCCCTCCCATGTCTCCACCGATGATGGCGTCATCCGAGCACTCGACGATGGCGGCGAGTTGGCGGGCCATGGTCTCGGCGCGTTTGCGCGCCCGCCGGCCCTCCGCGTCCTTCAGTTCCCGATTGATGGCGGGGCAGAGGCGCGCAAGTTTGTTTTTGTTGATATAGTCGCACGCACCGGCTTTCATGCTGCTGACGGCGATCTCTTCGCCCACTTGGCCCGAGATGACTATGACCGGTAGATCGGGGTTGCGCGCCTTGATCAGCTCGAGTGCGGCCGGGGCTCCGAAATCTGGCAGCACGTAATCGCAGATGATGATGTCCCAAGGCTGCGCCAGCGCCGCCCTCAAGCCGGCGGCCGAATCGACTCGCTCCCATACCGGCTCGTATCCGCCCCGCCGCAGGGCCTCGATCAGCAGTTCGGCGTCCATCTCGGAGTCTTCAACCAGGAGGATCCGCAATGGAACCCGTGGCACCGGAAGCTGTGAGGGGTCAGTCTGCAGCATTTTTCGGGCGCCCGGCCTGGTGGCAAGATAGCGCAAGTTGGCAGCGGCTCCAAACGCGGGCGACCAGGTGTGTTGCAAAAGCGACGCCATGGCGAGAGGCCGAAAATGTCCCGATCCATTCATTGATACGAAGGTCTAGGACGACTATGCTACCAGCACCTATGATGGGAAAGCGCCTCATTTGTAAGTGGAACCTGCTGCTCACGGTGGCGGCGTGCGCAACCCTGGTCGGATGCGCCGCCATTCAAAAAAAGGCGCGAGTTCCAGAGGGCGTGCCGCTGGTGCCGGAGTTGGGACCGGCTGAAATGGGCGAGGCCTCGCTGCCGCCGGAAGCCGAAGCCCAAGGCCACTTTTTCAAAGCCGAAATCGCCATGAACCAAGGAGACCAGACCGCCGCCCTGAGCGAGTACGAAGCTGCGGTAGCAGCCGATCCGGCTTCGGCCCTGCTGCGGCAGCGGCTGGCCATGCTCTACGTACGCGCCAACCGGTTGCCGGAGGCGCGCAAGGAGATCGAGAAGGCGGTGGAGATCGACCCTCGCAATGTCCAGGCGCGCATCCTTCTGGCGGGGGTCTTCTCGGCCCTTGGCCAGGAAACGCAGGCGGCGGCAGAGTACGAGTCCGTTTTGCTGCTCGATCCGGCCAACCAGGAGGCCCGCTTGTTTCTGGGTGCGCTCTACGGCAAACGCGGCGAATACCTGCAGGCCGAGGCGGTGCTGCAAGCCTTGACCCGAATCAACCCACAGTCGTTTCTGGGCTTCTATTATCTCGGGCGTGTCGAAGCCGCGGCCCACAACTTCGAGAAGGCCTCAGCTGCGTACCGGGAGGCGCTAAGACTCAACCCGCAATCGGAGATGGTCCTGCTGGACATGGCACTGCTGTACGAGGCCGTGGAGAAGCCGGAGCGGGCTATCGAGCTCTATCAGCGCGTGCTGAAAAGCAACCCCCAGAGCACGGTGGCGCGCAAACGGCTGGGCGGGCTCTATGTCGGGCAACGCCGACTCGATGAGGCACTATCGCAGTTTCAGGAGGCGGAGAAGACCGAGACTGATCCGCAGGATACGCGGGTGAAGATCGGGTTGATCTATTTTGAAAAAGGCGAGTTCGAACGAGCCGTAACCGAGTTCATGCTGGTGCTCGCGGCCGAACCGGACAACGCGCGAGTACGGTACTACCTCGCGTCAGTCTACGGTGAAATGCGCGATATGGAACGCGCCGCCGCCGAATTCGAACGCATTCCTACGGAGTCGGAATTCTACCCCGATGCCGCCGTACGTCTGGCATATATCCGGCAGCGCCAGGGCCGCCTCGACGACGCCATTGTCCATGTGAGAAAAGCGCTCGATGAGAGACCCAATAACGGTGACCTGGTTGGCCTGTTGGCGTCGCTCTACCGTGAGAAGGGTGACCTGAACAGTGCCATCCAGCTGATGCGCACCATGGTGGAGCGTGAGTCAGACAACGACAAGTATCACTTCACCCTGGGAGCGCTCTATGACGAGGCCAAGCGCAAGGAGGACGGCATTGCCGAGATGCGCAAGGCCATCGAATTGAATCCCCAGAATGCCGCGGCGTTGAACTATCTGGGTTACTCGTTTGCCGAGATGGGCGTCAAACTCGACGAAGCTGAGGAGCTGATCCGCCGTGCCATCGCCATCGATCCGGCCGATGGATTCTACGTCGACAGTCTGGGATGGGTCTATTATCAGCGCGGCCAATACGATAAGGCGGTAGAGCAACTCGAACGCGCCCTGGAACTGGCCGGCGAGGATCCGACCATTGCCGAACACCTGGCAGACGCCTATCGCCACACCGGCAAAGCGGACGAGGCGCTGCGCCTTTACCAGGAAGCGCTGACGCGTTCCAAAGAAAAAGAGCAGATCGAGCGCATCAGGGGAAAGATCGAGGTGCTCGAGGGGCGTCACACCGAAGGCGGCACGGAATCGTAGCTGCCGGTGGTCCGGGCTGACATCTCGATTCCCGCCCGTGCACACGCGCCGGGGCGGTGCCCCGGGCTGATGATTTTCCGCCCCTTTCGGGGCTGAGACCAAATGAAAGCAAGTTGTGGCGGAGGACGGCAGCCCCAAAGGGGCGGCAATTCACTAGCCCGGGGCATCGCCCCGGGCTTCATGAGACGCAACGGGCGTTCGTGGCTGCCGCGCCGCGCCACGTCGAGGAGCGAGTTGCGGGCCTTGGCGCTAGGGGTGGCGATCGCGGCTGGTGGGTGCGCCGGGGTCCGCCCGCCAGTTCGGATGGTTGCGCCTGCCAAGCTCCCGTCCGCCGCCGAGTTGCAGGCCGCTTTGGCGAAGCGCCGCGAGGCCGTGCACAGCCTCAGGGCCTTGGCGCACATGCGCTACCGCGATGCGGAAGGTTCCCACAGTGCTCGACAAGCCCTGGTTGCGGCGCGTCCGGATCGCGTTCGCATCGAGGTGATGACGTCGTTCCTCGGATCAGTTTTTGTCCTCACCGCCGATGCGGGCACCCTTACCGCTTGGAATCGGCAAGAGAACACCGTCTATCGCGGCCATGCTTCACCAGAGAACCTGTGGCGGTACATTCATGTGGACCTACCGGTAAGTGAGCTGGTGGACATCGTGCTCGGCACGCCGCCGCTGCGGCCGGGGCCGTACACGCAGGTGGCATTCGACCCCCAACTGGGCGCCGTCCGGCTCTGGCAGCAGTTGTCAACCGGCGCTCTGGTGGTGTGGTTCTCGGCGTCGGAGCTGCCGGTGGCAGTCGAGGAGCGCGGAATTGATGGGCAGCCCCTCTGGCGTGCCACATTCGGAGAGTATCTCGACGTGAGCGGTTTTCAGGTCGCCACGCGGATTGGACTGGAAGCCCCGATGTGGCATCGTTCCCTGGAAATGAACTTGAACAGCATAGATGTGAACCCCGAGTTGGACGGATCTGTGTTCGCGCTGCGGATACCTGCCGGAAGCAAGCTCGTGAACCTGGAGCCGGTGGCGGACTGATGCGCCGGTATATTCTCGCGGCCCTCGTGACCAGCCTGATGTTGGGCTGCCGGCAAGACGCCGAGACAACTGCGGGCACGCCGACGCCGTCCGTTCGGGCGCAGCGCCTGGTCGGTGCGATGCTCAGCGACCCGAAAACCTTCAATCCGATCCTGGTGGTCGACTCTGCTTCCGGTGCCGCCGTGGGTCCCGTTTTCGACGGACTGCTTCGCGTCAATCCGCTCACCATCGAGGTGGAGCCTCTACTGGCCGAAAAATGGGAGACCAGCCCGGACGGCACGGTCTACACCTTTCATCTGCGCCGCGATGTACGCTGGCACGACGGGAGCCCCCTGACAGCCGCCGATGTCGCCTTCACACTCGACGCCATCTTCGATGACCGGGTGGCAAACAGCATCAAACACTCGCTGCTGATCGACGGAAAGCGCATTCAATCGGAACTGGTGGATGAATTTACCATCAAATTGCGGCTGCCGCGGCCTTTCGCTCCGCTGCTCAATGCCCTCGGGTTCGGAATCATTCCGCGGCACATCCTCAGTGCGGCACTGCAGCAAGGCACCTTCAGCCAGGCGTGGGGCGTGAACACTCCCCCGGAGCAGATCGTCGGTACCGGCCCGTATCGGCTGCGCCGTTATGTTCCGGCGCAGCATCTCGAATTCCAGCGCAATCCGACCTACTGGATGCGCGATGACGCGGGCAAGCCGCTGCCGTATCTGGAGACGGAGACGGTGTTGATCGTGCCGAATCAGGACACCATGTATTTGAAGTTCCTTTCCGGACAAGTCGATACGCATACGCCCCGGCCAGAGGAGGTGGCCGATCTGCGCGCCAAGGCTGACAACCTGAAGATCACCGTGCAGGAGGTCGGGCTCGATACAGGCTCGCAGTTCGTGGTCTTCAATCGCAATCCGAAGCATTACGCCACGGGCAAGACCGACCCGCGACTGAAGTGGTTCACCGATCGAAAATTTTTGCGAGCCCTGGCGCACGCCATCGACAAACGGTCGATGATAGTGAATTGTCTCAACGGGTACGGCCAACCTGCGGTGGCGGAGATTTCTCCCGAGAACAAGCTCTACCACAATCCGCATCTGCAGGATTACGCCTACGACCTGGACCAGGCCCGCCGGTTGTTGACCGAAGGCGGCTACGTCGACCGCAACGGCGACGGCTTTATCGAGGATCCAGAGGGCAATCCGATCGAGTTCACCCTGAACACCAACTCGGGCAACCAGGTGCGCGAGCGCATGTGCTCGATACTCAAGGAGGACTGGACCAAGCTGGGCATGCGGGTCAACTACCGCCCGCTCGAGTTCACCACCCTGGTCGAGAAGCTCGACCATAACTTCGATTGGGACGCCATCCTCATCGGATTTACCGGGACCATCGAGCCCAACAACGGAGCCAACCTGCTCCGCTCCAGCGGCAACCTGCACATGTGGAATCCGAACCAGTCCACCCCGGCTACGGCATGGGAGGCCGAAATCGACAAGTTGCTCGACGAGGGTTCGCGCGAACTGGACCTGAAGAAGCGCCCGCAATACTACTGGCGCATCCAGGAAATACTTCATGAGCAGTTGCCGATGATCGAGACGGTCCGCGCCCTGCACTTCGAGGCCTACAAGAACATCGTGCAGAACTACCGGCCAACCGTATGGGGCCTTTACCGCCCGGAGCTGATCCGGATCGCAGAGGGCGGTTGACAGAGGTCGGAGATCAGAGGTCATAGTTGGCAACCAGAAACCAGAGACCGTAGTTTACCGTGTTGAGCTATCTCGTTCGCCGCCTGTTGCACATGATTCCGCTTCTGATCGGGATCACGCTGCTGTCGTTCTTGGTCATCAACATCGCTCCTGGCGATTACTTCAGCGCTCTCAAGATGAACCCTTCGATCTCGCCCGATACGATTCGGGAGATGGAGCGACAGTTCGGATATGGCGATCCGCTCTTGCTGCGGTACTTGAAGTGGCTGTGGAGCATCCTGCATCTGGATTTCGGCATCTCGGTCGCTTACCGCGTTGACATTGCGGATCTGATCGCTGCCCGCGCCGTGAATACCATGATCCTGGCGGCCGGCAGCATGCTGGTGACCTGGAGCCTGGCGATTCCGATCGGCATCATCGTGGCCTTGCGTCCGAACTCTATAACCGACCGGGTGCTGTCGTTTCTGGCCTTCTTCGGCATGTCGCTGCCGAGTTTTTTTTTGGCCTTCCTGGCCATGTTCGCGGCGCTGCGCACCGGATGGTTCCCGATCGGCGGCTCGTTCTCGGTGTACTACGACAGCCTGCCGTTCTGGGGAAAAGTGGCGGACCGCTTGTACCACCTGTGGCTGCCGATGATCGTGCTCGGCATCGGCGGCATGGCGAGCTTGATGCGGCTGATGCGCGCCAACATCCTGGAAATCAAGCAGGCGGATTTCGTTCGAACGGCGCGCGCCAAGGGCCTGTCGGAACGGGTGGTGGTGGGCAAGCATATTCTGCGCAACGCTTTGAACCCGTTCGTGACCCTGGCCGGCTACGAGCTCGGCAACCTGCTGAGCGGGGCCGCGCTGGTGGAAGCGGTGATGAACCTGCAAGGGCTGGGCACTCTGATGCTGGACGCCGTACGCTCGCTCGACGTGTACCTGGTGATGGGTTCGGTTTTGATCGGCTCGGTGCTGCTGCTCATCGGTAATCTGCTCGCCGACCTGGCCCTCACACTGGTGGACCCGCGCATAGATTTCACGCGTCTGGAGAGCGCGCGATGATCGAGTCGGCGCATGCCTGAACGCCGCTCCAGTTTCGTCGTGTGGGCCAGTGCCACGCTTCTGGCGCTGTTCTACGCCGCGGCAATCATGGCACCCGTGGTCGCTCCATACGATTTCGCCATGCAAAACCGTGCCTTCCCGCACTGCCCGCCTTCGAGTCTGCATCTGAACCTGTCGGGTGACTGGGGTACGGGCCTCTTCTACACGCATCCCTATGTACTGGCGGATCCGGTGACCCGCCGCTACGAAGAACAGATATCGGTGCGGGTCCCGATCCACTTGTTCTCCGGCGGGCACCTGTTCAGTACGCTGCCGCAAGACGGGAAGTTCTTTCTACTTGGGACCGACGGATTGGGTCGCGACCTGTTCTCACGCATTGTCCACGGCAGTCGCGTGAGCTTGTTCATCGGCGTCGTGGGGGTGGCGATCAGTTTCACCATCGGCACACTGGTCGGCAGTATCGCGGGATATACCGGTGGCTGGGTCGATAATCTGATCATGCGACTGGTGGAGGTGGAGATGTCGCTGCCGTCATTCTACTTCCTGCTGGCATTGGCAGCGATCATCCCGGCAAGCCTGTCGTCGGCCGCCACCTTCTTCCTCATTGTGATCCTGCTGAGCTTCATCAGTTGGGCCGGCTTCGCCCGCATAATTCGCGGCATGGTGTCATCGCTACGCGAGTACGAGTACGTCGCGGCGGCGCGCGCTCTCGGCGCCACGCGCTGGCGCATCCTGGCCCGGCACGTTATCCCGGGGACGTTCAGCTACACCATCATCGCCGCGACCATCAGCATTCCGAGCTTCATTCTGGGAGAGAGTGCGCTCTCGCTGCTGGGGCTGGGGATTCAGGAGCCCAGCGCCAGCTGGGGCAATCTGTTGGCCGACGCGCAGAACGTGCAGAACCTGGTCAAGTACCCGTGGATCCTCACGCCGGGCGTGTTCATCTTCCTCACCATCATGTCGTTCAACTTCCTCGGCGATTACCTGCGCGACCGCCTCGACCCGCGCGCCATGGTAAGATAAGAGCGCTTTCTGGTTATGCACATGAGTTGGATCATCGCCAGCCCCGGGGCGAGGCCCCGGTTGTGCCCCCTTTGAAAAAGAGGGCGGCGAGCGAAGCGAGCGGGGGATTTGATCAGAACCCGCCACGCATGCCACACCACTTCTGCACCGATGCTGCTTGACAACCGCAAACTCAAGCAGCACGCGCGCCAGCTGCGCTCCAACATGACTGACGCAGAAAGCCGGCTGTGGGCGCGTCTGCGCGGCAAGCAACTGCTGGGCGTCCAATTCTACCGTCAGAAGCCACTGGGCAACTTTATAGTCGACTTCTACGCAGCGAAAGCGCACCTCGTTGTGGAAGTCGACGGCGGGCAGCATTTCGAATCCACGCAGCGGTTAGCCGACGCGGAGCGCACGGCGATGCTGTCGGGAATGGGGCTGCAGGTCTTGCGGTTCACCAACACGGAAGTCTTGGGGAACACCGACGCGGTAGTCGAAAAGATCCTTCGGGCGGTGGCTGTAGCGCTGCGCAACCCGACACCGCCGGCGGCGCCGGTGAGCGGGTGGTTTCGAGACACCCATCTTTTCGCATGCCATCAGTTGCAGTGCGCAGCACGCCAGGGCGTGCCGCAGTAAAGCCACCCCAGCGGCGCCAGCGGCTTGAGCGGTTCAGGCCGGTCGTCCCCAGCTGGAGTAACATGGGTGTCTCAATACCTTCGGTGCTTCACAACGCTCGACCGCGCGGGTTCCCAGTCCGAAGACCAGACGGAGGACGCCGGCTTCCGGTTCGATATACTCGCTCCAGACGTACGGGTTGTATGACAACCCGACGCCGGCAATCTGCGGATAGAAGAGCTCGCCATAGACGGCTCCCGAAACCCGCTGGACGAGGACCGCCATCTGCTCATCCGAGTCGAGCAGTCCGCGGCGGGCGCGATAGAGGAGCGCTTCTCGGCTCATGGTGCTCGCGTACACGGTTCGCACCGCGGCCAGGAAGGCGGACAGCCGCTCCTCGGGCGAACCCTGGTTGGGACAGAAGACGCTCTCGTACTTGCCCGTGAACGCGTTTCCGAAACCGTCTTCGAGCAGACTGCTTGATCGGACCACGATCGGAGACTGGCCGAAGTGGCCCAGCATGGCGATGCAATGCTCGTAAATGAACGGCGGGAAGGAGCCGGTGAGGATCCGCTGCCGGGCCTCCTCGGCACCGTCCAAGAAGGAGGTGTTGCGCCGTTGGCTGCGCCGCACGCGCCAACAATCGTTGCGAACCAGGAACGAATAAAACACGTCCGAACCGATGAAAAAGGAATCGTGGGTCTCCAGTTTCTCACGCCAACCACGGCCCGCCCGGCACAGAATTGCCCGCGCCAGCAACATGCCGAGTGTCTTGCCGCCTACCAGACCGGTCCCAATCATGCGCTTGCGAACGCTGAGCAGATCGGCAAGCTCGAAGTATCTGGAGACGAGCGCCATGACCCGCTCGTCGCGCGTCAACATCATCCGGCACAGATGTGCGCAAATGTCCGCGGCGTCGCTGGCGGGCCGCGCACCGCTCTGCACGCCGATCAGGACCTCCTCCGCCTCCAGGAACGTGCGGTCCCAGACATCCAGCGTGCGTGCGGGGCCAGCGGCTCGCGGTTCCGTGAGGCGGACGAGCATGTCCGAGAGGACGGCGCTTTCGGTCACCGCACGAAACGCCGCGCCCTCCCACGCGTGCGGCAGATACATCGTGGGAGACTGGCGTTGATCGACCTTCAGTGGGTGCACAAAGAGTTTGTCGTCGTCACGGAAGACGTCAATCAGGACTTGGGTCGTGTCCCGAACGGCGGACACGGCATCGACCGAATGGTGTGCCCGGCGCAGGCCGAAATAGGTCACCGTCTCCAGGTCGTAGAGGTAAGGGCAGGTGACCAGGAAGAAGTTGCCCAGCATCAAGTCACTGTACCAATCCGCAGCCAGATCCGAGAGGCAGTCGAATACGTAGAAGGCGCCACGGCCGGCGGTTTCGATCGCCTGGTGAATCTCGGCCGTAAACGTTTCAAACCCGCATTCCGGGGACAGACGGTGGATGGCCACGCCGGCATTGTCCGGCAACAGCTGCGGGTGCCGCGCGAAGCGAAAGTAGATGAGTTTGCGCCCGGTGCGCAGCGCCTCGGCACAGAACGGTCGCACGAATCTGGCGTAATCGTCGATCGCATCGACCTGCCAGACGATATTGTCACCCGCCCTGAGCCCCTGGATAACCTCGTCGAGACCAGGCAAACCCGTGCTGAGCGAACAGGGGTCGGTCATAACTACCCGGCGGTCTCGATTACGCCTGCGTTGAGATAGTCCTGCAGCTCTTCGGACGACAGCCCGAGCAACTCGCCGAACACGTACGCATTGTCCTGTCCAATGGCCGCCCTGGTGCCCGTGGTACGGCCGGGAGTGCCGGTCAACCCCAGCGCAATGCCAGTGGCAACCACCTTCCCTTTCTTGACGTGGTCAATTTCTTCAAAGAACCCCCGCGCCGCCAGTTGCCGGTCGTGCAGCATCTGGTCCTCGACGTTTTGGACCACGCCCGCCGCGATGCCAGCCTGTTGCAACGCCATCATCACATCGTAGTCCGCCCGTACCGAGGTCCATTGTTCAATGAGCGCATCGAGTTCTCCGCCATGGTCGAGCCGGGACGACAGCGTGGCGAATCTCGGATCCGTCAGCCATTCCGGTTTGCCAACGATGTCGCAGAAACGCTCCCACTCCGCCTCGCTGGAGACGGTGATCGCACACCACCGATCCTCGCCGCGGCACGGGTAACAGCCGTGCCGCGCGGCGTGGAGAGAGCGGTTGCCGTGGGCCGCTGGGGCTCGCGGCCGTTGGCGAGGTACTCCATCATCACGTCGCCGATCACCGCGACCGTCGCCTCATACTGGGACAGGTTGATGTACTGGCCTTTCCCGGTTCGCATACGGTAGTCCAGCGCACACATCACGGCAAACACGCCGTGGAGCGGACTGATCGCGTCCGGATAGGCGTACTGCGTCATGGCTCCGGAGCGTTCAGGAAAACCCGAGAGCGTGCTCAGACCGGAGAGGGCTTCGATGTTCGGGCCCCAGGTCACGTAGCGGCGGTAGGGTCCGCTGTCGCCGTAGCCGGTGGTACTCAACATGATGATATCCGGTCGAACCTGCTGCAACGCCGCATACCCCAGACCCAGCTTATCGATGACGCCCGTGGTGTAATTCTCCACGACAATATCGCACTTGGCCACAATCCGTTTCGCCAAGTCGGCCGCCCGCGGCCGCGTAAGGTCGAGAGCCACGAAGCGCTTACCGGCATTCCAATCGGTGAGCCAGGGGCACAACTGCGTTTGCACGCCCATCTCCGGCGCCCGCGGCGGTACGTAATGCCGCGTAACATCCGGGCGGCTCCGCGACTCCACACGAATGACATCGGCACCGCAATAAGCCAAGAAGCGGCCGACCCACGGGCCGGCCATGCCGTAGGCGAATTCGATGACCCGGATCCCGTCGAGAGCTTGCGTCATGCGAGTGGACAGTGCCAAGTTCCTGGGTAGTCGTCTAGCCAGCTATGCCTTGATGGACTTGATCGGGTTGCTGAAGATGGAGCGGCGCAGAAATCTGGCGAGGGCGGCAAAGGCAAGGCAGCGAGCCGAGCCAACGCCGCAAGCGCTTCGCGCGAGTAGCAACGCCCGCTCTGGTTCCTGGGGCTCATACCAAACGGGCGCCACAGAACCGTCGCTCCGCTGAGTTCATCGATCGCACGCGTAGGCCAAGGAAGAATATCCATCGTTCATGCTGATTGTGCCCGCTGGCTGCCGTGTGATCGGCGATTACGCAGTGCGTCCGACCAGTGGTTTCCTTGCCAGGATTCCAAACCTGCGCGACGATACGTTTCTTCTCGCTACAGAGACCAGCCCGCTCTGGGCCAGCAACGGAAGAAAATCTTCAGGATCAAAGGGAGCCAACCATCCGTGGAATTCCTCATAGTGTCGCACCCGTCCCGCCTCCTCTTCCAGCAGGAGGATGGCTTTCTTCTGCAGGATACTCCGAATCGCAAGCGGATACTCGTAGTAATCCGACACCGTCAGGAAATGCCGGCGCGCACCGTTCGCAAGAACCTGGGTCCCACGGTAGGTCCTTTGCGCCTCGTTGACTTCACGACACGAGACCGGCCTGCGTCTCTTGTCGTAGGCCATCTCGAACTTCAGAGAGTCGATGTAGCACCAGCCTCCGGGCTTCAAGACTCGGCTGTATTGCCGAAGGGCCGCAATCATACGTCGCTTCGTGACGCAGTGAGCAAACGTGTAATTGGTGCAGAAGAGTAGGTCGAACGAGCTTGGCCGGAAGACGCGACCCAGATCGAACCAATCGGCATTGTAAAGGTGGAGCTTCCCGTCTCGTGGCAGGGCTTCGCAACTGTCCGGATCCTCTTCATGCGCGACAGCGGCGACCGCGAAGCGCTGCGAATTCTCGAAGCACTGGCGCACCATAGCTGAGGAGTCGTCGCAACCAACCAGGGCAACGGAGCGAGGCAACTTTCGTCGGAGAGGGATGACGTCCTTCCCGGTGCCGCACGCCACGTCCAAAACTGCGTGCAGGCGCCGGCGTCTGACAAGAGACGTGAGCCATTTCACGTCTGGATCATTGAGTCCGCTGTCGCCTGTGCCGAAGCCAAAAACGGAGTCATACGATAACGCAAAGTTCGCATAGAGTGACCGGTTTTCGGCATCCAGCTGGCCGAGCTTCGTTCGAAAAGGGCGAAGCGTAAGCGGCGCCGCCGTGGGCCGTCTCTCGATCCGCGGCGGATCTGCCGTCGCCGGGACGAGTGGCGTTCTTCGAAGCCGCATCTTCACCCCGGCTTCACCGCGACCAGCTCGAATACGTTGTACGCGTACACCCACCCAGACCGCTCGCTGCCCGGTGCCTCGGGTGGACGCCGGAAGTGGAGTTCCGCCAGGACTTCCTGCGGTAGGGCGAACACCTCATCCCGAAGCGGCTCCCGGAGTTCCGGTGGTGCGTCTTCCAGCCACTCGTCGAGGTGCCTCTCGAACAGGAAGGGGACAACGGTTCTGATCTCGAGGCTCGCTGCCGTCACCATCGCTATCTGCTCGTCTAGCGTGCGGAAGCCTGCGAGGTCCGTTTCTCTCTTCTTTGCGACTTTGTTCCACGTATCACGGGCCATCGTCGAGAAGTATGCGTCCATCAGGTTGAACTGCCCCTGCGGACGCAGTACGCGCGCAACCTCGCTCAGGACACGTTGCCCATCGGAGAAGTGATGGAAGGCGGCACGGCAGGTCACGATGTCGATGGTGCCATCATCGACGGGGAAAGGTTTCGTTACGTCGATGCACCGAACATCAACCCGAGAGCCAATCCCGCGCGCCTCTACGACCTCACGAAGGCTTCGCATTGCACCTTCGTCAAGATCGACCGCGATAACACGCGCAACTTTCGGCGCCACCGCTAACGCGGTGTTACCCTTGCCGGTTCCAAGGTCGAGAACGACATCCGTCGGGCTCGGGTCCAGCATCGCAAGCATTCGTTGCAACGGCTCCGGACGAGCGAGTTCTCCCGACAAGTGCGCACTGTCGTCTGGCCGCTTTGCTTTATTGCATCCGCGCTTCTTACTAACCACGTTCGACAATCCCGCACCTCGGCGAAAGGCAGCCCGCAACGGCGGCAACGCCCGGCCCCCGCGGAAGTACCCGGACACCTCCTCTCATTACTAGAACGTTCCGAGACTCGGAAACTTCCTGCGTATCGCGTCCCGCTTTCCATCCGGCATGGCCGTAGAGCAGGCATGGCATCGATGCCCTCTATGCCCCTTGTTCCGAATCTGAGCTTGTTCGACATAAAGGTGGAAGTTGTCTTTTGTTAAGCGCCACTCATTCGGCTCAGGCAAATTGGCCGTAAACCACTCAGCGAAGAAATCTGCGATCCTACGGCCCTCAATGTATATGCCTTGGCCGACCCAAGTGTGGCGCTTTCGGGGGAGAGGAAGCAGTACTTTGTCCTCCGTTATAACGGCCTCAATAAATCTGCAATACGTATCCCGAATGGTGATGTTCCTCGCATATCTGCTTTTTAGGATACTAAATGCTTGCTTTTGAATGTCCGCCACTCCGAGGTTCATCCATCTCTTGATGTCGAACTTGCCCAATGCGTCCCGCCCCAATTCTCTCTTGACGTTCTCAATTTTATGCTGGAGGAATGGAAGCAGTCCTTCGTCAAACTTCTGATCTTTTAGCTCCTGTTCATAAGAGATAATAGTGTAAATTCTCTCTTTTGCATCATTGATCATGTCTTCCGCTTTCTTGTAGCACCCAACCCTGTCGCGAATGGTGGTAATAAACTCGGTTGGTTGCTCCAACCGCTCCCGCAAGACTCGCCTAATCGTTATGCGAAAACATTTGCGCAGAGCCGTTCGCAGCTCTTCGGCGAAGCGCCGAGGTAGCTTCCTCTTCTTCTCCCACGCGCTCAGAATCGCTTTCTTTGCATTCGTGGATATTTTGAAAGTCGGGAAATTGATGCCGTAGTAGTCGGTTGGGATCTTGGCGCCAGCCTGATCGGACTCCTCTACTAGCACGATGGCGTTTTCCTGGCCGTGCTGCGCCGCAAACATTCCGATCTCGAACCAGACATTTGTTCTCGTGGTGTAACCGGACTTATGTCGGATTACGACCTGGTCATCGTTTGTGATAAAGAAAATCCCGATTCGCATTGTCTCTACTATGTCTCGCAACACTTCCATTGTGAACTTCGTGGCGGCATGCCTCTCAAAATGCTCCTTCCATGTGACCGCGTGGAATTCATGATCGGCATTTATGATGTCGCGCATGCATTCCGCGTAGCACAGCGCCTCTGAGGATGAGCCTATGAATATTGACGTTGCCATGTGACTAACCGGTCGGCAAACACGGCCGAACGGGCTCCTTTCCGCAATTGTCGCGGAGCCGCATCGGTTCTCGCATGCTTCCCGGCCATGGATGTCGACAGTGTGGCGCGCCGACGCGAAAAAGGCAGTGGCGATCGCCGACAACCGCTCGGTTTGCGGGGAGTTCCCGCTGAGCCTCTATGCCGGTCGCTCATTCGATGCCCGCCCGAATGGCCGTGCACCCGGCCGGTCGTCTGACTCCGACGTGTGAGGAAGATGTCCGGTGCGCTGCTCCACCGGATGTTCCTTTGCTGTATTGTCGACCGCGCCCGCTGGTTTTGGGATCTCGCGCAGCCACCGATCAAGGGGTTGACCAGACTTCTCACGGGACATAGTGAACCTCCGCTGTTGGTTTCTCGGCCCAATGGTAGACCGGGGTGTACGTTGCTAGACCTCGTTTGATGAGGTCGTGAACTATGGCTTCGGCTTGCTCCTCGTCCAACCTTCGTAGCATTCGAATCGTCTCCGCCCTCGTGGTGCCCCGTTCGAGAGCCCGAAGTACTTCGGCGACCCCGGGATCCGCCACCGCGTAGAGCCGGGACTCCGCGAAGTGGTAGAGGAGGAGAACGGTCTCGTTACCGCACTGCAGATCCATGCGGAGCGCCGGCGGAGGAACGACTAGCCGGACGCCGCGGCCCAGCACCAGGACCGCATCGCTGTGCTCATCCTCTGCCCGGTCGCTTCGGGTGCCACTGCACGGCAGACTTCCCATCGTCACGAAGTGACAGATGTCCTCCGGGGCCCTGAGCTGATCGAGCTGTGCGTCCATGTGTTCCACCAGCTTCTCTGCTTCCTGCTCGTAGTCCAGCGCCGCTGACTGTGGGGTGTGGTGCTCGTAGATGTACTCGAGGTCATACTCCGTCTTTGCGATGACCTCTTCGATCCCGAACGACGCAGGCTCGGAGAAGACGGATGTGTCAGGCTTCAACTGGAACACGCTCACGTACATCGTAAAGGTGTGGCGATCCACTTCGGGTAGGACTTGGTCCAGGAAGCCTCGCGTCTCATCAATGTCCGCCCGGGATTCCCCTGGAAATCCGAGCATGACGTATACGTGAGAAGCCACCCCCGCCTCCCGGCACCACCGGAGCACGTCCGCAGCATGTTTCGGGGAAATGCCTTTTCGCATGGCGCGGAGGATGCGCCGCGACCCGGACTCCAAGCCAAAGAACAGCTTGCGGCATCCGGCACGAGCAAGAAGCTCGATGGTCTCCCTGTCAAATCCGCTGTCGAAGCGCGCACCGGCATACCACAGGAGGTGAACCTTCTCGCCTTCAAGGCGCCGTGCGATGGCGCGCAAAACCCCGGGCGCCAGCGACTCGTTCACGAGACAGAACGCATCGGTAGTGTAGCGCTGCGCAAGGAGGACGAGGTCGCGGACCGTCTTCTCTGCTGGACCTTCGTCGGCCCGGTCGCCGCAGACCACATGCTGATTGCAGAAAGTGCACTCGCGCCAGTAGCACCCCCGCACCGGCTGATAGGAGAGGACCGGGCGTGGCGTCAGATAGGATTCGAGGGGAAGGCCGTCATAACCGGGAGGCGGCAGCTCGGCTACCGGCACCGGCGGCACCGACGGGTTGCTCCGCACGGTCCCGCGACTGCGGTAGACAAGGCCGGGAACATCTTCGATTGCCCGCCTGCCGGCGACGTGGTCGCACAATGCCGCCAAGGGGCGTTCTCCCTCCCCGATCACAAAGAAATCAACGATGTCGAATAACGCAGATGGCAGACTCCGGCCCACAGCAAGGCGCTGGAACACTCCTCCGCCGACAACGACAGGAAGGTCCGGGAGCGCCCGTTTCAACCGCGCCGCGAGCGTCAGTGCCGGGATGATCTGGCTGAGAGAGGCCACTGATAAGCCAACCAGCTCGCACCCGCCGCGCACGATGGCCCCGACTACCTCTTGCTCGAAGAACTCGATGTACGGGTTCTCGACCGAGCCGACTGCCTCAAATATTTCGGCCGAGGACTGCGGCGAGTATCGCATCCCGAACGATGTGAGCGTGAGCCGCGTTGGCCAGTACCGCGCAGAGACGGCCTCCAACGCCGCCTCGATCACTCGAAGCGCCCACGCGTACTCTTGCGGATTGAACACTGCATGCGGCGTCCGCAAGAACGACAGGGCGTCCTCGATGCCGTCGAGCACAAGCTCCTGGCCGAGCAGGGCCTCCAATACCGTCCGGCGATGCTCGCGCGTGTCCGCACGCAAGCCAATGTCGCGTAGGTAGTCATAGACTTGCGCAAGCTGGTTCCGCGAGAGCAGGAAGCGCAGGGCCTCAATGTTGAGGTCGCGTTGTTCCACGCGAACGCCCACGGCGGCACGGACGTAGGCTGTCAGAGCCGGTGTCGAAAGGTAGGGCTGCTTGAAACTGAAGTTCGGGGGGAAGATAAGAAGCACGCGTCCCGGAGGCTCCGCCTGAGTGGGTGGGTGGTCAAATTCCGCTTTCATCGTCCACCTCAGCGCGTACGTCTCGTCTCACTTGACTGCGGAGATCCTCTGCATGCCAACTCATCTTCAGAATCACGTCAGCAGTCGCATCGGCGAGCGATCCTACCTCTCGAAGTCCCCTTTCCGTGATGCCGCCCTCGGTAGCAACCTCCCGTTCGATATTTCCTGCAGCTCCACGCAGCCGGGCAGATCCAATCGCTACGAGCCCCTGCCAGAGCAGGCGCTCCGCCAACGCGTTAAGTTCGGGACTAACGCCCCGCAGCGACGAGACTAGGCATACGCCCCGGTGCAGGGCCTTCTCCAACACCGCGGGGAACGGCGACCCGAAGTTCAGGAGAGTGTCGAATGCGGCTTGGTTCCGAACGAGGTCAACGGGACCAAGCTTCTCAAGTAGGCTCGCGCAAGCGCTCCAGCGTGCGTCGTTCTGGTGAGGCACGAATACAAGGCAAGGTATTTCATTCTGTCCGGGCAGCAGAAACTGCGCCACGCGAACGATCAGCGCCCTTGGACAGAGTGACTGTACCTCTTCGAGCCGGATGTCCACGGCAGCCACTAACATCACGCCCTGAAATTCCGCTAAGGCTCGGTGAGCAGCAGCAAGCTCACCAATCGCACTTCCAGGCACCGCGAGGAGCACAACTGGCCGTTGCATGACGTCTGCGAGATCGCCAACGCCAAACGGTCTCTCTGCTGGGTCGCGCGGGATTCCGCGGTCGCCGACAAACCGCCGACTCCACACCAACGCCTGCGCGCCGCTGGCCGACCACCAGCGCCCGGCGACGCGCTCGGCGAGTCTGCCAGCACCCACGATGCCGAATTGGTGTGCAAGGCCGGTCACTCGGTTGTCCTCAGTGCTCCGCGTGTCTAGAATCTATCGACAGGACTCTTGTCCAGGAATGCTGCGCGAGTGGCTTCCCAAAATTTCTTGATATCCTTCGTATCCCGCAGGACAGTCAAAAACATAGTTTCAGTCGCGGGCGCCATCGATGCCATGAGAGCGCAACCCCACTGCGGATCTGAGTCACGGTCCCAAACAGACTGGTTTTGTTTATTTAATCCAAGAAACATAATGTCCGGGCAACCGCCCAGCCCACCAGGAGGCTCTGCTCCTAGCGGTTTCTGGAAGAACGCTAACGGGACGTGGTGTATATCAGTGCTGCCAATCTTCTGGCTCCCTCCCTCGCGATGCATCGTTGCTGTGTAGTGGCTCAGAACGCTCTGTCTGCAACTGCCATCGGGGTGCTCGTTAGTCGCGCACAGGCACTTGCAATCAATCCGCAGAGCCGAATCGAATACCCAGTAGACGGCACGTTTGCGCGACCCGTTAGTCTTTTCAAGTACCTGACTAAAGACGGCGCGCTTTTGCGGCTCGGTAAGGTCGTCTGCCCTGCTGACACAGCCAAGAACGTCGGTCAACAGAGCCTCATTAAAGGTCGTGTCCCCGCTCAGTCCTACGCGCAGCGGCACATCCGGCGCGTCCGGATTCCGCCAAAACAGCAGATGATCACGCTTGAGTTCCTCCTCCACCCAAGACTCGTCCAAGGAATGTAGCAATGGGCTCAGCGCCTGTTGCTTGTCGAGAACGACAACTTTCCTGAATATTTGGCCACCCTGTCGGACGAAGACCTCCTGCGCCTTTCGGTACTGGACTATAGGTGGATATATGCCGTGTTGGCCCTTCTCTATCGGCCAGTTCCACCAGTGGGAAGGGAGCACGTTGGTGACAACAGCAACGCACGGTGAAAGTTTGCTGGATCTTCCGATCTCATCGAGCTGGGAGACCACGTTGCTCAGAAAGGTTGCATAGAAGCCAACATTTGTTGCGAAAAATGAAACACGCCCCTTGGCAGCGTCCTTACCACGCTCGATACCGGGTGGCCGCACCGAAGGAGGCACACGATACCAAGGCAATTGCCCGGAAAGATCCGTTGACTCTTCCTTTGCGTATACGGCAAGAAGCGTCGACATACACACCGCCGCAACTTTCCCTGGGTCCGTCAAGACAACGGCACTGGCGGCTCCATCCGCGTCCTTGTCCGGAAGGTGAATACCTGCCCAGACTTTCAGCATCTCTTCGACGAAGGGCGCCGGGGCGGGGACATAGAGGCCGCGCGTCGCGGCTAACCGCTGCTGCAAACCCAGCCACGTGGACGCTGTGGTAAGCGTCTTGACCATCTCTTCATTGGCGTCGGTGATCTCCTTTTTTGCCTTCGCAAGTTTGTCAAACACGAAAGCGCCAAGCAGCGTCAGCGCATACAGAATCATGATGCCTGCGACGGCGCCCACCGCGTCATATGCCCCTTCAGCGCTGCCGCTTGTAGGGCTGAAGGCCGTGCGCAACTTAGGCAGCTCCAGCAGCATCGCCAAGCCGAGTACGAAAAGCGGAACGGCTGTCGTGGTCAGGTCAAGAAGGAACTCGCCCCAGTCCTTCTCGTCTCGCACGCTGAGCCATTGACGCCGCATTACTGCGAACCACATCACTGGAATCGCTACCAGGCTGACTAAGGAGCAGCCTGCGGCGCAACGCAGCCCTGTTGTGCACCACGGGCCAGAACCGGTGCATATGTCTGCCGCGAAGTGATCGAAGTGGGTCGACAAAAGGAAGACAATAGAAAAATAAGAGAAACCAACCGCAACCCCTATGAACACCAGGAGTGCAAGCCCGCTGAAAACCTTGGGAGCCTTACTTGGTCCCGCTGTCATTGGCTTGCCCCCTGTGTCACCAACGAGGTACACGTCGCTACAGCCCCCTGGGCACCTCCCGTAGGCATAGGCACGAGCAGACCGGACACCATCTCAAAGCAGCGAGTGGCGAAATGCTCGGCAACCGAGCGGTGCTGGTCCGCGTATATCACTGCGGAGCCGGAAGGGAGAGTATACTCTATCGCGGCGTAAAGACGGGGTATCGTGGCTGCGGATACACTCGCTGTTGGCTCGTCTAGAACGAGAAGATCCGGCCGCTGCATCAAGGTCCGCAACACGGCTGCAAGTTGGCGCTCGCCTGTGCTGGCGTTGCGCGGCAACTTATCGAGCGCCGGGGTAATCTCGAAGATGTGACCCAAGAGGGCAGTGAGGCGCGCCGCGCTCTCGCTCCTTTCAAGAAGGGATCCGAGCAGTATGTTTGCGCGTAGCGTAAGCGATGGAAACAGGTTGCGATGTTGTGGGAGATAGGTCACGAGTCCGGTGCGGAATGCCTTGTGCTGTTGCGGTCCCCCAGGCCGACTGAGCCATTCGTAGCGGGTTGCATAACTCGGGATGAGTCCCAGCAGCGCCTCCAAGAAGGTGCTTTTGCCGCAGCCGTTTTGCCCGCAGATGTAGATCCGGTCACCAGGCTGAACGTCAAGGTCCACGCCGCACACAACGGTTCGCCGGGCGCGCTTAGCTACGAGTCCTTGAACGGACAGGAGGGGGGCCGCACTCATGCGGGACTCCTCCTGTTGAGCGTGCCGCCCTCAAGCTCGAACAGGTCGTCGGCCGAGGCCGCCAACTCCGGTGCTTCATGCTCAATGACCAGAACGGCGTAGCCCGCGGAACGGCGGCGCTCGATGGCGCGCACCATAAGCGCGCGGCGCCATCCGTGCAGGCTGGCAAGCGGCTCGTCGAGGAGAACAACCGGCGCCCCCGTCGCCAGCGCGCGGGCCGTATTGACGACTTTCATCTCCCCGAATGAGAGCGCAAAACCGGGGCGCTCCAGAAGGGGGCTGAGGTCAAGCTCGTCGACGATCTCTGCAGTTACCGCGGTGCCCCACCGCGTGAAGTACGACCGTATCGCCGCAAGGCCGGCCAAACGCCCGAGTCGGACGTGGTCTCCGACCCTGAGGTCAGCGAACACGTGTGGGTATTGGAAGGTCCGGACCAGACCCAGCCGTGCCCGGCCATCAGCCGGCGTTCGACCCAATGGCGTACCCCGAAACTGGACTTCGCCCTCGTACGCCAGGTCAAACCCAGTCAAGCAGTTTACGAGAGTGGTTTTTCCACTGCCGTTCCTGCCGGTCAGAACCGTGAGGGTACCGGCGGCAAGGGTGAGAGACACACTGTCCAGCACCGGCGCCGACCCGAACCGTCGGCTGATGTTCTTCGCCGCAAGCAACGGCACGTCAGCCTCGGGCATTGTCTCTCCGTAGCTGTCGGAGCCGAGTGAAGACGAGTACCGCCGCTAGACAAGCGGCAATGGCGATCTCCGTAAGAGGTCCTGCAACGACCGGACTCGCCCCGACGAAACGTGCCCCTTGCGACACGAGAACGATGCCTCCCGCCACGACGACGACGCCCCACGGCGTCCGGCCACCGGCGACTATCACCGCACCGAGCGGCACGAGGAGCCCGCTCACCTGAAAGTCCCGCGGCTCTACAAAACGCGCCGTTACCGCCAAGTAGACACCGCCCAAGCCCGCAACTGCGCCAGCCAGCAGACCGGTTACCCTCTGGTGAGCGACCAGCGGAGCCCCAACAGAGAGCGCCCCCCACTCGTCCATCCGGAGCGCGGCGACAACCGTGCCGCCGACGGACCTCCGCCAGGTACGGACAAGACCGGCAGCGAGGAGAAGCGCGAGCAACGCGACTCCGACTTGCCAAGCTCGTCCGCCATCCCCCACCAAGGACGGAATACTACCAATGCCAAATACACTGTTGGTAATGTCGAGCTGCCGAAACAGCTCGAACGAACCGACCCCGATACCGAACGTCGCCAGAGTCAACCCGTCGCCGCGCAACGACCGTATCGCCTCAGCACAGAGGAGGCCGCTGAGCGCCGCCGAACTCACCGCGGCAAGAGCCCCGAGGATTGGAGGCCATTGATAACGTGTGGCGAGAACGGCAAAGACATACGCCCCGACGCCCGCCAGCGCGAACGGGTGAAGGACCACGTATCCGAGCCCATCTGTGTAGAACGAGATGGCCAGGGCGAGCAGCCCGACCACCACGCATAGCTGCAGGACATACAGGGTGAGGTCGACCACGGCCCTACTGCGCTCCTATCCTTCCGGCGGAACAAGCGATCGTCGATACGTCCACACCAACACAAGGAACAAGCCAGCATAGACAGCGGCATCGCGCAGCCCCGGGTCCACGACGTACAGGACAAGAGTCTCGAACAGCGCAAGGACGTACGCACCGACAACCGCTCCCGCTGGGCCAAGTGGAAAGCCAATTAGGGTGGACACGATCGCGATGACGGAGAAGCGGAAGCCAAGAGTGGGATCGAGCCGCTCCTGGTAGCTCATCAGAATCCCGGCGCCAGCAGTCAAAAGAGCTGCGGCTGCTGCGTTCAGCCCGATGATCTTCTTCACGTTCAGGCCGCAGATCATCGCAAGCCGCGGGTCGTCGCCAACCGCCAAGACTTCTTGGCCCGTCGCCGAGCGACGGATGATCAGGAACAGCGCCGCCCCGACGAGAATCGACGTCGCGACAATTAGCGCCTGCAACGGCGTTACCCGCCCCCCGAACACCGCCCATCCCTCGCGCACCTGCGAAGCTCCCACGTAGATAGATTGACTCTCGAAAGCGATCGCCAGGACATCCTGAACAATCAGGAGCATCAGCCACGACAGGAGAAGCAGGTCCACGGGCTTGAGGCCTGCGGTCTTCGCCGCAGGGATCAATACCGCTTCGATCGTGAGTCCGAGTGCCCCGACCAACGCCAGCGAGGTGGGCACGGAGATCCAAGGAGAGAGACCGTGCTGAACTGCGAGCCAGTAGTTCAGGTAACCCGCCGTGACGAGAAGAATGCCGTGCGCTAGGTTGAAGACCGAGGAGATCCGGAAAGCCAGGGCAAACCCTAGAGAAACGAGGGCGTAGATACTCCCCGAGACGATCGCAGCGACGAGAATCGACCCCATGCCCGCTCATCGCGCCCGCTTGTACTTCACGGTTTCCAGACCACGAACTTCCCAGCTTGAACCGTCTTGAGCAGGATGGGCTTGTGCACATCGCCGCTCTCGTCAAACGTGATCTCGCCCGTTGCACCGTGGTAGCCCTTGGTATTCGCGAGGAAGTCGCGAATCGTTTCACCGGAAGGACCACGTGCCTCGATGGCATCGACAAGCAAACTGGCACAGTCGTAGCCCAGCGCGGCAATAAGACCTGGACCCTTGCCGTACTTTGTCTTGAACGCGGTATTGAAATCAACGACAGCTTTGTCGGCGCTGTCCTCGTCGTACCCCGTAGAGTAGGGGTAAACGAGGCCGTCGGCTGCGTCGCCTCCGATGGTGATAAGCTGGGGATCCTCGTGTGTCGTTGAGCCCAGGAAGCGCGCGTTGATGCCCAGCTCCCTCGCCTGCTTCAGAATGGCACCTCCGTCCTTGTAGTACCCAGCGAGGTAGATGCCGTCGGGTCCCGCCTCTTGGACCCTCGTGAGGTACGGACGAAAATCAGTTTGGTCCTCGTTATAGCCCTGGGCACTGACAATCTGGCCGCCCTTGGCCGTGAAGCCCTTGCTGAAGACATCACGGAGACCGACTCCGAAGTCGTTGTTGATGTAGAGGATCGCAACCTTCTTCAAGCCAAGCTTTGTTGCGGCGACCTCAGCCATGAACCCACCTTCCGCCGTGTCCGAAGGGTAGACGCGGAAGAAGTACTTGCTCATGCCGCTGAGCTTCGGTGAGGACGCTGACGGGGAAATGACGGGCACCTTTGCAGCATCCGCGACCGGCACCATGGCCACGGTGGGACCACTGATGTTGTCACCGATGATCCCAACGACCTTGTCCACATCGACCAGTTTCCGCACTGCTCCAACCGCCTCGGCGGCCTTGCCCTTGCTGTCCTCGTAGGCAACGCGGAACGTGTATTTCGCGGAGCGACGGTTCGCTTCGTCGATCGCCAAGTCAACGCCGTTGGATGAATCCTTTCCCCAGTTGGCAACCTCACCCGTCAGTGGCAGGACAGCCCCGAGCGTGACTAGGGTCTTCCCTCTTGCGCCGCCTTCCTCCTTCTTGCATCCATTCGTGGCAACGCACAGAAGAAGAAACGTACCCAACGCGGTGCATGCAAGAAGGTGATCGCGAACCCGGCTCATCCCGTGAACCTCCTTGCGGCTACGCAGCCCCAGCCGCGAGCGGCTCAATCACGTGCGCGGGATGCCCTTGATGAAAGTGTCCAACTGTCCCGACGCCATTGTTATCCGACCCGATCCACCCGTGCACCACTCGCGGTGGCACGAAGACTATGGCGGCTGGGGGCAGCGGACGTCGTTCGGCATCCGTTTCCAGAAAGCCGATGCCGAACGTAAAGTACACCGCGAGGAACGCATGCGCATGCTTCAGGATGCGCGCACCCATTGGAACGGACGTTTCCTTCCATCGGGGAAATCTCGCCAGAAGGTTTCGTGACCAGTCCGGAAGACGGAGAACGATTATTCGCATTTTGGCCTCATCGTCAGATCGTCGTACTAACGGCAACTCAACCCGTCGCGCGTATATACGACCCGCGGTTCTTGCCTGTCAACCTGTTGCTCGGCTTGGTAGTGTCTCGGATTGAAATCCGAGGCTTCCCAGCACTCTGTTGACAGTGAGCTGTAACTGCGCTAACACTGCCTCAGCACTGCTGGAGGTGGATTGCATGATTCCGACCGCAACGAAGGATTTAGACGACGACACAGAAGTGCGCGCCGGTTGGGCCAGTTGGGACAAGGGGAAGTTTAAGGACCGTTCCATAAAGTATTGCTACCGAACTAATGGGAAGATTCCGAGAACCGCCCCGGAAACACCGATCCACGCCTTGGTGGATATGGTCATCTTCGGCATCGAGGAGGGGGAGTTCAGTCCGGCCGAACTCAAGCGATTGAGAGCCGCCATCAATAAGCCGTAAGGACTTTCACGCCACGCGGGGACGTGCGGCAGGGCGGGTTGAAGGGTGGCAAGGCGCGGAAGCTGTCGGCGACCAAGCGGAAGCAGATCGTCAAGAAGGCAGCGGCGGCGCGGTGGGTGAAGCCTACTTGATGTCTGACCAGAGCGCCCGAGCGAAGGCGCGAACCTGCTGCAAGGCCTGTTGGGCATCCTTCGTCTTGTAGGCTCGCTGCGGAAGGCGATCGAGCTTCGGATCATAGTACAGAGCGGTATTCCTTGCTTGCATAGACAAGGTCCGCTTGAGCTGCTGATGGATTGAGTAGTAGGGGTGCGACTTGTTCGATAGTTCGTCGAACAACATCACGCGGGCCTTATGGACGGAGGTTTCCGTCTGACCGCCGGGGCTTTGATATACAAGCGCCGATCCCTTTGAGGCCTTGGTGGATCCTTCTGGGGGAACTGGGCTCCCGGAATACGCAATGAGGGCGCACAGCGCACACTCATACGCATGGCAGCAATGAAAGAACGCTGCGTCCGAGAAACCAGCTGGCAACAGCCGTGAGGCAATTCGCATATTCCGGACACATAGCCTATACCACTTCCGCTTTTGGGCTACTGCCGGAGCGCTCATGCCGAGTCCAAGAGTCTGATGCCAAGGTTTTCCTCCGTGCCGGCTACCGTGAGAGCGTGCTCCCACTCCTGGTTTGTCAGCAACCTAAATTCCAACTGAATTTCGCCGTCATCAAAATCAAACGCCTTGGTGGCAAACTCACACGACAGTTCGAACGAGCGCTCTTCTCCTTGCAGCACGATGTCCACTGCAATCGACTCATTGGTGACAGTTCGCAGGTCAATCCCATGAATAGCCCAGTCGCCACTCGCGATGACCATTCGCACCAGTGGGGCAAATCTTTCGACAAGCCCTTGGGACATGCTGCTCAGCGCCAGCAGAAGCTTTTTGCGCTGTAACGGAAACTTGGGGTTCTGTTCGTTTGCAGAATGTAACCGCTGAACGAGAAGAGCCAGCCCCTCGAAGTTGGCGCGAAGGGTTGTCCGTGACCGATGCTCAATGGCCTGGCGTATCCAATCGGCCCGTGATGGTTCAAAGAGCAGTCGAAGCTGGCGGTACTCAACGATGTTCTGTGGATTGAATTTCCAACGATGCCCAGGTAGTGGGTCGGCCACTTGGGGTAGAAGATCGCGTGCCTGAAATGCACCGACCGCGCTGTTTCTATGCTGCCCCAGGTGCGTCAGTAGATACTGGGAAACTTGGGCTTCGGTCGCCTCCTCCTTGGCACGCATGAACGAGAAGACTACGTAGCGAGCTTGGTCGAATGGTGGAAGGGATGCATCAGGCAGGATTCCCTTGCCCAGCACCCAGACCGCACGACCCGGAGCGATGTTCCACGTCTCGAAACGGGATGTTCGCAGAACCTTCTGAATGTCTTCTGTAAGCACGTCCGGATGATCGTGGTACGGGCGGAATGCCGCAATGTTAAGAACCTGCTGAATCACCCCTGACGCGATGAGGCGGATATCTGCCCCTAAGTAGGAAACGATCAAGCGTTCAACTTCCTTCTCTACATAGTTCGCGATGGTTGGCAAATCGCTGGGCTGCGTCTTCTTTGGCTCTTGGGCGACGCCGCAGTTGCGGAAGTTGAGATACATATCGCCGCTCGGATTGATACCGGGACTCTCGTGCTGGCGAGTAGATTTGATCGTCAACTCTTGCCAGACAGAATTGATGTAGCTCAGGCCGTTGGACTCACAGGCCCGAACGATGGACTGCCAAAGGCTCAAATCGTGATGCTTGTAAACGAGCGTAAGCCACCGATCCGGGCGAAGACCTTTTCCTATGGATTGGATTGCGGCAGCAAATTCCTGCTGAAACTGTTCTCGGCTTTTCGATGTTACACCTCCGACTATAAGTTCAGACCGCCGCATCTCTGGGGTGATGTCCTGGTCGAGCCAGGCCGCCCAGAGCGTGCAAAGGTCTAGGAAGTAAATGTCGTTCGAGTACGGTGGGTCAGTGAAGCAATAGTCAAAGCTACTTTCACCCGCGATCTGATGAATCATGGCAGCGGGCGCCAGCTGTAGCTTGAGATCGGCGTACCGATCCCCAATCAATCGATTCGTCTCCTCTTTCGCCCGACAGACGGCTTCGAATGACCGCACAAAAGTCCCCCAGACTTTGTGCTCGTAGAATGAGGCATCGGACGCAAACGAATAGCTATATCGCCGGAAGAAGAGTGCATCCCCTCGGTACGGAGAGCGCTTCAGATCTCCTTCGGAGGGCAGTTGGTACGTACGATTGGCATAGCGGACCGTATTCGCAAGGGCGACCCTAAGCAGATCGCGGGTTAGAGCATCCGGGACGTCGTTGATCGCATTTCTTAAGAGCGCCAGGCCAGCGAGTTGCCTTGGTGTGTGCATTTGATCGGTTGTTTCCGCGCCTGCCCTTTTGACGGTCGAAGGAATTGGAACACGTGGATAGTCCAACGCTCGAAGCGCATCTCGCACCTCTACATCGGTTGCGGATTCGACCCATTCAATGCGTTCACGGACGCGCGATTCAATCCCGGCATACGCCGCCCGGAGAAGCGACAGATCTACCGGCGATACGGCAGTCATGCGAGTGATGAACAGCGCAACTGGGTTGATATCGATCGCGACGGCCTTTCGGCCAAGAACCAACGCCTCAACTGCGGTAACGCCGGTGCCAGCGAATGGGTCGCAAACAACGTCGCCGGGTGCAGTATAGTGCTTGATGTATTCCTGCACGACGGGCCACGGCTTTTTGGCAAAGAACGGGAAGAACCCAAAATGGCGAGCGGCACCACGAACACGGGTTTTGTACGATACGCTGTGGTCGATCGGAGAATCTTGAACGAAGGCGAGTTCTTCGCGTGCGAGCATTGCCTGCTTTCGTGCGCTCATGCCACTTGCCGAAGCCGCGTGGTCCAATCGTGTATCGAAATCAGAAGCATCATTTGGCGGTGGTGCTTGAGGATATCGATAACCTCGCTGTCCGTTCGCGCGAAGTAGACAGAGTACCCGTCCGACAGTAAGTACGGTTCTGCCGTCTCGAGTCGCAGCCCGTGACGTTCCAGATTTCGGGCGACTTCGTGGACCTGTCGCGGCGTGAAGCCGGCGCGTCGTAGGTCGCAAATTATCAAGGCCTTGAGTACCTCATTCGCCGAATAGAAGCGCGCTGGTCGGCCCGCTGGGGCTTGCGCGTCTCGGAGTAACGGAACCAGCAACCGCCTCTGCTCCCAGTAATCTACTTGCCGTCGGGTCATCCGAGTCAGCCGCATCAACTCGGGCGCGGTATAGAGGCGCTTGGTCAATCCAACTTGCCTCGCAGGGCGTCGTTCGATGCTGGCCAGAGATCGATTTGTGGTTTCCATGCGCCTCCACATGCACAAAAGTATTATCTTTTGTACACGAAAAGGAGGCGAAAGGCAAACCTTCGCCATGAGCGTCGAAACGCTACGCCGTGTGGTACAATTTCGTGAAGACGCACAAGACACACCAGCTATGGCAGCGGGGGGCAGCGATCAGCTGTGGTCCGTGGAACGGATTGTCAGCTTGGTGGACGAGTGGGAAGCAGCGTTGCGAGAGACTACTGAAGCGGGCGGAATCAGATGATTGTGATTGACAAGAGCTATCTCGAAGGCGCGCCCACGCGAGTAGTGCGTGCGTTATGTGCGCAGCGGAGAGTTATATTCCCAGAGACGCTGCTCTTCGAACTTTTGATCACAGACAATGACTCCACAGCAAGTTTTCGGAAGCTGCCCAACCGAGACAACCCCGTGCGCCTGCCCTGCAAGGGCGTGACTGGTGACCCGGGACTCGGCATGCTCTCAGACGATGCCGCTCTGCTGCAGGGCGGCGTACTCCCCACCGGAGAGACCCAGCTCGCCACAGTACACGGCTTCGTTGTGTTCGCCGACGCGAGGCGCGGGGCGGATGTGAACGCGAAGCGGCCTCAACACAACCGAAATTGAGCAATTTGTTCGGTACAGATGGGAGGTGGAGCGCTCGATCAAACAATGGTGGGTTCCTTTTGCCAAAGGCGGCGAGTACTCGCGCTTCTACTCCGACTGGGACCTCGTCTTCGACTGGACGAGTGAAGGTCGCGAGTTCAAGCGCATCGTTGCAGCGAAGTATGGGAGCGCCTCACGATTCGTCAAATCCGAGGAAGACTATTTCAAGCCGGGGATCACATGGATGCAGACAACCAATCTGGGCATGAACGCGCGCGTGTTGCCTGGGATGGGAATTTTTGGAGTTGCGTCACCGACGCTCTTTCTACGTGACGAGGGTGACCGAAACACTGTGCTTGCCATAATGAACAGCTCCATGTTCGACTTACTGGCCCGCTGCGTAGCAAACCGAAACTGGGGGGCTACCGCAGTTGGGTCTCTCCCCGTTCCGCGGATTCACGGCCAGCTTAAGGAAATGTTGGGATCGATTGTTGTAACTACCTTTCAGACCAAGGAATCGTGGGATGAGGGCAACGAACTCTCCGCCCGTTTTGCGGAACCCTGGCTCGTGACCGCGCTTCGCGACGAGAAAGACGGCTCACTAAGTGCGGCGATTGACGGAGTTGTGTTGCGTGAAGAGGATGCCGACCGGCACATTCGGAAGTGGTACAGCGAATTAGATAGAGCCGTCTTCGACGCGTACGGCCTCTCGCAAGAGACGCGCGAGACTGTGCTGCGCGACCTCGGCGAGCGCCCGCCGGAGATTGTCTGGCCGCAGATGGAAGGCAAGACCGTCGAGCAGAAGCGCATGGAGCACGTCTGGCGCCTGCTGTCGTACGTGGTCAAGCGGATCGTCGAAGCGGACGACGACGGCATCGTGCCGTTTGTCCCGCTGGCCGGCGAAGCGGCCTTGCTTGATCGTGTCCACCGCGAACTGGCCGCGCTGTTCCCCGGCCGCGAAGCCAGCCAGGTCGAAGCCGAGATCGCCAATGAGCTAAAGCGGAAGGTGGCCGGCTACAAGCGCGCGGACAGCATTCGCGAGTGGCTGGAGAACGTCTTCTTCGCCTACCACGTCTCGCTCTACAAGAACCGCCCGATCTTTTGGCACATCGCCAGCAGCCAGGGCGGTGCCCCCATGGCCTTCGGCGCGTTGGTCCATTACCACAAGTTCGACAAGAACCGCATAGCGAGGCTACGCAGTACCTACCTGCGCGAGGCCATGGATAACTTCCGCCGCGAAGCCGCGCTTGCTGACAAAGAAGGCCGAACCAACGATCGTGTCGAATGGCAGGCCAAGCTCGAAGAAGCACAGGACCTGGACCGCCGGCTCCAGTGGGTCCAGGAAGGCCACCACGAAGGTCCAGTAGGCGGCAACAAGGACTACCGCATCTCGACACCGTGGAAGAAACCCCACGAGCGCCCGAAAGGCTGGGACCCGGACATCGATGACGGGGTGAAGGTCAACATCGAACCGCTGCAGAGGGCCGGCGTCTTGCGCGTGGCGAAGGTGGTTTGAAGAAACCAGGCTTGATAGTAGGGTCACTTTGAAACTCGGGGTTTGCAAATCGGTGGCACCGGGCTCTGTCCGGTGCAGCTTCTACGACCGCCCTCCGACCGCACGGGACAGAGCCCCGTGCCACCGACATTCAAAGTGACCCACTACCCAGGCTCCGGCGGCTTGGTGTCTATGTGGGTTGGTGGTCTAATACGTTGCTGAGGAGCCTAGGATGACGTACCAACTGACGATCGAGTACGGAGATGATCTCCTGCTGAATATGGGTATGCGCAAGGAGGAGTTCGACCAGGAGGCGCGGTTCCTGCTGGCGGCCAAGCTCTACGAGCTTGGCCGGCTGTCTTCGGGCAAAGCCGCCGAGCTGTGTGGTATGGACCGCGTAACCTTCATCTTGAGCTTGCACCGCGTCGGCGTCGCCGCGATCAACCTCGATGAGCACGATCTGGAAGAGGACTTCCGCTATGCCCGTGGCGAGTGAGCCGGCCGCGGTCAACACCGGCCCGTTGATTGCGCTCTCCGCCTGCGGGTGTCTGGATCTACTGCATCGGCTCCATCCCCGCGTGGTAGCCGCCGAGGCGGTGGTGGCGGAGTTCCTCCGCGGCCAACCAACCAAGCCGGGGGACCTCTTCGTGCAACCACCCTGGCTCGATGTGTGCGCCCTGAGGACACCGCCGTCACCGGTGCTCGCCAGGCGGCTCGACGCTGGAGAAGCGGCCACGATTGCACTGGCAATCGAGCAGAAGATTCCCTTGGTCATCATCGACGAACGCCGTGGGCGGGCTAGTGCGCGACTCTCCGGCCTGCGGGTTGCGGGAAGCATCGGAATTCTTCTTCGAGCGAAACGCGAGAGTCTCATTGCTGCGATCAAGCCCTGCCTCGACTCGATGCAGCGCGCCGGCATGTGGCAGAGCCAGCGTCTGCGCTCGCAAGCGCTGCGCGAAGCCGGTGAGGGCTAGTCAACGGGGTCCCCTTGGTGCCTCGGTGGGTCCCTCATGATCCTCAACGCCCTGATCGGCCAGTTTCAACAGCGCTTCGACTACTAAAAGCGTGCCCAAGTCTGTCTGTGGTTTGACGAGAAGCGAGAGTTTACTCCGCTGGTTCCCGCTTTGCGTGCTCGCCTCGCGCAGCAGCCCCCGCCCTTTCACCTGCTCGAATACGATCCGGGTGCCCACCACGGGCAGATATGGATCAAGCATCAGATCTACAAGCACCTGTCGACCTTACCGCCGGAAACGCGGAAGGCTCAACGATTCGTGGTTTACGTGCCGCTTTCCGAAGACCGTCTGGATTCGTCCGACGACCAGGAGCGACACCATCTTGAGCTGCTCACCGAGTACCGGATCACCGGCCTCACCTGGCGCATCGGCGGCAAACGCCCGAGCCTGTTCTCCTTCCTCCGTCAGGCGGGTGTGCGCTTGCCCGAGAGTCCATCAGAGCAGCGCCGGCTGTGGGACGGCGGCGAGGACAGCTTGCTCGCGAAGTACGTGGCCAAGTTCATTGATCGGCCCGAAGCGTTCCGCGACATCGCGCTAACACCGCAGCATGTGCAAGCCAAGCTCATTGGCGATCCCGATCAGATGGCCCTCGATCTGGCCGTGTCACCGCAAGCCACCTGGCAAGATCTTCAACGCGCGACGATTACTACACCGATCACTTCGGGCTGGTGTCGGATCACCTGGCCGAAGTCATGCGGACGCTGCGTAAGGAGAGCTACGCCGACGTCGCCGAGCGCCATTTCCGCTTCGGCTCGCATCTAACCGGACGCGACCAAAAGGCAGTGCGCAAGACCGTTTCCGGCCTCATCAAGCTGTTGCATCCGGATGGACAGGTGACCAAAACGGAGGTCGAAGAATACGTCACGTTCGCAATGGAAATGCGACGCCGGGTGAAGGAGCAGCTGAAGAAGCTCGCAGGCGTCGAGTACTGGGACGTGAACTTCTCGTATCGCGATATGGAGGCGGGCTTGGAGCACTTCGTCGGTGTGCCTGAGATGGGTGGCAGCCAGATCATCGTACCCGGCCCGATGGCGCCGGGCTCTGTCTACTCGATCGGCAGAGACTCAGAGACTGGGAAACTGGCGCTGTTCCTATTGCAGGTCCAAATCAGCGCCGGCTCGGGTCGCATCATTCCCCTCGGCAACCTGTCCAAGACCATGAAGGAGGCGATCAAGACCGCGGAGGCGTACTTGAAGGCGAATATCAAGAACCTCGGTATCACGCGCAACTTCAAAAGCTACGACTTCAGCGTCCAGGCGATCAACCTGAGCCAGGCGAAGGAAGGTGCCGAGACCGCAGTGGCGTTCTTCATCGCTCTCGTGTCGGCGCTGTGGTCAGGTCCGACGCAATCCGAGCCGATTCAGCCTTCAGGCTCTCGATCTCCACAACCGCCGCGCGGATTTCATCCGCCTTTGTAAGTTATGGTCCGGTTGTTGGCGATACGCGTATCGATGTCGCTATGATGGTCCGCTGTTTCCCTGAGTCGCAACTGCAGCGCCGCTCGCTTCTCGCTGGCGTGGTGCGGTAGAGAGCACCGGGTAGCTGACTTTATCGTTGCCGCAGGTCGGGCACTTCACGCCGTCTGGCCAGTTGCTCACTGTAGCCGCCGCCCGAGCGCCCGCACCTCGCGCGACTCAGGCGTATCTTTCTCCCATAACGGCAACTGGCGCTGGCGTACAAAATCCTCATAGTCGAGCAGCAGCTCATCCAGGCTGGCCCGCGCCACATTCACCAGCCGCAGTTCGGTCTGGGTCGATGTGGCCGACGCGCGGCTGCCCTCGGCGATGTTCTGCCGGCCGCTGCGCGCCGCCTGCACCATCTGGTCAATCGTACGCGAGCGCTGATCCAGGAAACGAGCACAGAACTGCACCGTGGCGTCGTATACGATTGTCGCAACCTGAAAGGACAGCAATTGCCGGTATCCCCCGCTCGGGCGCAGCCTGGCCCCCCGGCGCGGGCCGACCTGATCAGGCTGATCCGGCGGCAAGGGGCTCTTGCTCATAGTGTAAGCCTCGACGTGGTGGTATATTTAGTCTACAACTTGGTCGTTAGTCAACACTACGACGTTTAGCATCCGCAGACGCCATGGCGTAGTCTCGTTCTCCAATGTCTTGCCATGGCCACAGGGGAAGAGCTACAAGCAGGGTCGAAGGTGGACAGTACATGTATGTACACGTTGGCTACGACGATCGCAGCGCCATCATCGATCTGATCAGCGCCTACACGCGGCTGTACGACGACGCGGAGATGGACGAGTTCTCGACCTTGTTTGCAGACGACGTCGTTGTCTACCCGAACTTTGGCAGCGCCATGCCGGAGAGGGTCCTAGGTAAGGAGGCAGTGGTAGGCTTCTATGCTGCGGCCCACAAGCAGGCGCGGGATGCCGGCATTCGCACCCGCCATTTCAGCACTAATCACCTGTTCAAGGCTCTTGCGCCTAGCGCAGCGGAAGTCGTTGCCGGCATGCTGTACGCCGAGAGGCGGCGCCGCGTTCGTCGTCCGCACACCATCGCCCCCAGTTGTTCGGACGCGCGTTTTGGTACCCCTGCACCTTGCCGTCTGCACCCACGCGATACGCAGGTGGCCACACCAACCTAGCAAGTCTGCCGCGCCGGGGCGATGCGGTGCTCCACCCCCGCATCGAGGAAACGCCGTCGATGCAGCAACGCCTTGATTTTCGCCTGCTTAGTTGCTTGTAACGTAATCCGCAGGACGACCAGAAGGCCGGCATGGGATTAGCGTCCGGCCATGAGGTATAGACCACGGCACAGGAGAGCACATGATACCCCGAACGATTTTCACCAAAGAACATGACGCCTTTCGCGACCAGGTACGCCGCTTCATCCAGACAGAGATCGCGCCCTATCACGAGGCCTGGGAAGAAAAAGGCATGGTGCCGCGCGAGCTGTGGCTCAAGGCCGGCGCCGCCGGCCTGCTGTGCTGCAACGTCCCGGAAGAATACGGCGGCCCGGGGGCCGATTTCCTGTACAACATCGTGCTCTACGAGGAGCTTTACGGCGCCGGGATGACGGGACCTGGCTTCCACCTCCACTCCGATATGGTGGCGACCTATATCTACCACGCCGGCACTGAGGAGCAGCGCAAAACCTGGCTGCCCAGGATGGTGAGCGGAGAGGCCATCGGCGCCCTTGGTTTGACCGAGCCCTGCGCCGGTAGTGATCTTAAAGCCATCCGCACGCGCGCTGTACGCGACGGCGACCACTACGTCATCAACGGCCAGAAGACCTACATCTCCAACGGCCAGCTTTGCGACATCATCGTGCTTGCCTGCAAGACCGACCCGGAGGCCGGCGCCAAGGGCATCAGCCTGATTCTTGTCGAGTCGACGCGCCCAGGCTTCATCCGCGGCCGCAAGCTGGCGAAGATCGGTCTGAAGGCGCAGGACACCTCCGAGCTGTTTTTCGAGGACGTGCGGGTGCCGGTCAGCAACCTCTTGGGGAAGGAAGGCGGCGGCTTCAAGATCGCCATGCACCGCCTCGCCCACGAGCGCATCACGATTGCTGCCTCTGCCATGGCGGTGTGCGAGGCGGCGCTGCGTTGGACTGTCGACTACACCAAAGAGCGGCGCGCTTTCGGCCAGCGCATATGTGATTTCCAGAATACGCGCTTCAAAATGGCGGAGTTGCAGGCCCAGGTACAGGCCACGCGCGTGTTCGTCGACCGCTGCCTCGAGCTGGTGCTCGATAACAAGCTCGACAGCGTCGACGCCGCCGCCGCCAAGATGCTGGCCTCAGAACTGCAGTGCAAAGTAGTCGACGAATGCCTGCAGTTCTTCGGCGGTTACGGCTACATGCTGGAATACCCGATTGCCAAAGCCTACATCGATTCCCGCATGCGGCGTATCGCTGGTGGATCTTCGGAAATCATGCGCGACATCATCAGCCGCAGAATGTTCGAGTGAGATTTCACCCCTCGGGCTGGTTTCTGGTTATCTGATCTGGCAACCAGAGACCAGAAACCATACACTTTTCGGCAGATATCGCTACCGGACACTCCGATGCGGTCGTGGTCCTCCTCTGTAGCGCAATTGAAGCAGCTTGAGGCAGTGTCGCATCATCGCTAGAAAGATGCGCAGCACTTCGGCATTGGGTGGGCTGGACCTTCGGCTGCTGGCGTGGACTTTGCTGTTCCCGGGCAGATGGGTTTGTGCAACACTGCGGGTCTTGCGTAAGTTCCAGCGATAGCCCAACGGTCGATTCGGGGGAATTCAATCAGAAGGTCTCAGGAGGAGTCAGAGGTGATCAAAACGCGAATTACGGAGATGTTCGGCATTGAGCACCCGTTGACGATGGGTGGAATGATGTACGTAGGGCGGGCAAACCTGGTTGCAGCCACAGCCAACGCCGGAGCGCTCGGCTTTCTCACCGCTTTGACTCAACCGACCCCGGAGGCGCTGCTTCGAGAGGTGCAGCGCACCCGCGAACTGACCGATAAACCTTTCGGGGTGAACCTGACCATTCTGCCGACGCTCCGCCCCGTCTCCTACGACGATTATGCCCAGGCAATCATCGAGTCCGGCGTGAAGATCGTGGAGACCGCCGGGCGCAATCCCGAGCCGTACCTGCCCGGCTTCAAGAAGGCCGGCATCAAAGTGATTCACAAATGCACATCGGCGCGCCACAGCGTCACCGCGCAGCGGATCGGCTGCGACGCCATAAGTATCGACGGCTTCGAGTGCGCCGGGCATCCGGGCGAAGATGACATTCCCGGTCTCGTCCTGATCGCGTGCACGGCGGACAAGGTCACCATCCCGTTGATAGCCTCAGGCGGCTTCGGCGACGGCCGCGGTCTGATTGCGGCGCTGGCACTCGGGGCCGATGCCGTTAACATGGGAACGCGCTTTCTGGCCACCAAAGAAGCTGAAATCCATGAGAACGTGAAGCGGAAGCTGGTCGAGGCCACGGAGCGCGACACGGCCGTGGTCTACAAGAAGTTCCGCAACACCGCCCGGATTTTCAAGAACACCGTGGCCGAGGAAGTGTTGCGGATGGAAAGCCAACCCGAGTCCAAGTTCGAGGACATCGCCTCACTGGTTGCGGGCGAACGGGGCCGCAAAGTGTTCGAAGAGGGCGACCTCGAGGCCGGCGTATGGACTGCGGGGCTGGTCGTCGGCTTGATCCACGATATTCCCAGTTGCAAGGAATTGGTGCAGCGCGTCATCGCCGAAGCCGAGGAGATCATCCACGGCCGGCTCGACAGGATGGCCGCACGTTGAGGAACCCTAGGCGGCATTGGGGCGCGACAGCGTGAGCACGAAATCCTAGCGACCAGGACGTCCCAGGCAGCAATTCTTCTGCTCGCAGGCCCGGATTTTCCGCACGAATTGCAGGCGCGTTTGCCGCAGCTACCGGAATGTGACAGGAAGCATTATCAGGAAGCTTGATCGCGGAGCCATAACCTTCCGCCACGTGGAACCGTGCACCTTTTTCTCGTGGCTCCGCAGCCCCAAACGAGGCAAGATCATGCCGGTGAGACAGACGAGATTTCGTTATGCAGGCAGTTGATACCCGCGACATCTGGGTGGTGGCCGAGAGCGAAGGCGAGCGCCCGAAAGAGGTGACGCTGGAGGCGCTGTGCGACGCGCGCGAGCAGGCCGACGCGGCGCACGGCAAGGTCTCGGTAATGGCCTTCGGGGCGGTGAGCGAAGGGCTGATCGCACAGTACGGCCGCTACGGAGCCGAGCGCGTGCTGATCGCCGCCGGCAGCGACGAGGAAGCGCGCTCGGCCGAGCGCTGCGCTGGCGCGCTCGGCGGCGCCCTGAAAGACGAGCGCCCCCGCCTGGTGCTCTGCGGTGCAACCACGCTCGGACGCGACATTGCAGCAAGGGTGGCGGCGCGTGCGAGGCTGGGTCTGGCCAACAATTGCAACTGGGTGCGGCTGCGCCCCGACGGCGGGGTGGAAGCGGCGCGGCTGGTGTATGGCGGCAAGCTCTACGCGCGCGTCGCGCTCACCTCGGTGCCGGCCGTGGCCAGTCTGCGTCCGGGGGCGGCAGGGGTGGGCAAGCCCAGCCCGCGCCAGCCGCAGGTGGTGGCGCTGCCACCATTGAGTCAGGTGGCGGCGCGGGTGAGCTACCGCGGCTTTGTGCCGGCCGACCCACGCACCGTGGACATCATCGAAGCCGACCGCATCGTGGCCGTGGGGCGCGGCATCGGCAGCCGCCCGGAGGCGCTGGCGTTGTACGAGCAGCTGGCCGACCGCCTGGGGGCGTCGCTGGCTTCCTCGCGTCCGCTGGTGGATGCAGGCTGGATCCCCTTCGAGCGGCAGGTGGGACAGACCGGTAAGGTGGTGGCGCCGCGGCTGTACCTGGCCTGCGGCATTTCGGGAGCCAGTCACCACACCCTGGGGATGAAGAGCGCGGAGTGCGTGGTGGCGGTCAATCGCGACAAGAACGCCGAGATCTTCAAGTTGGCGGATTTGAAAGTGGCGGCGGATCTGGAGGCGGTAGTGCCGGCATTGCTAAAACGGCTGGAGGCTCAGAAATGATCGGCCGCCAGATTCTCGGCAACATTGCGGGCTGGCTGCAGGTGGTGATGTATGTGACCACGCTGGGCAGCGCCGCCCTGGCCATCGCTGTGCTGTGGCGGCACGTGGCGCACTGGCGACGCGGGCGGGCCGAAGGGCCGCTGCTGCCGTGGCAGGAGCGCTGGCCGGACTTCGTGCGCCGAGCCCTGGCGCAGCGCGACATCGGCGACCCCGACCGCTTGGCCGGCTGGATGCACCGGATGATTTTCTGGGGCTTTGTGGTGCTGTTCATCGCCACGACGCTGACCGCCATCGACCACGACTTCGGCCTGCCCATCCTGCACGGACCGTTTTATCTGGTCTTTGCCTTCCTCTCCGATCTTTTTGGTCTGTTCTTTGTCATCGGGCTCGGGCTGGCGTTGTACCGGCGCTACGGCCTGCGGCTGCCGCAGCTGGGCTACCGGCGCCCGGGCGACGGGCTGATTCTGGCATTGCTTCTGCTGGTGGGGCTCAGCGGCTTCTGGGTTGAAGGGGCGCGCATCGCGCAGACGGGCTGGCCGGGCTACGAGCGGGTGTCGTTTGTCGGCTGGACTACCGCGCTGGTACTAAGTGCCGTCGTCCCCTCCGGGAGCTGGAGCGCCGTGCATCAGGAGCTGTGGAGCCTGCACGTGGTCTTCATCGTCGGGCTGTTTGCGGCCCTGCCGTTTACGCGCCTGGTACACATGGTGACCACGCCCGCCAACATCCTGCTGCGGGCGCGCCGGCTGGGGGCACTGCGGCCGGTCGCGGCGGGCAAGCCGGTAGCCGAGCTCGAGGCGTTCAGCTGGAAGCAGCTGCTCGAGCTGGAGGCCTGCACCAGCTGCGGGCGCTGCTCTTCGGTGTGTCCGGCCACGGCCAGCGGCAAGCCGCTCTCGCCGATGCTGGTCATCCAGCACCTGCGCGAACAGCTACAGGGCGAGCGCCACGACCCGCAGCTGATCGCCAACGACGGGCCGGGCGTGATCGATCCGAACGAGCTGTGGTCGTGCACCACCTGCGGGGCGTGTGAGGAGATCTGCCCGGTGGCCATCAATCACATCGATCGCATCGTCGACTTGCGCCGGGTGCTGGCGGAAGACGGAGCACTGCAGCAGCCGACCACGCGCGCCTTGGAGAGCATGCTGGGCAAAGGCAATCCGTGGGACCATGCGCCGAGCGAGCGGGCGCGCTGGGCCGAACGGCTGGGAATCCGCGTGCTGCGCGAGGGCGAGCCGTGCGAGACCATCTACTGGGTGGGCTGTGCCGGGGCCTTCGACGAGCAGGCGCGCAAAATTACCGAGGCGGTGGCCAAGCTGTGCAAGCGGGCCGGGGTGGAGTTCGGCATATTGGGTCCGCGCGAGGGCTGCACCGGCGACTTTGCGCGGCGGCTGGGGGAAGAGGGGCTGTTTCAAACCTTGGCGGAACGTAACGCGGCGGCCATACGCTCGCACCAGCCGAAGCGGCTGCTGACGCACTGCCCGCATTGTCTGAACACGTTTGTAAGGGAGTACGGGCTGGAGGGGATAGAGGTGGTGCACCATGCGGCGTTTCTCGAGCAACTGGTGGCGGCAGGCAAGCTGCCGCTGACGCGCGGCGGGGTGCAGCGGGTGACCTTCCACGACCCGTGTTATCTGGGGCGCTACAATGGCATCTACGAGGCGCCGCGTCTGGCACTGGGGGCGATACCGGAGGTGGAGCTCAAAGAGATGGGCCGCACGCGCCAGCGCTCGTTCTGCTGCGGCGGAGGCGGGGGCCAGGTGCTGCTGAACGTGCCGATCGGGGAGCGCATTCCGAACCTGCGCTTCGCCGAGGCCGAGGCGCTGGGAGTGGATGTGATCGCCACGGCCTGCCCGTTCTGCAAGATCATGCTGGCGCCGGTGCCGGCTGAGCGCGGGGTGGAGGGCAAGATAGCCGTGAAGGACGTGGCCGAGCTGCTGGCGGAGGCCTGCGTATGAGCCCGGGCCTGCGGATTGCGGTGTGTGTCAAGCAGGTGCTCGACACCGGGGTGCCACTGGCAGTGGCAAACGGAGCTGTGCGCCAGGAAGCGCCGTGGCCGATTGCGCGGGTGGGTGCGGCCGAGCGGGCGGCGCTGGAGGCGGCGCTCAGGTGGCGTGAACAAATGGGCGGCGCCGTGCTGGCAGTCAGCGTGGGGCAGGATGAAGCTGAAGCGGCGCTGCGGCTGTGTCTGGCGCGCGGTGCCGAACGCGCCGTGCACATCGTGCGCGCCGACCGCCTCGATGCGGTGGGCAGCGCGTCGGCGGTGGCGCGGGTGCTGGCCAATGAGGCGGTGGATCTGGTGGTGTGCGGTGGCGCCAGTGGGGATGGGGCCTCGGGGTTGTTTCCGGCGGTGCTGGCCGCGGAGCTCGACGCGGCGCTGCTGACGGCGGTGTCAGGGGTGCGGCTGGAGGGGCGGCATCTGGAGGTGGAGCGGCGGCTGGAGCGCGGCAATCGGGAGCAGGTGAGCTGCGAGCTGCCGGCGGTGCTGGCGGTCGAGCCGGTGCTGGCGGAGCCGCGTTATATCTCCGTGCGGGCGGTGCAGGCGGCACGCGAGAGAATGGTAGAAACCGTGCACAGCAGCGAGGGGCCGAGCCCGGGGTACGATCTGCTGGCGCTGGAGCCGGCCAAGCCGCGGCCGAAGCGGGTGAGCGGGCCGGATGCGCGGCTGTCGGCGATGGATCGGCTAGCGCACCTGGTGACCGGCGGGGTGCAACAGAAGCAGAGCGGCGGCTTCACCGAAGGGGCGGCGGATCAGGTAGCCGACGCCATCCTGCGCTACTTGCAGGACAAGGGGTTCGTCCGGGGGCGGACGTGAGGTGAAGAGGGGGGCACACAATTGGCGGAATTCAATTACTTGTTCACGCCGATCCAGATCGGCACCATGACGTTGCCGATTATCTCGCCTCGCAGGGCAAGCAGGTGGAGATCCTGCACAAGTGGCTGATGATCGGCGGCCGCGTGGATAACTACAGCCGGGGCATCGTGTTCTATTGGCTGTACAAGAATGGTGCGGCGGCGCCCACACTCGCCGAGATTCAGCAGTTCGTCACCGGGAAGCAGGTCATGAAGTACAAGTTTCCCGAACGCATTAACGCATTGAGGTGATCACCGAGATGCTTGACACCGGCAGGCAAGGTGCGCAAGATCGAGCCCGCCAAGGATGCGAGCAAGAAAGTGGCTCAAGAGCAGGCCTGAATAGCAAGCCTGAATAGAAGGAGAAAACGATGGCATTACAGTTCCAGACATTGCTGCTGGAGCAGCGCGACGGCATGGCCTTTCTGACGCTGAACCGCCCCGAGCGGCTGAACGCCTTCACACGTGAGATGGCAGTGGAGATGATTGCGGCGTTCGATCATACGGACGCCGACGACAGCGTGAAGGCAGTGATTGTGACAGGAGCGGGCCGGGCCTTCTGTGCCGGTGCCGACCTCGAGAAAGGGGCAGGAACTTTCGATCGCGATCCGGCCACCGACCCGGATGCGGTGAACGGCGTCCTCCGCGACAGCAGCGGCAAAGTCACACTGCGCATCTTCAGTAGCCTCAAGCCGGTGATCGCCGCGATCAATGGCGCCGCCGTCGGGATCGGCAGCACCATGCAGCTGCCGATGGACATTCGCATTGCTTCGACCGCCGCCAAGTTCGGGTTTGTATTCACGCGCCGCGGCATCGTCCTCGAAGCCGCATCCTCGTGGTTTCTGCCGCGCGTGGTGGGTATCTCGACGGCGCTCGAATGGTGCTATTCCGGACGCCTGATCCCCGCCGAAGAAGCGCTGCAGCGCGGTCTCGTGCGCTCCTTGCACACGCCGGAGGAGCTGATTCCGGCGGCAGTAGCCATTGCGCGGGACATCATCGACAATGCCTCGCCGGTGTCGGTGGCGCTGACGCGCCAACTGTGCTGGCGCATGCTCACCGAATCCCACCCGATGGCGGCGCACAAGCTGGACAGCCGAGGCATAATGTTCCGGGGCCGGTCGAACGACGCCAAGGAGGGAGTCACCTCTTTCCTCGAAAAGCGTCCGGCACAATTCCCCGATCGCGTGTCCAGCGACATGCCGCCGTTCTTTCCGTGGTGGTCCGATCCCGAATTCAAGTGAGCGGCGGCGCCCTACCCTTCTACCGCCCGGGACCGCACGGACATCTCCTATGCCCGTCCGCTGGAGATTACGCGCACGCCGCGAAGCCCGCAGAGTTAGAGCTGATCTGAAGACTTTCAGTCAAGAGTCGATAGTCAGGCCCTGGACTCACTTGCCGCGGCCGCTGATCTGGCTCAGGTCGCGCACGGCGCCGCGGGCGGCGCTGGTGGTGAGCAGGGCGTAGGCTTGCAGCGCTTGTGACACCAGGCGGTTGCGGCCGACCGGCTTCCAGGCCTCCGCACCGCGCTCCAGCATCTGCAGGCGCCGGGCTTTCAACACCTGCGGTTCCAGCAGGACGTCGACCCGCCGGTTCGGTATATCGATGCGGATGCGGTCGCCCTCTTGCAGCAAGCCGATGGCACCGCCTTCCGCCGCCTCGGGAGACACATGGCCAAGGCTCAGGCCCGACGTGCCGCCGCTGAAACGGCCGTCGGTGATCAGGGCGCAGGCTTTGCCGAGATTCTTCGACTTGATATACGACGTCGGGTACAGCATCTCCTGCATCCCCGGACCGCCTTTCGGGCCCTCATAGCGAATCACCACAACATCGCCGGGCTTGATTCGGTCTCCCAGGATGGCCTCGCAGGCGTCCTCCTGCGAATGGAAGATGCGGGCCGGTCCTTCGAACTGAAAGATCGACGTGTCGACA
>Ga0214473_10000382_pt1 | contig 61711 bp, 56 predicted proteins | sample RVTome_7_FD_203509 | JGI IMG/M metagenome (GOLD analysis project Ga0214473, IMG submission 203509) | Soil microbial communities from uranium-contaminated site in the Upper Colorado River Basin, Wyoming, United States - RVT98D197 | ecosystem: Environmental > Terrestrial > Soil > Contaminated >... | reverse complement strand
TCGAAGGAAGCACAAGGAGGCCTCGGCAAGGTCAGGTTGGCCTCAGTGCATCGTTTCAGGAGCTGTTCCGCTGAGGGCTACGATTCGGACGCTCCGTTCGCCGTCCTCGGCCCGATGACCGCTTCTGGCACTAAGCAGCCCTTATCCCCGCACTCCAAAGCTCCCTTACACTGCACTCACCTCGTCCTTCTGCAGGGGCGTTCTCATGAGGCGTCGTGAGGCGGGACGGGGTGCGGTGTCCCGCGGGGCTTGTTTCGCAGACAAGTCACTCGGGCGGCGCCGGGGCCCCGCCCGGACCCAAGATGAGGTCCTGCCAGGAGCTGGCTGACGACCGTAAGGTCTATTCCAAACGCGACCCGGACCCCTCCTTTGGAGGCTAAAAACGGGAAGCGGGGCACTTACGGCGAAAGCGCGGCCCGGCCGTCCGCTAAATCGCCGCGACTGGCGCGCCGAGAGGCGCCCGCGTGCCGCAAGGCACGAGCCATAGGTTTGCGCTTTTCGGCGCGCCACCCCCCTCAACTCGAGGGAAACAGAGGAAAAGCCGGACGCCTCACCCGTGCCGCGGCGATGCGTTCGCTCGCCTTCGCTTCACTCGTCATGCCCGGACTTGTTCCGGGCATCCAATAGGGCGGTGCAGCGATGCGGAGTTTAGAGAGTGTCGAGATGCATCATGGATGGCCGGGACAAGCCCCGCCATGACGAAGAAGGATCGCGATGACGAAGTGGTTCGTGAGTCCAATTCAAACGGACCCCTCAGGCAGCGGGACGCCCGCCTCGGCGAAGGCGTCGCGCTGGCGCTCCGCTACATCGGCGAGATCGGCGCCGGCGATGGTGTCGTTGAACAGGCGGTGATAGTTGAGCTCGGCGTTGAGGTGCAGGAACACCCCGCCAAGCCCGATCGCCGCCCGGTCCATGAACACGAATTCGCGTGGCACCTTGACCGGCCCTTTCTCCTGCAAGCCTTGATGCACCTTGAACGCCTCGCGCCGCCCATACATGCCCGGGCTCACCTGCTCGGCGATGGTGCGCACCCGGTCCTCGAGCATCGGGCCGTAGATGAAGTTCGCCCAGATATTGAGGATGTCGATCAGCTCGTTGGAGAGCCCGCCGAAGCCCCAAGTCTCATAGGCGTGAACGATGAGCGCGCGGTCGTTCCTAAGGAGCCCGTGATAGAGATCGACCACGCCTTGAATGAATTTCGGGGCGAAGGTGCGCATGCAGCCATAGTCGAGCAGATTGATCCCGGCCGCCCTGCCCTCGCTGTCCTGGAACACGGTGTAATTGCCGAGATGGGGATCGCCGTGGATCACGCCGTATTGGCTGAACGGGTACCACCAGGCGCGGAACATGGCGCGCGCGATCCGGTTGCGCTCCTCGAGCGGCCGGCTCGTGTAATCGAGGAGCCTGCGGCCTTCGAGCCAGGTCATGGTCAGCAGCCGCTTGGTGGAAAGCGGAAGAACGATCTCAGGCACGCGGATGAGCGGATCGTCCTTGAAGATGAGACCGTAGAGCCGCATGTGGCGGGCTTCGAGATCGTAGTCGAGCTCCTCGCGCAAACGCGCCGCGATCTCCTTCAGCATCTCGGAGGTCTCGATCGCCGGCTGCATGCGGGCGTGGATGGAGAAAAGGACGGAGAGCTGGGCGAGATCAGCTTCGACGGCGGACTGCATGTCGGGATATTGCAGCTTGGCGGCGAGTGCCCGCCCGTCATGGCTCTTGGCCCGGTGCACCTGGCCGAGCGAGGCCGAGGCCGCCGCCTCATGCTCGAACATGGCGAATTTCGCCTCCCAATCGGGCCCAAGCTCGGCCGCCATGCGCCGCCGCACGAAGGGCCAGCCCATGGGCGGGGCCTGGCTCTGGAGCTGCCCAAGCTCGGCGGCGTATTCCGCAGGCAGCGCCTCGGGGATGGTGGCGAGCAGCTGCGCCACCTTCATGATCGGGCCTTTGAGGCCGCCAAGCGCCGCCGCAAGCGAAGCGGCATCCTTCTCGCGCTCCGGCTCGAGCCCGAACAGGCGCCTGCCGGCGATGCGGGCCGCCACACTTCCGACATTGGCGCCGACCCTGCCATAACGGAGCGCGCGGGCGCTGAATCGGTTCTTCTCCTTGTCGGACTGGCGATCGTTCATGGGCGGCTTTGCAGGTTCACGCATGCGTAAGGCCTCCCTTCATATAGGAGCCCCAATCCCGGTATACCCGCTCGCCGCGACACCAGAATTCGCCCCGCAACGAGGAATGCATGATCGCTTGGCTTAGGTTGCTGGCCGGGCTCGGGCTCGTTTTCGGAGCCGTTCTCACCGGTCTCGGCTGGCTCGCCCAATGGTGGCCAGCACTCGACCTCATCAATAACGGGCTCCCTCTATTGGCGGCCGGCACCGTCGTCCTTTTCGGCCTGGCGCTCTTGGTGCGGGATTGGCGCTTCATCGTGCCGGCTGCGCTGCTCGCGGCGATCAATGTCGGCCTCATCTTTGCGGGATTGCAGGGTGCTGCCGCCGAAGCCGCGCCGGACAGCAAGCGCTTTCTCCGCGTCGTGACTTTCAATCTCAGTTTCGGCAACGACCGGATCGACGGAGTCGACAAATTTCTCAACGAGACCGACGCCGATGTTGTCGTGTTGCAGGAGGTGACGAGGGATCACCTGCTCCCCCTCCATACTGGGCTCGATGCGCGTTACCCGCACAGCCGGGGCGAGTTCGGCGTCGTCATCTTCTCTAAATATCCGATCCGCGCCGATGGACGCCTGGACCGGCCAGGCTACCCCGAATGGATCCGCCTCATGTCGCGCTGGGTCGAAATTGACGTTAACGGGACCGCCGTCGAGCTGGTCGGCGTGCATCTCGCGCGGCCCTTCTATCCCGTGCTGCACGAGCACGACGTCACGACGCTGACGCAATTCGTGCTGACCAGGAAACTCCCGGTCATCGTGGCGGGCGATTTCAACATGACGCCATGGACCGATCAGCTGAAGCGATTCACTTATGTGAGCGGCCTTGGCCGCTTCAATACGTTTCACTTCACCTGGCCGATGCGCTGGCGGCGATTTCGATTCGTGCCGCTGGTCGCAATCGACAATGTGTTCGCCTCGCCTCATTTCGCCAAGATCGCGACAATGGGCGCCCCGCGGCTCGGCTCCGACCACAGGGCGATCATCGCCGATATCGCGCTTGCCGCGCCATCCCAGCCTTGACGGAATAAATTGCTCCCGCCGCTCGGCCGAGTCATTCTGGCGGCAGGAGGATCAGCTATGACCCTGCGACCGCTTATCGCGTTCTTTGTAGCGCTGCTGTTGGCCTGCCCTGCCTTGGCGGCGGCGGAAGGCTCGATCGAGGTTTGGAAATCAGCCACCTGCAAATGCTGCATCAATTGGGTGAAGCATCTCGAGGCGAACGGTTTCGCCGTGAACGTCAACGCCGCCGACCCGTCGATGCTCGATCGCATCAAGCGTCAGTCGGGGATCGGCGAGGAGCTCGCCTCGTGCCACACCGCCAAGATCGGCGGCTATGTCATCGAAGGCCACGTGCCGGCGCCCGACATCAAGCGGTTGGTGGCCGAGCGGCCCGACGCGCTCGGCTTGACCGTACCGGGCATGCCGGTCGGCTCGCCGGGCATGGAGCAAGGCGCCGAGACCGAGCCCTACGACGTGCTGCTGATCAAGAAGGACGGCACGACGGAAATCTTCGCCCGCCACTGAGGATCGATCCTGCCGAAGGGATCTCACCGCTTGCCGAGTTCGCTCAAGGCGTCGCGATAGTCGCGCATGGCTTTGCGGGCGATCTCCAGCTCGGCCTCGAGCGCGAGCGTCGCCGCCGATTTCGGTCTTAACTTTCCACTGGCGAGCCCGAGAAGCACGAGAATGACGATGGGGGTGAGGAAGTCGGTGACCATGATCGGCCCGGCATTGCCCGGAGCGAGATTGCCCTGCACGACGATATCCCTGATGTGGCCGATGCCGGCGCCAATCAGAAAGCAGGCGGCGGCGATCCCCACCGCGAGCCGCGCTTCGAAGCCCCTGAAGGCGGCATAAAGCGAGGCGAGTCCGAGCCCGAGATTGGCGACCCCCACTTCATATTGGAACGGGCTCGTCGCCCAGCCGATTGCGGCAGCCGACCGCTCCGGAAAAAACACGTGACCGAGAAAGGCCCACAGGCCCTGAAGCCCAAGCGGGAACAGGAACAGATAGCGCAGTAGCCGGTCGATGACGAAACCGCGCAAGATCGGCCGCGGCTCCCGCCAGATCGCAACACCGGCGCATAGAAGGGCCGCCGCCCAGAGGAGAATGGGAACCAGAGAGACCTGGGACATCTACGTCTCACCCGAGGCCTTCGCGTCCATCGCCTCAAGCTCGTCGATCAGGCCCTCGATCACCTTAAGCCCCATCGACCAAAAATTCGGGTCCGACGCATCGAGGCCGAATGGCGCGAGCAGCTCCTTGTGGTGCTTGGTGCCCCCCGCCGCGAGCATGTCGAGATAGCGCTCGGCAAAACCCTTATCGGCCTTCTCGTAGACGGCATAGAGCGAGTTCACCAGACAATCGCCGAAGGCATAAGCGTAGACGTAGAACGGCGCGTGGATGAAGTGCGGGATGTAGCACCAAAAGTTCTCGTAGCCCGGCTTCAGCTCGATAGCCGGTCCTAGGCTCTCGCGCTGCACTTCGAGCCAGATCTCGCCGAGCCTGTCGCTCGTCAGCTCCCCTTCGCGCCGCTCGGTGTGCACCTTGCGCTCGAAGCTGTAGAAGGCGATCTGGCGGACCACGGTGTTGATCATGTCCTCGACTTTGGCGGCAAGCAGGGCTTTCCGCTCGCGCAGGGTGGGCGCCTGATCGAGCAGAGCGCGGAACGTCAGCATCTCCCCGAACACGCTCGCGGTCTCGGCCAGGGTGAGCGGCGTCGGCGCCATCAGCGGCCCTTGCACATTGGCAAGCACCTGATGCACGCCGTGGCCGAGTTCGTGCGCGAGCGTCATCACGTCGCGCGGCTTGCCCTGATAGTTGAGCAGGATATAGGGGTGCGCGCTTGGCACCGTGGGATGAGAGAAGGCGCCCGGCGACTTTCCTTCCCTCACCGGCGCATCGATCCAGCCCTTGGCGAAGAACTGCCCGGCGATCTCGGCCATACGCGGTGCGAAATCGCCGTAAGCGGTGAGCACCGTCTTTTGCGCATCGTCCCAGCCGATCACCTGCCTGGGCTCTTCCGGCAGAGGCGCGTTGCGGTCCCAATGGGCGAGCGTCTTCTTGCCGAGCCACTGCGCCTTCATGGCGTAGTAGCGGTGGGAGATGCGTGGGTAAGCCTCGCGCACGGCGGCGACCAGCGCATCGACCACCTCCTTCTCGACCCGGTTGGCGAGATGGCGGGAATCGGCGACGTCGACGAAACCACGCCAGCGGTCGGAGATCTCCTTGTCCTTGGCGAGTGTGTTGGTGACGAGCGTGAACAGCCGCACATTCTCCTTGAACACCTTCGCCAAGGCCTCGGCGGCGCCGCGGCGCTTTGCTTCGTCCTGATCGAGCAGGCGGTTCAAGGTCGGCTCAAGACTGAGCTTCTCGCCGTCGGCGTCGAACCGCAGGGCCGTCATCGTCTCGTTGAACAGCCGGTCCCAGGCGCCGCGTGCCGTCACCGCCTTCTCATGGAACAACTGCTCGAGCTTGTCGTCGAGCTGATAGGGCTTCTCTTTCCGCAGATCCTCGAGCCAGGGCCGGTAATGGCCGAGCTCGGAATGGGACATCGCCGTCTCCAGCATCGCGTCGTCGAGCCGGTTGAGCTCGAGCGGGAAGAACAGGAGCTTCGAAGAGATGGCGGTGATCTTCTCCTGGATGTCGCCAAAGAATTTCTGCCGCTTGGGGTCTGAGGTGTCGGCGGCGTACAGCAGGCTGGCATAGGAGACGATGCGGCCCATGATGTCGTTGAGCGCCTCGAACTCACGCACGGCTTGCGCCAGCGCGGCCCCGCCCTTGCCGCCGTCGAGCAGCGTGGCGAGCTTGCCGGCATAGCGCTCCTGCATGGCGTCGGCAGCCCGCTCGGAGGTCTCAAGGTCGGTCTTGAGCTTGGGCGACTCCGGCCCCGCGTAGAGGTCGGTGAGGTTCCACTCAGGCAACGTCCCGAGCTTCGCCTTTCCCTCCGCCGCGCCGACCGGGTGGGGTTTCGCTTTGCCCTTGGCGGAAGCGGTCGCGGAATAGACTGGGTGCTCGGGCCAATTACTCATCGAATCCTTGAACCTCGTTAGGGGTGAATCGCTCTCTAGTGTGGGAGGGGCGCTGCGCCGCCGCAAGGGGCCATAGAGCACGTGTTTAGGTCCTTTTAGAGAACCCCAAAGCCGTGGCCTCACCAAAATCGAACCGTGATAAAGGGGATATTTACCCTTCCACTGCACAATTTTGGCACAGGAGCAGCCTGGCGCGGCCGCGTACATGGCCCGAGGGCTGTCCTCCTGCCGTGTAGGTCTTTTGCGTAAGTAGCGAGTTTTGCGTCATGCCCAAACGCGTCCTGGTCGTCGACGACGACCCTGCTCAACGTCGTATTCTCGAAGAGGCCATCAAGAGGTTCGGCTACCACGTCTCAACCGCCGAGAGCGGCGACAAGGCGCTTGCCGCGCTCAAGGCCGACACCGCAGGGGATATCTGCCTTGTCCTGCTTGATCTCGTCATGCCAGGGACCGATGGCTTGGCGGTTCTTTCCGCCATGCGCTCCCTGCCGCGCAAGCCTCCTGCCATCGTGCAGACAGCCCATGGCAGCATCGATGCCGCCATCACGGCCATGCGGGCGGGCGCCGTCGATTTCGTGGTCAAGCCGGTGAGCCCGGAGCGGCTCGAAGTCTCCATCAAGAACGCGCTCAAGATCGAGGCGCTGGCGGACGAGCTTGTCCGCATCAAGGCCTCGGCCAGAGGCGATCTTGGCTTCGCCGACCTGATTGCGTCGAGCGAGGCCATGACCAGGGTGCTGGAGCTTGGCAAGCGAGCCGCCGGTTCGACCATTCCTGTTTTGATCGAGGGCGAGTCGGGCGTCGGCAAGGAGCTGATCGCCCGCGCCATTCGGGGCGAAAGCGGCCGCAAATCCGGACCCTTCGTCACCGTCAATTGCGGCGCCATCCCTGAGAATCTGGTCGAAAGCATCCTCTTCGGCCACGAGAAGGGCTCCTTCACCGGCGCTTCGGAAAAGCGCGCCGGCAAGTTCCTCGAGGCCGACCACGGCACGCTTTTTCTCGACGAGATCGGAGAGCTGCCGCTTGATGCCCAGGTGAAGCTGTTGCGCGCCCTGCAAGACGGCGAGATCGACCCCGTGGGCGCAAAGCACAAGGTCAAGGTGGACTTCCGGCTGATATCGGCGACCAATCAGAACCTGATCGCTCTCGTCAACGACGGCCGCTTCCGCGAGGATCTCTATTACCGGCTCAACGTCTTCCCCATCTGGATGCCTCCTTTGCGGGAGCGCCTCGAGGACGTGCCCGAGCTTGTCCGCCACTTCATCGCGAGATTCGCCGCCGAGGAGGGCAAGCGCATCGACGGCATCGACGACGAGGCGATCGCCATGCTCGAGCGCTATTCCTGGCCCGGCAATATCCGCCAGCTCGAGAACGCCGTGTTCCGCGCCGTGGTCCTCGCCGACACGCCGATGCTCACGGTGAATGAATTTCCGCAGATCGCGGCTCATGTGGAGGGATATGCGGTTACCGTCCCGGCCGCACCCGCGCCGAAGGACCGGACCCCGCGCATCGAGGGGCCGGTCATGCTGGGCGAGTCCGCCGGTACGCCGGCCACCATCCACGTGCCACAGGCCAACGGCAAGGACGCCATCGGCATCCCCGCCCTCAGCGACAGCGGCGATATTCGTTCGCTCGAAGCCGTTGAAGCCGACATGATCAGGCTTGCCTTTGGCCGCTACCGGGGGAGGATGACAGAGATCGCGCGGCGGCTCGGGATCGGCCGGTCGACCCTCTACCGCAAGATGCGCGAAATCGGTCTTGAGGCGAGAGCCAACTGACGGGACATCGCTCCGAGTTCGGCAGGAATGTCACACTCCGACGAAAAAGCACGGCTGGGGGTTAAGTTCGACGGCCGGTAAGGCCATTTACGGGATCTGACGGCAGGGTTCGGGCCCTGCCTAGTCGCGGCCGAGTCGGCCTGAGGGAGCGCAGCATGAGGCCCATTTGTCGTATCGCGTTAGCCTTGTTTTTGGCCGCGCCGTTGAGCGTGCCGGCGCTCGCCGCCGAGCCCGATGCGCCCCAAGCTCTCCTCAGCCGGACCGAGGCCATCCGCATCGCCGTCCAGACCAAGCTGTCGGCGAAGTTCACCGCCACCACCGACGCCAAGAAAAGCGAGCAAGGCGCGCTCGTCGAGTATTACGCGGTCCCCGACCAGCGCTTGCTGTGGGTGGACGAGAACGGCCTGACCGACCGGGGCAAGGCCGTCATGGCCGAAATCGAGAAGGCCGATGAGTATGGACTTCGTGCGGCCGATTACGCGCTGCCCAGCGCGGACGGCTTCAATTCCTCTGACGCCAATGCCACCGATTGGCTCGCCGACGCGGAAACCAAAATCAGCTTTGCCGTGCTCGGCTATGCGCGCGATGCGCGGGGCGGTCGGATCCAGCCGGCGCGGCTGTCTCCCAATCTCGACCCCGATCTGGCGCTGCCCAATCCTTCCGAGGTGATCGAGTCGATCGCCATTCGCTCCGACCCGGCCGCCTATTTGCGGAGCTTCCAGCCCGATCAGCCTCAATTCGAGGTTCTTAGGCAAAAACTGATCGAGCTACGCGGCGGCAAGGTCGAGACCGCCAAGCCCGTCGTCACCATCCCTGACGGTCCCGTGCTCAAGCTCGGCATCGAGCACGAGCAGGTGGCGCTTCTCAGGAAGCGGCTCGACATGCCGTCGGAGATCGCGAACGGCACGCCTCTCGATGAGATGAAGTTCGACGAGACGGTCCTCGCGGCCGTGCGCCACTTCCAGCTTGCTCATGGCGCCGTTCCCGACGGCATGGTCGGCGCCGGCACGCGGCGGATGCTCAACCAGCCGCAGCAGCCGCACGCGGTCGGAAGCCCGGCGAGGATCAGGGCCCTTCTCATCAACATGGAGCGCTGGCGCTGGCTGCCACATGACCTCGGCGAATTCTATGTGACCGTCAACATCCCGGAGTTCATGCTGCGCGTGGTCAAGGACAACCAGGCGCTCTTCACCACGCGCGTAGTGGTAGGGAAGACCGACAAGCAGACGCCGATCTTCTCCAATGAGATGCAGACGATCGTCTTCGGGCCTTATTGGAACGTGCCGACCTCGATCAAGATCGAGGAGATCAGGCCTTATCTCAGGGAAGAGGCCGCCTGGTTCTTCGGCGGCGGGGGCTGGAACACCTCGGTCTTCGAGCGCCACGGCCTCCGTGTCAGATATGCCGGGCGGGAGATCGATCCCAGCGCCGTCGATTGGAACCGGATCGATATCCGCAACACGGAAATCTATCAGCCCCCTGGCCCCGGCAACGTGCTCGGCAGGGTAAAATTCGTGTTCCCCAACAAGCACGACGTCTACATGCACGATACCCCGCAGAAATTCCTGTTCGCCAAGCCCGTCCGGGCCGAGAGCCACGGTTGCATGCGGGTGCAAAACCCCGATCAGCTTGCCGCAGTCCTCCTGAGGCAGGATCAGGGCTGGAGCCAGGCACGGACGATGTCAGCCATCGAGACCGGCTACGATCAGCAGGTTCCGCTGCGGCAGAGGATTCCCGTGTACATCACCTATTTCACGCTTAAAGTTAACGATGACGGGGCGGTCTCAACCTACGGGGATCTTTACGGTCACGACGCCCGTATGGCGGCCGCGCTCCGGCTCTAGCCCTGTGAATAACTTGGGGAAATCCTGTTAACTCTGCTTGGAGATTCCGGGCACGGTTAACTCGTTTGCCTTGTTTTTCCCGCAATTTGGCTAATAATCAGGCTTAACGGACGGCATGTGACGGATGCCGCCCGCCAGTGTGGCCTGACCGGTCCTCACGACGACGGGGAGCCGGCATGGGGAATGCCGGCGAGGGAAAGGCTTACGACGGGGATGCGAATTCGGGGGAGTATCGCAGGTCGCGCCCTGTTGGGCGCAAGCCTCGTGCTTTTTTTCGCGCTCGCGTGGTGCTCGGCGACGGCCCATAGGGCGAGCGCGTTTGGCGAGACGCGTACCCTCTCTCTCTACGAAATTCACACTAAGGAGACCCTGACCGTCACCTTCAAGCGGGACGGCAAGTACGACCAGGAGGCGCTGGCGAAGCTCAACCACTTCATGCGCGATTGGCGGCGCGATGTAGCAACCAAGATGGATCCCGCGCTCATCGACTTGATCTGGACCCTGCATAAGCAGCTTGGCTCCCAGCAGCCGATCCATCTGATTTCAGCCTACCGCAGTGCGGCAACCAACGCTTCGCTCAGAAAGAAGGGCGGCGGTCAGGCCAAGAAGAGTCAGCACATCCAGGGCAAGGCTGCCGATATCCACTTCCCCGATGTCACCGTGAAGACGCTCAGGAACTCCGCCCTCGTGCAGGAGGTCGGCGGCGTCGGCTATTACCCGACCTCAGGCATTCCTTTCGTCCATGTCGACACCGGCAATGTGCGCATGTGGCCGCGCATCCCGCGGCTTGAACTTGCGGCCCTCTTCCCCGACGGCAGGACCCGATATCTGCCGAGCGACGGCAAGCCGATCACCGTTCAAGACTATAAGCTCGCGCTGGCCAAAGGCATGGTTGGCAAGACCATGATCGCATCGGCTGCGCCGTTGCTGAAAGCCAAGCCTGAGCCTGCCGTCGACGTCATGGCCGAGGCTGAGTTCGACGCCGAGACCGAGATCGACACGCCGCAGCCGGTTCTTGCATCCTATGCCCCCGCCGCCGCGGCCGTCATCGCCGATGATCCGCATCAGCCGGGTTCGCCCCCTCCGCCGTCGCGGCTGTTCACCTATGCGAGCGCGGGTGGCATGTCGCTGCCGATGCCGAGCCTCCGGCACAAGGCGCCCGAGGCTGCCGCCCCGCTGCCAGCCTATCAAGACGCGGAAGTCGTGAGCGGGCCTGAGGCTGACGACGACCATCCTGAAGCGTTGAGCTACGTTCCTTTCGAGATCGCCGGCCTCATGACCGACGCCTCGGTCACCTATAGCCGCACCGTGGCGCCGCTCAGCCATCCCGAACAGGACAATCTCGACTATGTGTTCGAGGATATGGACCAGCCGACCGCCTTCACGCTGCGCAAGAGCTCAGGTTATGTCAGCCTCGCGGCAGCCCAGCGCTTCTCCGGCGATGCGGTGAGAAGCCTCTATGCTGGACTCGAGCCGGCCACGCCCGCTCCGACGCAGATCGCCCAAAGCACCCGCTAAAACTGACTAGGCTGCCTCAGCCTCCGCCATGCCCAGCGCGTGGAGATAGGTCGAGAGCACGGCCTCTTCCTCCCGCCTCTTGGTCTCGTCCTGCTTGCGCAGGCGGACCACCGTTCGGAGCGCCTTCACGTCGAAGCCGCTTCCTTTGGCCTCGGCATAGGTTTCGCGCAAATCGGAGGCCAGCGCCGCCTTCTCCTCCTCGAGCCGCTCGATGCGGGCGACGAAGGCACGGAGCTGGTCTTTGGCTGATGTCTGGAGCTGCACTTTTCTGTCCCCCGGGCTTTTTTGATTCGACGTGGCGCAAGCTTAGGTCGCGCGGATTTGCGGCGGCAAGACGGTAAGCCAGGCTTATCCCGCTTATCCAGAGCGACCCCGTTGTCATTCCCGCGAAAAGCGGGAATCCAGTAACCCCCGACCTTCGTTGGCTATGAGCGCCGGGGTTACTGGATTGCCCGGTCAAGCCGGGCAATGACAAGGGAGAGTGAAACTCACCCCGTGCGCTGGCGTGGCTTCGCCGGGGCTTCCGTCTGGAACTTCGCCCTCCACTCTTCGTACGCCATGCCGTAGACGATCTCCCGCGCCTCTTCCTTGCTGAGGGGAATCCCTTTTGCGGCGGCGGCCTCCTGATACCAGGTGGCGAGGCAATTCCGGCAAAAGCCGGCAAGCTCCATGAGATCGATGTTCTGCACGTCGCTTCGCGCGCGCAGATGCTCGACCAGGCGCCGGAAGGCTGCCGCCTCGAGCTCGATCTTGGTCTTCTCATCCATGACCGCCGATCCTTTCCTGTTAGGCCGTTGGGCGATGCTCCCGCGACGGGCCGCGTCGGTGAGGGAGCCATGCAGCTCGATCGCGTGTAGCGCGCTGCCGGCATCGCTCAACACCTTGCGCAGGACGTGAGCCAGCCGCATCGCCCATTCGGCCTGCCCTTCGGGTCCAAGGATCAGATCCTGCCTGACCTCGACCAGGGCATGCGCCAGCCCCCGCGCCGTGCCGTGCCGGTAGAGCGTATCCCCCTTGAGCTGCCCGGAATAGGGAACGTTGTCGCCGACTTCGATGCCGGGGATGGCCCTCAAGGCGGCAAGGAGTGGGAGCGCCAGCCGCGGGTCCTTGTCCCACAACACGCCGACCTCCCAGGGGCGAACCACGCCCTTCAAGGCCTGGGTGAAGCTGTGGATCGAGACGATGACCGGCGGCTTTCCCAAAGCGACGGCCGTCTCGACGGCTCGCTCGATCGCCTGGTGGTAAGGCTTGTAATAGCGCTCGATCCGGGCTTCGACCTCCTCGGGGCCGAGGCCGGCATTACCCGGCACGACGAGACCGTCGGAGATCTGCATGACGAGCGTGGGGTCGTCGAGGCCGCGATTGGGATCGATCAGGAGCCGCGAGAAGCGGGACAGGACCGCCGGCGCACCAAGCGCCTCGGCCAAACGCTCGGCGATCGCCGCAGCGCCGAGATCGTAGGCGATATGGCGGTGAAGGTCCGGCGCCTTTAGGCCCAGCGTGCCGTAGGCCTCAGGGATCGTGTTCTCGGCGTGGTCGCAGACGATGAGGAGGCCTGCGCTCGCGCCCCCTTCGATGCTGCGGTAGGGCTTGGCGCCCGAATCGTCTTGTCGAAGAGTATCCAGACTACGCTCCCCGCGACCCGTCCCTCGCGTCTCCCTTTCTTGCGCTCCCCCTCCCCCGCGGCAAGAAAAAAGCTTGATCGGGGCCCAGTTTGCGACGCAATTACCCACGATTTTTGGCTTGTCTTTTGCGGGCGCCAATAGGCTCTATAATCGGGTCCGCTGGTCAGAGAAACGCAACCAATTCGGTGCTATCCTTCGACATTCTTTAACCGTGATTGCAGGCTTTTAGAGGGATGATGCTTGGGTTTCACTTGATCCGGACCGGGGGCAAGGCCCCGGTGGCCGCTCCGTTCGGGTGGAAGCGGAGCATCGGCACCTCGCTTGTCCTCGTCTTTCTCGCCGGCCTTGGCGCCACTCCGGCTTACGCCGATCTCAAGCTTTGCAACACGACGGCGAGCCGGGTCGGCGTCGCCATCGGCTATAAGGATGCCGAAGGCTGGGCCACCGAAGGCTGGTGGAACATCGCCTCCCACACCTGCGAGACCCTGCTCAAGGGCGTGCTGATCGGCCGGTTCTACTACATCCACGCCATCGACTATGACCGCGGCGGGGAGTGGGCCGGCACTCTCTATATGTGCACCGACGACAAGTCCTTCACCGTGCGCGATACCAAGGAGTGCGTGAAGCGCGGCTATAAGCGCACTGGCTTCTTCGAGGTCGACACCGGCGAGGAACGGGACTGGACCGTCCGTCTTACCGACCCAGAGGGCGAAGCGAAGTCCCAATGAGGCGAAATCGCCGGGTCAAGATCGTCGCCACGCTCGGTCCTGCCTCCAACAACGAAGAGACGATGCGCCGCCTATTCGAGGCGGGAGCCGACGTATTTCGCGTTAACATGAGCCATGCCACGCATGACGGCCTGCGTGACATTCATGCCGTGGTCCGCAAGCTCGAGGCCGAGTTCTCCCGTCCCATCGGCATCCTGGTCGATCTACAGGGGCCGAAGCTCCGCATCGGCAAGTTCGAGTCCGGCTCGATGAGGTTGACCGAAGGCGACGTGCTGAGCTTCGTCCGCCGTGAATCGGTTGGGGGCTTGGGGCGCGTGCACCTGCCGCATCCCGAAATCTTTCAGGCCGTGCAGCCCGGCCACACGCTGCTGTTCGACGACGGCAAGTTCAAGCTGCGCGTCGTCGAAGCAAGCGACGTCCGCATCGATGCCGAGGTGATGACGAGCGGCGTGCTCGGCAGCCGCAAGGGCATCAGCCTCCCCGACACCGTGCTTCCCTTTGGGCCGATGACCGAGAAGGATCGCGCCGACGTGGAGTTCGCCCTGTCGCTCGGCGTCGCCTGGATCGCGCTGTCCTTCGTGCAGCGCGGCGAGGATGTCGCCGAGGCGCGCAAGCTCGCGCGCGGCCGCGCCTCGGTGATGGCCAAGATCGAGAAGCCGTCGGCGCTCAATCATCTCAAGGAGATCATCGATCTCGCCGACGCCATCATGGTGGCGCGCGGCGATCTCGGCGTGGAGATGCCGGTGGAGAAGGTCCCCGGCCTGCAAAAGCAGATCACCCGCGCGGCGCGCAATGCCGGCAAGCCGGTGGTGGTCGCCACGCAGATGCTGGAATCGATGATCTACGCGCCAGCGCCAACCAGGGCCGAGGTGTCCGACGTCGCCACCGCCGTGTTCGAAGGCGCCGACGCCGTGATGCTGTCGGCCGAATCGGCGGTCGGCAAATACCCGGTCGAAGCCGTGGCCACCATGGACCGCGTCGCCATGGAGGTCGAACGCGATCCTCTTTACGAGGCGATCATCCACGCTCAGCAGATCGGCCCGGAGGCCACCGGCGCCGACGCGATCTCGGCCGCGGCCCGCACCGTGGCCGAGACGCTCAACCTCGCCGCCATCGTCTGCTACACGGCCTCCGGCGCCACCAGCCTCCGCGCCGCCCGTGAGCGCCCCCAGCAGCCGATCATCGCCCTGACCCCGATCCCCGCCACCGGCCGCAAGCTGGCGCTGGTGTGGGGGCTGCATTGTGTCTTGACCGACGACCCCCGCGACCTCGACGACATGGTCGCCAAGGCTTGCCGCATCGCCTATCAGGAAGGCTTCGCGCTTCCCGGCCAGCGCGTCATCATCTCCGCCGGCGTGCCGCTCGGGACCCCTGGCGCCACCAATATGCTGCGCATCGCTTTCGTCGGGGACGACACGGAAGATCTATAGCCGGCCCCAAGGAGTGTGCCTGGCTAGCCGCGGCGGAAGCGCTAGATGTCCTGGCCTTCGACCTCGCGGCGAAGCTCCTCGACCGCGCGCTTGGTCTCACCCAGAAACGGGTTCACCGCGATCGCCTTGCGATAGGCTTGAAGCGCCTCTTTCTTGGCGCCGATCGCCTCTAACGCGACGCCAAGGTCGTTGTTCGCGCCGTAATGCAGGGGATCGCGGTCGAGCGCGCGCTTGAGATCGGCGATGGCGAGCTCATAGTCTTTCCTGAGGTAGTGCACCTTCGCCCGGAGATGCCAGGCTTCGGCCTCGTCGGGTGCGAGGTCGACGGTCGCGCCGATGATCTTGAGCGCGAGATCGAGATCCTCTTCCTTGGCGAGGCGCTCGGCGCGGCTCATCAGGAGGTCGACGGTAGGGCTGCCCGAAAGGCGCCAGAGATCCTCGATGGCCTCGATGATCGGCGCCGCCGCCTGGGCGTCACGGGCCTTGGGAAGCTGCTCGTAAAGCTGGCCGAGCATCTTGGGCCTTTCCAGCGGCGTCGGGAGCGGCAGATCGTCGGTCGACCGATCGAGCTTGTCTTGCTTGCTTTCCTCAGCCGAATGCGGCGGCGGCGCGTCCTCGCCCCCTTCCTTGATGTCAGGCCGCATGAGGCCGTCGGGTTCGAGCTCGTCCGGTGCGGCCAGGTCATCCTCGGATGGCGCTTCGCTGCCCCCCGGGAGGGCCTGGGCGGGCTCCTCGATATCGGCCGGCGCTTCCAGCCCGTCGTCCAAGGCTTGAGCGGGCACGCCCAAACCTGTCATGAACGCAAAGACGAGGGCTGCGATAAGGAGCGGCGTTGCGCCTTGAGACTTCAGGGTGAAGCTCGGGCCGGCCCGCATCTCGGGTTTAGCCTTGGCGGGCTTTGTAGCGGCGGTTGGTCTTGTTGATGACGTAGACCCGCCCGCGCCGCCTAACCACGCGATTGTTGCGATGGCGCTTGCGCAGGGCTCTGAGCGAATTCTTGATCTTCATGGCAAAGCATCCATCGTTTTCGGAAAAGGGCCGGGGGCGCGCCCTGGGAACAGGCCGCCATCTACAGCCGGGCGGACCATAAAAAGGTGAGGCGCCCCTGTCAACGACCCTGGCGCCGAAAGGACGCTAATCCGCTTGTGCCATGAAGCACGAGCGCCACGATGCGATCGTAGCGCTCGCCGCCTTCTTTGGGAGAGGATGAATTGAAGGCGTGTCTAGTCCTCTTTCTCCTTGCCGGTGATCTTGAAGTCCTTATCCAAGCTCACGTCGTACTGGCCGTCCTTGCACTCGACGTCGTCGGCCTTGTAGCCGTCGCCCTTGGCCACGATGTCGCTGTCCTCGACCGTACAGCCGGCGGCCTTGATCGCCATCTGAACGCCTTCGACCTGCTTCTCAGTCAGAGCCGCCGCGTAAACCGAATTGGCCGCGACCAATGCGAGAGCAGCCGCTGTAACGAAAATCCTCGTCATGGATGTTTCCTCCGAAACGCCAACTTGATGTTGGGGAAGGCGACTAGAGCCAAACACCATTTGGCCGACAAGCGAGGACCGCCGCTTTAATCGGCCGTTAATCGGCCGTTTGGGGTTTTGTCATGTTCGCAGCGTCGAGCGGGAAGAAGTGGCAATTTGTTTTGCCAGGACTTCCCCCCATTGACAGAGCGGCCCTCCCCTCCTACACTTAACCATATGGTTAAGTATCAAGAGACCCTCGACCGTACCTTTGCCGCGCTTGCCGATCCGACGCGCCGCGCGCTGCTCGCGCAACTCGATCGCCGCGAGAACGTTTCGGTGAGTGACCTCGCTCGACCGTTTCCCGTATCGCTTCCGGCGATCATGAAGCATCTCGACGTCCTGTCGGATGCGGGCCTGATCAACCGCAGGAAAATTGGCCGAACAGTCACCTGCCAGTTGGCCGCTGCACCCATGGAGCAAGCCATGCACTGGCTCAACCATTACCAGCGCTTCTGGTCGGAACGGCTCGATCGGCTCGCTGCTTTTGTGGAGGAAGACGAATGCCCGCCCAAGCCCAGCTCGCAACCAAGCCCAGCCTTACCCTCAAACGTCGTCTCAATGCCGCGCCGGAAAAAGTCTTCGCCGCCTGGACGGACCCCAAAAAAATCGTGAAGTGGTTCGGCCCCGATGCGGGGCCGGTGAAGCAAGCCGCGGCAGATGTCAGGGTCGGCGGTCGCTACGCCGTCACCTTCCACACCGAGGACGGCGAGCAGCATCACGTGAGCGGCGTCTACCAGGAGGTCGTGCCCGCCGAGAAGCTGGTGTTCACCTGGGCGTGGCGCACCATGCCCGAGCGCGAGTCGCTGGTGACCATCCTCATCAAGCCCGACGGCTCGGGCTCGCTCCTTACCCTCATCCACGAGCAATTCTTCGACGAGCCTGCGCGCGACCGGCACCAGGAGGGCTGGACCGGCTGCCTCGACAAGCTCGAACGCTACCTCGCGTAACCCCCCAAAGAGGAGAGTGACATGACCCAAGCGACTGCACGTCAACACGGGGACGACCAAGCGGAATGCGGCACTAAGGCGTCGCATGGAACCTTCTGCTGGAACGAGCTGATGACGCGCGACGTGGAGCGCGCCAAGACGTTCTACCGCGACACGATCGGCTGGACTTTCGAGCCGATGCCTATGGCTGGCGGGCGGACCTATTGGTGCGCCATGCGGGAAGGACGACCGATCGCCGGCATCTTTAGCCTCGATGCGCCCGAGTTCGACGGCGTGCCGGAGAGTTGGATGTCCTACCTCGCCGTCGACGACGTGGACAAGCGCGTCGCGAAGGCGGTCAAAGCGGGCGCCAAGCTGATGAAGCCGATGTTCGATGTGCCGGGCGTCGGCCGCATCGCGATTCTGCGCGAGCCCGGCGGCGCCGGCGTCGGCTGGATGACGCCCGTGACCGCGTGAACGCTAAGCAGCCAGCAATCGGTGGGAGTTGAACATGCAACCGCACAAAATCGTATCTCGCGACGAATGGATCGCCGCACGTAAGGCACATCTCAAGAACGAGAAAGCGCTGACTCGTATGCGCGACCTGGTCGCCGCGGAACGCCGCGCGCTACCTTGGGTGAAGGTCGAGAAGCGCTATGTCTTTGATACACCTGAAGGAAAGAAGACGCTCGCCGACCTCTTCGGCGGGCGCAGCCAGCTGGTCGTCTATCACTTCATGTGGCGGTGGGACCTGGATTCCGGCTGCCCCAGTTGCTCGTTCCTGGCCGATCACTTCGACGGCGCCAACCTGCATCTCGCGCACCACGACGTCAGCCTCGTGGTGATCACGCGCGCTCCGGTAGCCAAGTTCGCTCCCTATGTGAAGCGGCTGGGCTGGCACTTCGATTGGGTGTCGTCCTACGAAAATGATTTCAATTTCGACTACCACGTATCGTTCAAGGAGGATGATCTCGCCAAGGGCAAGCTCCCCTACAACTACGACGTCATCGAGGACCCGAAGTACCAATCCGACGAACTGCCGGGCATCAGCGTCTTCTACAAGGACGACAACGGCGAAATCTTTCACGCCTATTCGAGCTATGCGCGCGGCCTCGACATCCTCGTGGGCGCATACAACTTCCTCGACCTAACTCCGAAGGGCCGCAACGAAGAAGAGATCATGGATTGGGTGCGCCGCCACGACGAGTACGACGACGACGCAAAGTCCGATGCCTGTTGCGGCTCGGCACAGCAGACCAGCGCGGCCTGATCGTCCACAAATTCAACGATATGCGAGAGGAAGGTCATGCAAGTCGCCGGGCAAAAGATCAATCCCTGTCTGTGGTTCGATACCGAAGCCGAGGAGGCGGCGAAGTTCTATTGCTCCGTCTTCAAGAATTCCCGGGTGGTGAAGATCAGCCGCTATGTGAACGAGGGACAAGAGATCCACGGCAAAGAGGCGGGCTCGGTCATGGCCGTGGAGTTCGAGATTGCGGGGCAAAAATTCGCGGCCCTCAACGGCGGCCCGCATTTCAAGTTCACTGAGGCCGTCTCGTTCCAAGTGCACTGCGAAGACCAGGACGAGGTCGACTATTTTTGGAAGAAGCTCTCCGCGGGCGGCACCGAGGGTCCATGCGGTTGGTTGAAGGACAAATACGGCCTCTCCTGGCAGGTCGTTCCCGAGGTGCTCTTTAAAATGTTGCTGGACCCCGACCAGAAGAAAGCGGAGCGGGTCACGAAAGCCTTTCTACAGATGAAGAAGTTCGACATCGCCGCGCTGAATCGTGCCTATGCCGGCCAGAACTGACGACGCCAACAGCCGATCACACAGCAAGGAGTGCACCATGCAAGTGAACCCCTATTTGACCTTCAATGGCCAATGCGAGGAAGCCTTTCAGACCTACTCGAAAATCCTTGGCGGCAAGATCGTCGCCATGATGCCCCATGAGGGCACGCCGGCCGAAGAGCATGTACCGGCCGAATGGCGCAAGAAGATCATCCATGCCCGACTCCTCGTGAACGGCGTGCCCTTAATGGGCTCCGACGCGCCGCCTGACCGCTACGAGCCGATGCAGGGCTTCTCGGTCACGCTCAATATCAAGGAGCCCGCTGAAGCGGAACGCGTCTTCAACGCGCTGGCTGAAAACGGTTCTGTGCGCATGCCGCTCGGTGAGACCTTCTGGGCGAAGAAGTTCGGTATGCTGACCGACCGCTTCGGCACGCCGTGGATGGTCAATTGCGAGAAAGCCGCCTGACCCCAGGAGGGCTCGCACGCTGCAGGCGGAGCTACCGAGCAATTGCGATGGAGCGCTTGATGTTTGCACTGACGTTCCTGTCGGCCCTCGGCGCCAGCCTGGTTGCCGGGATCTTCTTCGCCTTCTCAGCCTTCATCATGAGCGCCCTCGGCCGCCTCTCGCCGGCCGGGGGCATCTCCGCCATGCAGTCCATCAATGTCGTGGTGCTGAACCCGCTGTTCTTCGCGGTCTTTTTCGGGACGGCGGCAGCCTCGCTCGCATTGGCGATCGCCGCCCTCAGCCGATGGTCCGGCGCCAGCGCGCCCTATCTGCTTGCCGGCAGCCTGCTCTATCTCGTCTGCACAATTCTCGTGACCATGCTGTTCAACGTGCCCCTCAACAACAGGCTCGCCTCTGTCACGCCCAGCAGCTCCGAGGGCGCAGCCGTGTGGACGCGGTATCTGTCGGCCTGGACCGCCTGGAATCATCTGCGGACGGGCGCATCCCTTGCCGCGGCCGCTTCATTCATCATGGCGCTTAAGTAACGGAATCAGCGACCCATAAGGAGAACTCACATGGCCTATGTCGATGGATTTATCGTGCCGGTGCCCAAGAAGAACGTCGAGGCCTACCGCCGCCTGGCGCGGAAGGCCGGCAAAATTTGGCGCGAGTACGGCGCACTCGAGTTCAAGGAGTGTGTCGCCGACGACGTGAAGATGGGCAAGTGGACGTCCTTCCCGCGCAGCGTCAAGCGCAAGCCCAACGAGACGGTGATGTTCTCATACATCGTCTACAAGTCGCGCAAGGATCGCGACCGCATCAACGCCAAGGTGATGAAGGACCCGCGCCTGGCAAAGATGATGGATGGGAAGGCGATGCCCTTCGACGCCAAGCGCATGATCTATGGCGGCTTCAAGGTCCTGGTCAACGCCTGAAGCCTGCTAGAAAAGGCCTTATTTTCCGCCGTCCGGCGGCATCATCGCCTCTACCGCGAGCTTGAGGCCCCCGACACCGGTTTGATGCCCCATGACGCTCAAGGATCCTGCTGGCGGGCTTCTGCCGGTGGGCCGTTTTTTTTCGATTCAAGCGTGTCCCAAGTGTCACAGCTTTCTCCGGGAGAAGGCTTTATAGTTGCTTGGAAACGAGGGGAAAACGGGGGAAAGCCATGCGTGTCTTCATAGCCTGCGCCATCATCATCACAGCGACGCTGAGCCTTGGAGGCTGCGTCGGTCACCACGAGAAGGCCGTCTCGGCTGAGCCGTTGAAGCTCAGCTAAATGACGACGAGATAGCCCTACAAGCTATCTCTCCGGCAGATGCCAGCCCCGGTCGGGTCTCCCCGGCCGGGGTTTTCCTTGCCTCTCTCTGGCGCCGCCCACCCCGAGGGCATCGGTCGGGGAGGTCGCCCTAACGCTTAGGCACCCGTCTTCCAGGGTGTCACGGCCCTCGGACATGTCGCTTTAAGAGATGAAGCGCGCGGAGGTCCTCTTCGGATAGCCTCTTCCAACGCGTCCCCTCAGCCATTGCCCAAAGGTTGCACGTCAAGCAGCCGGTTAGACGCTCGCCGCGGTTGTCGATCTCGGTCAGAGGCTGCTTGCACTGGTTGCAACGCGCGATCTTGTCATCATCCGTCATTTACGCTCGCTTCTGCCGGCGCCCATTTCCTTAGATCAATGGCAGGACGTGTTCCCACGAGACAAGGCGCCGAATATCGATGCAGTTAAGCTGATCCCAAGCCGTCCGGACATCGATTGGGAAAGTGGTGGGCGCGACTGGGATCGAACCAGTGACCCCTGCGATGTCAACGCAGTGCTCGTACCGCTGAGCTACGCGCCCGGTTCCAAAGGAACGGAGAGCTTCTATATCGGGTGCCGCGTCGTCAAGGCAACAAGCGCGGCTTAAGGATCACGCCGCCAGCATCCGCTCCACCTGGTCGACCAGGTCGCGCAGGTGGAAGGGCTTCGACAGGATCTTGGCATCCTTCGGCGCATGACTGTCGGGATTGAGCGCCACCGCGGCGAAGCCGGTGATGAACATGATCTTGAGATCGGGATCGAGCTCGCTCGCTTTCCGCGCCAGCTCGATGCCATCCATCTCCGGCATCACGATGTCAGTGAGGAGGAGCGTGAAGGGCTCTTCCTTCAACCGCTCATAGGCCTCAAGGCCGTTCCCGAATGATACGACGTCGTAACCTGCCTTCTCGAGCGCCTTCACCAGGAAGCGGCGCATATCCTCGTCGTCCTCGGCAAGGAGAATGCGCTGCACGCTGCGTGCCCGCGGGTCGTTCGCCTCCATCCCTCGTCCCCCTACTCTCGCCTTTCGGCGTACACGAACTTGGTAAATGACTTGGTAAATAACGACTGCCTGGGCTTTAGGCCCGCTAGGCCCTGCCCCCCCTGCAACCCCAAATCATTGCGTCTAATTCGTCCGGGCACAAGGCAGAAGACGCCTAGACAGGTTCAACTCTCATTGGCAGAGTTTACAGGCGATTCCCTCTTTGCGCGGGATTCGGCTGAACTGGGGGAGCGGCAGCTAGGGATTGGCCATGAGCCCAAACGAGGCTGAGGCGATCAAGACTGACCTTGCGCCACCCTTCACGGTGGCGCGGCCTCAAACGTTGAAAGTGCCGCTCGTCTTCAACTCTCCCCATAGCGGCCGCATCTATCCGAGGGCCTTTCTCGCCGCCTCCAGGCTCGATTCCCTTGCGCTTAGGCGCTCCGAGGACGCCTATGTCGAGGAGCTGTTCGCCTTCGTGACCGAGCTCGGCGCGCCCCTCCTCTATGCCCATTTCCCGCGCGCCTATCTCGACGTCAACCGGGAGCCCTACGAGCTTGATCCGGTTCTGTTCCGCGATGGGCTGCCCCATTACGCCAATACTCAATCGGTGCGGGTGGTCGGCGGTCTCGGCACCATCGCCCGGATCGTATCGGAGTCCGACGAGATCTACCGCGAGCCGCTCTCCGTGGGAGCCGCGCTCGAGCGGATCAACCGCCTCTACACCCCCTACCATGACACGCTGAGCAGCCTGCTTACGGAGGCGCAGCGCGAATTCGGCTTGGCCGTGCTCATCGACTGCCATTCGATGCCGTCCAACCCCATCGCCGACCAAGGTGCTGGCCGCCCGGATTTCGTCCTCGGCGACCGTTTCGGCACCTCATGCAGCGGCGAGCTCACCCGGCTTGCGGCAAGCCAGCTCAAGGCGCAGGGCTATGCGGTAGCCCTCAACAAGCCTTATGCCGGCGGCTACATCACCGAGCATTACGGGCGCCCCCACAAGGCCCAGCACGTGTTGCAGATCGAGATCAACCGCGCCCTGTACATGGACGAGACCAGCTTCGACAAATCGTCGGGATTTGAACGCCTGCGCGGCGACCTCGAAGCCATGGTGCGGGCGCTCGTCGCGGGCATCCCGGGGCTTGCCATCCCCCGCGCGGCAGCCGAATAACCAATCAGCGCATAAAAAAAGGGCCGCTCGATTGAACGAACGGCCCAAGTCTAGGGAGGAAACGCCCAAGGAGGGCAGCGGAATGGCCTGGAGAGCCATGCCGCGTTGCAACAATATGTCATTGCGCCGCACAAAAAGCAAGGTTCCAATGACGTTCCAGAGGCATTTCCGAAACACTGATGCATAACTGTCACGAGAGATTTGGCCTACGCCCGCGCGGTGCGGGGACCCAGACCTGTAAACCTTGACTCCCAAGGCAAAACGGCCTCAAGGCTCTCTCCGTGCCTAATCCCAAAGAGCTTGAATTCCAGGCCTTCTTGGCCACCGCCCACGCCCTGGCCGACAAAGCCGGTGTGGTCATTTTGCCGCATTTCCGGACGGGCTGTGTGGTTGACCATAAAGGAGGCGATCTTTTCGACCCGGTCACCGCTGCCGACCGCGGCGCCGAACAGGCTATCCGCGCCGGTCTTGCCGAAGCCTACCCGTCGCATGGCATCCTGGGAGAGGAGTTCGGGGCCCTCCGCAGCGATGCGGAATATTGCTGGGTCATCGATCCGATCGACGGCACCCGCGCCTTCATCCTCGGCCTGCCCCTGTGGGGAACCTTGATTGGGCTGACCCGTGGCGGCTCACCGCTGCTCGGCCTGATGGACCAGCCTTTCACCCGCGAGCGCTTCTGGAGTGGCGAGACCGAGTCCTTCTTCCGTCATGAGGGCACCACCAAGCCCATGCGCACGCGTCCCTGCACGTCCCTTGGCGAGGCGCTTCTCGCCACTACGAGTACGGATTTTTTCACGAGCGAAGAGGAGCACCGGCGCTTCGCGGACTTGAGCCGTGCCGTGCGTCTGCGGCGGTTCGGCGGGGACTGCTACAATTACTGCCTGCTCGCGCTCGGCCATATCGACCTCGTAGTCGAAGCCGGCCTGAAGCCGTTCGATATCCTCCCCTTGATCCCCATCATCGAGCGGGCAGGCGGCCTCGTCACCACCTGGGAGGGCGGCGATCCGCGAAGCGGCGGGCACATTCTTGCCGCCGGCGATGCGCGCATCCATGCCGCCGCGGTCAGGGTGCTGTCGGGCTAGCTCGCCTTGCTCATAGCGACGCCAGGCACGAAGGCGTCGAACGCCGCCCAGAACTGCTCGCGAATGGCGTCCCGCTCTTGCAGGATTTCGTGGCGCGCGCCCCTGAGCACGATCTGCGAGCCGGCCCGCAGGCGAACGGCAAGCTCCTCAACCGCCTTGCTCGACACGATCTGGTCGTCGCTGGCGGCGAGCATCAGGACCGGCACGCGGATGCGGGGCGCAAACTGCTCGCTGCCAACCCTCTGGATGGCATCGAGCGCCGCCTTCAGCCAACCGATGGTCGGGGCTTCGATCGCGAGCTCTGGCGCCGCCTGGAGCACCGACAGGTTGCGGGTGAAGCGCTCGCGGTCCGAGGTGAGAGGATTGCCCTCGAACGCGAGATCCTGCCGGTATTTCGTCTTGTCACCCGGCACCGGGCGCTTGCCCAGGCCGAACATCGTAAGCCCGTCCGCGATCTGTCCGCACAGCCGCGGCGACATGGGCAGGCCCATGATCCGCACCATGGGCGCGGTCAAGACCATGCGCGTGAACCAGCAGCCGCGCTTGGTGGCCGCCCTGAACAGCACCATTGACGCCATGGAATGGCCAAGCGCGAAATAAGGGGCGGGACAATCCGGCAGCACCACCGCTTTCATGAAGTGGGAGAGGTCCTCCTCATACTCGGCGAAGTCGTTGATGTGACCTTTGAGCGGATTCCTGGTCAGCCGGCTCGATCCCCCCTGCCCCCGCCAATCGAGCACGGCCACGGCAAAGCCGCGTCGGCGCAGTTCGCCCACCACCTCGAAATATTTCTCGATGAACTCGGCACGCCCGGGAAAGATGCAAACCGTGCCGCGCCGCTCGCGCAGCACCGGTTGCCAGCTGGCGAAGCGCAAGCGCAAGCCCTTGCGCACCTCGATATGTCCGGTCGACACGCCGAGCGGGATCGGGTTCTTGGGAGTGCTGACGAGATCCATCGAAGGGAGCGGCCCTTTAGTCCCGCTGCGAATCTGCGGCGCCTGAGCGAGCGCCCCTTATAGCAGCGACGAACAACATCGCCACACCGTTCCGCCGTGACCCTGACAGGGGTGGCCGCGCGCCGAAGCCGCGCTGCAAATATTGCGATTCTTTCTTTATATTCAGCACTTTAGCCCTCTTGACGATGTCGGTTGCCGCACCCATATCTTCCCCGGCGCAAGGCCAACCAGGCTTGCGTCATCTCCAGCCCGGCTCAGAGGAACGAGCGGGCGCACCACCATATCGCTTCTCAAGGAGGATGTGTCATGAGGCACTTTGATCTTACCCCACTTTACCGCTCCACCATCGGCTTCGACCGGCTCGGCTCGTTGCTCGACACGCTCACCTCGCTCGAGGGCGAGGCTCCGAGCTACCCGCCCTACAATATCGAGCGGGTCGGCGAGAATGAGTATCGCATCAGCATGGCCGTCGCCGGTTTCGGCGAGAGCGACCTCTCCATCGAGGTGAAGGAGAACACCCTTTCCATTCGCGGTGAGAAGAGGACCGAGCAAGAGGACTCGACTTTCCTCCATCGCGGCATCGCCTCGCGGACTTTCGAGCGCCGGTTCCAGCTCGCCGATCATGTCGTGGTCAAGGGCGCGGTGCTGGAGAACGGCTTGCTGCATGTCGATCTCGTGCGCGAGCTGCCGGAGGCCATGAAGCCCCGCACCATCCCGATCGCCACCAAGACCGACAAGGCCGAGAAGCCGAAGGTCATCGACAGCAAGGCCGCCTAATCGCCGACCTGCTCCGATTGGCGCGCATTGCGCGAATCTAGGCGGATCAAACAAGAAGGGCGCCCTCGTGAGGGCGCCCTTCTCTGTTAGCAGGTGCTATGGGAGAGAACCTGCGCCCCCGGCACGCGAGACACTCGTAGGGGGCAAGGACAGAATCCTACCAGCCACAACTTGCGCGAGCCTTAACGGCCAGGCCTCGTGATAACGCCTCGTTAATCTCCAGGCTGGGGTCTGACACCGATGATCGCGCCGCCCGCGATCAGCCCGGCGAGATTGGCCTGAAGATCAAAGCCTGAGGCCTGCTCAATGGTGATAGCAGCGGCCTCGCCGATGCTCTTCTCCTCTTTGAGCGCAAGGAGGAAGGAAGCGCCGCCCTCCGGCAGACGGCGCAGCTCGACCTCGAGGCGGGGTCTCGCCACGATCGCGTCCTCGCCGCCCTCTAGCCGCGCCGGCGGCACGTCACCTGCCTGCGTGTTGAGCTCGAAGATCGACACAATGGGATAAATCGAGCGCACCACGCCGAGCGAGGGATGGAGGGTGAGCACGGCGTCCTCGGCGTGATCGATCGCACCCGCAAGTTCTGCCAGCGGCAAGGGCACGGCATCGGGTGCATGATAGGCCGCGTGCCACGCCCATTCGAGCGAGGCCATGTCGGCGAGATAGGGCACCGACGCCGCCGGTGCGAAATCCGCAATGAAGTCCGGAAAGCTCACGCCATAGCGGATGAGCACCGCCGAGCGCGGCGGCTCGCGCTCGATATAGGCGCGCGCCATGGCGCGAAAGAACTCATCCCCGACCAGGCGCGCCACCACCGGGAACCGTCCGGCGAGCACATCGATCAGGCTGGCATAGACATTGTTGCGGTAGACGCCGAAGCGGCGGGACGGCGAAGCCCCCGCTTTGCGCGAGAGGGGAGCAGGCACCGCTGCTTCAGGGTCGAGCACGGCGCCCGCGAAGTCCCGCTGCAACTCGGCAAAGCGCTTCATGGTCACATCGCGATACGATTGGTGCGGCGGTCGGCGATAACGCGATCGGCCCGCTTCGCCTCGGCGAACAGGATCTCCCATTCCGGCACGTCGTTGTCCCACTCGATCAGCGTCGGGCGCGGCCCCGCGCGCGATAGCGTGTGCGCGTAAAGCGTCCACACGTCGTCGGCGACCTGCCGTCCATGGTCGTCGATCAGCAGCGCCGAACCGCCCTCGTCGCTGTCGATAGCATGCCCGCCAAGATGAACCTCGCCGACATGCTCGACCGGGAAGGCGTCGATGAAGGAAGCCGCGTCGAAGCCATGATTGACGGACTGGACGAATACATTGTTGACGTCGAGCAGAAGCCCGCACCCCGTGCGCCGCACCACCTCGCGCAGGAATTCGACCTCGCTCATAGCCGTCCCGGCGAAGGCCACATAGGTGGAGGGATTCTCGAGCAGCATCCGGCGGCCGATTGTCTCCTGCACCTCGTCGATATGCTCGCATACCCGCTGAAGCGTCTCTTCCGTGTAAGGCAGCGGCAGGAGGTCGTTGAGATAGATGGTGTCATGGCTCGACCAGGCGAGGTGCTCGGAGAAGAGCGAGGGCTGGTAGCGGGCGATCAGCACCTTGAGGCGGCAGAGATGCTCCCGGTCGAGTGCCCCGCTGCCCCCGATCGAGAGCCCGACGCCATGCAGCGACACGGGATAGCGCTCGCGGACAGCGCTCAAAAAATGGTGGGGCGGGCCGCCCTCCCCCATGTAGTTCTCGGCATGGACCTCGAACCAGCCGATGTCAGGGGAGGTCTCGAGGATCTCACGGTAATGCTCGGGCTTCAGCCCAACGCCGGCGCGGGGCGGGAGCGCGCCGCCGATGGCTTGGCTGCGACCCGCGGTCATGGCTAGGCCGGCGGCAGGTCGCGGTCGAGCGGCTCCAAGCTGCCCTTGCGGCCGTCTGGCAGCTCCATGGTGAGGCAGGTGCCCTTCGGCACGAGCGACCAGGAATTGCCCTGATAATCGATCTTTGAGGTTCCGGCGCAGCTCGTGCCCTTCCCCGCCGCGCAGTCATTCTTGCCGGCCTTGGCGACGCCATAGCACTTCTCTTTGTCGGCCTCTTCGGCAGCCCCGGCGCCCTGGCTCGAAGCCGCGATGCCGAGTGCGGCGGCAAAGGCACAGCCAATGGCCACGCCCGTCATTCTCTTAGCTTGCTCGTTCATGCTGGGACCCTTCTAGATCGTCCGGTTAGGCCGAAAGTAAGCCTGGGGTGGGGCCCTCACGTCAAATCACAGTGACGCCAGAATCCGGGAGCGAGAGGCTCGAATCCTGCTTGTGCGCATGTTGGAAATCTGTCATTTTGAGGGCGAATAGGACAGGCTTGCTGACCTTTGTACTGGAGGCTGCGGCGCCGCTCCAAGCTTCCGTCTCCCCTTAGGGAAACTCGGTTCCGGCTCCGCGTTTACTCGAGCGAAGGGGCTAGCCGCCTAAGGAGCCGGTTCTTCGCTTTCAGCCAGTCGACGCTTTTAGCTGGTGAAGGTCCGGCCGCTGGCCAGCGCTTTTTGGCCGCTCGCGCTAGGGGGTGCGAGGCGTTGCCGAGGTTTCATGTGACGATGGCATCCCGCGGGTTCTCGCGTTCTTCGACTTCGGCGTGGCCTTCGCCTCCGCCCGCGCAAGGACTCTATGATCCTAAGCGCGAGCACGACGCGTGTGGCGTCGGCTTTGTCGCCGATCTCAAAGGTCGTCCGAGCCGCAAAATCGTCGAGCACGGCTTGCAGATTTTGGAGAACCTCACCCATCGCGGTGCGGCCGGGGCCGATCCGCTGGCCGGCGACGGCGCGGGTATCCTGGTGCAGATCCCGCATGAATTTCTGCGAGAGGTTTGCGCCCCGCTCAAGATCAAGCTGCCGCAGCCCGGCCATTACGCCGTGGGCCACATGTTCATGCCGCGCAATCGCGCGCAGCGCATCTATTGCGAATCCGTGGTCGCGCGCGTCATCGAGGCCGAAGGGCTGAAGCTCCTAGGCTGGCGCGATGTGCCGACCGACAATTCGTGCCTCTCCGCGTCAGTGCGCGAGACCGAGCCGATGCATCGGCAGGTATTCATCGGGCATGGGGACGACGTCGAGGATGAGAACGAGTTCGAGCGCCGGCTCTATATCCTGCGCAAGGTCATCTCCAACACCATCAACGGCGATACCGGTGGACGCGACATCGGCTTCTATACCGTGTCGCTCTCCTGCCGCACGCTCGTCTACAAGGGCATGTTCCTCGCCTACCAGCTCGGCGCCTATTACGCCGACCTGCATCACCCTCTCTTTGCCTCGGCGCTGGCGCTCGTGCATCAGCGCTTCTCGACCAACACCTTCCCCTCCTGGAAGCTCGCCCATCCCTACCGCATGGTCGCCCATAACGGCGAGATCAATACGCTTAGAGGCAATCTGAACTGGATGGCGGCACGCCAAGCGAGCGTGTCGTCGCCCTTGTTCGGCCCGGATATCGAGAAGCTTTGGCCGATCTCCTATGAAGGCCAGTCCGACACCGCCTGCTTCGACAATGCGCTCGAGTTCCTGGTGCAGGGCGGCTACAGCCTCGCGCATGCGGCGATGATGCTGATCCCCGAAGCTTGGGCCGGCAATCCGCTCATGGATGCCAAGCGCCGCGCCTTTTACGAGTATCACGCCTGCCTGATGGAGCCGTGGGACGGCCCGGCCGCCATGGCCTTCACCGATGGGCGGCAGATCGGCGCCACGCTCGACCGCAACGGCTTGCGGCCTGCCCGCTATCTCGTCACCGACGACGACCTCGTCATCATGGCGTCGGAGGCCGGCGTGCTGCCGATCGCCGAGAAGTCCATCGTCGAGAAGTGGCGGCTCCAGCCCGGCAAGATGCTACTCATCGATCTCGAGAAGGGACGCATCGTCTCCGATGAGGAGATCAAGGCCGAGCTGTCCTCCGCGCATCCTTATCAGCAATGGCTCGACCGCACCCAGATCCGGGTGCATGAACTGCCGGGCGCGCCTCTCCCCTCGCCGCGCACCAATGTGAGCCTGCTCGACCGCCAGCAAGCCTTTGGCTACACGCAAGAGAGCATCAAGTTCCTGATGGCACCGATGGCCGAGTCCGGCCAGGAGGCCGTCGGCTCCATGGGCAACGACACGCCGGTGTCGGTGCTGTCCAACAAGTCAAAGCTGCTGCATACCTATTTCAAGCAGAACTTCGCGCAAGTGACGAACCCGCCGATCGACCCGATCCGCGAGGAGCTCGTCATGTCGCTCGTGACCTTCATCGGGCCGCGGCCGAACCTGCTCGACCTCGAGGGCACCTCGCGGCAGAAGCGGCTCGAGGCGGCGCATCCGATCCTCACCAACGATAATCTGGAGCGCATTCGTGGCATCGGCGAGGTCGCCGATAACCAGTTCCGCACCGTCACGCTCGACATCACTTATGGCGCCGATCACGGCGCCGCCGGCATGAGCAAGGCCTTGGATAGGCTTTGCCGGCGCGCCGAAGAGGCGGTCCGCGCCGGCGAGAACATCATCATCCTGTCCGACCGCGCCACCGGCCCCGACCGCGTGCCGATCCCATCGCTGCTCGCGACCAGCGCCGTGCATCACCATTTGATCCGCTGCGGCCTTAGGACCTCGGTCGGTCTTGTGGTCGAGACCGGTGAGGCGCATGAGGTGCATCAGTTCGCAACGCTGGCGGGCTACGGCGCCGAGGCGATCAATCCCTACCTCGCCTTCGAGGCCATCGAGGCCATGGTCCCTGAGCTCGACGAGGAGCTGACGCCTGAGGAGGCGATCAAGCGCTACATCAAGGCGGTCGACAAAGGCATCCTCAAAGTGATGTCGAAGATGGGCATCTCGACCTATCAGTCCTATTGCGGCGCCCAGATCTTCGATGCCGTGGGGCTCAGGTCAGACTTCGTCGCCAAATATTTCACCGGCACCAACAGCCAGGTGGAAGGCGTAGGCTTGGACGAGATCGCGCGTGAGACGGTCGAGCGCCACCAGCTCGCCTTCTCCGACGCGCCGGTCTTGCGAGAGGCTCTGGAGGTCGGCGGCGAATATGCCTACCGCGTGCGCGGCGAAGTGCATATGTGGCGCCCGCAGGTGGTTGCCGATTTGCAGCATGCCGTGCGCGGGCAGCTGCCCGAGAAGTACCGCTCCTATGCCAAGCAAATCAACGAGCAGACCGAGCAGCTCCTCACCCTGCGCGGCATGTTCCGCATCAAGAGTGCCGAGGAGATCGGCCGCACGCCCATCCCGCTTGACGAGGTCGAGCCCGCCAAGGAGATCGTCAAGCGCTTCTCCACCGGCGCCATGTCGTTCGGCTCGATCAGCCGCGAGGCGCATACCACACTCGCCATCGCCATGAACCGCATCGGCGGCAAGTCCAACACCGGCGAGGGCGGCGAGGAGTCGGACCGCTACAAGCCGCTGCCGAACGGCGACTCCATGCGCTCCAAGATCAAGCAGGTGGCCTCCGGCCGCTTCGGCGTGACCGCGGAATATCTCATCAATGCCGACATGATGCAGATCAAGATGGCGCAAGGAGCGAAGCCCGGCGAGGGCGGCCAGCTCCCCGGCCATAAGGTCGACGCCACCATCGCCAAGGTCCGTCACTCGACGCCGGGCGTGGGCCTGATCTCGCCGCCGCCGCACCATGACATCTATTCGATCGAGGACCTTAAGCAGCTGATTTTCGACCTCAAGAACGTCAACCCGAAAGGCGACGTGTCGGTGAAGCTCGTCGCCGAAGTGGGCGTCGGCACGGTGGCCGCGGGCGTGGCCAAGGCCATGGCCGACCACGTCACCATCGCCGGCTTCGAAGGCGGCACCGGCGCCTCGCCCTTGACCTCGATCAAGCATGCCGGATCGCCATGGGAGATCGGCCTGGCCGAGACCCAGCAGACGCTTGTGCTCAACCGTTTGCGCGGCCGCATCTCCGTGCAGGTCGACGGCGGCGTCCGCACCGGCCGCGACGTACTGGTTGGCGCCCTGCTCGGCGCCGACGAATTCGGCTTCTCCACCGCGCCTTTGATCGCGGCGGGCTGCATCATGATGCGCAAGTGCCATTTGAACACCTGCCCGGTGGGCGTCGCCACCCAGGACCCGGTGTTGCGCGCGCGATTCCAAGGTAAGCCCGAGCACGTCATCAACTTCTTCTTCTTCGTCGCCGAGGAGGTGCGCGAATATATGGCCGCGCTCGGCTTCCGCACCTTCGCCGAGATGATCGGCCAGACCGAAATCCTCGATAAGAGCCAGGCCATCGATCATTGGAAGGCCAAGGGCCTCGATTTCACCCGCCTTTTCCATAAGCCCGAGGTGCCCTCTGAGGTTGCTATCTACAATTCCGAGCGGCAAGACCACGGTCTCGACAAGGTCCTCGACGTGAAGCTGATCGCGCTTTGCCGCGAGGCCATCGAGGAGAAGAAGCCGGTCAAGCTCGACCTGCCGATCAAGAACATCGACCGCACCACCGGCGCCATGCTGTCGGGCGAGATCGCCACGCGCTACGGCCATGTGGGATTGCCCGAGGACACCATCTGGGTGAGCCTCACGGGCTCGGCCGGACAGAGCTTCGGCGCCTGGCTGGCGCACGGCGTCACCCTCGATCTCGTCGGCGAAGGCAACGACTATGTCGGCAAGGGCCTGTCCGGCGGCCGCATCATCGTCCGCCCGCCCGCGGATTCGGGCATCGTCCCGGAGAAGTCGATCATCGTCGGCAACACCGTGCTTTATGGCGCCATCGCCGGCGAATGCTATTTCCGTGGCATCGCCGGCGAGCGCTTCGCCGTGCGCAACTCCGGCGCCATCGCCGTAGTCGAGGGCACCGGCGATCATGGCTGCGAGTACATGACCGGCGGCGTGGTGGTGGTGATCGGACCCACGGGCCGCAATTTCGCCGCCGGCATGTCGGGCGGCATCGCCTACGTGCTCGACGAGGAAGGCGACTTCGAACGCCGCTGCAACCTTGCCATGGTCGATCTCGAGCCGGTGCCGAGCGAGAACCACGTGATGGAGCAAAGCCGCCACCAGACCGGCGACCTCGAGAGCCATGGGCTTGTCGACGTGACCGACATGACCCGCTTCGACGAGGAGCGCCTCTATCAACTCATCGAGAACCACCTCCACTACACGGGTTCGGCGCGCGCGAAGCTGATCCTCGACGACTGGGCGGCTTACTTGCCGAAATTCGTCAAGGTGATGCCGGTCGAATATCGCCGTGCGCTGGAGGAGATGGCGCGCCGGCAATTGGCCGATAAATCCGGTCTTGCCGAGATCGAGATCGGCTTGCGCGGCAACGGCAAGTAATCTTCAAGGCAAAGGAGCGAAGGTGTCCTGGAGAGGAGCGCCAGGCGGCGACTTTGCCACGACAGCGGTGCGCGCTTGACGGAGCCGGTAAGACGGTGATGACTAGTCGTTGGCTGAGAGTTGGCGTGGCCGTGGGCCAAAGAGCATGACCTTAATGGGCAAGATTACGGGCTTTCTCGAGATCGAACGCGAGGACCGGGCCTACGAGCCGGCGGCCGACCGCATTCGCCATTACCGCGAGTTCATCATCGCGCCCGACGACGCCGAGATCGTGCGCCAAGCCGCCCGCTGCATGGATTGCGGCATCCCCTATTGCCACACCGGCTGTCCGGTGAACAACCAGATCCCCGACTGGAACGACCTCGTCTATCATTCGGATTGGGCCGTCGCCGCCGCGAACCTGCACTCGACCAACAACTTCCCCGAAGTGACGGGCCGCATCTGCCCGGCGCCGTGCGAGGCCGCCTGCACGCTGAACATCATCGACGTGCCCGTCACCATCAAATCCATCGAATGCGCCATCGCCGACAAGGCCTTCGACGAGGGCTGGGTGCGCCCCTCGCCGCCGGAGACGAAGACCGGCAAGCGCGTCGCCATCGTCGGCTCCGGTCCCGCCGGGCTGGCCGCGGCGCAGCAACTCGCCAGGGCCGGCCATGACGTGCATGTCTATGAGAAGCACGCCCAACCGGGCGGCCTGCTGCGCTACGGCATTCCGGACTTCAAGATGGAGAAATATATCGTCGAGCGCCGCGTGGCGCAGATGGAGGCGGAGGGCGTCACCTTCCATTGCAACGTCCTTGTCGGCCGCGACCTGCGCGTGGCCAAGCTTGAGCGGGACTATGACGCCGTGCTGCTCGCCGGCGGCGCCGAGCACCCCCGCGACCTCACCGTTCCGGGCCGCGACCTTAAGGGCATCCATTTCGCCATGAACTATCTGCCGCAGCAGAACCGCCGCGTTTCCGGCGAGCCGCTCGGCGACATCGAGCCGATCCTGGCAGAAGGCAAGCAAGTCGTGGTGATCGGCGGCGGCGACACGGGCTCCGACTGCATCGGCACATCGTTCCGGCAGGGCGCCGTCTCGGTCACGCAGCTCGAGATCCTTCCCCAACCGCCGGACCGGGAGAACAAGGCGCTCACCTGGCCCAACTGGCCGCTGAAGCTCCGCACCTCGTCGAGCCAGGCCGAAGGCGCGGCGCGCGACTTTGCCGTCGCGACCAGCAGGTTCCTTGGCTCAAACGGCAAGGTGGAGCAGCTCGAATGCATCCGCCTCGACGGCCAGATGAAGCCCGTGCCGAGCACCGAATTTCAGATCCCCGCCGACCTCGTGCTGCTGGCCATGGGCTTCCTCCATCCGGTGCAGGAGGGCATGGTCAAGGATCTGAGCGTCGAGCTGGACGCCCGCGGCAACGTGAAGGCGAATGAACTCGACTACCGCACGTCGCGGGCCAAGGTGTTCGCCGCCGGCGACATGCGGCGCGGCCAGTCGCTCGTGGTGTGGGCGATCCGCGAAGGACGCCAGGCGGCGCACGCCATCGACAAATTTCTGATGGGTAAGACCGACCTGCCCCGCTAGCGGGCCCTAGCCCGGCGGCCAGGCGAAATCGTCGGCCCTGCCGGCCTTGGGCTTGAGCTGCTCGCCCTTGATGAGAACCTTGTAGTATGGCCGCTGCGAAAGCGGCAGCCGCGGCCTCGAGGAGCCGAGCGACAGATCGGTTACCGACGAGATGGTGGCGACCGCGGTCAGGCCGTTGCTGAGCTCGCTCGTGATCATCTCGGCCTCCGGCGTCGCCGCGGCGGGCCCTTGTGGCGTGAGGCCTTGCGCCGCCTGTAGCGTCTGGTCGATCGCCGGCCTGACGACGCTGACGTCTCCAACGCTGCTTTCCTGAAGCTGAGGCGCTTGCTCTCCTTGCGCCTGCTCCGGCGCGGCCGCTGCTTCGCCTGTTTCTGTTGCCGCGCCGTCCTGATCGGGCGTCGGCGTGATAGGTTGCGCAAGCTCCGACCGTCCCGGCACGACGTCGCGGCCCATGACCTTGGCCTGCTCGTCCTCATTGCCGGCGAGCGGGATGTTCCGCTCGATCTTGGCGAGGTTCAAATCGCGGCGGAGCTCCTTCTCCACGAAGTGGGCGAGCTTGAGATAGCCGCGCATGGTGAAGTGAACACCGTCATCGGCCCTGAGCCGCTTGACCTGTCCGGTCATGTCGGGGCCGTAGGCGCTGTACCGCCCGGCCTCGTCGGTAAAGCCGTTCCACGTGTCGATGAACTTGGCGCCGTTGATAAAGGCCTTCTCGCGAAACACCTCGTTCATCGCCTCGGCGTCGGTACTCTGACCGGGGCTACGCATGATGGGGAGGCCCACCCAATAGACGGCGACGTTCTCCGCGCGGAGCTTCTTGATAAAGGCCTCGACCCGCTGACCGTAGATCTCGTCCCACGCCTCGCTGCCCACCTTCAGCCAGTCTTTGCCGCTCCGGATCGCTTGGGCGTCGTTGCCCCCGAACATGATGACGGCGATCTGATAGGTCTCCTTCTTGAGGAGGTCCGCCAGCTCGGCGTTCCAGTCGTAGGAGTCAGTGCGGGCAAACCCCGTTGACGCCTTGGCGCGCTGCATGAACTCGAGCGTGGCGTCATCCTCGAAGGCGCGGTAGAGGCCTGACCACAATCCGTCGCCGAGCGAGTCGCCGAGCACGACGACGCGGTAGCGGTCGCCGTTGGGAAAGGGATTGATGTAGCTGCGTTGCACGGGCGTCGTGCCCTGCTGCGCCACGGCCGGCGCGAGCCAAGCGAGGAGGACCGTGAGCCCGACCGCCACAACCGCCAGCGTGCGCCGTTCGGGGCAGCTCAAGCCAAGGCAAGACGCGCTACGAAACATGATCGTCCGGACCCTTTGCCGGGTCCGCCCTCAGTTCACCTTCTCAGGGCTACTCGAAGCCTCAGGCGTAGTCAAAACCTCAGGAGTAGTCGAAGTCTCTTGCGGCACATTGGCCGGCGGCGTTTCCCTCTGCAAGAGTTTAAGAAGGGTGAGGCTTGGGAATCCGTCGACCCCAAGGCCCTTGGAGCGCTGATAGGTCTTGACCGCCTCGAGCGTCGCCGGGCCGATCACCCCGTCAGGCTCTCCGGTCATGAGCCCTTGCGCGATCAGAAGCCGCTGAAATTCCGTGCGCTGTTCGAGCGAAAGATGGTTCTCGTCGGTCGGCCACGGATGCACAAAACGGCCCCCGCCTCTAATCCGATCGGCGAGATGCCCGACGGCGAGCGCGTAGGACTTCGCCACGTTGTAGCGGAGGATTGAACGGAAATTGTTGAGCAGGAGGAAAGTCGGCCCCCTCCTTCCTTCTGGCGCAAATAGCGAGGCCTTGTCGGAAGCGCGCGGGAAGGGTTGGCCGTCCACCCGCACGATGCCGTGCTTCTGCCAGTCGCCGAGCGGCTTCAACGTACTCTCGCTCACCCTCTTGGGATCGAAGCCCTTGGGCAGCGTGACCTCATAGCCCCAGGTCTCGCCCGCGCGCCACTTGGACACCTTGAGATAGCTCGCGGTCGAGGCGAGCGCGTCGGGCACATTGCCCCAGATGTCGCGCTTGCCATCGCCATCCTGGTCGACGGCATAAGCGCTGTAGGTGGTGGGGATGAATTGGGTATGACCCATGGCGCCCGCCCAGGAGCCATTCATCGCCTCGAAGTTGATATCGCCGCGCTGTAGGATCCTGAGTGCCGAAACGAGCTGGGGCTTGGCGAACTTGGCCTTGGTGCCGGTACAGATCAGCGTACCGAGCGAACGGATGACATTCTTGTCGCCGGGCTGCACACCGTAATTCGACTCCACCCCCCAGATGGCGACGATGATATGCCGGTCGACTCCATAGCGGGTCTCGAGCGAGCCGAGCAGCGCCTGATTCTCGGCAAGCTTCAGCTTGCCCGTCTCGACGCGCTTATCGGAAACGGCCCGGTCGATATATTCGCCGATCGGCTTCACATATTCGGGCTGGAAGTTGGCGGCCTCGACCACTTCCGGGTCGGGCGTGAACCCGGCGAAGGCGCGATCGAACGTGGCGCGTGTCACGCCGGCGCTCTTGGCAGCAGGCCAGAGGCCTTCCACGCAGGCCTGGGCGTTGCCGGCAGCGGCCGTGGAGGGAAGCGCCAAGGCGAGCAAAAGCGCCGATCCTGCGCCTCGGATCAAGGACTTAGGATTTTTCATGATTCGCATGCGCGGAACCTAGCAAGCATGCCTGGCAAAACCTAGGCAATAGCCACTCTTAATCTGCGGGCTATTGGGCCGAAGCGGCGCTCGCTTGCTTGAGCACGGCATCGACCACCGCCTGGCTTGGGTAGCAGGTGAGCGGCAGGCCGAGCTTCTGCTCCTCAAGCCCAACGGTCCGCCTGGTCTTGAAGCCGGCAAGTCCATCGACCTTGCCCACATCATGCCCCTTCGCCACCAGCACCTCTTGGAAACGCTGGATGCGGTCGCGGGGCAAGCGCTCGACCGGCTGCCAGGCGCCGGCGAACGCGACCGGTGCATTGGCGCCGATCATGTCGGCCACATGACCCACGAAAATCGCGTAGACATCGGAGTTGTTGTAGAGCTTCAACACCGAGAAATTATTGGTGGCGAGGAAGGCGGGGCCTTTGAGGCCGGCGGGAAGCACGAGAAACGCGGGGTCTCCAAGCTTGTCCTCCGGGAAGGGACGACCCTTGACCCTCGCCACGCCGAGCTTCACCCATTCGGCGATCGGGCGTGCTTTATCGGGACCCTGCTCGGTGCAGTCGAAGCCCTTAGGCAGCGCGACCTCATAGGCCCAGGTCTGGCTGCCGTCCCAGCCTTGGCTGTGCAGCGAGTTGCCCGCCGAGGCGAGCGCGTCGGGTACAGAGTTCCAGATGTCGCGCCTGCCGTCGCCGTCGAAATCGATCGCGTATTTGTCGAAATCCGAAGGCAGGAACTGGGTGTAGCCCATGGCGCCGGCCCAGGAGCTCTTCATCTCGGCCCGCGTCGCGTGCCCTTCGTCGAGGATTTTCAGCGCCACGATGAGCTCCTGGCGGAACACTTCGGGCCGGCGTCCCATGAAGCCCTGCGTGGCGATGGCCGAGAGCGCGTCGTATGGCAAGTCGGCCTTGCCGAACCCGGTCTCCCGTCCCCAGATGGCGACGACGATGCTCGCCGGCACGCCGTATTGCTCTTGGATTGCCGCAAGCGTCGGACCCAGTTGCTTGAACTTGCCGCGTCCCGTGGCGGCGAGCGAACTGAGCGCGCCTTTGCTGAAATAGAGTTCCGGAATGTCGAATTCGGCCTGATGGCGCGGCTTAGGCTTCAAGGCGGCGGGAAGCGCGGGACCATCGGGATAAGCGGGATCAGGGGGCGCAATTTGCGGCAAGGACCAGTTGAGCTTCAGGCCCTTGAGATTGGCCTCGAAGGTCTTGCGCGACACGCCTAACGCTTCGACGTCAGGCCACAAGGCTTGCAGCCAGGCGGCGAAGCCTTTCTCCACCTCACGCTTATAGACGCTCACCTCGTCTTCCGCCGGCTGGGCCTCGAACGGCACCAGCGCGGCAAGCGCGAGCATGACGGCTAGACCGAGCTTCCCAAGCTTGCGTGTTGGCATTCCATCCGCCGTCCCGTGAGCGGCCCGAACGATTCGAGGCTCTCGACCCTGATTTTGGGGGAGGCTTAAGGCGACGCAAAGGCAAAATAGTCGGGAGTTTAGGAGGCGGCGCGGTATTCGATCAGCCGCTTTTCCCAGGCGAGAGCATGGCCGACGATGGTGTCGAGGTCGTTCAGCCCGGGTTTCCAGCCGAGAACCTCGCTGATGCGATCAGCCTTGGCGACGATCGCAGCAGGGTCGCCAGGCCTGCGCGGCCCCATGCGGACGGCGAAATCGCTGTGCGAGACCTGCTTGACCGAACCGATCACGTCGAGCACGGAGAACCCGCTGCCATAGCCGCAATTCAGCACTTCGCTCTTGCCGCCGGCGCGAAGGTAACGGAGCGCATCGAGATGGGCGCGGACGAGATCACTGACGTGGATATAGTCGCGGATGCAGGTGCCGTCCGGCGTGGGATAGTCCGTGCCGAACACTTCGAGATAGGGCCGCTCCCCCAGCGCAGTTTCACAGGCCACCTTGACGAGATGGGTGGCGCGCGCCGTGGATTGCCCACTGCGGCCACGCGGATCGGCGCCGGCGACGTTGAAATAGCGCAAGGCCACATAGCGCAGATTGTGCGCCCTTGCCGTGTCGCGCAGCATAAGCTCGGTCATGAGCTTCGAGGTGCCGTAAGGCGAGATCGGCTCGAGCACCGCACCCTCGGCCACGGGATTCTCCTTCGGCATGCCGTACACCGCCGCCGTCGATGAGAAGATGAAATGCGGCACCTTGATCTCGACCGCCGAGGCAATCAGCGAGCGCGACTTGCAGGTGTTGTTAAGGTAGTAGCCGAGCGGATTGGCGACCGATTCCGGCACCACGACCGATCCGGCGAAATGAATGATGGCGTCGATGGAATTGCTCAAGAACAGCCGGCTCACGAGGTCATGGTCGCCGATATCGCCCTCGACGAACTTCGCCCCGCCCGGCACCGCCCAGCGGAACCCGGTCGACAGATTGTCGAGAACGACAACGTCCTCGCCGGCGTCAAGCAGCTCGAGCACCATATGGCTGCCGATGAAGCCAGCTCCACCCGTGACCAGAACGCCCATTGAACAACCTTACCATGCGCCGTTTGCAATTCCCCGCGTGTTATCGGATAGAGATTGAGGGACTTCTAATCTTGGGGGTCTGGCCCGCCCGCGCCTGGCTGAGCTTAACCTTAAAGAGGACCTGAATGGCTGCTCGCGTCCGCAAGGCCGTGTTCCCCGTGGCCGGGCTTGGCACCCGCTTCCTGCCGGCGACCAAGGCCATGCCGAAGGAGATGCTGACGGTGGTCGACCGGCCGCTGATTCAGCATGTGGTGGATGAGGCGATGGAAGCCGGCATCGAACACTTCATCTTCGTCACGGGCCGCAACAAGTCCGTGATCGAGGACCATTTCGACCGGCAATTCGAGCTCGAGCAGGTGCTGGCAGCGCGCGGCAAGACGAGCGAGCTGGAAGTCCTCAACAACGATCTCCCGGGGCCGGGAAGCACGAGCTTCACCCGCCAGCAGGAGCCGCTCGGGCTTGGCCACGCCGTCTGGTGCGCGCGCGAGCTGGTCGGCAACGAGCCGTTCGCACTGCTCCTTCCCGACGTCCTGGTGCAGTCCCCCGGCAAGGGATGTCTCGCCCAGATGCTCGACGCCTATGGCCAGCACGGCGGCAATATCGTCGCGGTCGAGCCCGTGCCCGACGACCAGGTGAAGAATTACGGCGTGGTCAGCATCGGCGGCGAGGTTGACGGCCGCGTACTTTCCATCAACGGTATGGTGGAGAAGCCTAAGCCGGGAACCGCGCCATCCAATCTCACCATTCTCGGCCGCTACATTCTCCAGCCCGAGATCTTCGGCCTGCTCTCGGCGCAGGAAAAGGGCGCTGGCGGCGAGATCCAGCTCACCGACGCGATGCTCGCGCTGCTCAAGCGCCAGCCCTTCTACGCGCTGAAATATGAGGGAAGGACTTTCGACTGCGGCTCCAAGGTGGGCTTCCTCACCGCCAATGTCGCTTACGCGCTCGCCCGGCCCGATCTCCGCGATGCCATCACCGCCGAGATCAAGAAGCTGATCTGACCGCCCTCACCGCCTGAGTTTCAGGCCTATCTTTATCTCGTCCTCCACAAAGTCGCCTGACGAATCCGGAGTGCTGGTGAAGTCGGTATGCTCATAGCGGGCGTAGGCCGACAACACCGGGTTGAAATAGTACTCGCCGGTGGCACCCAATTTGACGCGGCGGTCGATCTCGGGGTCATCGGAAAAGTCGGCGACCTCGTAGGAGGCGTAGACTCCGAGCACGAGATAACGCCAGAAGGCTTGCTGCAGCGACAACTCGAAGAAATGGTCGATGGCGCCGGCCGAATCTTCCAACGTCGTCTCGCTGATGTCCGTGCGCGCCAGGAATTCGAGCTTGGTCGAGGCCGTCGGCATCCAGATCAAATCGCCATTGAGAAGCGGCCCTGAGATCGTGCTGAGACTGTCGTCGATCGGCTGCTGCTCGCCCCAACCCGCGGCGATTTCGCCGAACAGCGTGCCGGCGAGGCGCAAATTGACTCCGGCCATCGCCCTGAAGCCCGAGGAACCGCGCCGGCCACGTTGATTGGCTCCCGATAATCCCGGTCGTTGATCGAAGTCTCGATGAACCCTGCCCAACTCGGCTGGAACTCATAGGTGCTTCGCAAGGTGCCCACCACTTCGCGATAGTCCCTGATGTCGGCGAACGGAACAGGGCCAACCAGGCCTGGGTCGGTGGTATCGGAGTGTAATCATAGTCAGCGACGATGCCGGTGAACTTCAGGGTGAGCCGGTTGAAGGTGTGCTCGATACCCGCCGTTGCGTGCTCCTCGATCAGCTTGGAATTGGCGGCGTTGGCAATATCCGTGATGCTGATCGAGCTCGCGCCTTCCTGAACTTGCGATTTTTCGATCTCGCCTGAGAGGCGCGTGCGCGAGGTCACGTCGAGCCGGCCCCGCATCAGCATTTGATAGTTCTTCACATCCGCGATCGGGAACTCGCTGTACCAAATGCGGTCGGCATTGGCCTCGAAGCCGAGCGAATGCCGGCTCCAATCGGAATCGAGGCGGACCTTCGGCTTGACCTCCGGTCCGACGTCGGAACGCGTGTCGAAGCGCGTGTCCAGAACATTGTTGGTTATATCCGCGCCGATTTCCGCCTCCGGAAACAGCAAGAAGCTCCCAATTCTGAAGCCGATCGGCACGAAGGGATCGAGATCGTGAGGCTCCGGCAAGAGCGCGCTGTGGATCTGGCGCGCCTCGGACACGGCCCTCGCCGGCGGAGCAAGCCCCAGCTCCTCCACTTGTATCCCGACTTCTTCCGGCTGGGTCGTTTCGCGCGGCTCGTCGCCGAGCCCGCCAAGAGCCGACGTGGCGGACTGAGGCGGCGCCTCGTCGCCCGTGCCGCCGAGGCCTCCGGCCGAATCCTCTCCTGCCATAGACTCCGAATTGTCGGCTGCTTGGTTCTGTCCGGACCCTGATGCCGCCGGCGCGCCCGGCGCATCGGGCTCGTCTTGCACGCCGAGACTGCCCCGCAAAAGCTGGCCAGTCGCATCTTGTGCGTCGGCCGGCCCCTGGACGGCAAGAAGCAGGGCAGCGAGAGCGCCCGCTGCGCTTGAAATGTGGCGACGCGGCAAGGACGCACCTCGATCGACACCGGGAGGCGGGAATCCCCTCAAACCGGGGGCCGCTTCCATCGGACCGTTGATCGGCCAAGCCTAGGGGAGTTAACGGGGCGTTTAGCCCTGCCCCAAAACGGGGCAAGTCTTGGCCCTGACGGGGCCTTAATCCGTGCTAAAGTCGGTGGAGAACAACGGGGGAAGCACGATCATGTCGATCGGCCTGAAGCGGGATCGCCTGCTGCACGACGACCGCGGCGCGGCGATTGCGTCGGCGACCCGTACCCTCCAACTCGAAGCCGCAGGTTTGAGCGCCCTGCATGCAGCGCTTACCGCCGACCTCGTCGACAGCTTCGCCGAAGCGGTTGAGATCTTACGCGCCTGCCGCGGCCGGATCATCGTCACCGGCATGGGCAAGAGCGGCCATGTCGGGCTGAAGGTCGCGGCCACGCTCTCCTCCACGGGCACCCCCGCTTATTTCGTGCATCCGAGCGAAGCCAGCCACGGCGACCTCGGCATGATCACGCGCGACGACATCATCGTGGCCTTCTCCTGGTCGGGCGAAACCGTCGAGCTCGGCAATATCGTGTCCTATTCGCGCCGCTTCGCCGTGCCGCTGATCGCGGTCACGTCGAATCCCGGCTCCACCTTGGCGGAAGCGGCAGAGCTCGTGCTTGCGCTGCCGCAGGCCAAGGAGGCCTGCCCGCATGGGCTTGCTCCCACCACCTCGACGGTCATGCAGCTTGCGCTCGGCGACTGCCTCGCCATCGCTCTGCTTGAGAGCAAGGGCTTCACCGCGCGCGATTTCAAGGCGCTGCACCCCGGCGGTCAGCTCGGCGCGCGGCTGAAATTCGTGGGCGATCTGATGCACAAGGGCGACCGCCTGCCGCTCGCCAGCGCCGACGTGGTCATGGCCGAGGCCATCGTGGTCATGACCGAGAAGGCCCTGGGCTGCCTCGGCGTCGTCGACGAGAACGGTTTTCTCAGAGGCATCATCACCGACGGCGATTTGCGCCGTCACATGGGCGACGGTCTGCTCGCCCGGCGCGCCCAGGAGATCATGACGCCGGCGCCCAAGACCGTGTCGCCCGACCTGCTGGCGAGTGCCGCGCTCGAGATGATCAACGCGTCGGCCATCACCACGCTGTTCGTGGTCGAGGACGGCCGCCCGGTCGGCATCATCCACATTCACGATCTGCTGCGCGCCGGCGTCGCCTGACCGCCTCCACTTCAGCCCGATTCCGCATTAGAATGACGCCTATGGACAAGCAGCCCAAAAAGCCGGGTTCCCGCCTCACCAGCGAGGACTCCTTCGATCTCAAAGAGGCCAAGGCGAGCTACGTCGCCATGCCGACTTGGGAGCGCCTTGCGATTTGGTTCGCGCTCGGCGTGATCCTGCTCGGCATCATCGGCGACTTGATATGGTGATGGCGGCGGCCTCGCTGGCGCAGGATGCGCTTCGTGCTGAGCGGATCGCACACTAGACCTGGCGCGTCGCTTCGCGCCCACCCTCCCCATTGCGGGCAGGGATAGTTGGCCACCCAATCCTTCGATCTGCTCGTCATTGGCGGCGGCATCCATGGCGCGGCGGCCGCTCGCGACGCGGCAGGACGCGGGCTGAAAGTGATGCTGGCCGAGAAGGGCGACTATGCCTGCGCCACGTCCTCGACCTCCTCCAAGCTGATCCATGGCGGCTTGCGCTATCTGGAGCATTTCGAGCTTGGCCTCGTGCGCGAGTCCCTGGTCGAGCGGGCGCAATTGCTCAAGACCGCGCCCCATCTTGTCGTCCCCTTAAGATTCCTTTTGCCGATCTATCGCTGGCAGAAGCGGCAAGCCTTGACGCTCAGGGCGGGTCTTGCCCTGTACGACGCTCTGTCCTTCGGGGATGGATTGCCGGCAAGCGGCCGGCTGGATGACGACGACATCTCGCAACTCCCCCGGTTGCGCCAAAAGGAGCTGACCTCGGTGCTCCATTATTGGGACTGCATCACCGATGATGCCAGGCTGACGCTTGCCGTCCTGCTCGATGCCCGCGCCCGCGGCGCCGATATTCGCAATCGCCGCGCCGTCACCGCCATTGCCCCGCTCGCCAATGGGTATGGCGTGGAGCTTGACGAGCGTGGACGAAAGCGCCGCATCGAGGCGCGCTTTATCGTCAATGCGGCAGGTCCATGGATCGCAAGCGTCGATGCCATGACGGAAATGGCGCCGCCCGCGCGACCCTTACGGCTCGTGCGCGGCAGCCACATCGTGCTGAAGATGCCCGCGCCGGCGCAAACCGACGCCTATACGATGCAGGACCAAGAGGAGCGTGTCGTCTTCGTCATCCCCTGGCTCGACGAGCGCTTCCTGGTCGTCGGTACCACCGACGTGCCGCATCAGGGCGATCCCGGCGAGGCGCGCTGTTCGACCGAAGAGCAGACTTATCTCCTCGCGGCCTATAACCGTTACTTCGCCCATCCGCGCGGACCCGCAAACGAAGCCGATGTGGTGTTCACCTGGTCCGGCGTCCGTGCCCTTGAGGGCGACACCGTCACCAGACCGAGCCGCCTCAGCCGAAGCCCGACGCTCTCTGCGGTTGCCAACGGCACTGGCGGCTTCGTCACCCTTTACGGCGGCAAGCTCACCACGCACCGGGCTTTGGCCGATGAGGTACTCGATACGCTGCGTAACCTCGGGGCCGAGACGCGCGGGGCTTGGACCAGGGATGTCCCCCTTTACGGCGGAAACCTCTCTCGGCCAGAGCTTCTCGCCCGCGCCGAGCGAGGCCCCAACTCCCTTCCGCCGGACCTCCGCCGCCGCTGGGCGCTCACCTATGGCGACAGGATCGAGACGCTGTTCCAGCGCATCGAAGCTGAGCCTGAATCAGCCGAAGAGATCGCTCCCGGCGTGACCCGCGCCGAGCTTGACCATGCGGCGGAGGTCGAGGACGCCATGACGGCGGAGGACTTCCTCCTCCGCCGCACCAAGCTTCACCTCACCCTCGATCGAACCGACCGCGACGCTGTGGAGCAATGGTTCCTGGCAAGGCTTGGCTGAGCCCTCCAAGCTCCGCTTGCATTTCGACTGACACGCAACTATCAGTTGTGTTCTTCTGAGAGGAGGGAGGGCAGCATGGCGAAGTTCACCGTCCGCAAGGGAAGGCGATACCGCGCGACCATCAAGCTGACCGGGCTCAAGCGGCTCGCCTCCAACGAGACGGTCGCCGGCGTGCTTCGCAGCGCGGGATTCGCGGAGGTCCGCGTCGACGGCAGCGGCGGGATGCGTTACGCCGAAGCGCGGTGGTCCAAGGCCGATGCCACGGCAGACATCCCGCCAGAGGTGGTGAAGGTCGAGGAGATCGCGGCGGCAATCGCCGCAGGGGCGCGGATGATGCGTGCCAAACGCAAGCCCAAGGCGTGCCCCAAGCGCCGGCGAAAAACCTCAACCACCCGGCGGAAGGCGCGCGGCTAAGCCACCCCCCGCAACGGCCCCTGTCGCCGTCACCTTGAGCAGCGTGCCGTCGGCACCGACTACCGTGATGCGCGCACCCTTGGGCAGCTCAGGCCCCTCCACCCGCCAGATCGAGTCGCCGATATGGATGCTGCCGCGGCCGTTGACGATCGGGTCGACCAGCTCGAAGGACTGGCCGATCAATTGCGTGGCGCGCTCGTTCAAGAGCGGCCGTTCGCTCTCGAGCGGATGCTTGCGGAGATATTTGGCAGCCAAGAGCACTGAGGCCAGCGACAGCCCGCAGAACCAGACGAGCTGCCACTGCCAGCTGACGTCATAGCGGAACACGATCAGGCCCGTGACGGCGGCGGCGGCGCCGAACCACATGAGGAAGATGCCGGGCGACAACAGCTCGAGCACGAACAGCACGGCGGCGAGGATCATCCAGTTCCAGGCGCCGAGCGCAATAATGGTTTCCATGGCTCAAGTCCCTCGCCTGCTAGACAGTCGGCACGGAGCCGGAGCGGGGACGCTGGCCGGCTTGCGGCTTGGCCTGGCCCGGAGCCGAGGCGGAGTTGCCGCCCGTGCCGAACGCCTCGCGGGCGATCTCGCCGACGCCGGCGATGGCGCCGATCACCGAGGAGGCCTCGAGGGGTAAAATGAGCACCTTCTGGTTCTTGGCCTCGGCGAGCGCCTTCAGCGCCCCGATATAGTTGTTGGCGACGAAATAGTTGATGGCCTGCACATTGCCCTTGCTGATCGCCTCGCTGACCACCTGAGTTGCTTTCGCTTCGGCTTCCGCCGAGCGCTCGCGCGCCTCGGCGTCACGATAGGCGGCTTCGCGGCGCCCTTCGGCGGCGAGGATCTGCGCCTGCTTGGCGCCCTCGGCGGTGAGGATGGCGGCTTGCCGCTCGCCCTCCGCCACGAGAATCGCCGCCCGCTTGTCGCGTTCGGCTTTCATCTGCCGCGCCATGGAGTCGACCAGGTCGCGCGGCGGCTCGATGTCCTTGATCTCGATTCGGGTGACCTTGACGCCCCAATTGTGGGTGGCGTCGTCCACCACTTTGAGCAGGCGGTGATTGATTTCGTCGCGCTCGGAGAGCAGCTTGTCCAAATCCATGGAGCCCATCACCGTGCGGATATTGGTCATGGTCAGGTTGAGGATAGCGACCTGGAGGTTGGTCACCTCGTAGCTCGCCTGCGCCGCGTCGAGCACCTGGAAGAATGCGACGCCATCGACCCTGACCATGGCGTTGTCCTTGGTGATCACCTCCTGGCTCGGCACCTCGATCACCTGCTCCATCACGTTGAGCTTGCGTCCGATGCGGTCGATGAAAGGAATGATGAGGGTGAGCCCGGGGCGGAGCGTGCGCGTATAGCGGCCGAAGCGCTCGACCGTATAATTGTAGCCCTGCGGTACGATTTTGACGCCGGCGGCGACCACCGCGACAAAAAGAACGAGCAGAGCGATGACGAAGATATCGAAGCCGAACATTGGCACCCTCCCGAGGCGTGGCTAGACGGGTTCTTGTTTAGTTTAGGTCGCTAGCCTTCTTCACGGCGACACATAAATGGGTGCGGGCCGGAACGATTATAAGGCCTTGCCGGAACGCCTTAACCTTCCTCGCCGCCGGGCAAGCCGTCGCTAGCGCGAAATGAGCTTCACGATGTCCTCGGCTGCCGCGGCGGCGGCGGCGTCGGCGGCGGCGCCCCATTTCTTGTCGAGCGAGCCTTTGCGCACGTCCTTGGTCTGGCGCGTGATGCCGAGCTGATTGCCGTCGGGACCGAGCACCACCCAGACGATGGTGACGCTCTGTTTGCCTCTGGCGGCGGGCGCCACCCGGACCGTCCCTTGCACCTCATAGACATTGGCCTGAAAGGCGGTTGCGGGTCTAAGGCCGCGCCCGGCAAGCTGCCGGCTAAGCGCGGCGGCAAGCGCCTCTTCCCCGTCGCCAGTTGCACCCGCAACGGAGACATAGGCGAGCGGTCCCGCTTCTTCCGTCGCGCTCTCAGGCTCGGCAGCGAGAGTGGAAAAGGCGAAGAACCCGAGGAGCCCGCACAAAACTGCGACCAAGGCGGAACGCATGGCTCTAGCACTTCTTCTTGGCGCGCCTGAGCTCGACCAGCTTGCGGTCGATGGAAGCCGCCCACTCGCCCGTGGCGATGGCGACGTTCCTGCCATAGGTGCCGGCGACGATGTTGATGGCGGCAAGGGCGGGTGCGACCGACTGGATGCCGGCGAGAAGCCTCTGGTTGTTCTCGGCCTTCTCTTTTTCCAAGGCCGCGATCTGCCTGTCGATCTTGGCGCAGTTCGGCTTGACCGCATTGATGTCGCGCATGGCCATGGGGGTGGCGCAGCCCGCAAGGACGAGGCTCATGCCTATCAGCAGCCGGTCAAAACCCCGCATTGCCCCCACTCTCGGTCATCCCGAACGCCGGAATGCAAAAGCTACACCCAGCCGGCAAGCTCGCGCTCGATCAGATGGACGAGCACGCTTATGCCGCCCTCGCTGTCGTTGAGGCAGGGGATGTAGCTGAACCTCTCGCCGCCATGCTCGAGGAAGATCTCCTTGTTCTCCTCGGCGATCTCCTCGAGCGTCTCGATGCAATCGGCGGCAAAGCCCGGTGAGACAATGGCGATCCGCTTCACGCCCTCGCGCGCGAGCGCCTCGACCGTCTTGTCGGTGTAGGGCTTGATCCACTCGGCGCGGCCGAAGCGCGACTGAAACGTGAGCTTGAGCTTGGCGCCAAACGGCCCGAGCGCCGCGCGCAAGGCCTCCGCGGTCTCGATGCACTGCTTCTGGTAGGGGTCGCCTTTGTCGACGTAAGCCTGCGGCACGCCGTGGAACGAGGCGAGGATCGCCTCCGGCTCGAAGTCGATCTTGCCGAGATGGGACCTGATGGAGTCGGCCAGTGCGGCGATGTAAACCGGGTCTTGCGGATAAGACGGCACCGTGCGGAGAGCTGGCTGCGCGCGCAGCGTCTTCAGCGCGTCGAACACCTTGTCGTTGGCGGTCGCCGTGCTCGCCGCGGCATATTGCGGATAGAGCGGAAAGGCGAGGAGCCGGTCGCAGCCTTGGGCGGTAAGGACCTCGATACGGGCGGCGATGCTCGGGTTGCCATAACGCATGGCCCAGTCGACCACGATCTTCTTTGGCGCCAGGGCTTGGCCGACTTTCTCTGCCTGACTCCGCGTGATGGTGCGAAGCGGAGACTCGTCGAGCGCCTCGTTCCAAATCGAACGATATTTGGCCCCGCTGGCGAAGGGCCGCTTCACCAGCACGACGAAGTTCAAGATCAGCCACCACAACGCCCGGTTCGTCTCGATCACGCGCCGGTCGGAGAGGAACTCCTTGAGATAGCGGCGCATCGGCCAATAGGTGGTTGCGTCCGGCGTGCCGAGATTGATGAGCAGGACGCCGATCCGGCCTGCGCGGCGAGGCGCGGGCGCGGCCTCGGCAGCCTCGCGCCGAGCGGCGAAATCCCTGGCACGCGGGCTCTTATTCATGGGCTGGCTCCATGAGGGCCTAGATAGAGCATCCACCCCCCAACGCCTAGCGCCGGATTCCTCCCAAATTACTTCGTCCGACTGGTGAGCGTCTCGGCGTCGTCGAGAATTTGCGCGTGATCGAAGGCGAGTTCGAGATGCCGCCAGTCCGCGATCCATTCCGCTTCCTCCGCGTCCGACCCCGCCTTCGGGCTCGGCGCCCGTGGCAAGAGGGTCGTGTAGGCAATGCTGACGGTATGTCCGCGCGGATCGCGTGACGGGTCGGAATAGACGCCCACGAGGCGAAGCTCGCCCACCACGATACCGGCCTCCTCCAGGACTTCGCGGCGGCAGGCCGCCTCCACCGTTTCACCGATGTCGACGAACCCGCCGGGAAGCGCGTAAGCACCCTTGAACGGCTCGTTCTTGCGGCGAATGAGGAGCACGCGCCCCTCGTTGTCGCGGATGACACAATCGGTGGTGAGCGCAGGCGTCTTCGGCATTCCCATGGCGGGCAGCCTAAACGTGCCGCACGCCCGTTCAAGCCCCGAAACGACAGCTTGGCAGCTTCGGCGTCGGGCTCCCGGCGAAGCCCGGCCCTCACTCCCCCGACAGGCGCCGCGATTCCTTGAGCGCCATGGCAAGCAAATAGGCGAGGAAGTCAAATCCCTTGGCGCGCGCGCCGGATCAGCGGCGAGATGTCGTCGGCAATGCGCTTGGCGGCGTCACGCGCTTTGTCTCCGGTCCCGGACGGATCCGAGCCGCTTGGATCAGACATAAGCTCCCTGCCCGGCGTCCCTGGACCGGCGGATAGAAGCCGAACCAGCGCCTTCTGTTCACGAACCGGATATGATCCGTGTACAGCATTTCTAGCATGAAGCTCGTAGGGGGTGCCAACCGATTTTTATTGCGGATTTATGACAATAGCGGCGCGTCCCGAGGCGAAGTGTGAAGTCGGCAGTCCGCTCAGCTTCGCGGCTGCGGCACGATGCGGATATAGGGTCTCGGGGCCTTCCACCCGTCGGGATAGATCTTCTTGGCCTCCTCGTCGGAGACGGAGCCGGCGATGATCACCTCGTCGCCCTGCTTCCAGTTCACCGGCGTCGCCACCCGGTGCTTGGCGGTGAGTTGCATCGAGTCGATCACGCGCAGCACCTCGTCGAAATTGCGACCGGTGGTCATGGGGTAGACCAGGATCAGCTTGATCTTCTGGTCGGGGCCGATGACGAACACATTGCGGACCGTCTGATTGTCGGCGGGCGTCCGCCCCTCCGAGCTGCCCGACGCGCTCGCGGGCAGCATGCCGTAAAGCTTGGAGATCTTGAGGTCGGGATCGCCGATCATGGGGAAGTTCGGCGCCACGCCTTGCGTCTCCTTGATGTCTTCCGCCCACTTCGAGTGCCGGTCCACCGGATCGACGCTCAAACCGATGATCTTGACCCCGCGCTTGTCGAACTCGGGCTTGATCCTTGCCATATAGCCGAGCTCGGTAGTGCAGACTGGCGTGAAGTCCTTGGGATGAGAGAACAACACGCCCCAGGAATCGCCGAGCCATTCATGGAAGCGAATACGACCTTGCGTCGTATCAGCTTCGAAATCCGGTGCGATTTCACCGAGTTGGAGTGTCATCACAATTCTCCGTCGCCAGTAAGAGGCTTTGCCAGCCTTGAGCCACGCTCTCCGTAATTCGTAGATAGGATGCTTTGCCCCGACGCCGCAATCAAGCCCGCCAAAAAGAAATCTCATTCTCGCCTTGGCGGGCAAACGCAGCATGAGCGTTGCGCATTAGCGGCCGTCAGAACGGCCTTGCCGGTCCCAACGAGGCGATAAAGAGAAGGGTTCCGAACAGGAAGATGACCATGGCGCCGCCGATGGCGCATGTGGTCCACACTGCGTTGGCCCACGTGGCGTTCGCCCCTCCGAGCCTGAGCGCCAGCTGGCGCGAGCCGAGCGCGAGGCTCGCCAGCACGGCGACGGTGATGGCGGTGCCGAGCGCCATGGCGAAAGTCGCTGCCACGCCCGCCCAGAACAGGCCCTGGGTCAGCGCAAAAACGAGCACCAAGATCGCGCCGGTGCAGGGCCTGATGCCCACCGAGAACACCACGGCCATGACCTTGCGCCAGGAGAATGGACCCGCCAGCTGCCGCGCATCGACGATATGGTCGCAGGCCTCTCCCTGCACGTGGTGATGATCGTGATGGTCATGACCATGATGGCCATGACTGTGCGCGGCACGGCTCTGCGCGCTCTGGACTGCCGGACCGTCGCGAAGGCGGCGCCACAGCCGCATGACGTGGGTCGACAAGAGATAGAGGCCGACAAGGGCGATCAGCGCATAGCTCACGCTTTCGAGCTGGTTTGACCAGGCATTGACCTGTAGCCCGCTCGCGTTAATCCCGATCAGCAGCACACCGACCAGGACGATCGCGCTCACCGCCTGCAATCCGGCGGCGAGGAAAGAGATCATGATGCCGCGCCGCACCGTCTCCTCGTTGGCGACGACGTAGGATGAAATGATGGCCTTGCCGTGCCCGGGGCCCACGGCATGCACGATGCCGTAGAGGAAGCTAAGTCCTGCGAGCGCGAGCGCCGCTCCGATCGCATTGCCGCTCTTCAAACGCTTGACGCTCGTGGCGAGATCCCGCTGCATGCCCTGCTGCGTGTCGGCCACCCAACTCAGCAAAGCGCCGAAGGGACCATGGGCTCGCAGCGGTGCCGCTTGAGGGGGCGCGAAGGCCGAGGGCGCACCCTGTTGGACCGGGACACCGAAGGGCGTGGTGGGCTTCGTCTCGGCATGAGCAGACGAAGCAACCACGATCAGCGAACAGCAGACCAAGAACAGCCTGATGATGCTGAAAGGGGCCCGGCTTAGTGGGTCACGCATTTGACGATCGCCGTCTGGGCGAATTGCGAGCCGAAATTCGAGTTCGGCCCGAGCTGGCTGAAGAACGCTTCGCTTAGGGCCTTCGCGTCGGCCGCGCTTTCCGGGTCAGGCTTCTGGACCTCCGCGGCGCAGCCAGGCGCCGGCGTGCCGGTCATCTTCACCGGCGCGTCGGTAGCAAAGCCGAAGGCCACGAAAAAGGAAGGGTCATAGACGTCGACCGCGACCTCCTTGGCCTTAGGGTCGAGCGGCGTCTCGAGCGGCAGGGTGAAGTGCAAGGTGAGCAAGGTCTTGTCGTACTCGACCGAATAGTCGACCGGCTCCTTGAGCGGCAATGGCTTATCGTCCTTGCCGAGATGCACGAAGGTAAAATAGTCGAACTCCTTGAGCGACTCGACATTGACCTGGGCCAGCGGCTGGAGCTCTTCCTTCGAGTAGACGCCGTCGCCATCGGTGTCGAGGCCTTGCACCGCCATGGCGGTGTAGAACTCGTCGAAGGTCCAGGCGTGACGAATACCGGTGATGCGGTGATCGCCCCCGAACACGATCTCGGAGCGAACCGTCGCCCAGACATGGGGATGGGCGGCGACAGAAGACGCAAAGCCGACGAAGCCCGCAACGGCTAGAGAAATCTTAATAAGACGCTGGCGCCCCAGCAGGCCCCGCAGCGGCAAGGCTTGAGCTCCTTTGAAAGTGAGCTGTTCCTAGGCGCGAATTATGGAGGATTGGGGGCTGTGGCACCACGGCATCATGCCGCGCAGTGCGTAACGCCGTCGCTTCGAACGGGCAAACAGGACCGGGTCCAGCTCCACCTTTGCCGCAGAGCTGGACCCCGCCTGACTTTAGGTAAGCCTAGTTACTTAACGGCTGTCGTGAGCTTGCCGGAGATCTTACCGAACAGGCCCGACAGATCGGTACCGACCGCGTTCACGGCTGTGATGATGGCAACGGCGATGCCGGCAGCAATCAGGCCATACTCGATGGCCGTGGCGCCCGACTCGTCCTTGACGAAACGTGCAAACGAAGTCCTCATTTTCGACACTCCCTTAATTTGCATTTGCGTTATTCGCTGGCCCCCCCTCCGCTTTTGGCTTGCCGGTCGGTGGAACCTGACGCGCAAGCTAACAAAGTCCCCTTAGGTACACGTTAAATCAATCCAATAGAGACGAACCACTTATGGTGAAGAGATTGTAAATAACGCGAAGGGGTCGCAGACCTAAATGAGGGAAAAATTTGGGAAATATTACCGAAAACTGTGTGTTGTATTTACTGAATCTTCACCCCATCACAAAGACGGGGCTCGGCAATCGTAAAGATCGACGCGGCGGCGACGTGGAAAAGGGCCTTCCGCGGGTGACCTTGACTCTGGATCCGACTCTCTCTAGAACAAAACAGGAACGAGAGTTGAGGTCAGTAGCGTGCGTAACGACGTTCCAGGCGGCGATAATGGTCTCCTCGTTCCGCCGGCTGGCGTTGCAATAGCAGGCGGGGCAAGGGCGAGGGTCCTGATTGAGCATCTACGCGCACAAATCCGCGCGCTCGAGCAGGTTCCCGTGTCTCTGGCCATCCCCCCCGCACCGGGCGCGGCCCCTCCCCGCCCCGCCTGCTCTCTTCCTTCCCCCACCTCCGACATTGCCGGGCTTGACCCGGCAATCCATTCCAATGGCGCCTCAACTCGCCGCGACGTAACGGCGTGGATGCCCGGATCAAGTCCGGGCATGACGAGGAAGAAGAGAGAGCTATCCCTGCACCAGCTCAAGCAAGGGGGGCTTCACGAGATTAGACCTGAAGCCTACCGCGACGGACCTGCCGCGCTCGGTTTCGCTCTTGCCGTGATTGCCGCAGAGGCAGCTGAGCGCGTTGCGCGCCGGGATCTCGTGCTGTGGTGCCTGACCGAGGGCGCCGCGCGGGAATGGGGGCGCCCTTATGGGCCTGGCCTCCTCGCGCTCGGCCTCGACCCTGCGCTTTTTCTCATCGTCGAGACGAGGAATGCGGAAGCCGCCGCCTGGGCTTTGGAGGAAGGACTGAAGAGCCGCGCGCTGATCGCGGCGCTGGCCGAGATCGAAATCAAGGCGCCTCTCATCGCCCGCCGTCTCAGTCTTGCCGCGCAGGCCGCGCGCACGCCGTGCCTCTTGCTGTCAAGCCATCAGCAATCCCAGCTGCCCGGGACCCTCACACGCTGGCGCATCGCGGCAAGGAGAAGCGGGTCCGCCCCGTTCGACGCGCAGGCGCCCGGCGCTCCTTCCTGGCAGCTCACCTTGGAGCGCTGCCGGGGCGAGACACCGGGGCAGAGCTTTACCGTGGAGTTCAGTCATGAGTCGTTTCGTTTCCGTCTTTCTGCCGCGTCTTGCGATCGAGCGGCTGAAGCGGGAGAGAGCCCGATGCGGCGCCGCGCCTTTAGCCGATGATCGGCCTTTAGCCATTGTCGGCAGCGAGGACCGCGGACTCCTGCTCACTGCGGTCAATGCGGCAAGCGTCAGTGAAGGTCTCTTCCCCGGCCTCGGCCTCGCCGATGCCCGCGCCATCTGCCCCCATCTTCTCACCCTGCCTGCCGCGCCCAAAAAGGATGAAGACGCCCTTCTCGACCTCGCCCGCTGGGCGTCCTGCCGCTATAGCCCCACGCTCAATGCCGACGGCGATGACGGGCTGTGGCTCGAGGTCACCGGCATCCCTCATCTCTTCGGCGGCGAGAGGGCGCTTCTTGCCGACATGTGGCGGCGGCTCGCACGCGCTGGCTTCACCGCGCGGCTTGCCCTGGCCGAGACCCTGGGCGGGGCGCACGCGCTTTCCCGCTACGCGCGCCCTTCTCTCATCGTCCCTGACGGAGAGATCAAGGCCGCGCTTGCGCCCCTCCCCGTCGAGGCCTTGCGCCTTGCACCCGAGATTGTGGCCCTGCTGAAGAGGCTCGGGCTCAAGCGCATCGGCCAGCTCTACGTTCTGCCGCGCGCGAGCCTGGAGCGGCGGTTCCACTCAAAAGACACCGCCGATTCCGTCCTGCTTCGCCTCGATCAGGCGCTTGGACGCACTCAGGAGCCACGCATCCCTCTCTTGCCTTCGCCCGACTTCGTGGCGAGGCTTCCCTTTCCAGAGCCCCTCATCAGCCATGACGGCGTCTTAAGCGCCCTCGACCATCTCGCCAGCACGCTTTGTGCCAAGCTTGCGCGCGCCGGGCGCGGGTGCCGGCGCCTTGCGCTTTGGGTCGCCCGCGCCGATGGCTCCTCTCTCCTGATCGAGGCGGGACTAAGCGCCCCCTCGCGCGAGAAGAAGCATCTCTTGCGCCTGGTCGAGGACAAGGTCGAGGCCATCGACATGGGCTTCGGCGTCGACCTGATGGCACTTTCCGCTCTCGTGACCGAACCGCTTCCCCTCGCCCAAACAAGTCTCACTGAGACTAACGGGAAAATAGGGCCTGAGGCCCTGATCGACCGCCTGGTCAATCGCTTGGGCGGGCATGCTGTGCGCCGCCTTGTCCCGCGGGCAAGCCACATTCCGGAATTGGCGCAAAGTCTGAGAAACGCCTTTGCCGGCCCTTCCCTCTGGCCCGCGCCCCTCGCGAAGCCGCCGCGGCCGCCGCTTCTCTTCGCGAGACCCGAGCCTTTGACGGTGCTTGCCGAGATCCCAGAAGGCCCGCCGGCACGCTTCACTTGGCGGCACGTGACGCGCCGCGTGGTCAAGACCGAAGGTCCCGAGCGCATCGCCCCTGAATGGTGGCGCGATCCCTCCCCCTGCAAGGGGGAGGGTGGCGAGGGCCGTCGGCCATCGCCGGGTGGGGGTCCTATAGCGCAATCGGTCATTATGTCTGACCCCCACCCCGGCCCTCCCCCTTCTAGGGGGAGGGAGCGAGCGAGACCCCGCGACTATTACCGCGTCGAGGACGAGGACGGGCACCGCTACTGGATGTTCCGCGAAGGCCTTTACCAGGACAGCGAGCATGGGGTGCCCTCTTGGTATCTGCACGGTGTCTTCGGATGATGGCGTTCGCCATGCGCTACGCCGAGCTCGAAGTCACCACCAACTTCACCTTCCTCAACGGCGGCTCCCATCCCGAGGAGCTGGCGGCGACGGCCCGCGCGCTTGGGTTGGAGGCCATCGCCGTCACCGATCGGAACACGCTTGCCGGCATCGTGCGCGCCCATCTCGCCGCCAAAGAGGTTGGCATCAAGTTCATCGTCGGCGTTCGCCTCGATCTCAAGGATGCTCCGAGCCTGCTCGCTTATCCCACGGACCGCGCCGCCTACGGCCGGCTCTGCCGGTTGCTGACGCTCGGCCAGCGCCGCGCCGAGAAGGGTGAGTGCACGCTTTTTCTCGATGATGTCGCCACTCACGCCGAAGGCCTGATCTTCGTCGCCCTCCCGCCTGACGATTTCACTCTCACCTTTCCATTGTCATCGCCCGGCTTGACCGGGCGATCCAGTAACCACCGATCTCTCAGCAGCGAAGGTCAGGGATTACTGGATGCCCGCCTGCGCGGGCATGACGAAGGAAATTTCGAAGATCAACTGAGACTCATCCAAGAGGCGCTCGGAGCGCGGACGCGCCTCTATCTCGCGGCGCGGCATTCTTATCGCGGCGACGACAAAGCTCGCATCGCAGGCCTCGCCGAGCTCGCCGCGCGGACCGGCACCCTCCTCGTCGCCACCAATGCGGTGCTCTATCACGCCCCCCACCGGCGTCCCTTGCAGGACGTGCTTACCGCCATCCGCGAGAAATGCACCGTCCAGGAAGCGGGCCTCCGCCTCGAAGCCAATGCCGAGCGGCATGTGAAGTCCGCAAAAGACATGGCACGCCTCTTCGCCGGCCACGAGGACGCGCTTCGCCGCAGTATCGAGATCGCGCAAAGCTGCACCTTCTCTCTCGACGAGCTGAAATACGAATATCCCGACGAGCCGGTGCCTGAGGGCAAGACGCCGCAATCGCATCTGGAGGACCTGACCTGGGAAGGCGCCGCTTGGCGTTTCCCCGGCGGCGTCCCCGAGAAGGTGCGGGACACGCTTCTGAAGGAGCTCGCGCTGATCGCCGAACTCAACTACGCGCCTTATTTCCTCACCGTTCACGACATCGTCCATTACGCGCGGAGCCAAGCCATCCTCTGCCAGGGCAGAGGCTCCGCCGCCAATTCCGCCGTGTGCTATTGCCTCGCCATCACCAATGTCGATCCCACCGAGATCGATCTCCTGTTCGAACGCTTCGTCTCGCCCGAGCGGAAAGAGCCGCCCGACATCGACGTCGATTTCGAGCATGAGCGGCGCGAGGAGGTGATTCAATATATCTATGCCCGCTACGGCCGCGACCGCGCCGGGCTGGCCGCCACCGTGATCTGCTATCGCGGCCGCCTTGCCGTGCGCGAGGTCGGCAAGGCGCTGGGCTTGAGCGCGGACACCGTCGCCGCGCTTGCCACCACCATCTGGGGCCTGAGCAATTCAAGCCTTCCGCAAGAATATGTCAGCCAGGCCGGGCTCGACCCATCAGATCCGCTGCTCGCGCGCGTGCTCGAGCTTACCCAAGAGCTGATCGGCTTCCCCCGCCATCTCTCCCAGCATGTCGGCGGCTTCGTGCTGACGCGGGGGCCGCTGTCGGAGGTCGTCCCCATCGGCAACGCCGCCATGGAGGATCGCACCTTCATCGAATGGGACAAGGACGATCTCGATGCGCTCGGCCTCCTCAAGGTCGATGTGCTCGGTCTCGGCATGCTCACCTGCATCCGCAAGGCCTTTGCTCTGCTGAAGGCCCATTACGGCGAAGACGTCAGCCTCGGCACGGTGCCGCGCGACGACAGCCAAGTTTACGACATGCTGTGCCGCGCCGATTCGATCGGGGTGTTCCAGGTCGAGAGCCGGGCACAGATGAACATGCTGCCCAGGCTGAAACCCCGTTGCTTCTACGACCTCGTCATCGAGGTCGCCATCGTCAGGCCCGGTCCCATCCAGGGCGACATGGTTCACCCCTATCTTCGCCGCCGCTGCGGCGACGAGCCGGTCGAGTTCCCCTCGCCCCATCCGGACCACGGAGATAAAGACGAGCTCCGCCAGGTGCTCGGCAAGACCATGGGCGTGCCGCTCTTCCAGGAGCAGGCGATGCGGCTCGCCATGGTGGCGGCGAAATTCTCCGGGCCCGAGGCGAACGAGCTGCGCCGCGCCATGGCCACCTTCCGCCGCCGCGGCACCATCGACCGCCTCAAGGAGAAGATGGTCGGCCGCATGACGGCGCGCGGCTATCCGGCCGAGTTCGCCGAGCGCTGCTTCAACCAGATCAAGGGCTTCGGCGAATACGGCTTTCCCGAGAGCCACGCCGCGAGCTTCGCCCATCTTGTCTATGTCTCGGCCTGGCTCAAATGCCATTACCCGGCGGCGTTTGCCGCGGCGCTGCTCAACGCCCAGCCCATGGGCTTCTACGCGCCGGCCCAGATCGTGCGCTGCGCCCGCGAGCATGGGGTCGAGGCGCGCGAGGCCGACGTCAATCTGAGCCTGTGGGACTGCACGCTCGAGCCTGTCACTCAGACGCTGTCATCGCCCGGCTTGACCGGGCGATCCAGTAACCTACTCCCCTCCTCTTTCGCGCTCCGTCTTGGCATGCGCCAGATCGACGGAATGCGCGAGGATGACGTGAAGCGCCTCGTCTCCATCCGCGATCGCCTTCCCGCCGATCTCGACCCCCATCTTTTCGCTCCCCCTCAAATCTTGTCATCGCCCGGCTTGACCGGGCGATCCAGTAACCACAGGAATCCCGCTATCGAAGGTCAGGGGTTACTGGATGTCCGCCTTCGCGGACATGACAATGGAAGGGGTGAGGGACATTACAGCGACGTGCGAGATCTGTGGCGGCGGAGCGGGCTGAAGCGCGCAAGCCTGAAGAGGCTTGCCGCGGCAGACGCCTTCCTCTCCTTACGTCTCGACCGCCGGCAGGCTCTCTGGGAGGTGCGCGGATTGCCCAAGGAAATTCCGCTGCCGCTGTTCGACCACGCCGACGCCCCCGAAGCCGGCGCCGAGCAAGAGGTGACGCTCCCCGTGATGCCGCTCTCCGAGCATGTGGTGAACGACTACCGCACGCTCAGACTCTCCCTCAAAGCCCATCCCATGAGCTTCCTGCGCGCACATGTGAGGCAAGCCCGCATCGCCTCTTGCGCCGATCTCAAAGCCATGCGCGACGGCGCGTTTGTAAGCGTCGCCGGCGTCGTGCTCGTGCGCCAGCGCCCCGGCTCAGCGCAAGGCGTGGTATTCATGACCATCGAGGACGAAACCGGCGTCGCCAATTCGGTGATCTGGCCCAAGGTGCTCGAGCGCGAGCGCAAGGTGGTGATGGGCGCGCGGCTCGTCGTGGTGCATGGCCGCATCCAGCGCCACGAAGACATCATCCATGTGGTGGCAGCAAAGCTCGAGGACCGCAGCGATTGGCTCCGCCTCCTGACCGAGGACGGCGAAGCCTTGAGCATCGCGCTCGCCAATGCCGATCACGTCAAGCATCCGGGCGGCGAGTATTCCCGCGAGCAGGTGCGCGAGCGCGGTCATCCACGCTGGCATCCGCGCCGCCATCCCAGGGCCGAGCGCATCATCCCCAAATCCCGTGATTTCCATTAACGGGCAGAGGGAGTGGCCAGCTAGGCGAAACAAGCTATGCTGCCGCCCATGACGCGCCGGCGACTATTGCTGCTTGCACTCCTACTGCTCGCTCTCAGCGCAAGCGGGCTTGCGCCGCGCGCTTACGCCTTCGAGCAGCCGGAAAGCGAAAGCGGATTTCTGCCGAAGCCGCTCGTCAAGGCGAAGCGGCACATGGTCGTCGCCGCTCACCCGCTCGCAGCCGAAGCCGGGCTTGCCATCTTGCGTAAAGGCGGGAGCGCGGTCGATGCCGGCATCGCCACCCAGATGGTGCTCAATCTCGTCGAGCCGCAATCCTCAGGCATCGGCGGGGGCGCCTTCATCCTCTACTGGAACGCGGCCGCCAAACAGCTCGCCAGTATCGACGGCCGCGAGACGGCGCCATCCGCCGCCACACCGGAGCTCTTTCTCGATGAACAGGGAAATCCGCTCCCACGCGACGCCGCCATGGCAAGCGGCCTTTCGGTCGGCGTCCCCGGCGTCATTGCGGCGCTGAAGCTCGCCCACGACAAATACGGCAAGCTTCCCTGGGAAGAGCTGTTCCAGCCGGCCATCACCCTGGCCCGCGAAGGCTTCCCCGTCTCGCCCCGCCTCGCCAAGCTACTCGCCGAGCAGGATCCGGCAAGTTTCGCGCCGGAAGCGCGCGCCTACTTCTTCGACCCCCAAGGAAGGCCTTGGCCCTCCGGCTACAAGCTCGCCAATCCGGCCCTCGCCGAGACCTTCGCGATGATTGCCCGCGACGGAACCAAGGCCTTTTACGAGGGCGAGATCGCCCGCGACATTGCCGACGCGGTGCAAAACGATCCGCGCAAGCCGGGCAAGCTGACGGCAGCCGATTTCACCTCATATCGCGCCAAGGAGCGCGAGCCTGTCTGCGTTCCCTATCGCATCCATCGCGTGTGCGGCATGGGCCCGCCCTCCTCAGGCGGGGTCGCCGTTGGCCAGGTGCTCACTATGATCGAGCCATTCGACCTTGGTCCGGCGCCGCTCGACGCGCGTCCCGCCCATTTCATCGCCGAGGCCGAACGGCTCGCCCTCGCCGATCGCGCGCGCTACCTCGCCGACTCCGATTTCGTGCCGGTGCCGCTCGCGGGTCTGCTCGATCCCACCTATCTCGCCGAGCGCCGCGCCCTGATCAATCCGGAGCGCGCGCTGGCGCATGTCGCCGCCGGCTCCCCACCGAACATCAAGCAAGGCGCTTTCGGCTTGGACCGCTCCCATGAGAGGGGAGGCACGAGTCATCTCTCGATCGTCGACGATTCCGGCAACGCCTTTTCCATGAGTACGAGCATCGAATATGCCTTCGGCGCGCGCACCATGGTGCGCGGCTTCCTGCTGAACAATCAGCTCACCGACTTCTCATTCGAGCCTGCCGACGAAGAGGGCCGCGCGATCGCCAATCGCGTCGAGGGGGGCAAGCGCCCGCGCAGCGCCATGGACCCGACCATCGTGTTCGGCGAGGATGGCGCGATTCGTTATGTGCTCGGCAGCCCCGGCGGTCCGGCCATCATTCTCTACAACGTCAAGACGCTGGTTGCGCTGACCGATTGGCGGCTCGATGCCGCGAAAGCCGCCTCGCTCGTTAATTTTGGCGCCACCGAGAATGCTGTCCTGCTCGAGCCTGGCACCGCTTGGGACCCTCTCGCCGAATCCTTGGACGCGATGGGTCATGACGTCCGCCGCGTTCCCTTGACGAGCGGTGAGCACATCATCGCCGTGACGCCGAAGGGACTTGAAGGCGGCGCC
>Ga0214473_10000381_pt1 | contig 61875 bp, 44 predicted proteins | sample RVTome_7_FD_203509 | JGI IMG/M metagenome (GOLD analysis project Ga0214473, IMG submission 203509) | Soil microbial communities from uranium-contaminated site in the Upper Colorado River Basin, Wyoming, United States - RVT98D197 | ecosystem: Environmental > Terrestrial > Soil > Contaminated >... | reverse complement strand
CAAATGCTTCTTCTCGCTGGAGAAAAATGAACTCCTATCGCGAAATCCTGGGGTAAATACGATTTGAAGATTTCTACAACTACCGTGAAAGACAACCACTTCCAAACAACGCAAATGGCTCAAAAGATTTCGCACTCGTATCTCGCAGCACGTCCCGCTGTATTTGCCGGGCATAATATCGGACTAACCAGGAAATCCGGGGCTTTCCCGGATTGGAGTCGCTGATGGTTTTGGCCGATATAGCTGTGCAATGAAATCGCGCAACGGCTATACACTAGTTGAGTTGCTGGTTGTCATCATCGTCGTCGGCATCCTGGCCGCGGTGATGGTCCCGATGATGCAGGGCCGGATCGATTCGGCCAAATGGTCCGAAGGACGGGCCGTGATGGGGACTATCGCCAGGGCCCTGCGCGCCCATATCGCCGAAAAAGGGGCCAACTTCACACCCGTTCCGACCCTGGAGGAGCTCGGCATGGCGCCGGGCGACCTGAACGGCACCTATTTCACAGGCGGAGAATCCGGGGCCGGCGATTTCTCCTGGGTGATAAGCAGCAACAATCCCGCGAATTACCTTGTCACCGCCGTAGCCCCATCGGGCGTGAAAACCCCGTCTCAAATCACCCTCGACCACGCCGGCGCCTTCACAGAAACGCCGTAAAAGACCATTGACGGGTGACTAAAGTGAGCTAAAGTGACTAAAGTGAACTAAAGTGGGGCAAAGCCCACGCCAACTTTAGGCACTTATAACTTTAGGCACTTTGCCAAAGGAGACGGATCGGATTGAAGTTTCCTGAAGTCATTTTGCGTTTGCCCGGCTGGACACAGATGTTCATAGCCAATGCAGCTCGCAATTACCCGACGGCGGATGAACGCATGCGCCTGGTCATCAGGCTGGCGCAACTGAATATCGAACACCAGACAGGCGGCCCCTTCGGTGCTGGGATATTTGAATCCAGAACCGGTCGTCTCATTGCAATCGGCGTAAACCTCGTGGAGTCGGCCAACTGCTCCATCGCCCATGCAGAGATGGTGGCCATCGCCGTCGCCCAGCAGGCCGCCGGAAGCTACGACCTTGGAAGTGAGGAAGGCACAGCCTATGAGCTGGTTACGAGTGCCGAGCCGTGTGCGATGTGTTTGGGCGCGATTCCCTGGTCCGGGGTTCAAAACCTGGTCTGTGGCGCGCGAGATGAGGATGCTCGCCGAATCGGATTCGACGAAGGAGCCAAGCCGGATCATTGGGTAGAATCGCTCGAAAGCCGTGGGATCCGTGTGCTTCGGGACGTTCTGCGCGAGCAAGCGCAGGCTGTGCTGTTGGACTATCAGAAGCGAGGGGGGCTGATCTATAACGCCCATAGGAAAGAAAGTCCCTAAGTCGAAAGATGGGAGGTGAGCTCGTGAAGCGAGTTGCATTGATCGCCGCCATAACCATCGGAGCTATCCTGTTGCCGGGGTACTGCGCCGCTGCGACCCAACTGGAAAAAGCGAGGGCTCGGATGGGCAATCTGCGCTTCGCCTCATACGCAACGTCGCACCAGGTCGAGCAGCTCGCCACAGACGAAGAGGTCCGCACGCGCGCCCGGCAGACTATCCAGCGCTTTGGCATCACGAAACTGTACACCGAGGTTTATCGCGGCGGTCACGCGGTCTCCCGCGAGAATCTCATCTTCGCCCGCGACTGGCTCCGGGAAGAAGGCATCGAGGTGGTCGGCGGCATTGCAACTGTGCCGGGCGGGGACTTCGGCGTGCGCCAGGAAGGCCCGCTCGGCTGGTTCAACTGGCAAAACGAAAAAACCCAGCGCGACCTCGAAAGAATCATCCGCACGTCAGCCGACATCTTCGAGACGTTCATCATCGACGATTTCCTCTGCACGGGCGATGTGAGCGCCGAATCGAAAGCCGCTAAAGGCAACCGTTCGTGGGGCGAGTATCGCCGAGCCTTGCTCAGCGAGCTGGCGGGCTCCGTTTTCATAAGGCCCGCAAAAGAGGTCAATCCCGACATCACCATGATCATCAAGTACCCCCAATGGTACGACCGATTTCATCTGTTCGGCTACGACACGCAAACGCTTCCTCGCCTGTTCGATCAGGTCTGGGTCGGCACGGAAACCCGCGGCCGCAATACCCGGCGATACGGCTTCGTGCAGCCCTACGAAGGATTCGTCAACTACCGCTGGCTCGCAGACATTTCCGGCGGCAAAATCGGCGGCGCGTGGTTCGACCACGGCGATTGCGGGGAGCACGACTTTCTCGACCAGGCTTACACAAGTGTCCTGGCCGGCGCCGCCGAGCTGGTCTTCTTCAGCTTCACCAACCTTATCGAAGGCCACCCCGATCACGAAAGAGTTGTTGCCGAATTCGACCGGCTCGCCGATTTGGCCGCCTTTGTCCGCAAGCATCCGGTCATCGGCGTCCCCGCCTACAAGCCGCCCAACAGCGAGCCGGACGGTGACATGTACATCATGGATTTTATCGGCATGTTGGGCGTCCCTCTGATCCCGGTGCGTACATTTCCGCAGAGCGCCCCGGTCATTTTCCTGCCCGCTCAGGCAGCGGCGGATCCGAATCTTTTGGACCACGTGAACCAGGCCCGCAAGAGAGGCGCTCAGCTTATCCTCACAACGAGTTTGCTCATTGCCTGCCCCAACGGCGGCGAGCTGGCCCGGATGGTCGGGCTCGACCCAAACATCCGGTCAAAGCCTGTCCGCGCTCAGCTTGCCCGCCAGACGGACGGCGGGCTTGCATGGGCCAATGGGACGGATGTGACGATCGATCTTGAATCGCCCATCGAAAGCCAGCCCGGGTGCGGAAACATCCTCTGCACTTCCGGCGACAAACAGCTCGCTCTTCTTGCGACAAGCGAAACGCCGTCGGGCCGAGTCGCACTGCTCAACACACACACGTACAGCCAGACCGATTTCGATGCCGTCGGCGAAGTGCTGCTTTGTCCCCGCCCGCTGGGCCTGCTCGATATACAGGGACCGGCCCTTTCCTCGCTTCGCGCGGCATTCGGCAACGGCGCGGCCCCACTTGAGGAGTCGGGCATCCCAACGTTCGATGGCCCCGCTTGTGTCACGTTCCATCCTTTCGGCTCGCAAAGCTGCGTCATCCAGAACTTCAATGACAAGGCAGTGAATGTCACTGTCACCGTTCGGATTCAAGGTGACAAGCCCGGCCGATTTGCGGATGGATTCTCCGGACAACCTATGGCCATTCGCGCCGCCGGACCGCGCAGTCATGTCGTTCTGGATTTGTCCATTCCTGCGAGAGGACGGGTATGGGTGCAACACGCCGATTGAAGGGTATCACATGACGCGAGCAATCAAGATGTTCCTTCTGGCCTGCGTATGTGGCCTGTGCCTGACCGATTGCCGCAAGAAAGAAGTCACCGACCAAACCGGGCGGCTCACCGTTGCGGTCATTCCCAAGGGCACGATTCACGAATTCTGGAAGACGGTGCACGCCGGCGCCGAAATGGCCGGGCAGGAACTGAACGTACAGATTCTCTGGAAGGGATCGCTTCAGGAGGACGACCGGGAGGCGCAGATTGCGGTCGTTGAAAACATCATCACGCGAAACGTCGATGGAATCGTCCTGGCTCCGCTTGACGACGCCGCATTGCGCCGGCCCGTCGATGAGGCAATGCGAAGCGGCATACCCGTCGTCATCTTCGACTCGGGCCTGCAAGGCGAGAACTACATCAGCTACGTCGCCACAGACAACTTCAAGGCCGGGCAGCGCGCCGGCGAGTACATGGCAAAACTGCTCAACGGCAAAGGCAAAGTAGCGGTCCTGCGCTACGCAGAAGGTTCCCACAGCACGACACAACGGGAGGACGGCTTTCTTGATGCACTCAAAGCTTTTGACGGCATCGAAATTGTGGCCTCCAACCAGTACGCCGGAGCAAGTACGGAAGGTGCACTGAAGGCGGCTGAGAATCTGCTCGCCCGATTTGGCGGGACCACCGGCAGCCTGCAAATCGACGGCATATTCTGTGCGACGGAGCCGACAACCCTGGGGATTTTGCGTGCATTGCAGAATGCCGGGTACGCGGGAAAGGTCAGATTCGTCGGTTTCGACAGCTCGGAAAAAATGATCGCCGCTCTGCGAGCCGGCGAGTTAGACGGCTTTGTCGTGCAGAATCCCTTGCAGATTGGCTATCTGGGCGTCAAGACCCTGGTCCAGCACCTCCGCGGCGAAGCCGTACCCAGACGAATCGATACCGGGTCCATTCTTGTGACGGGGCAGAACCTCGACGACCCCCACATTCAGGAATTACTTGACGTGGCGCGGGCATCCTGCCCGCGGTTCAAGGGCGTCCCGCCCTCGACACGTAGGAAGCCCTTCCCCGAACAGCCGAGCGCCTTCGGCCATGTTTTGGCTTGTGTGAAGCGTTGGAATCGTGTATAGTAGTTAAGGATTGCCGATTTCAAATCGAAAATCGTGAATCGATAAGGTTGGAGCAGGATATGTCTTGCAAACGGAAAAGCGGCTTCACATTGATAGAGTTATTGGTGGTCATCGCTATTATTGCGCTACTGCTGGCGATTTTGATGCCGGCGCTGAGCCGGGCCAAGGAGCAGGCCCGAAAGACCCGCTGCTTGGCCAATCTCAAGCAGATCGGCCTGGCGATGCACGCCTACGCGGGCGACTACAATTATCTGTTGCCGCGGGCCGAGCTGCGGCCGGGTATTGCCATCTATAGCAATATAGATATGAGGTGGCCCGTCCTGTTCATGCCTTATTTGGGCGGCTTGTCCGACAAGTTCGAGAGTTATCATGAAGTCGATATCTACGATTGCCCCAGCTACCCGCTCAAGGACCAAACGGTCGATTATTGCACGAACGCCTTCGACCTCAAGGGCGGCGGGACGGAGTTTTTCGGCTTTACCAAGATGGACGATTTTCCGCGCCACGCGACGACGATTTTCATGGCGGACTACGAATATATTCTGAACGCCTCTCAAATCAAAATCATACTGAAGGAAGATTCTGCAGATACCATGAAGACCAAAATGCAGTCGCTGGACGTCTGGAACAAGAGTCATCTGCCTTCGGCACCGGACAGCTCCCGGCGGATGGCGCGGAATCGTCATAAGAAGTGGCTCAACTGCCTGTATATTGACGGCCATTCCGACGATATGGACGCGATGGAGGTTACGCCGTACGATTTTGGGTTGCCGGCAGCGTCCAGATCGCAGTAATGGAGGTTGGGTGTTGTTGGAGACCTCTGGAGATGGGTTTTTGGACAGTCGTAAGCGCCATGCGCAAGTTTCAACACGTGGCAGGTATCGTAGTTCAGCCCCTCAGACAAACCAATCGGGCCGTTGGCCGGACCAGATCCAACTGGAAGAAAGGAAGGAGATTATGAAAAGAGAACTCGCAAGCCTGACGGTACTTTTGAGCGCGTTGATTGTGATGCCCGCCCAGGCGGACTTCTACGGGATGTCTAACCTGGACCTGCAGTACACGGTGGACACAAGCACGGATCCCGACCAATACTGGCTGCAAGGCTTCACATTTGCCGACCACAGTATCCCGCTTGAAGAGCTGGTCGTTGGCCAAAGCACCGGCGTGGTTAACGTCGCCGGGGCCGGTGATATCACAGCCATCGACGGCTTCGATCTGAACAGCTATGCGCCGCGCAACGGAGCCAGCCCTCAGGAGATCGAGACCAGGAACTTCGGCGGCTCGCCCACCTGGCAGGACACGAACGGCAATGGATATGACTTCTTCGCCTTTGAGGTCGGCCGCAATGACCAGTTCGCCGTCCAGGCTATTCTGCCCGGCCGAGTCTTGGGCGAAAAAGTTGTCGTTCCACAAGCTCGCTGGAGGCCCACCGCCGGCGAGCCCGACATAGCGTTAAGAAGCAACCTGGGACCAAACAACAACCAGCAGATCGGCGGCATCGCATGGAAGATCACGGACCTGCTGGACCAGAACGGAACCCCCCTGACCAATGCATCGGTTATCGAAGGTCTCGTGTTTGCAAGCACCGGCATGGACCCCTCTTGCGTCTGTGCCGTCATGGGGTCGTTTTCGGCGTTCAACCCGGGCCCTGCCGACAAGGCTGGCATCAGCGATTCCCGTCCCGTACTGACGTGGTCGGCCGGTGCTGGCGCTGTGTCACAAAAGGTGTATTTCAGCGGGAATCTCAGCGACGTGGACAGCATGGCCGGTTCGGCGCTGGCCGCCGAGACTGCGGGGACTGTGCTGATTGTCTGGGGGCCGGGTACAGCTTATCCCGACGGTTTGCCCTCCGGAACATATTATTGGCGCGTCGTGACCATCAAGAACGACCAGAGCGAGGCGGCCAGTTCCGTCTGGAGCTTTACCATTATCCCCAAGTCCGCTTATAGTCCCGTACCCGTGGATGGCGCCGTATTCGTCAACCCTGATGCAGATTTGAGCTGGAGCCCAGGCGTGGGCGCCGTCCTGCATTATGTGTACTTCGGGACGGATCGTGACGCGGTCGCAAACGCGACAAACGCCGCCCCAGCGCCCCAAACCAGCTTTGATCCGGGACAGCTTCAAAATGGTATGACCTATTACTGGCGCGTCGATGAGTTCGACGGCACTGCGACGACCCCCGGCGAGATTTGGAGCTTTTCCACAGTCCCGACGGGCACCGGTGGCCTAAAGGGTCAGTACTTCTCAGGCGTCACGGACCTCAGCGGCGCTCCTGTTGTGACGCGCACCGACCCCAAGATCGACTTCGACTGGAGCACAAATCCGCCGGCGGCAACGGTCGATCGCCTGCTGTTCTCGGTCCGATGGAGCGGCGAAATCGAGATACCGGTCGCCGATACCTATACGTTCACGATGCGCAGCAACGACGGCTCTCGCATGGCCGTCAACGATCAGCTCATCATAAACGACTGGGGCACGCACACGGCCAGAGACACCTCGGCAAGCCTGTATCTTGAGGCCGGCAGCTGCCCGATTGTCGTGGAGTACATGCAGCAAGGCGGCGCAGCCAGCATCGTCGTATCATGGGAAAGCTCTCTGATCGCCAGGCAGACCATTCCATCCGTGGTTTTGTCCCCGATTGCCAAAGCCGGGTTGGTTGCGCCTGGCAACGCGGCGCTCGACGTGTCTCAGAATCCAAGACTCAGTTGGTCCGCCGTCAGCGCCGACGCCAAGCACGCGCTGTACCTCGGCGACAGCCCCGACGCGGTCGCGCAGGCTACAACGTCCACCGCCGGCGTTTATAAGGGCCAGATGAACGAGACGACCACGGTCGTGCAGAATCTGCAGGCGGGCACGACCTATTACTGGCGCGTCGATGAAGTGATCGCCGGCGACCCCCAAAGCCCCATTAAAGGAAACGTATGGAGCTTCAGCACGGCGCAATACCTCGTGCTCGATGATTTCGAGAACTACAACGACCTCGACGTCAGCATACCCCAGAGCGACAGGATATACATGACCTGGACGGACGGGTTCGACAGCCCGGCAAATGGCTCGACGATTGGCTACCCCAACCCGGACTTCCAGGCGGGCGAGCATTTCGCCGAAACCGGCTTCGTCCACGCAGGCAAACAATCAGGCCCCATGCTCTTTGACAATACCGCAACGGCCAGGTACTCCGAAGCCAGCCTGCCGGTGACAACGCATACGAACTGGACGGCAGCGGGCGTCGATTCACTGGTGCTCTGGTATCGCGGGATTGCTCCGCAGGGCAGCTTTGCCTACGATCCGGCCAAAGACAGATACACTACCGGCGCCAGCGGAACCGGGGTTGAAGGGACCTCGGACAGCTTCCGCTTTGCCTACAAGCAGATGACCGGCGACGGCACAATCACCGTCAGGGTGGACACCCTCCAGAATACGAGCGACTGGGCCGTTTCGGGCGTCATGATCCGCAACACGCTGGACTCAGGTTCTGTCTTCGCCATGTGCGGGGTCAGAGCCACCGGGCAAGTCTTCCTGAGATGGCGGGAGTCGGCGGGCGCAGACATTGCCGGAACAGCGGAAGAACCGCCATTCCCAGCGACTATCGTATTGCCGCACTGGGTGCGACTGACGCGGCAGGGCAACTCTTTGACGGCTCATCACTCTTCGGACGCAGTGACCTGGGAGCCCATCGGCACTCCGGTGGCCGTAGCGATGAATCAACAGGTTTATGTTGGCTTGGCTGTCTCGGCCGATGTCGGCATGGCGAACCCCGCCACGACCACGTCGGTCCTGTCCACGCCGACAGTGACCGGCGCCGTCAACGCAACAGGGCCGTTCGAGACACTGACGGACGTCGGCATGTCGAGCAATCCGCCCGAGCAGTTGTACGTCACGGTCCAAGACAGCGCAGGCCATACCGCCGTCGTGACAAATCCCGATAATCCTACGGCGGTCCAGTCACCCGTGTGGAAGCAGTGGACTATCGACCTGCAAGCGATTGCCGGCCAGGGCGTGAATCTGCAGAGCGTCAAGACGCTCACTATCGGCGTCGGCAGCCGGACTCCCTCATCGCCCGGCGGCTTGGGCACTTTGTTCATCGACGACATCGGCCTGCACGATATCAGCGTGCCGGCTCAATAGGCAAGAGACTTGCGCAGGAACTGAAGGTCTTTGTGCATGGCGTCGATGACCTGCTGCTTGTCGCCGGTTAGACGTTGTGCGCCCTTTTCGGCTCCCCCGAGCGGATATTCGAGGTGCAGGCACACAAGATCGGTGACTCCAGCTTGCCTGGCCATTTTGAAGAAGCGCGGGAAGTCCACCATCCCTTCGCCCAAAGGACAATTCTCAGCCTGCCAGGCGCCCTTGACCTGAGCCCACCTGAAGTCCTTGGCCACGAGCGTATTGATGTACTCGGACATGAGCCGGAAATGGGTGGGCCAAACGGTGCCGCCTTCGACGGTCGCGTGCCTGATGTCAAACTGAGAGCCGACCCAGCGCGGATCGAGGCCCTTGAGCAGATAGTGGAGGTCCCAAACGCAGGCTCCAACGTATCTGGGGCCCGAGTGGTTCTGGTACGTTCCGGCGATCTTGTAATGCTCGTTCATTTGAACAAGGTCGCGGAGCATCGGTTTGGCTTCGTCGAGGGTCTGTTGAACACCCTTGGAATCCTCGTATTGATAATAGCCCATTCGATAGAAGGCGATGCCCGCCCGGCTTGCGGTTTCAAGGATATCGGCGGTGAGCTTGTCCGTCGGGTCCGTGACGGCGGTGGTTATCGTCGGGACATTGAGTCCGGCAGCTCTAACGGCCTCGACGGCTTTGGGCAGGTCGTCGCGCACCTTTTGCGGCTCGACGTGGCCGCCCGGCCGCACCGTCAAGTCGATACCGTCAAATCCGATGTCGGCAGCGGTTCGAGCCATCTGCTGGTAATCAAGCCATTGCAGATGCTTGGAGAAGACACAAATCTTGCTTGCCTGTTTGCCCTCTGTAGCCGACGGTTTCGACGGTGCTTTTGTCTGCGCGTGCGACAGCAACGGCAAGGCCGTCACGCTCGCAACCATCTTGAGAAAACGTCGACGTGACAAATCATTCATGGACTCACATTTTTTCGGATTCATTTTCGAAATCTCCACCTGGTGATATTCTATCCCTGATAACATAAGCCCAGCTCACTGCGGCGCCGGAAGATCGCCGGTGGCGAACTGGATTGCCGCCAGCACGTGCTGCAGGAACAGCGGGTTCCAGTACGTCTGAGGGTCGTGGCCCAGCGTGGTGTAGAAAACCCGCCCCTGGCCGTACTTGCGGACCCAGGAAATCGCATAGTCTTTGTCGGGTCGCTTGCCCGGATCGTCCATCTGACTGAGGTCGAGGCTCATCAGTACGTGGAGCTTGTCACGCGAATAAGGCTCGCGGCTGATATAAATCTCATCATTGATGCTCCACGATTTGCCGCCGAAGCAGGCGTTCAGCGGGTGCCGTGGGTCGTCCAGCTTGATGGGCACCTCCTGGTAGATGTGCCCGCTGTAGTAGCCGCCTATCATTTCGCCGTATTCGGGCCAGCTCTGAAAAGCAGCGGTGGCCGCGTGGATCCCCACGATGCCCTTGCCACCGCGCACATAGTCCAGGATGCTCTGCTTGACGGTCGCATCGAATTTCTGAGCAGCGATCTTTTGCTCGCCCTTGAGCTTGGCGAAATCCTCGGGCAGGAAAGGCTCGCGCTCGTGGATGTTGTTCATCACCAGCGCGTCGAACTGCGGCAGGCGATCGCTTAGCAGCAGGCGCGGATCATCGCTGACGACGGCTTGAAAGGCGCCGCTCTTGCGGCCGAGGACCTCCAGCGCCGCCTCGGCGTAAGGATTCGGCTGATGCGCCCACGCATGGCCCCAGACGAGCACCTTGCGCGCCTTTGCGGGTTTGACGGGCGCTTTGTCGGGCGCGGCAGCCTCCATTTGCTGAATCTGCTCTTTGGTCGGCTCCGGTATTTCTTTGGCCTTCATCTTGGCGGCTCGGACCTGCGGCGGAGTCGGCCCAGGGGCACGCTTGAGCGGGCGGTAGTCGGGCCGCGGAGCGGTCGGGACCTCCAAATCGCCCACCGCAAACTGGATCGCATCAAGGTAAAACTTTAGTATCTGCGGGTTCCACCATATTTCAGTCCTGTGCCCAAACGCACAATAGAAAACCCGGCCCTTGCCATACGACCGGACCCAGGCTAAGGCAAAATCATTGTCGTCGCGGTGTATCCACGGTACGCCCATATTGGTCGTGCTCGTGTCTATCGAGAGCAACACCCGCAGATTCTCTCGCGAGTAGGGCTCGCGGAACTGGAATACTTCCTCGGCGAGCCTGAAGCTCTTACCTTCAAACGCCGCCAAAAGCAGATGGTCGGGTTCATCAAGCTCGACGCCCACTTCTTCGTTCCAGGGATGTCCCCAATACCCGGCCCCAAGCAGCTCCTGGAACGCCGGCCAGTGAGTATTGCCTCCGACGGCATGATGATAGGCGACGATTCCGCCGCCATTGCGGACCCAGGCAAGCAGGCTCTCGCGCAGCAATTGTTCGGCGGCGTCGATATCCACCGCGACCTTGCTGAACTTCGGCATGTCCTTCTCCATGGGTCGAATCCAAGGGCCATTGCTGTTGTTGATGATAATCGCGTCGAGCTTCTTGAGGTTCTCGGGCAGATACATCGCCACGTCGTCACTGACGATGGGCTCGAACGCGCCGGTCTTCTCGCCCAGCAGCTTCATGGCGTACTCCGCTTGTGGAATCGTGTAACCCTTGTGCGGCGATTTGTCCATAAAGGGCGTATTCCAGATCAAGACACGCCGGGGCTGCTTGGGCTTGACGGTCGCCTTATCCGGCAGAGCGGCCTTAATGCGATCCGCCTGCTGCTCGCTAACCTGTCCAACAGCAACGCTCCATGTTCCCAGCAACAAAGAATGAAATACGAAAAGTAAGAATGTCGAGCGTAGGGTGTGCAACTTGTTGCACACGCGGTGATTGTTCTTCTCCATTTTCATCCTCACAACGACCAGCCCTGACGATACTCGCGCCCCAGGGCTGCATCGGCCTGCGCGTTATTGACAACCTTCATTTCAAGCGGGTCGAACTCGATGGGTTCGCCCGCCAGCGTCGCAACGTTCCCCAGGAGCACAAACTCAGCCAAGCGGCCGGCGTAGTCGAAGCTGGACATGGGCGCCGGTCCACCTTTGCAGGCGTCGAGCCATTCGCGCTCATGACCCCTGGTACGAGGCAGGACGCGGGGCGGGCCTTCAAAGCCCTTGAACTTGTCCTCCGGCAGCAGCGTGAAGGACATGTTGTGACCGGTCGAGTGAAGCATCGCTTTAGTGCCCACCAGGAGGCAGCCGGAGTGATCGGCCCATTTCTTTTCGCCGGCATCGCCCCAGTCCAGGCGCCTGCCGAGCATCTGCTCGATCTGATCCCGCGGTCCCGGCGCCTGGCCCGGACCGTTGTACCAATGGATTCTCACGGGAGGCATATCACCCCTCGCCGGGAAGTCATAGTGAATGATCTCCCACTTGGGAAGGCTGTGCTGGTGGACGCCTGAGACCTCGGGCGTGAGCTTCACCAGGGCCTTGGCTGAAGTGCCGGACGGCTGCGTCCAGAGCGTATCGAGCCTCAGAGCCTTGAAGGGCAGATTCATCGTGTGCGAGGCCCAGTTGCCCAGGTTCCCCGTTCCGAAATCCCGCCAGCCGTGCCAGCCCTCCAGCCAGCGCGAGTTGTAAGGCCGGTACTTGGCCGGCCCAAGCCACAAGTCCCAGTGCAGGTACGCCGGAATATCATGTTCTTCCGTCGGGAGGGGTCTGTCGCCCGGTCCGCCGCCCGTGTTCCAGGCGTGGACCTCGCGGACCTCGCCGAGGACGCCGGCCTGGACCAGCTCGACCGCCCGGCGAAAAGCCTCACTGGAGGTGCCCTGATTGCCCATTTGCGTAGCGACCCTGCATTCGGCGGCAAGCAGACGGATTGCCCGCGCCTCTTTGATATCGTGTGTCAGCGGCTTCTCGCAGAAGACGCCCTTGCCCGCGCGCATCGCCGCGGCGGTCGCGACCGCATGGGTGTTGTCGGGCGTCGCAACGACGACGGCGTCAATCTCCTTGCCCATTTCGTCAAGCATCTTGCGAAAGTCGTTGAACTTTCGGGCCGCCGGGATTTCCTTGAAAGACAGCTCGGCTTTTCGCTCGTTCACGTCGCACATGGCCACAATGTTCGTGCTCAACTTGGGAATCGTCTCGACGAACCATGTGCCGCGCCCCCCGACGCCGACCAGCGCGACGTTGAGCTTCTCGTTGGCGGCATAGGTACGGGCCGAGCGGCTGTTGTTCAGAATCAACACGCCCAAGAACGGCAGGGCGGTGCTCTTGCAGAATTCACGACGGTTAATTCTTGTACTCATGACTTGTCACGCTCCTTTCATTTTGTGCGACGGCGCTATTCTACCGGCGTGCCCTGAGAAAGAGCAATCTTTTAATATCAGCCCAAAGGTTGTGGGCAATCTGGTTGTTCTCTTAGCGAATAGCCAATAGCGTTTATCGCTTTATACGCTACCAGCAGAATCGCAAACCACGAGCCCGCCGTGGTCTGGCGGGCAAGCTCTGCTGTGCATGACAAGAACTTACTATTGCCTCTGCCCGAAAGTAGTATTACTATCCCCTTGCCGGCACGGAGGATAGGGCAACGCAGGCGTGCGACCTGAGCGCCGTGCCGGTGCTAAACAGCAGAACGGCTGTGGGAGATTCTCGGAGCCGTTTTATCGCCTGCTGGCAGCTCTAATGCGATAAACGCTCTCTTATCCGATAGTGTTTTCCCCGCAAATCTTGGGGCGACACGAATCCCTTTGTGCAGCGGTTCTTCATAGCGTCGAGATCGATTTCTCGGTAAATTTGATGATCTGATTCATCATCTGAACCGACTCATAGGGAAAACGCCCGACCGCGGTTTCGGCCGAAAGCATCACAAAATCAGTGCCGTCGATGATGGCATTGGCCACGTCGGTCACCTCGGCGCGCGTCGGCCTGCTGTGCTCAGTCATGTGCTCCAGCATCTGGGTGGCCGTGATGACGAACTTTCCCGCAGCGTTGCACTTCTTAATAATATGCTTTTGAATGATCGGGACTTCGTGGATGGGGATGGCCACACCCATGTCACCTCGTGCGATCATGATTCCATCGGCTGCTTCGATGATACCGTCTATGTTCTCTATCGCCTGCCTGTTCTCAATCTTGGCTACAATCCCGCAGCGGGGTAAGCGGGGCTTTATCAGGCCGGCGGCCTGGATGACATCATTCGCGCCCCGCACGAACGACAGCGCGACGTAGTCCACGCCCTGTCGAACGCCGAATTCGATGTCTTTTTTGTCCTTTGGCGTTATCCCTTCAAATCCGAGGTCCACGCCGGGCATGTTGATGCCCTTTCTTTCCTTCAGGACACCCCCTTCGACAACGACCGCTTTGATACTATCGGCGGAGGTGCTTTTGACGCGAAGGGCCAAGTTCCCGTCGTCAATATAGACGAGTTGTTTCGGCTTGATCCGCCTCAAATCGCCTTGGTAGTCGAAGGGTATCGCTTTGGGACCGGAGTCGGCGCCCTCGTGGGTTAGCCAAACGATGGTGCGATTCTTCAGCACTCTGGTCTTGCTGCCTTTGAACCGCCCGATCCTGATTCGGAAACCCTCCAGGTCCTGCATGATGCGAATGTGCCGTCCATACTTGGCGTTCAGACGCCGGACAAGCTCGATTGAGCCAACATGCTGCTGATGGCTGCCGTGCGAAGAATTCAGCCTGACGACGTCCAACCCGGCGGCAAACATTTTTCGCAGAACGGTGTAGCTGTTGCTGGCGGGACCCAGCGTTGCAATGATTTTCGTTCTCGGCATTGTATCAGCTCCCTAACCGTGTTAGAGTCGTGGGCGTGTTTCTCATACGGGCAGCCATTATAGGTTGTCAGCGATCAACAAGCAAACATGAGGCTCGTGAAAGAACACGTGCAGCACGTGGACCACGAGTTTGTGAGCGCCGCTTCAGATGGATACGGAAACTCGAACACGCGGTCTGGTAGTGGCTGGCGTCCTCTTGTCGGGGCTTGCCATGTCGGTCGGCTGGGGATTTCGAGGTGATTACGGCCACGAAGCCGGCGCGATGGTCCCCGGTGCGCTGCTGGGCCTTGCGATTTGCCTGGCCTCCGGCAGGCACGACTGGTGGCAGCGCGCCGGCATTATGGCCATGTGCGGAGCCGTCGGCTGGGCGTTCGGAGGGCAGATGAGCTACGGCCGGATCATCGGCTATACCGCATGCGCCTCGCTGCCCGATGTTACCTATGGCTACGCCTGTCTGTTCCTTATCGGGGGATTATGGGCCGGGATCGGCTCGGGTATCCTGGCGCTGAGTGTGACCGAGCCGCGTTCTTATCTGGAGCGTTTCGCCGGACCTCTGGCGGCCTTGTGGCTCGTCTGGCTCGCTATGGATTTGAGCAGCTTCACCGAGCGGCTGGTCGAGACCTGGTATCTGCACGACACGGATTGGTTTGCCGCTCTGTCCGCGTTGCTTGTCGCCGGCGTCTATGCAGCCCTGGCTCCGCGTGACAGGCCGGCCTGCGTTCTGATCGCAGTTCTGGCTTGCGGCTGGTGGGCGGGATACATAATCTTGACCAGCCTGCTGGGGCTGCACATGACGCCGCCGCGCAGCGACAACTGGTCGGGCTGCGTCGGGTTGTTCGCCGCTCTGGTGCTTTATCTCGTTCACCAAAAAAATCGAGTGGCCTTAATCGCCGCACTTTGGGGCTTTTTGGCGGGCGGGCTCGGTTTTGCTATGGGCGACTTCGTGAACATGCTTGGCCGTGCCCAGTGGGGCGCGATAGGACGTCTCGGCGCGCTGCAGGGTCTGGACTACTGGAAATGGATGGAGCAGCTTTTCGGGCTGATTATGGGAATCGGGGTAGCCCTTGTTTTCCTGCGAAGCGTGCGGCAGAAACTCCGCCCGCCGGCGGAAGACCAGGAGAGCAGAAACCTGAACACGGTAGCCCTGTTGTTCCTGCTGCTGGTAATGATGTGGAGCAATCTGCACAAGAACGTTCGAAAGTGGGCCGAGGGAAGCCATGTCCCCGAACAGCTCTTCGGCGTCCCGGCCAAGTGGTGGTTTCTTCTGGTTGGCTTCCTGCTCTCGGCAACGGTACTTTTGGCCATCATTCGCCATCGCCGTCAGGCACTGCCTCTGGCGCCCGCCGGCGCATTCGGACGAGGCCAGTTGCTGTTCCTTATAATTCTTTGGGTCGCTATCGTCGGCGCGTTCATGCAGGCCTTTCCGGCAATGGCGAATAAAGGAACGTTCTTCGTGCACGTGACATTCTGGATGACTGCGGGGATTTGTTCTTTGATCGTGCTGGGCCTGCGCGGCAAGCCCCCGTCTCAGGCTGAGGCCCAATGGGCCGCATCCGATCCGTCCTGGAAACTCGGCGTGCGATATTGGATGAGCCTGGTGCTCGTACTGGTCTTCGTTTTGGTGCTGGGATATCTCACGGCTTCACTGAGCGAGGAACCTTTGCCGGGCAGTAACCTTCGCTTTGAAGATGCGCCGTCGTCACTACCCAAATAGCCGAGAGTCGAAAATGAATTGCAGAACAAGCAACTGAGAATCCACGACACCATCTATAGAGGTACAACATGCCGACATCAGATCAAGATTTCACAATCGCAAAGCATTGTGTGCCAATACAGGACAGCAGTTCTCGGCGCGATTTCCTGAAGAAGCTGGGCGCTCTTCCAATCGCCGCGGCAGCCGCCGGCCACGTCCATTCTGCCTCGTCGGCCCAGACCCGCCAGACTACGCTGCCTCTCATCAAGTTCGGCAAGTATTCGCTGCCCCGCCTGATCTGCGGCGCCAACCCCATCAACGGCGGCTCACACCTGTCGGTGTTCGTAAACCACCAGATGAAACAGATAGTGGGGATTTATGACCACTACAGCGACCAGCCAGCGGAGAACGCCGAGTACACAAGCCGTTTCAACTCCTTGAGCAGCTCGTCTTAGATGACGAAAAGACAGCAGGAGAAACAGAGGCTTTTCAGGTCTTCTTATCGAGGTAGGTGGGTTTGGAAACAAAATTCGCGACGTTCCTAAGAAGACCTCTGAGGGCATTTAGATTCTCGGCCGCAATCAACTTCAGCGCCGCTCTTATATCAATCAGGCTTTTCTTCCACATCGAATGTCTCTTCTTGGAACGCCGCACCTTTGTTCCTCTCATGTGTAGCTTTCACTTACAAAGACGAACTGGCGCTGCGTTTTATTACAACGAGTGAGAAATTTTTCAGAAAACCTGCGCAGAAGACAAGTCTTGACAATCGCACAACTCACGACGCCACAAGCTGATGGGCCACAGGGACCCCGCCAGTACTATATGTGGCCCAGAAAGCTCGCGGCTATGACAAACATGGCATGAGACCAAAGCAGCGCAGAAACAGATGCTTTCGATTTGTCTTTGAATATCTGCTCGGGCAGAAAGTTGTCTATTTTCTCCAGAGGCCAGTTGAAATGCTTTTCTGCATTTACACGGTCACCACAGAGGGAGTAGAAAATAGACATCCAGAAACTCAGCAAAGGCCACGCGCCCGCGCCGGTCAGCGTAACCCATCCTTTGCGGACGCCGCCGCAATAGAGATCTCCCGGATACCTCAAAAGACCTCCGCCATCAACGGTATTGGCTTGCATTATTCTTTCGACGGTTGCTTTCATCTTCTCATCGAGCGGATCCAGAATTCCCGAAGGCCAGACCAATCCCAGCAACGATGTGTCCGGCTGCGAATCCTCCCTTCGAGTCGTGGTGCGCTGAGCACTCTTACCCGCGCGATACGTCCTGAGAATGAGTTCTTCGCTGCGCGAGCAAACTTCAGCGAAGGCGTCTGACATCTGTCTTTCTGTTTGCACCCAAGTCCTCTTTTTGCCCGACAACCTGATCGCCGCTCGCAGGCCGGCGATGCACATCGCCAGCGAATAAGTGTGAAATCCTCTGTCCGCGGGAAGAACGCATCGCTCCTCCCACAGATCATAGCAAGGCAGAGTAAATGCGCCGCCCCTCCAGGAGCGGCAGATGCCCGAAGCGGTTTTCTCTATCAGCTCGTCGAAACGCAAGGCTTTGATCTTGAAACGCTCCATGTGGTGCTTGATCGCAATCAGCAGCGAACCGCTCTGGTCCGGCTGGAATTGCGTCCCGCTGTGAATCACGTTCATGCACCGCTCGCTCACACTTGCCGGCACTCTCACTCTTGCGGGGGGTATCAGCGTGCCGTGAATCGTCCCGTTGACGTGATACGCATTGTAGAACAGGTGCGTTTGCCTGAATCCCTCGGCCCGATGGAGGCACCAGTCGAAGAACTTCTCGGCGATGTCTTTGAGGCCCAGCAGGTCCGCCGCCATGCAAACGTAGGCGGCATCCCGGACCCAGACGTACCTGTAATCCTGAACGCTCGATGGGTAAAAGGCTCTGTCCGAATTGGCGGCGACGATGGCCCCGTTTTCCAACGAGCCATCAGCGATCACCTCTTCGCTCGCCCTGATGAGCTTTTTGATGCGTTGTGTTTTCATAGCAGCCAGCTCTCAATTCTATTTGCCACGCCCTAATTTGACAAGGCCCAGCTCCCACGATAGCATGACTCAACAAGAGAAATTCTCGAATAAAAGTCTCAGAGGATACCAACAACGCAAGCTGGAGAGTCACGATGAAGCTCGACCGTCGCCATTTTCTCAAAGCCGCAGGGGCCCTAAGCATCGGCGCGCACAGCGTTTGGGCCACACCCGCCGCGAGTAGCAGCAACAGCGAAGCAGTGACATCGACCATCCGCGTGGCGCAAGTGAAGGTCTATCCGCTCAAGGGCAAGATGGACGCAAACCACCAGACGCTGCTGGACATCCTCAAGGGCGTCGAGGCAGGCGGCAAAGTCGATGCCGTCGTCACTCCCGAAGGTTTTCTCGATGGGTACGTCTCCACAGAGAAATCCGTCACGAAAGAGGATATGATCCGCTACGCCATCGACCCGCAGGAATCGCAATACACGCTGGCGGTGTCGCAGTGGGCGCTCCGAAACAAAACGTGGGTCATTTACGGCTGCATGCGAAAAGCGTCCGACGGCGTATTCAACACGGCTCTGATCTACAACCGCGCCGGCGTCCTTGTCGGAATGTACGACAAACTGCATCTTCAAGAGCACGACCACAAATACACGCCCGGCAAGCATCTCAACGTCTATGACTCGGACTTCGGACCATTCGGCGTTATGATCTGCGCCGACCGCCGCTGGCCTGAAACGACCAGGACCCTCGCACTCAAGGGCGCCCGCGTCATCTTCAATCCGACCTACGGCATGCACGGCGAGCTGAACCTGTGCATGATGAGGACACGGTCATACGAGAACGGCATCTACATCGTGTTCACGCACCCGGGCCAGTCCCTCATCACGGACCCCAAAGGGGCCATCGTGTGCAACAACGAAGATAAGGACAAGACCTGGACTGTAACTGAGATCGACCTTGCCAAGGCGCCCGCCAATAAAGGGGGCCACATCACGGATCGCCGGCCCGATGTCTATAAGCTGTGAGGCTCTTCGCCTTTCCTTATGGTCCGGCTGCCGGCAGCGCCGCGGCGTGCCGCCTGGCTTTGGGGTCGCCCGCCGCGTAACACATCGCGGTCTTCGGGTTCACATAGATCATCACCGGGTAAGCAATAGGCGTCGAAGTGGCTTCGACCTTGTGGCCCCGCTTAGCCAGCTCATCCCTGACGCCTTCGTCCAGCACGTCACTGACCGTCAGACTCGCCAAGGTCCCCAGCGTTGCCTGCCGGTCGGCGTCGGGGTTGAAGGAATTCTGACGGTGCTCCGTGCTGAAGCGCGCAGCCGTGACGGCGTCCTCGGGCATCATGCCGAACTCGATATGATTCAAAAGGCAATTGAGCGTCGTCTGGTCCTGCAGGTCGCCGCCGGCAACGCTGATGGCCAGAACGGCCTTGCCGTCTTTGAGGACAATCGTGGGCGTCAGCGTGATGCGCGGCCGCTTGCCCGGCTCGATACAATTGGGATGTCCAGGCGTGGTGTTAAGGCTTGTCAATCTCGTCGCATGCGCCACGCCCAACTCTTCGCAGAGGGAATAGGGCCTGTTGCCGCTGGGGGTGGCCGCGACGACGTTGCCCCAGCGGTCGGCCACGACGCAGGTCGTGGTCCCTCCCTCGCCGGGCCGGTATTGGCCTGGACCCTTTACCGCTTTCATGGCAAGCGGATCGCCGGGACGAATTTCGTCGGATGCTTTGGTCATATCAATGAGCGGCCGGCGCAGCTTCGTGTATTGATCGGACAAAAGTGCATCGAGAGGGACCTTCACAAAGAGCGGGTCGCCATAATATTCGTCACGATCGGCAAGCCCTAATTTCAGCGCCTCGGTCAGCACGTGAACGTAGTCCGCCGACAGATGTCCCATTTTCTTGAGGTCAAAGCCCTCCAGAAGCCTCAACGTCTGGCACAGGTATGGCCCTTGCGTCCACGGCCCGCACTTGCAGACGGTGTAGCCCCGGTATTGCACCGTGACCGGGTCCTCAACGCGGGTCTCGTGGGCGGCAAGATCGGCCTTGCGCAGAAAGCCGCCATTCTCGATGTAATAGGCCACCAGCGCATCGGCGATATCTCCCTTGTAGAAGCGGTCCCTGGCCGCTTGCAGCTTCTGCTCTCTGGTGCCGGCAGTCTGCCTCTCTGTCTCGATGAGCTTGCGGAACGTCGCCGCCAGATTCGGGTACCATTCCTGCCCCTTCGCCGGAGCTTGGGGCGAAGGCTTGCCTTCGTCAAGCAATTTAAGCGTCGGCGCAACCACCTGCTCGAAGCTCATCGTCCCGTATAGCTTGACTATCGCAATACAGAGACTGAGGGCGCCCGGGACCGGCGCGGTTCTTAGACTGTTTTTTGCCGCAATGCCATTTTGGTAGTACCACGCAATCGCATTCGGATCGAGGGGCGCACCGCCCTGCCCGCAGAGGACCTTCACTTCTTTTTTCCGCGCATCATAAATGATCAGCGGAACTTCGGCACCGATGGCGAAGGAGCCGTAGTCGGTGACGCTCAGCGCAAGAAGCGTCGCACTCGCGGCGTCGGTGGCGTTGCCTCCCTGTTCGAGGATGGAAATACCCGCCGCAACGGCTCCCGCTCCGCCGGCGGCGACCGCACCGCCCTTGCCCGACGCCTTCCAGCCAATCCCCGGCGCGGGAGGCACGTAAGGCCCATACGTCTGGCGAATGTATTCGAGCCACCACTTAACGCCCGGCGCATCCTTCGAGCCGTCGCCGCCGGGGGTGTTATTCGGCCCGTAAGGCCCGACGCATTGCAGCCACGTCGAAGCGCAGATATATCCCCATCCGTTGCCCAGGTGCTCGGCGGAGGCGGCTTTCTGGCTGGCCTTCATTTCTTCGCTGTAGAGGCCGATGTTGATGTAGTTGTAGTAGCCGTCCTTCTTGCTGTAGGTGCCCCAGTAGCCGCCGGGCGCGTTGGTGGGCGTGCCTTCGGTTTCGATGTAGGGCTTGCCGGGGGCTTTGAGGCTGTGATGGATGGCCAAGTCCGCTTCCGCCGGCGGATCGCCTCTGAAGTTCGTCGCGATGACGCAGGCCGGGTCCGCCTTTTTGCCCGCGATGACCATCTGCCGGTTGTCGAAGCCCTTGGCGGCTCTGGCCATGCCTTCGTTGTCAACGTCCACGAACACGTTGCGATAATCGTGGTCTTTGAGCCAGCGCGCCGTATTGGCGATGGCGGCGTTAGCCTGCTTCTGCGTCCAGCTTTCCCATTTGGCCTTCGAGTTGCTCCAGTAGAGGCAGCCGACCAGGACGATCATGCCTCGCTCGTCCGCCGCGTCGATGATCCGGCCCATCCGGGCCGCATAGACGGGATTGAGGCTGCCGTCCTCGTTGTAGCCTTTGACGTCGCCGAACCGCGAACCCATGAAATAAACGCTGATCGTGTTGACGCCGTAGGAGGCCAACGTGTCCAGGTTGCCGATCAGCTCAGCGGTGGATTCGTCGCTGACAAGAGCATTCGAGCACCGCAGTCCCTTGACAAGAATCTCCTGCCCATTCAGCAGCGTCTGGGTGCCCTCAACGGTAAAGACGTATTTGCCTGCATAAACCGGCCCAGCGAACACCACCATCACAAGCAGTGCAAGCACCATAGGGTGCAATGAAGCGCACCAATTCGATCTCTTCCTGTCGATTCTCATCCTTTGTGCTCCTTTGCACGAAAGTCTCTTACCGCAGAGCTCGCGGAGACCGCCGAGCTGTCTTGACCCTGTCTCTTCCCCGCGAACTCCATATTCCCGGCGGCCAATTTTCGACCCAGACTATCACAGAAGCGCAACATCCGCAACATACAGACTCACGCGCGCCAGCCGAGGGTCACGGACGCCGAGTCAGCCGGTTCCATATTGCTGGCCGTATATGCATGTCGGCAGCCGAAGGTGGGAGGGCTTGCCAATATGGTCGCCCAGCTTAAGAGCGTCATGCCGGACAAGCTGAGTTTTGCGCCGACCATAGGCGTTACCGAAGCGGGTCGAATATCCTTAAGTCGTGCAAATCGCGCATAGGAATCACAAAATCTGTGAAAGAAGAATGTGTCTCATGTTGCTTTGGCTGTTGGAGAAACAGCTCTCCATTGTGTGATCTTTCTCGCCCGGTTAAGAGCAAAATGATTCTCCCTCAAAACCTTGCGTTTCTTAAAGAGCGGACTAAGATAGCGGCAGAGAGACCTGACCCTAACCTATAGGAGTTAAGGAGAATAATGATGAATAGAAGAGAAGCACTTCTCTCGATCACAGGCGGCATAGCCGCATCGATGCTCAGGACTCCCGCATGGGCAATCGAATCTGAAACGCCCAGGAGGACAAAACTGGGCATTGATGAGTTCTCCTACAACATTCGCAGCCGCGTCGAACGAGCCGGATACACACCCAGGGTGACGCAAGATCCCCTGACCTTCCTCAAGCACTGCCATTCAATCGGGGCCGGCGGCGTTCAGTGCGTCATCGGAAACCGCGACGAAGCGTATGCCAAAGAGCTGCGAGCTTACGTGGAAGACAACGATTTGTTTATAGAAGATGCAGTATGGTTGGGCGGCAAGGTGGATCTGGAAGGCTTTGAGGCAGGCGTCCGCAGCGCCAAAACAGCAGGCGCCAGAGCAATCCGCGGTTTTTGTGGCAACCGGCGTTACGAGCAGTTCGACAAACGCGAGCAGTTCGACGAGTTCGCCAATCGCTCGTGGAAAGCGATCGGGTCCGTTGCGCCCATCGTCGAGAAACACCGAATCCCCCTGGCGATTGAGAACCACAAAGACTGGCTCATTCCTCACATGCTCGAGATGCTCAAGCGTATAGACAGCGAATATGTGGGCGTTTGCATTGACACGGGCAACAGCTTCGCCCTCCTGGAAGACCCGATGGATGTAGTGAAGGCTTATGCCCTTTGGGCGCACGCGGTCCATCTGAAAGACATGGCAGTCTGCGAGTACCAGGAGGGGTTTCTGCTGGCTGACGTGGTACTTGGCGAAGGTACCCTCGACTTGCCCGGGATAGTCGAGATCATACGAAAGGCCAAGCCCCGGATGGAGTTCAACGTGGAAATGTCCACGCGCAACCCTCTCAAGGTGCCTTGTCTTGGCGAGAAATACTGGGCCACCTTCGGCGATGTCCCCGGCGTGAATCTCGCGCGTGCCATGCGATACGTGCGGGCCCATGCAAGCGATAAAGTGACCTTGCCGAATATTGACAATTTGTCGGTTGACGAACAGGTGAAACTGGAAGAGCAAAACATTCGCAAGTGCCTGCGCTATGCGGCGGAGCACTTGAATCTCTAACCGCACAGATTTCTCACACCTACAGCAAGCAGCTTCACACTGTAGATTCCCGTCACACGATCTCAGGTACTACAAACGGCGGACGGTAGTTCCGGCTCAAAAACATATTCGCATGATAGCCATCCTTGCCCGTGAATTCCTCACTCTCAGTGTCGAAGGTTAGCATCGGGCCGACGGCTAAGGGATTCTTGGCCAGATCGACTTCATTCGCTCGCACATGCTGTAAGAGACGGTCAAGAGACTCCGCCAGCAGGTCACTGCCCTCAACTGTCTTTTTGACTTGCTCGACAGGTTCTTTGTGCGCGAGTCGATAGGAAATATCAGCCGCGTGAACCATGCTGGCGGTAATATGCCCTTCGAGAACGTCGGCTTTGAGGTCGGCGACCTTGCGGCTGCGCATCGTATCGAGGAAATTCGTCATGTGTCCGCCGCCGCCGTCGCCCGCGAACTGCTTGATCTTCTTGCCGTCATTGTCGTAGGTCCAGCCTCCGCCTCGACCGCCGGAGAAGTAACCATGCTCGCACTGAATTATCATGCCGAAGTTGATGCCGCGATACCGGTCCATCCCTCGCGAGGTAATCCCCTGATAGACATCGACTTTTTCACTCTTGACGCGCGGCAGGGCGCGGATTTCATAGATGATGGGAAACTCATCGTAGTCAAACAACGATATGATGGTGTTGGGCGTCTGGCCGTCATCGTCGTAGCCGAACCGCCCGCCAAGACTGATCACCCGCGGCGCCATTTTTGTCACGCCGGTTGTCCAGCGGCAGTCATCCAACACGTGGCCGCCGAGGTTGCCCATTTCTCCCGTTCCGGTGGGCCAGCACCAGTGCCAGTCATAATGCAGGTTCTCTCGCATCAGCGGCGTCAGGGGAGCCGGCCCTTGGAACAGGCTGTAATCGCACGTCGTCGGGATCGGCTGCGGACCGCTGACCTTGCCGATGCTCAGGCGCGCATTGTACGTGATGGCGTGGACTCGCTGGACCTTGCCCAAGCCGCCCTGTTTGATGTGCTCGGCAAGGGGCAGCAAACCGACATCCGAGCGGTCCTGTGAGCCGACTTCCACGATCCGTTTGTACTTGCGCGCGGCCTCGACCATTTTCCGGCCTTCCCAAATGTTGTGCGAAGCTGGCTTTTCGACATATACGTCCTTGCCCGCCTGGCACGCCCAAACCGTCATTAGAGCATGCCAATGATCAGGCAGGGAGAGCACTACCGCATCGATGTTCTTGTTCTCCAGCAGCTTTCGGCAGTCGATGTAAGTCTCGACCTTGATGTTGCGCTCCTTGAACTTCGCAACTTCGGCATCAAGCCATTGTGTGTCCGCATCACATATCGCGACCACGCGGACGCCGGAGAGCTTCTGGAAATCCTGGATGTGCTCCTTGCCCTTCTTTCGAACCCCCACAACGGCTATGCGAATGTCATCATTGGCCCCTCTGGCCTGGGACCATGCGCCTGTCGCCAGCGCGGCACTGCCAACGGTAAGCAGGGAAGTCTTCATAAAAGTACGACGGGTACAACCTTCCATGGTCGTATGCCTCCTGAGAAGTTCTCCACTGCCACTTTCAACTGCAAATCCCGAATCGAAAATCGGCAATGTTCTGAATCAGGGCAGTTCGACGCCGCACCAGTATTTGGTGGTGTTTTCATCCCATTGGAGCCAATCAGCCCGGCCGTCGAAGAAAAGGTTGTTACAGCCTTTGTTGCGATGCCGGTCCCGGCCGACCCGCCGCGTCAGGTTGTTTCCCTTGGTCTCCTGGTCCGACGGGGGCAAGTGCGTGCTCGACCAGACGTCCAGATAGTTGAATCTGGAAAGAATATCCAGCTCATATCTGTTGCGGACCACGGGGCGCCAGTTCCCTGCCTCGTTGTCGGCCATGTAAATGCGCTGGGCCGGAGACCTGATCTTGCTGAGCTTGCTCGGCTCGTCCTTCTGCTTTCCCTTGTCGCCGCTGGTCAGACTCGGATTGTCCATGTCCCATGCGTTCACGACGTAATCTACCGTCTGCTCGGCGTTGCTGTAGCCGTTTTCTCCGACGCCTTGGCGCGGAAAGGAAGGGCATTGATAGACGTCCACCTCCCGGTAATCCTGGACCTGACTATATTCGTTGCCCAGGTATGGAATGAAAACCAGGATCCACTTGACCTTGTGGTCGAGGGCCCGCGGGACGAAATCATCGTTGTCCAGGGCGTAGGCCTGCATGGCGATGCCAAGCTGCTTGAGACTGCTGAGGCAATAGACGCTGCGGGCCTGCTTCCTGACGCGTTGCAGAGCCGGCATCAAAATTCCCATCAACAGTGCAATAATGGCGATCACTACCAATAATTCGATCAGGGTAAACCCGCCATACGTGTGGCGGGTAAAGGCCTTATGTTTGTGTATCATTGCATTATCCTCATCCACGTCTAAACACGTCCTGTCTATGTCTCCATTCAAGCCGCATTATGGCAGATAGTGTCAGATATTATCGGTAATTATAGCGGGAAAACAGGAAAAACGGCAAACAAAACCCTGTACGCTGTACACAACTTAGAAAAGAGCCCTGCACGCATTAGCAGAGGCGGGGGTTCCATTTGGCACCTTTGTTGCATTTCCATCCCACATGATGTATGGTAGCCCCATGATCGCCAAAGGGACCATCTATGAATTATCGGATTCGGAATCACGGCCGAAAATCGGGTCCTGCTGGGTGTTGCTATGTTGTCATCTATATGAGAAAAGTAGGTTGAAATGATATACGTCTTACGATCTATACTGATGGCTTTGATTGTCTCCGCCACCTTTTCGGCCTTCGCAGCAGGCTCCGAGATTCTGGTTTCCACCGAGGAGGGGCTGAAGACGGCTATCGCATCGGCAAAACCGGGTGATACGCTTGTTGTCCAAGACGGTATCTATAAAGACTGGCGTATTGCGTTCCGTACATTTGGCACCGCCACAGCCCCGGCGACCCTTAAAGCAAAGACACCGGGCGGCGTACGATTCACCGGCAACGCACGGCTGGAGATTACCGGCCAGCACCTGGTGGTTTCTGGGTTCCTTTTCGAAGATGCTCTCAGCTCCAAACATGCTTCCATTGTCGAATTCCGGAACGCCCAACACTGCCGGTTAACGGATTGCGCCTTCGTGCGGTGCGGTGACCCGGAGTCCACGTTCACGCGGACCATAAACATGGCCTACGGATCGCGAGATAACCGGGTGGATCATTGTTACATGACGGGAACCTTGTCCATGGGCATGGGCGTCGTGGTCAGGGACAGCGACGCCGGGCGTGCAAATACCGGCAACAGATTCGATCACAACTACTTCAAAGACATCGTGCGACTCAGCTCCAACGGGCAGGAGCCAATTCAGTTGGGCCAGGACCAAAGCGCTTTCGGCAACGTTTCGATACGCGCCATCGTTGAGTACAACCTATTCGAGAAGGCCAGCGGGGATGGTGAAATCGTGTCGAACAAGTCGGCCGACAACATCATCCGCCGCAACACGATGCGGGACTCGAAGGCCGGCATCTGCTTGCGAGGCGGGAGGAATGTTCTGGTCGAAGGGAACTACTGCTACCGCACCCACGGTATCCGGATTTTCGGTCATGGTCATACAGTCATAAACAACTACTTTGAACAGACCGAGGCCGGCATTTGCCTGGATGCCGGGCAATACCCTGACGGCGGCTTTATTGACAGAGAAACCTCCGGCTCATATCAGGCGGCATCCGGCGTATTGATAGCCCACAACACCATTGTGGATCCGACAGGCTCCGGAATAAGTCTGGGGCGAAATAGAGACCGTGAGCACAACGGCGTTCCGAGAAACGAGTTGCCACGTGGAATTACTCTCGTCAACAACTTGGTCACGGGTAAAAGTGGGATTCTGATTGATGACAGCGGCAGCCACAACGTTTCATGGCAGACGAACATTGCCTGGCCGCAGGACAGTGCAAAGGTCGGCCTGTCCGACAAGGGAATCATCGCAATGGATCCGCGTTTGAGCCGCGATGGCAACATCCAGCATGTGCTACGTCCCGACTCTCCCGCGCGGGATGCCGGTACGGTCCTGCAGGAAGTAGCCACCGATTATGGCGGCCGAAAGCGGGATGGTTCACCGGACATCGGTTGCCGCGAAGTCTCCGAAGCTGCTATGGCGAACAGGCCACTCCAGCCGGAGGATGTGGGTCCTTCGTGGATGAACTGACGTGAAAGGTGGTCGAAGACACATGGAGTGGCCGTGGAGCTTCCGGCGGTCAGTACATCGAGGTAGAGAGCGGTAACAACAGTAGCAGCAACCCGCCGACCGCAGGCGGCGTAGCCAGTTATACGATTACCATCCAGGGAGAAATCTACAAGATCAACTGTCGCGTGATCGCTCCGAGCGGCGCGGCAGCGACGACTCGCTCTGGGTCCGGATTCAGGGAGCTACGACCCAGACCGTCAACCACTCCAGCGGCTGGGTCAGGTGGAACGACATGGCGGCCGGTTCCGGCTGGCACTGGGACATGGTCCACAGTAGCGACGGTGGCAACAGGGAAGTGGAGTGGACGATGGCTGCCGGGACATATACCCTTAATGTGGCCTACAGAGAAGAGGGTGTATTGCTCGATGCCATTGTGATTTCCAAGATTCACTGAGCGTCCCTGATAGGATGCTGGCCGGACTTCTCTGTCTGGCCAAAAGGCAGACAGGATTTGTATTGCGTCGGGGCTTGTACTGATTGACTCAGTACGGGCCCCGGCTGTCTCTACTCAGTCACATGCCAACCATTGCAGTTTGCCGCAATCGGTACATCCGAATCCACAATTCAAACCCAGCCATATCGTAGCCTTCATGATGCCTATGTGAAGATTCTGCCGATCGACCGACGCATAAGCACTCTGAAGTCTCCGTTTGCAGTTCTGCAGATCCAGCGTTGAGATACCCTCTATGCTGCAACCTTGTCCAAGGAAAGCCATTGGTCTGCGCAAGCTCCCGGCTCCATGAATTCGCATTCCTTGGCCAAAACCAGGTTCCGGCTCAATCTTGGCGCCGGCTGACTGACACTCGTTCAGGAAATCCGAGTGTCTGATTCGCGATATGAGATACTGATCGCCCGATAGACAAGGGCTTATCGCAATCTGTAGAAGTTGAACATAAACCTTGTTCTTGCAGATAGATAAAACGTTTTTTCAATCATAGCAGGCCATAAGGCAGAATGCGATTGTGCACAGTATCAGGCAATGATATCATGCGAAGTTGTTTCTGGCCGGAATTGTGTCGAGCACCCGGTGGAGTTGTGCATCACTGATTTTAGGGCTGCGGAAAGAGGGCTTTCGTGCTTTGTTACGGCAGCCGACGGGGACGGCGTCCGCGCCAGCGCCAACACGAGTGGCTCTACCGGGGTGTGAATGAGAAGGGCTGCGCCGTGCGCATCAACGATTGGAAAGATCTGCGGCCGGGCGCGGAGGCAAAGACGAAGGGGGAATCAAGTAAGCTGTTCGCGCGATACATTGCGGATCAGCAAGAAGGAGTAGAATCATGATCATCTCCAGGAGAACAATGCTCCGTGCCATTCCCGTCGCTGCGGCATATTGCTGGACCAAGAACCAGCTTTGGGCCGGCGTGGCGCCGACGAAGCCTAACATCATCTTTATTCTCGCCGACGACATCGGGTACGGCGATTTCGGCTGCTACGGCGCGACGAAGGTGAAGACTCCGAACGTGGACCGGCTTGCCGGCCAGGGACTGCGGTTTACGGATGCGCACTCACCGTCGGCCGTCTGCACCCCCACTCGCTACGCCTTCATGACAGGCGAGTATGCGTGGCGCAAGAAAGGGACCGGGATTCTGCCCGGCACGGCCGCCCTCATCGTGGAGCCTGGCCGGGTCACGGTGCCGTCGCTGCTCAAGCAGGCCGGCTACGTCACAGGTGTCGTCGGCAAGTGGCACCTTGGCCTCGGGGCACAGTCGCCAACTGACTACGACGGCGAGATCAAGCCCGGCCCCCTGGAAGTCGGCTTTGACTACTGCTTCATTATTCCCGCCACCGGGGATCGCACGCCGTGTGTCTATGTGGAAAACCATCGTGTCGTCGGCCTCGACCCGAAAGATCCGATCCGGCTTGATTACTCCGTCAAACGCGGCGAGCCGAAGTCGTTCGTCAACGGCATCCCTCGCATCGGCAGTCAGACCGGCGGCAAGGCAGCGCTGTGGAAGGACGACGAGATCGCCGACACGCTGGCCGCCAAGGCCGATGCGTTCGTCGAGCGGAACAGTGACAAACCCTTCTTCCTCTTCCTCTCCACGCACGACATCCACGTGCCGCGCGTGCCGCATTCGCGTTTCAAAGGCACCAGCCAGGCCGGCGTGCGGGGTGATACGATTCATTCGTTCGACTGGATTGTCGGCCAGGTGCTCGGCACGCTCGAGCGGCTGAAGCTCGCCGCCAACACACTGGTGATTCTGACCAGCGACAACGGCGGCACGCTCGACGCCAACGGTCCGGATACCGAGCACGGGGGCACCCCGGAAACGAACAACGGCCATCTGCACAATGGGCCATTGCGGGCCGGCAAGGGCAGCGCCTATGAAGGCGGCACGCGTGTGCCGTTTATCGTTCGCTGGCCCGGCCGGATCAGGCCGGGCGTGTCGGACGCGCTGATCAGCCACATGGACATGCTGGCCACGATGGCCGCATTGACGAGCCAGAGTCTTGTCGATGCAGCCGGTCCGGACAGCTTCAACGTACTGCCCGCGCTGCTCGGTGAAAAACTGGACAAACCGTGCCGCGATCACCTTGTCGAGCACGGCAACGTGCTGGCGATCCGCAAGGGACCGTGGAAGCTGATCCCGGCCAATCCCTCCGTCGCGGCTGGCAAGAAAAACAAGAAACGTGACACTAGCGAGGCCCAGCTTTACAACCTAACTGAGGACATCGGCGAAACGAACAACGTCGCCGCTGCGCATCCCGATCTGGTGAAAGAAATGACCGGGCTGCTCCAGCGCATCCGCGAACGTCGAAGGAGTCGGCCATGATAGGAATCGCTTCAACAGTCCGTGACATCAGTAAACTGGCGGTAGCTGTTATCTTGTTGACTGTCAGCCCGGTTCGGGCCGCCGATCCGTTGGCGAAAGCCTTGCCTTCCTCGCGGCCCAACATCCTGATCATCCTCGCCGACGATCTGGGTTATGGCGATGTCCAGTGCTACAATTCACAACGCGGGAAGATTCCCACGCCCAACATGGATCGGCTGGCCTCTGAAGGAATGCGCTTCATGGACGGGCATTCGTCCTCCGGCGTCTGCTCACCGTCGCGCTACGCGCTGCTCACGGGCCGCTATCACTGGCGGTCGCGGCTGCAGCAGGGGATCGTTCCTGTGTGGGGTGCGCCGCTGCTCGCGCTGGACCGGCTCACGGTGGCCGGCCTCGCCAAGGAGTACGGTTACCGCACCGCTTGCATCGGCAAGTGGCACCTCGGCCGCGACTGGCCGATCACGCAGGAACAGCGAGAGTACTTCACCGGCCTTGGCGGCAAGGCTGGCGGCGGCGAAGTCTCCGCTGCCATCACCGACGCGCACCGTGCGACATGGAGAGATGTCTTCTCCCGGCCTATCCCCGGCGGACCCACCACACGGGGTTTTGACGAGTACTTCGGCACCGATGTGCCCAACTGGCCGCCGTACTGTTTCATCGAGAACGACCGAACCGTCGGTATCCCGAGCGATCTGCTGCCGGCGGGGAAGTTTGCAAAGAACCAGGCCAGCCTTCAAGGGCCCGCGCTCCAGGGCTGGCAGCTCGAAACCATTCTGCCCACACTCGGCGACCGCGCGACTGACTTCATCCGGCGCCAGGCGGCGGCGAAGCAGCCGTTCCTGCTGTACCTGCCGCTCACGTCTCCGCACACCCCCCTAGCCGTGAACAAACAATGGCTCGACAAGAGTGGCCTGAACCTCTATGCCGACTTTGTGATGGAAACCGACGCGATTGTTGGACGCGTGCTGGAGGCGCTGCGTGAAAGCGGTGCGGCGGATAATACCCTTGTCCTGTTTACCAGCGACAATGGCTGCGCCCCCTACATCGGCGCGGATGAGCTTGAATCGAAGGGCCATTTCCCCAGCGGTCCGTTGCGCGGCTACAAGGGCGCCGTGTTCGAAGGTGGGCATCGCGTGCCATTCATCGTCCGCTGGCCCGGTGTTGTTAGGCCGGGCGCCGTGTGCGGTCATCTCGTTCATCAGGCCGATCTCATCGCCACATTGGCCGACATTCTCGGCAAGAAGCTGCCGGATAACGCCGGCGAGGACAGCTTCAGTCTGCTGCCGCTGCTCAAGGGCGGGGACAAACCGGTTCGCGAGCACGCGGTGAGTTGCGCGTCAAGTGGCGTTCCCGGCCTGCGCCGCGGTCCGTGGAAACTCATCTTTGAACAGGATCCGAAGGCAAAGACCGAGGTTCAGCTCTACAACCTCGACGACGACATCGGCGAGAAGACGGACCTCGCTGCTGAGAAACCCGAACTCGTCGCCGAAATGCGTGCCTTGATGGACAGGCTCGTCTCTGACGGCCGCAGCACGCCGGGCGCAAGGCAAAGGAATGATGTCGAGGTCCGTCGATACCCTGTCGTAAAGGCCGCGCAGAAGAAAACAACATTAAAGCAGGAGAGAAAATGAGAACCAATCAAGCACCGTCACCTTATCGTTCTGTATTCGCCACTTGCACTGTTCTTGTTGTGATGGCAACTTGTCTGGCGGCGCTTTGGTCCAGCGCTCCGGCCGCGTCCCGCATAGAGAAGCCCAATCCCCAGACACCCAACATCCTGTGGCTTATCGCCGAGGATTTCGGCCAGCACCTCGGATGCTATGGGGCCAAGGAGGTTTGGACGCCCAACCTGGACCGTCTGGCCGCCGAGGGGGTGCGCTACAACCGTTTCTACAACGGGCATGTTTGCTCGCCCAGCCGCTCGGCGTTCAACACCGGCATGTATGCCACGACCATCGGGGCGCACAATCATCGCACCGCCAATAAGAAGCCGCTGCCGGAAGGGGTGAAGGTGCTCAGTGACTGGATGCGAGCGGCCGGCTATTTCACGGCGAACGTCCGCGAACTGCCTGCGCCGTGCGATTTCAAAGGCACCGGCAAGACCGACTGGAACTTCAAATACGAGGGCCAACCGTTCGACTCCGCAAGCTGGAGTGACCTCAAGGCGCACCAGCCGTTCTATGCCCAAGTCAACTTCAGCGAGACGCACCGCACCTTCAACGCGCCGAAGAAGGCCGACCCGAACAAAGTGGAGATCCCGCCTTATTATCCCGACCATCCGGTGACGCGTGAGGACTGGGGCAAGTACCTCGACGAAGCCACCGAGCTGGACCGCAAGGTGGGCTTGGTACTCGATGCGCTGGAAAAAGACGGCCTCGCCGACAACACCGTAGTGGTCTTCTTCGGCGACAACGGGCAGTCGCACGTGCGAGGCAAGCAGTTCTGTTATGAAGAGGGCTTGCTGGTGCCGGTGATCATCCGGTGGCCCAGGAATTTGCCCGCTCCGTCACATTTCAAGGCCGGGACTGTGGACACGCGCCTGCTCCATGGTATTGACCTCGCCCCTACGATGCTGGCCATCGCCGGAGCGCCCAAGCCTCCCAAGATGCAGGGGCAGATCTTCCTGGGTGACCGCTGCGAGCCGGACCGAGAGTACGTCTTCGGCTATCGCGACCGCTGCGACATGACGGTCATGCGCATCCGCACGGTGCGGGACGACCGCTACCGCTATATTCGCAACTTCACGCCGTGGGTGCCGTTCCTGGCCCACAACGAGTACAAGCAGAAGCAGTATCCCGTCTGGAACCTGCTCACTGAACTGCACGCACAAGGCAAGCTCACACCGCCGCAGGAATTCCTCTGTCAGCCGACGATGCCGGAAGAGGAACTCTACGATCTGAACACCGACCCGTGGGAAATCAACAACCTTGCCAAGTCGGGCAAGCCCGAGCATCAGGCGGAATTGAAGAAGCTGCGCGCTGTCCTGGAGAAATGGATTGAGGACACCAGCGACCAGGGCCGCCGCCTGGAGACTCTCGAGGAAATGAAGGCCGGCGAGCAGCGTTTTGTGCCCGAGCGAGATTGGCGTCCAGCGCCCGGCACGAAGGAGGCCGCCGAAGCCGAAGCGATGCGGGCTAAAGCGGCGCAGAATCCACCGGCGCCGAAGGAGCAGCCGGTGAAAAACAAACGGAAGCGGAAGCAGTGACCTGCGTCATTGTCATGCACACCGTCAACAGGGAGCGCCTCATCGATCGAAGGCGGCAAACGTCCCTACACCGTTATATGCATCAACGGGAGGCAGAAAGGTAGATGAACAGATGAACCATTCCACGAGCTGTCTCATTCGCCTTGCGGAGCGTGTGGCAAGCGTTTTCGGTATGTTGTTGCTGGCCGGCACGGCCTGTCTGCCGGCGTCGGGTGCGGAATCCCCGACGGTCAAGTTCACCGGCGGCGAGGTGAGTTTGCAGGTGTTGCTCGACAAAGTGCCGGAACGAACCATCGTCGTTTGTGAGCAGGCCGAACCGCTGGTAGTCACTAAGACCATCACGGTTGCCAAGCCGATGACCTTGCGCGGCCTGAAGGCCAGACTTCCCGAAAAGCTGGGGAACACGCCTTTGCTGGTTGTGGAGGCCAAAGGTGTCACGCTCACGGACCTCGAGATGCACGGGAACTACGACTCGGTGAGCCAAAAGAACCGAGTACCCTTTATCCACATCAAGGCCGGTGAATTCCGTGTCGAGCGGTGCAAGTTTTTCGACGGCACCAAGGACGGCATCAACGTTGTGCCGGATGACGGCACCGGAGACATCGTGGGCGGCGTCATCCGCGACATCGAGGGATTTCGGATGGGACGTGATGTCGTTTCCCTCAGTGGCGGGTGCGGCGGGCAGCGGATTCGCAATGTGACGGTCGAAAACGTCAGCCTCAAGAAGGGCTATTTCCGCGGAGCCGTCGAGGTGAGCGATGGGGCCGACAACGTCACCGTTCGCCACGTCCGTGCCGAGGATGCCGTGTACGCCATTGATGTGCAGGATCACGGCGCCGTGCAGAAGGGAAAACCCAAGCCCAGCGCGCCTAACACTAACGTCACCGTCGAAGATGTGACGGCGGTGAACTGCAAACACATTATTCGCACCGCAAACAGACCCCTCGGGCACGCGAACCTGACGCTCCGCGATTTCACAGCGAGCAATTGCGTAGAGCCCGTTCTGATATCGAACACGACTCACGTGCGCATCAAGAATCTCACGATCATCAACAAACCTGCGGCGGAGAAACCGCGCATCACGCTGCGCAACTGCGATGATGTTGAGCTGCAGAACGTAAAGATTGTCGGCCTCAAAGACGGAGTGGAGGCCATTAACAAACAGAATTCGATCAACGTCAGGATTGGGGAGCTGACGCGCGACGACAAAGGAGTCGAAAAATGATGGAGCCCGCCATCGATCCCATCGACTCATGGCGATGAGTCCATGTCTCATCTTCTTCTTTGAGGCCGAGGTCGGATGGTGCAGATAGAGCGAATGACTTCTTGACTGGTATGTCGTCCCGTTTACTATATGCATACATTTGTACGATGGTGGCAAACATGAGTTATGCGGATACATTGGCTTGCCTTCTTGTCGAAGGTGGGCCGATGTGCGGATGGTTGTTGAGGGACTATGAAAGCATTAGTAAGGAAGCACGCCCGGCCGGGCCTTTGGCTGGCCGTCTATGTGGGTCTGGCCGCCATCCCGGCCGGCGCGTTCGCCGCTGGGATGCCGGACACATCGAAAATGAACGTCTTGTTCATCATTGCCGAGGACTGGAATGCGAGCACGCCTGGCTGTTACGGCAATTCTATATGCAAGACGCCAAACCTGGACCGCTTCGCGAGCAGCGCCGTTAGATTTGACTCCGCCTACGTGCAGGCCGTCTGCTGCAATCCTTCGCGTTCTTCGTTCCTGAGCGGGTTGCGTCCGCTCACCAGCCGGGTCTGGAACAACAGCCAGGAGATGGACAAAAGCCTCCCGCCCGGCACAGTCACACTGCCGGAGCTGCTCAAGAAGAAAGGCTTCTATACGGCCGTCATCGGGAAGTTCTTCCACACCGTCGAATACGCCGAGAAGCAACTGCTTGCCTTCGACCGGATTGAGAGTTATGGTAAGCCGCCGGGATGGAAGGGGCCTGATCCCATCCTCACGTTTCCACCGGTCAAACGCGCCCAGAGAGATCCTGCGCCCAAGGACAAAAACAGCAAGGAATACCGCCAGTGGCGATCCCGGAATTCCGACCGCTACGGCGATTCGGGCCTGGAACCCGAAGAAGAGGGCGACTATCGCAACGCGCAAATCGCCTGCGCGCTGCTGAAGGAGTTCGCGCAGACGAAAAAGCAGTTCTTCCTTTCGGTGCATCAATCGCGCCCGCACACGCCGCTGGTCGCGCCGAAGAAGTATATTGATATGTATGACCCGGAGAAAATCCCCGATCCGCCCGCGCCACCCAATGTCCAAACCAGTCTCTATCCCAGGCGCGTGACTGTCGGCAACCCGGATATCTTCACCAATCGGCAGCCAACGCCGCGGGAGGTCAAGGAGGCTATCGCCGCGTACTACGCCTGCGTGAGTTTTGTGGACAGCAACATCGGCATGGTCCTCGACGAATTGGAGAAGCAGGGTCTTGCGAACAATACCATCGTCTTCATCATGGGTGATCACGGCTTCCACCTGGGCGATCATGGGTTCTGGTCCAAGTATTCGATGCTCGAGACCACGCGGCGCGCACCGTTGTGGGTGCGCGTGCCAGGCGCCCCGGCCAATGGCCAGGTCTGCCGCGAGTTCGTGGAATTCGTGGACTTCATACCCACCGTCGGCGAGCTTGTGGGCCTTGATCTGCCCAGTAATTTGGAAGGGCTCAGCTTCACGCCGCTGCTGTCAAACCCGAGCCGGCCCTGGAAAAAAGCGGTGTTCATGGTCGAGAACGAGAGCAACCAGGTCGTGCGAAACCGCAAGTTCAGTTACCTGGAGTTCGAGAAGGGGCCGGTTCCCGCGGCGCTGTTTGACCTGGAGAAGGATCCCTGGGAAACGGTCAATCTGGCGGACGACCCGGCCTATTCCAAAACGCGGCAGGACATGGCCCAACTGCTGAAGGCCGGCTGGAAGGCTGCCCTGCCCGAAGGGGCTGCTTCAAAACAGTAAAGAAACATAATCGCTTTCCTAAAAGACGATTAACAAGTAGGAGAGCAATCATGAAGGCAAAGCTCCTTGTTCTCATTGTCCTTGTGCTGGCTCCGTTGGCCGCGCTTCACGCCGCCGGTGCACCCGCGCCGAAGCCCAACATCCTGTTCCTGCTGTCCGACGATCACAGCTATCCCTATCTGGGCTGCTACGGGAACCGGGACGTGCGCACGCCGAACCTCGACCGCTTGGCGTCGCAGGGTATGCGCTTCGACCGGATGTTCGTCGGTTGCCCTCAGTGCGTCCCGTCACGGGCGTGCCTGATGACGGGTCGCTCCGCCGTGGCGGTTCGCATGGTTCGATTCACGTCGCCGTTGCCCGCCGAGTTGCCTGCGCTGCCGGATCTGCTCCGCGACGGGGCGGGGTACTTCACCGGGGTAGCGGGCCGCAGCTACCATCTTGATGGTCCGCCCACGACGGGGCAGCGCGGGGCGCCGACCATCGGCGGAACGCTGGACCGCTATGAGCTGCGCAGGTTCACGGACCGGGTCGATTACGTCGAGGAGGTTGGGGCCATGCGTGATTTTGGCGGCAGGCTGGCCAGATTTCTCGACGCGGCTCCCAAAGGAAAGCCGTGGTTCTTCTGGCTCGGTTTCAGCGATCCGCACCATGTGTGGGAGACACAAGGACCTCGGGGTGTCCCTGATCCTGCCAGGCTTACGCTGCCGGCGCATCTGCCGGACCTGCCCGGCGTCCGTGGCGATCTGGCCCGCTACATCGCCGAGGTGGAGCACCTCGATGGCGACGTGCAGTCTGTGCTCGACATGCTCGAAAAGCGCGGCTTCGCCAATAATACCGTCGTTGTCTTCATGGGAGATAACGGCATGGCGATGCCTCACGGCAAGGGGGCACTGACTGACCCCGGCATCAACGTGCCTCTGCTGGTGCGATGGCCGGGCGTGGTCAAGGCCGGCACCGCGACGCGCACGCTGGTCTCCGGGGAGGATTTCGCTCCGACGCTGCTTGAAATCGCGGGCGTTACTCCGCCGAAGGAGATGAGTGGTGTCAGCTATCTGAAGCTCCTGAAAGGCGATGCGTTTGAGGGACGCAAGTACATCTTCGCCGAACGCGGCCCGCATGGCGGCGATGGCGGCATGAAGCCCGACATCCTTGCATCCACCTTCGACCTGGCCCGCTGCGTTCGCTCGGCGAACTTCAAGCTCATCTACAATTGCACACCGCACCAGGCGGTGGCGCCTGTGGACAGCCAGCGAGACCCCGGATGGCAGGAGATGAAGGCCGCGTTTGCTGAGGGCAAGCTGGCGCCGGAATTTGTGCGTGCCTACTTCACCACGCCTCGCTCCACCTATGAGCTTTACGATCTTGAGGCCGACCCCGGCGAGCTCACGAACCTTGCTGGCAACAAGAAATACGCCCAGGTCGAGCGTGAGCTCAAGCAGGCACTGACCGAGAAAATGGTTCTGGACTGGGACTTCCTGCCGACGCCTTTGCGCTGATGTCTCGACGGGCAGCAAAGAGTTGAAGGTGAAACAGTGATGATCATAAAACCAAAGTTCCTCCTCGCCGGCCTTCTGGTTGTTTGTAGTGTGCCCGTAAGGGCATCCAAAGAAGTTTCGAGTCTGGAGTTGGATGTGTCAAGTGGCGACTCCGCGCTTCGAGCGTCACAGTTCAAACCTCAGACTTCAAAACAAACGCCTGACGGCGTCACTGCAAACCGACCCAATATCGTCTTCATCATGGCCGATGACCTCGGCTGGCGGGACCTGGGCTGCTCTGGCAGTACGTTTCACCAGACGCCTAACCTCGACAGACTTGCGGAGCGCGGCGTAAGGTTCACGCAGGCCTACGCGGCCAATCCGCTGTGCTCGCCGACGCGGAGCAGTGTGCTCACGGGCCTGTGGCCGGCACGCACGGGTATCACGGCGCCGGTTTGCCACCTGCCGCAGGTCGTTCTCGAAAAGCAGCTCGCTAAGGGCAATCCGAACATGCCTGTGCTCGTCGCAACCAGCGTCACGCGTTTGAAGACCGACTACGTCACCCTGCCGAAGGTGCTGCGCGACGCGGGGTATCGCACCGGGCATTTCGGCAAATGGCATCTCGGCGCGGAGCCGTATTCGCCGCTGCAGCATGGTTTCGACGTGGACTGGCCGCACTGGTGGGGGCCGGGGCCGGCGGGTAGCTACGTCGCGCCGTGGAAGTTCCCTGCCACGCTCAAGGTCGAAGGCAAATCCGGCGAGCACATCGAGGACACGGTGTCGTCGCATGTCGTCAAGTTTATCCGCGAGAACAAGGACCGCCCGTTCTACGTGAACTACTGGCCTTTCAGTGTCCACGCGCCTTATGACGCGAAGGACGAGCTCGTGGCCAGGTATCGCAAGCTCACCGACCCGGGTAACCCGCAGCGTAATCCCGTCTATGCCGCGATGGTCGAGAGCCTCGACGACGGCGTGGGCCGCGTGCTCGCCGCGCTGGAGGAATGCGGCATCGCCGACCGGACCATCATCGTCTTCTTTTCCGACAACGGTGGCATAAGTTGGGGTGGCAAAGGCGGCGCCGCCGAACACAAGAGTGCGCGCTTTCAGGTCGACATGACGGCGCCACCCACAAGCAACCTCCCTTTGCGCAACGGCAAGGCGAGCCTTTACGAAGGCGGCGTGCGCGAGCCATGCATCGTCGTGTGGCCGGGCGTGACAAAACCCGGCACCGTGAACGACACCGTAATCCAGAGCATCGACTGGATGCCCACGCTGCTCGATATGGCCGGCGTGCCTCTGCCGAAGAACGCCAAGCCCGATGGCGTGAGCCTCACACCGCTGCTCAAGGGCGGCACGCTCTCGCGCGACACGATCTTCTGCCACTTCCCGCACGACACACCAGCGAGCGGCCAGCATCCCGGGACGAGCGTGCGGCGCGGCGATTGGAAACTCATCCGCCTCTATGCACAGAACGACGACGGCACCGACCAGCTCGAACTCTACAACCTGCGCGATGACCTCGGCGAGAAGAAGAACCTCGCCGCTGAGGAGCCGCAGCGTGTCCGCGAGCTGAACGCGCTCATCACGCGATTCCTCGCCGATACCGGAGCTGTCGTACCCGTGCGCAATCCGAGCTACAGGCCCGGCGCCGTAAAGAAACCCGCCGCCCGATCTGAACCAATGAGACAAACATCCCCATAGGAGAGACTATGACACGATGGATATTCACCACAATCCTGCTGGTTCCGTTGGCTGCGCTTCACGCCGCCGACGCACCTGCATCGAAACCCAACATTCTCGTGATTTTGGCTGATGACCTCGGATACGCCGACGTGGGCTTCAACGGCTGCAAGGATATTCCCACGCCGAACCTCGACACGTTGGCCAAATCAGGTTTGCGTTGCACCAGTGGTTACGTGACACATCCATTCTGCAGCCCCAGCCGGGCGGGGCTTCTGACCGGCCGGTACCAGCAGCGTTTCGGCCACGAGAACAATCCGGCGTGGCTGCCGGAAAGCACGGTGGCCGGATTGCCGGTGTCGCAGACGACGCTCCCGCAGGTATTGAAGTCCGCAGGGTACGTGACGGGCTGCGTCGGAAAATGGCACCTTGGCGCGCATCCGCAGTATCACCCGAACAGGCGAGGTTTCGACGAGTACTTCGGCCTGCTTGGGGGCGGGCATGTTTACCTTCCCGGCGTCAAGGGCAGCGTCGAATATCAGATTCCGATGGACCGCAGTGGTAAATCCGAGCCGCTGACGGAGCATCTCACGACGGTGCTTGCCCGCGAAGGTTCGTCATTCATCACGCGTCACAAGAATCAGCCGTGGTTCCTCTATCTGGCTTTCAACGCACCGCACACGCCGCTTCAGGTGACGGACCCGCTCATGGAGCGCGTCAAGCACATTACTGACGAAACCCGCCGGGGTTATGCCGGGTTGGTGGTTGGTCTCGATGACGCCGTTGGCGTGGTGATGAACGCGTTGAAAGAATCCGGCCAAGTGGAGAACACGCCCGTGTTCTTCTTTAGCGACAACGGCGGACCGGTGAGCGTCACGCACAGCGATAACACGCCGCTGCGCGGCGCCAAGGGGGACGTTTTCGAGGGCGGCATCCGCGTGCCGTTTGTCGTCTCGTGGCCTGGCCGAGTGCCACAGGGCAAGGATTATGCGCAGCCGGTGATTTCGCTCGATGTGGTTGCTACCGCCGTTGCGCTGACGGGTGCGAGCGTCCCGGCCGGCCACACGCTCGAAGGCACGAATATCTTACCTTATCTCACTGGCCGGCAGACGGGCGCGCCGCACGATCGACTCTTCTGGCGCTCCGGCGGCGGTGCAAAGTTCGCCGTGCGCGAAGGCAACTGGAAGCTTGTCGGCGGGCAGGACGGCAAGACGCAGCTCTTCAACCTCGCGGCAGATGTTGGCGAGAGCAAAGACCTCGCCGCTGCGCGACCCGAGGTGCTTACGCGTCTGAGCCATGCGTATGCCGACTGGAACAAGGACAACGTCGCGCCGCTCTTCGAGAGCCCGCAGGCCAAGCCGCCCAGGGCCGCAAAGAAGGCGAGGCAGGAATAGTTCATACTATCACGATGCGAAGGACAATCATGAAAAAGGCCATTTACACTCTCACTATCATTGCGCTGGCGACAGCCACCTGCATCGCCGCCGATACAACTGACGCCAGGATTGACGCCACACTCAAGACCATCGAGAAGGTTGCCGCCGGGGGGCCGTTTGAGCCTACGTGGGATTCGCTCGCCAAGTACAAGGTGCCCGACTGGTATCAGGACGCCAAGTTCGGCATCTTCATCCACTGGGGCGTCTATTCGGTGCCGGCGTTCGGCAACGAGTGGTACCCGCGCGAGATGTACAACGCGAACAAGAGCCGCAATGGGATTTACCAGCACCACCTGGATACCTACGGGCTGCAATCGAAGTTCGGCTACAAGGACTTCATCCCGATGTTCAAAGCCGAGAAGTTCGATGCGGTGGCCTGGGCGGACCTGTTCGAGAAGGCTGGAGCCAGGTACATCGTCCCCGTGGCCGAACACCATGATGGCTTTCCGATGTACGATTGCAGCTACACGCCGTGGAGCGCGGCCAAAATGGGGCCGAAACGCGATGTCATCGGCGAGTTAGCGGCGGCTGTCCGAAAGAAGGGCATGGTCTTCGGCCTCTCCAGCCACCGCGTCGAGAACTGGTGGTTCTACGGCGAGGGCCGCAAGATTGAATCCGACGTAACGGACGAGCGCTACCGCGAGCTATACGGTCCCGCCCGCGACCGCAAGGAATCCGAGGACCAGAAAACGCCGCCCGACCAGCGTTTTCTCAATGACTGGCTGCTGCGCTGCTGCGAACTGGTGGACAAGTACCAGCCCCAGGTCGTCTGGTTCGACTGGTGGATTGCGCAGCCCGCCGTGCACCCTTATCTGAAGACCTTCTCGGCCTACTACTACAACCGCGGGGCGGAATGGGGCAAAGGCGTCGCCATCAACTACAAAAAGCACGGCGGCGAATCGTATCCCGACACGGCAGGGGTCCTCGACATCGAGCGTGGCCAACTGGCGGCCAAACGCGACCTCTTCTGGCAGACCGATACCTCCGTCTCCAAAACCTCCTGGGGCTATGTGACGAACCACCAATACAAGACCGTCGATTCCATTGTGGACGACCTGGTGGACATTGTAAGCAAGAATGGTTGCCTGCTGCTGAACATCGGTCCCAAGCCCGATGGCACCATTCCCGATCCCGAGCAACAGATGTTGCTGGCCATCGGTCAATGGTTGAAGGTCAACGGCGAGGCTATCTATGGCACACGCCCCTGGAAGGTGTTCGGCGAAGGCCCCACGCAAGTCGCGGAAGGGTCGTTCGGGGAGAAGAACCGCAAGGAGTTCACCGCCCAGGATATTCGCTTCACGACCAAAGGCAAGACGCTCTACGCGATTGCTCTCGGCTGGCCGGCGGATGGCAAGGTCAGGATTCGCTCCCTGGCCGAAGGCCAGAGTCAGGTCAGACGACTCCGCCTGCTCGGCCATAGCGGCAAGCTCGATTGGAGACAAACCGCCGAGGGCCTCGACGTCTCGCTGGCTGCCCAGGCTCCTTGCGAGTATGCGGTAACTCTGGAGATTCTGTGCGAAACAGGCGAATGAGTGCAGGTGTGCCCGCGTGCGTGGGATTCTGGCTCTTGTGGCTGGCGGCACTCGCTGCCGCGCAGGCAAGTCCTCAGCCGCCGGCGCGGGAGCCATTCGCGGGCTCAGCCAGTTGCCGTCAGTGTCACGAGGCGTTCTATCAGCTTTGGGCTCCGTCGCACCACGGCTTGGCGATGCAGCCCTACACGCCTGAATTCGTGCAGGAGAATCTGACGGCGCACAATACTCCCGTCAAGATCGGCAAGTACGAGTATCTTGCGCGTGTTGGGAGGGAGGAAGGTTGGGTCGTCGAACGAGGGCTCGACGGGGAGAAACGGCTTCCAATAGCGCACGTCATGGGCGGAAAGAACGTCTATTACTTTCTGACGCCGATGGAACGCGGACGTCTGCAAACCCTGCCTGTAGCCTACGACGTGCGGACCAGGGAATGGTTCGATACGGCTGGCAGCGGCGTACGTCACTTCCCCGGCGCAGGGACCGATGCCTCCGTGCACTGGACGGACCCGATGTACACCTTCAACACCTCGTGCCACGGCTGCCACGTGAGCCAATTATCCACGAACTATGATGGCAAGACCGACACTTATCGCACCACGTGGGCCGAGCCGGGCATCAACTGTGAATCCTGCCACGGTCCCGCCCAGGAGCACGTCCGGGTTTGCCAGACGGCCGCTCGTAGTGTGCCCGTAAGGGCATCCCAAGAAACGCCTTACGGCGTCACTACAAACCCGCAGGACCTCAAGATCATCAGCACCAGGTCCTTTACGCCCGAGCAGACCAACTCGATGTGCGGATCGTGCCATGCCAAGATGAGCTCCGTGAGCGCTTCTTTCAAGCCGGGCGACCGCTACTTCGACCGTTTCGACCTGACGACGCTGGAGCACCCGGACTTCTACCCGGACGGACGCGACCTGGGTGAGAATTACACGATGACCACATGGCGCATGAGTCCATGCGTCAAGAGCGGCAAGCTGGATTGCGTGCACTGTCACACCTCCAGCGGGCGCTACCGATTCAAGGATGCGGAGAGTCCGAATGCTGCGTGTCTGCTCTGTCATCAGGAGAGGGTGGAGAATGCCGCCGCACATACCCATCACCAGGCCGATAGCGTGGCAAGTCGATGCATCGCGTGCCACATGCCTATGACGGATTTTGCCCGCATGGCCCGAAGCGACCACTCGATGCGCCCCCCCGCGCCGGCGGCGAGCCTGGCGTTCAAGTCCCCCAATGCGTGCAATATCTGCCACAACGACAAGGACGCGGCGTGGGCGGATCAACAGGTCAGGCAATGGCACCAGCGGGACTATCAGAGTCTGATACTGGCACAGGGGAGTCTCATAGACGCCGCCCGGCGGGGCGACTGGAGCCGGTTGGGCGACATCCTGGCCTACATCGGCTCGAAGGATCGCGATGAGGTCTTCGCCACGTCACTGATCCGGCTGCTTCATAGCTGCGAGTCGCAGACCAAATGGCCGGTTGTGATTAAAGCCCTCCGGGAAGATTCCTCTCCGCTCATGCGTGCTGCGGCTGCTCAGGCGATGGATGGCTACATTACGCCTGAGTCGCTCAAAGCGTTGGCCAGGGCGGCGGCTGACGGGCATCTTCTGGTGCGCGTGCGCGCTGTAGCTTCTCTGGCTACTGTCCCGGTCGAGCAGCTCCCGAACGAGTATCAGGCGGCGGTTGCACGGGCCACGACGGAATTGCTGGAGGCGCTCAGCGCCCGCCCCGATGACTATGCGTCCCACTACAACCTCGGCAATTTCTACATGCAGCGAGGGGACCAGGACAAAGCTCTGGCCTCGTATCGCAGCGCCATCAGGCTGCGGCCGGACTTCGTGCCGCCCCATGTGAACCTTGCCTTCGTGTACAACGCCAAAGGCCAGAACGACAAGGCGGAAGCCTCGATTCGCAACGCTATTGCCCTCGATCCGAACAATCCCGTCATCCATTTGAATCTTGGGATGCTCCTGGGCGAGATGAAACGCCCAAAGGAAGCGGAACAGGCTTTTCGCAGGACTTTGCAAATCGACCCCAATTCGGCGGCCGCCGCGTACAACTTTGCCGTGTGCCTGGCATCGGATCGACCAGCCGAATCGCTGCAATGGTGCCGCAAGGCCTACCAGTTGCAGCCCCAAGAAGGCAAGTACGGCTACACGTACGCCTTCTACCTGTATCAGCGACTGGAGAGGGATGAAGCGGTGAGAGTTCTCAGAGAGATGGTCCGTCGAAATGTGCCGTACGGCGACGCCTACGCATTGCTCGGCGCGATCCACCTCGAACGGGGAGAACTGGACGAAGCTGCTGGTGCGTATCGGTCGGCCTGCGCCAACGGGAGTCTGACACAAGGCGAAAGAGAGCAATTCAAGACGATGTTGCGCAGCCTGGAACAAGGGCTATGAACGATCGAGCATCTTGCAGGAGGGACTCCACGCCGCGTCTCGATATCTTGAGGTGGTATTACAGAACGAAGCAGGCAAACAGGGGCAGACAAATGCGTGATTTCGTTTTCCTGAAAGACTCTTTGCGGCGGCCGTTGCAGACCGTCCTTCTGATGGTTCTTGTGGTTCTCTCGGCCGGCCCCAGGTGCGTTCTGGCCGGTGGTCGCAGTGTCGTCGATACCTCCGCCAGCCCTCACGTCAAGTTCCGCAACGTGGACATGGACGCCGTGCGATGGACCGATGGCTTCTGGGCCGAGCGGTTCGAGTTGTGCCGCAATGTCACGATCCCCGCATTGGTGCGGGTAATGCAGAAGCCGGACAACTCGGCCAACTTCCAGAATCTCCGGATCGCCGCCGGATTGGCCGAAGGTAAATTCTTCGGCAACGACTGGGGAGACGGCGACTGCTATAAGCTCCTGGAAGCTGCGGCCGCCGTGTATTGCCTCACTGGCGATTCCGAGATCGATCGCCAGATGGACCAGTGGATCGAGGTGATTGACAAGGCGCAGGCACCCGACGGCTACATCTCGACGCAGATTCAGCTCACTGATCGCCACCGGTGGCAGGATCTGCGGTACCACGAGCTGTACAATATGGGGCACCTCCTTACGGCGGCGTGCGTGCACCACCGGGCCACGGGCAAGGACAACTTCCTGCGCGTCGCGCGCAAGCTCGGCGACTACCTGTGCACGGTCTTTCTGCCGCGCCCCAGGGAACTGGCCCACTTTTGCTTCAATCCTTCGAACATCATGGGTGCGGCCGAGTTGTATCGCACCGCGGGCGATCCCAAGTACCTCAAGCTGGCCCAGACATTCGTCGCGATGCGCGGCTCCGCCCCCGGCGGCAGCGACCAGAACCAAGCCAAGGTGCCGTTGCGTCAGGAACAGGAAGCCGTGGGGCACGCTGTGACCGCAGCCTACCTCTGGTGCGGCGCGGCGGACGTGTATGCGGAAACGGGTGAGCAAGCCTTGCTGGACGCACTGACGCGGCTCTGGAACGACGTCACCATGCGAAAGATGTACGTCACGGCCGGAATCGGTGCCCTGCACAACGGCGAGGCTGACCGGCGGTTACTCAAGCGAGGGCCGCGCGACTCGGTGCACGAGGCATTCGGTGCTCCTTACCAGTTGCCCAATCGCACGGCCTACAACGAGACCTGCGCCAACATCGCCAACGCCATGTGGAACTGGCGGATGCTGGCGCTGACCGGCGAGGCGAAATACGCGGAGGTCATGGAACGCGTGCTGTACAACAGTATGCTCTCGGGCATCGGCGTCGAAGGCAAGGACTTCTTCTATACCAACCCGTTGCGACGAGTCAACAACACACTGCTGCTGAGCAATGACTCGCCCGCCCGCTGGCCCGACACCACACCGGCCTCGCCGGTCCACTGTTTCTGCTGCCCACCCAACGTGGCCCGCACGCTGGCTGAGTTGTCCTCCTGGGCGTACGGCGTCTCCCAAAACGCGGTGTGGATTCATCTCTTCGGAGGCAGCGTCTTCGATGGCCGTCTGTCGGAGGGTGCCGGCATCCGCCTGACTCAAAAGACGCAGTACCCCTGGAATGGACGCGTGACGGTCGCCGTCGAGAAGGCTCCGGAGACGGAATGGGCGGTGCGGCTGCGAATCCCCGGCTGGGCGCAAGGGGCGAAGCTCCAGGTCAACGGCCGGGACTCGGGCGTTGAAGTCCTGCCGCTGAGCTACGTGAGTATCGAGCGACGCTGGTCGCCCGGCGATATGATCCAGCTCGACCTGCCGATGGACGTGACACTCATTGAGGCTCATCCGCTGGTGGAAGAGACGCGGAATCACGTTGCGGTGATGCGTGGTCCGATCGTTTACTGCCTGGAGTCGGCGGACCTGCCGGAGTCAGTGGCGATTGAGGACGTGCGGTTGCCTCGCCGGCCATCGTGGCAGGTCCGGCACGAACCGGGCCTGTTGCGAGGCGTCACCGTGCTGGAAACCGAAGCCGCAATCGTGCCGAAGGTGACCCCATCGTCCACCTTGTACCACTCCCTGGCGGACGGCCGGACCAGGCGCATCACGCTCCGTCTGATCCCGTACTATGCCTGGAGCAACCGTGGACAGGGCGACATGACCGTCTGGATCCCACTGGAGTGAGTTGCTTTGTATCCGCTTCAAACGGGCGGGCAGGAGGTTATAATGGTGCTATGAAACTTCAATTCCCAGTCATTACGGTGGCCATTGCAGTTGGGGTGACAACCTTCATTGTCCCGGAAGTTTCCCAGGCTGCGTCATTGAGCAGACCCAACATCCTGTTCATTCTGACCGATGACCAGAATCCGGGCACCCTCGGCTGTTTTGGCGGTAAAGTCCTGACGCCCACGCTGGATAAGCTGTGCGCTGAAGGGGTGAAGTTCACCCGCGCCTACAACTCTTCCAGCGTTTGCACGCCAAGCCGGTACACGTGCATGACCGGACAGTATGCGAGCCGTTGCACCACGGAACGGTTTATGAAAGCGTATCCTCCGGGCACGCAGTCGAACGTGGGCTTCAATGTGCAGGTCGAGCCCGGCAGTTGGAATGTGGCACGGGTGCTGCGCGCGAGCGGCTACTGGACCGGCTTCGTCGGCAAGTGGCACACCGGAGCCCCCCCGCTGCTGCCCATTCCGGCCGGGGCCAACCTGCGCGATCCCGAGGTGGCCCAAAAACTGGCGGAAAACCAGCGGCGGCTCTGCGACTATATCAAGCAGGCGGGATTCAACTACGCGGCGAGCGTGTATCGTGGCAACCTGGCCGATCACAAACTGGACGCCCTGAAGTATCATAACATGGAATGGGTCACCAAGGGGGCGCTGGACTTTGTGGAGCAGGCCGGGGACAAGCCCTTCTTTCTGCACTTATGCACGACCTTGCAGCACAGTCCCTCGCCTAACCAGTCCGTCGGCGGCGACCCGATGATGACGCCGGCCGGGCATTTGCCCGCTGGGCTCAACGTGCAGGCATCGCGCGCCAGCATCGTCGAACGGTTGAAAAAGGCCGGGGTGGCCGAGAACATGAGCCACGCCACCTGGCTGGATGATGGTATTGCGGCAGTGGTCAACAAGCTGGCCGATCTCGGCAAGCTGGATAACACCGTTATCATCTTCTTCAGTGATAATACCACGCTCGGCGGCAAAGGCACCTGCTACGACGGCGGCGCGCGGACGCCCTGTTTCCTGTGGGGCAAGGGACGCATCCCTGCGGGCCAAGTCTGCGATAAGCTGGTGCAGAACATCGACTTTGTGCCGACGATATTCGATCTGGCAGGAGTTCAACCGCCTACCGAGATGAGAATTGACGGCCTGAGCCTGATGCCCCTGGTAACGCAATCGCAGACAAAGTGGCGCGACGAGCTGTTTATCGAGATCGGGCACACCCGGGCCGTTTGTACGGAGCGCTGGAAATACATCGCTCTGCGTTACCCGCCCCAAATCCAGAAGGAAATTGCAGACAAGACTCTGGGCCGGCCCGCCTATCACATGGATGTCTCGCTGAACTTGCAGGAAGCGGCCCTGAAGCGGCACCCTGGCTATTGGGACACCGACCAATTGTACGATCTGCAGGCCGACCCCGATGAACGCGTGAACCTCATCAAAGACCCCGGACACGCAAAGACAGTGGCGGACCTGCAGGGCCGATTGAAGAAGTGGCTTGCCGGGTTTGAACGTCCATTTGGGGAATTCGTGCCATGAAGTCAACACGAGAGAGCAACTTCATTCTGGAGTCAGGGAACATGAAACGAGTGATTTTCTTTGTTGTCGCCACTGTGCTATTGGCCGTTTGTAGTGTGCCCGTAAGGGCATCGAAAGAAACGCCTCACGGCGTCACTACCAGCCCGCCCAACCTGGTCATTATCAACATCGACGATCTCGGCTACGCGGACATCGGGCCGTTCGGGTCCACGTTGAATCGCACGCCGAACCTGGACCGGATGGCGGCGGAAGGGCGGCGGCTCACCAGCTTCTACGCGGCGCCGGTGTGCTCGCCGTCACGGGCGGCGCTGATGACCGGCTGCTATCCCAAACGCGCGCTGCCGATCCCCCACGTGCTCTTTCCTGGCAACGACGTCGGTCTTGCTCCCTCGGAGACCACGGTCGCGGAGCTGCTGAAATCGGCCGGTTATGCCACGGGCATCGTAGGCAAATGGCATCTCGGCGACCAGCCTGAGTTCCTGCCGACCCGCCAGGGATTCGACGAATGGTTCGGTCTTCCCTACTCGAACGACATGGGTCCCGCGGCCGACGGCGTCAAGAGCAATTTCGGTGATCCATTGCCGGCCCTACCGAAAAATCCCCAGCCCCCGCTGCCGCTGATGCGAGGGGAAACAGTTGTGCAGCGGGTTCTCGCGCTGGACCAGACCCGGCTGGTCACCCAGTACACCGAGGAAGCCCTGCGATTCATCCGCGTGCACAAAGACGAACGATTCTTTCTCTACCTTGCGCACAACGCCGTGCATTTCCCGCTGTATCCGGGGGAACGATTCCGGGCCAAGTCCGCCAACGGCCTCTATGGGGATTGGGTTGAGGAGGTGGACTGGAGCGTGGGTGAGGTGCTCAACACTTTGCGGAACCAGGGCCTCGCCGAGAAGACCCTCGTCATTTTCGTCAGCGACAACGGCGGCACGGGCCGGGCCGTGAACCGCCCACTGCGGGGCTTCAAGGGCTCGACCTGGGAAGGCGGGGTGCGCGTCCCGGCCATCGCCTGGTGGCCGGGCAAAATTCCTGCAGGAACATCCAGCGATGCTATCTGCGGCATGTTCGACATTCTGCCCACGTTCGCGGCCCTCGCGGGCGCCGCAATCCCCAGTGACCGCAAGCTCGACGGCGCGGACATCCTTCCCGTCCTCATGGGCGACTCCGGCACTCCAGGGCCTCACGAGGTCTTCTATTACTACCGGGGCCTTGAGCTGGAAGCCGTCCGGGACAGGGAGTGGAAACTTGTGTTGCCCAATGCTGGTGGCAATGCCCGATCCAAAGCCGGTGCGAAAGCGGCAAACTCCGTCCGCCTCTTCAATCTCAAGACGGATATCGGCGAAAGCACGGACGTCGCCTCGCAACATCCAGAGATCGTAGCACGGTTGGAGAAGCTCATAGCGAAGATGAAGGACGATCTCGGCGCCAGCGGCTTCGGGCCGGGCTGCCGTCCCCTCGGCAGGGTAGAAAACGCCCAGCCGCTCATCGGCCAGGACGGAACAGTGCGGCCGGGCTTCGAGCCGAAATCAGACCCCTCAGTTAAGGAGAAACAACGATGACAGAAAAATCCATGACACGAATCCTCTTGGCTCTTGTCTGCTTGGTTTGTAGTGTTCCCGTCAGGGCATCGAAAGAAACGCCTCACGGCGTCACTACGAACCGGCCCAATATTATCCTGATCATGGCCGACGATCTGGGCTATGAGACCATCGGCGCAAATGGCGGCACGAGCTACCAGACCCCATCGCTGGACCGGCTGGCGGCAACCGGTGTTCGCTTCACGCATTGCTACGTGCAGCCGCTCTGCACGCCCACCCGGGTCCAGATCATGACCGGCCGCTACAACGTGAGGAACTACATCAACTTCGGGAACATGGACTCGCGGGCGGTCACCTTCGGCAATCTGCTCAAGCAGGCCGGCTACGCCACGTGCATCTCGGGCAAGTGGCAATTAGGCCGTGACCTCGAGCTGCCCCAGAAGTTCGGATTTGACGAGTATTGCCTATGGCAGCACACCCGCCGTCCGCCTCGCTACGCGAACCCCGGCCTCGAAATCAACGGCGTCGAAAAGGACTACAAGGACGGCCGGTACGGGCCCGACCTCGTGAACGACTACGCGCTGGATTTCATCACGCGCAAGAAAGACGGCCCATTCTTTCTTTACTACCCGATGATGCTGACGCACGCCCCGTATCAGCCGACGCCCGACAGCCCGGACTGGGACCCGAAAGCGCAGGGCGAGCAGGTCAATACGAACGCAAAGCATTTCGCCGACATGGTCACCCACATGGACAAACTCGTCGGCAAACTCGTTGCAAGACTCGATTCGCTCGGCATACGAGACAATACGCTGCTTATCTTTGTGGGTGACAATGGCACCGGAAAGGGCACACGCTCAATGATGGGTAGCAGGGAGGTTATCGGCGGTAAGGGCACGACCACCGATGCCGGGATGCACGTGCCGCTTATCGTGAGTTGGCCCGGCAAGGCTGCGGCAGGAATGGTTTGCTCCGATCTCGTGGACAGCACGGACTTTGTCCCCACCCTTCTCGACGCTGCGGGTGTGCGATACCCAGCCGACCCAAAGCTGGACGGCCGCACCTTTCTCCCGCAGGCCCTCGGCGCCGAAGGGCAGCCGCGCCAGTGGATTTACTCGTGGTATTCGCCGCGACAATCGGCCGACATGAGGGTCCGTGAGCTCGCTTTCAATCAGCGATACAAGCTCTACCGCACAGGCGAGTTTTTCGACCTCAGCAAGGACCTGGAGGAGAAACAGCCGCTTAAGGTCGCATCCCTCGACGGAGAGGCTGCCGCTGCGGCCAAGCTTCTCCAGGGCGCGTTGGACCAGTTCAAGGATGCGCGGCCGGCGGAACTCGACCGCATGTTTGAGAAAGCGAACAAAGACACGCCAAAGGCAAAGAAAGCGGCAGAGAAAGTCAAACGAAAGGCCAAAAAATGAAAAGCTGCACCGAATGGGTTCTCGTCCTGTTGCTCGCCGTTTGTAGTGTGCCCGTAAGGGCATCCAACGAAACGCCTCACGGCGTCACTACAAACCGCCCCAATATCCTGTTCCTTTTCGCCGACGACCAGCGAGCCGATACTATCGCCGCTTTGGGTAATCCGCACATCAAGACCCCGAACATCGACAAGCTGGTGACCTCCGGCTTCACCTTCCGAACCAATTATTGTTTCGGGGGCAACAGCGGCGCCGTGTGCGTGCCCAGCCGGGCGATGCTGATGAGCGGAAAGACGTGGCTTCACATAGATACCAAGACTCTCGAAGGCGCCAAGCTGCTGCCGGAGTTGCTGGCCGAGAACGGCTACGTGACGTTCGGCACCGGCAAATGGCACAATGGCCAGGCCTCATGGCTGCGCGCCTTCCAGCGGGGAAAGAACATCTTTTTCGGCGGCATGTCGGATCACACGAAGGTGCCGGTGCGAGACCTTGGCCCGGACGGCAAGCTCACCGAAGTGCGCACGGGTGAGAAATTCTCCAGCGAGCTGTTTGCGGATACCGCGATTGAGTTTCTTCAAAACCATGACGGCAAAAAGCCCTTCTTTGCCTACGTGGCGTTCACCGTTCCGCACGATCCCCGGATGCCGCCGGAGGCTTTTCGGGAGACGTATTATCAAAACCTGCCCCCCCTGCCCGCCAACTTCCTTCCTCAACATCCTTTCGATAACGGCATGATGATGGGTGGCCGCGACGAGAACCTGGCGCCCTGGCCGCGAACCGAGGCCATCATCCAGGACCAACTGGCGGAATACTACGGAGCAATCACGCATCTCGACGGCCAAATCGGGCGGATTCTCGATGCCCTGAAAAAGACAGGCCGGGCGGACAACACCATTGTCATCTATGCCGCCGACCAGGGGCTCGCTCTGGGCAGCCACGGCCTGTTGGGCAAGCAGAGCGTCTATGAACACAGCATGCGTTGCCCTCTTGTTTTCGCCGGCCCCGGGGTTCCGCAGGGCAAGTCCACGCAGGCGTTCAGCTACCTGCTGGACGTTTTCCCCACCCTGTGTGATGTAATCGGGATTCAACGCCCCGCCGACCTGGAGGGCGAGAGCCTGCGTCCTCTGTGGGAGGGAAAAAAAGACCGGGTCCGCGATTCGGTGTTCCTGCCGTTTATCAACATCCAGCGTGCGGTGCGGGATGAACGCTGGAAACTGATTTGTTACCCGAAGATCAGCCACATGCAGTTGTTCGACTTGCAGACCGATCCGGACGAGAAGATCAACCTGATCGACCGGGCGGAATACGCCCCGCACGTTCAGCGGTTGCTAAAGTTGATGGGCCAGTGGCAGGCCAAGGTTGGCGATACATTGGAGCTACCCACCGAGAACAAACCACCTGAGTTTGTTGACCTGACCGGGCGAAAGCGCGTCCCGGACCAATGGCAGCCGGACTGGATCGTGAAGAAGTATTTCGATGTGTCTGCGTCTGCACGCTGAGGTCATACAGCAAGACGAGATCGCGGAACATGAAACGCGCCATTCTCCTCACCTTATGCGCAACAACGACCTTCTGTTAAGCTTGCGTCACGCTTGGGCTGCGCTTCGATCATCGCCATAAAACGCTCATTTCACCTTTCCCAGGAGTCTCAGCAGCCCATCAAGAATTGTCAATGGGTGGGGCGGGCAGCCTGGGACATACAGATCCACCGGTACTACTGCATCAGCGCCATTATGAACCGCAGGAAGGTCTATGTATGGACCGCCCGAGATGGCACAGGCGCCGACCGCAATGACTATCTTGGGATCAGGGACGGCATCATACGTCTTTTCCAGCGCAAGTTTCATGTTCCTGGTGACCGGATCCGTGATGAGCAAACCGTCCGCGTGTCTCGGTGAAGCCACGAACTGAACGCCGAACCGGCCCAGGTCATACACGACGGTGCTCAAAACGTTTGTATCGGCTTCGCACGCGTTGCAGCCCCCGGCACAGACCTGCCTTAACTTCAAAGACCGCCCCAGAACGCTCTTTGTCTCTCTATTCAGGGCTTCGGCCAACCTCATTTCCCGGCCGCGAACAATCAGGTCGGTTCTCGATCTTGCAGCAAGGCGATAATCACGGCTGAATTCTATCGCGCCGCCAGAGCAATCCCCGGCGCATTGTCCACAGAACAGGCATCGTCCCAGGTCAAGAGCCAGTCCGTCGGCGTCTTTCTTGAGAGCATCGGTGGGACAGCGGTCAATGCACTCTTTGCAGTCGGCGGTACATTTGACAGGGTTCAGGATGGGTCTGCCGCGGAATCTCTCCGGAAGGCCGGGATCAGCTTTCGGGAAGCAAATCGTTCTGTGTCCCTGTTGTAATCTTGCAAGCAATACCTTTATCATTTTCTCGCCTTAGAGATCATGGCCGCAATAAGACAGATTGAAACTCTTGTTACAGAGCGGAAAATCGGAGATCTGCTGACCCCTCAACGCCATCGCCAGTCCCGTCCAGTTGTGAAAGGATGGGTCAACGATCTTGTAATGGCACAAAGAGCCGTCGGGACCGGTCAAGCCGACGTGACATATCTCTCCGCGCCAGCCTTCCACCATGCTCACAGCGAATTTGTGGGACGAAAGCGGTTTTGCCTCCGTCCTTATCCGCCCTTCGGGCAAAGCCTCAAGCTGATCGCGTATAAAAGCAATCGACCTTTGCACTTCGAGCCAGCGGACGAAAGCCCTCGCGAAGACGTCGCCTGTGTTCGAGGTGGAAACGTGTATCTGAGCGAAGCGGTATATGCCGGCGGGAAAATTAAACCTGCAATCTGTTTGTACGCCGCACGCCCTGGCTGCGACGCCGACCATGCCAAGCTCCCTGCACACCTGCGTTTGGACCGTGCCGGCATTTTCAAAACGGCCGAGCACAGACGGTGTATTCCACAACAGGTTGGCGGCGACTGTCAGATCCTTCATCGAGTGGGCAAGCCTTTCGGCCAGGATGTCGGAACACTGAACAGTCATATCGAAGCCCACTCCCCCTGGAACGATTTGTCCCCTGCCGAAACGGCTGCCGCAGATCAGGGCCGTCATGTTGAGAAAATCGCCGCGTATCCGGCCGCAGAAGGAAGAGGTTGGCAGATAGCCGACGTCGCCGGCGAGTGCTCCGAGGTCGCCGGCATGATTGGCAAGTCTTTCCAGCTCCAGCGCCATTCCGCGGAGTGATTGAGCCCTGGGGGATATGGTGTCACCGGACAGCGATTCGATAAGCTGGCAGTACGCCGTCGTATGACCTATAGTCGTATCACCGGCAGCGGTCTCCACGTAATGCAGAGTCCGTTTATCGGGACCGCCTGCCAGGGCACGTTCTATTCCGCGATGCTGATAACCGAGAGATATTTCCAGATTCAATACGTTCTCTCCGTGGCATTGAAAACGAAAATGGCCAGGTTCAATTATACCGGCATGGACCGGGCCCACTGCAACCTCATGTACCTGGTCGCCATCAACCCTGAAGAAATCCATGACGGATGGGATTATCTGTTCGTCGCTTTTTCGGTCCCAGGCATCCCAATCCGCGACGTATGAAGGGTGAAAACGAACCGGTTTTAGCCAGGGGTGACCTTGCGGTACCACTGCCCATTGCTCTGCTATTTCACGTTCAAACAAGTGGGCCTGTGGACAGTCCGGAGTAAGCGAAGGATATTTATCCGACACTTCCGATGATAATATGAAAAGTTTGCCGGCGTCATCATCAGCAAGAACGGCATAGAGACTAAGCTGAAGGGAGCTCGATGGAGCAGCAAAAAGAGACGCGATTCGTTTTCCGGATGAAACAGCATCGATGACGGAATTTCTGAACTCTGCTATCGAAAGTTGTGGAATTTTCTGTAAATCTATCGCCTCCCCGTTATACACTGAAACTGACAATATGTCGTGCATTAACAAACTCCGTCGCTGTGTCATTTAACACATACAGTAGTCACCACGTCCATTCCTTCTGTAATGTTTACTGCTCGAGAAAGTATTTCATGTAAGCTATTTGGCATCCAAAGGCCGAGGACCAACAGCACACCAAGCGAAAGCACCACGATACTTGTATCTGTAATTGATGGGCGGTGAGGTTTAGAATCTAATACCGGCGGCGTGCCGTATACTACACTGAGTGCGTGTTTCGATGCTGCCGCAAATATAATACAACTGCCTGCAAGGAAAACCACCAGCACCCATATCAAATTTGTTGCTATAGCTGCTTTGACAATCAGAAGCTCGCTCATAAACAATGCAAAGGGAGCTATTCCAATAAGAGCCAAAAGACTGCCCAAGAGTCCGCCGCCCCATAGAGGAGACAGCCGTAAGGCTCCCGTCATCCCTCGCATATCATGGCTTCCATATATTTGCCCAAGCCGGCCGGCACAAAAAAAACCTAATGACTTGCATATAGAGTGGTTGAGTGTATGGAATAAAGCCGCGAAGACTCCTAAAGGTCCCATTCCCATACCAATTGCGATAATACCGAGATGTTCTACACTGTGATAAGCGAGCAGCCGCTTGAGGTCATGCTGGGAAAGTATAAAAGCAGCAGCTACTACAATTGATAAAGCACCAAAGACCAAGAATAAATCACGACTAAGATTAATATCGCCGGGGACTAGTCTGATCAGAGAGGTATATCGCATGATACAATACAAGGCGGCATTAAGCATGAAACCTGAGAATATTGCCGAAACGGGTGATGGGGCCTGACTGTGGGCATCTGGTAACCACGTATGCATTGGAGACAAACCTGCCTTTGTGCCATAACCGACAAAAACAAATAGAAATCCTATTTTCATCAGCTCTGGGTCGAGTGAACCAGCGACTGTTCTAAGTTGTGTCCAAAAAATTCCTCCGGAAAAACCGCCCTGAAGCTTGTAAGCCGATGCAGCGACAAAAAGCGTTCCCATAAAAGCAAATGCAATTCCTACCGAACAGACGATAAGGTATTTCCACATACCTTCGATTGAAGCTTTATCTTTGCGAATACAAATAAGAAAAGCCGTAACAAGGGTGGTCGTTTCCATCCCCACCCACATGATTCCGAGGTTGTTTGACACCAGAACCAGTGTCATTGTAGCCAGGGATGCGAACCACAACGAGCCATACCGTTTAGCGATTTTTATTGTGAATATTCCATCACGGATTTCCTTGTCAAAGTAATGTTTGCCATAGACAGAGCTCATGCAAAAAACAAGAGCCATAACAATAAGATGGTATGCCGACAGAGCATCCATATAGAACCATTCACCACATGAAGAAATTGTATTCCTTGAGAAAACCAGCCCGGCGGTAACAACCTCCAGAATCCCAATACATACTACCCCAATACAAACAAAGCTCAGAATCTTTTTGGGCGAACGAATTAGCTGGCATATGCCAGAGCTGGCGAGCGGCAAGAGGAGAACAATCCACAGCAGTGTTCCAAAGCTCATATAAGCTCTAACCTTTCAATTTATTCAATCGATCCACATCTGTGTGCTCAAATTCCCGGTTAATGTGGAAGATGGCGATCCCCATGACAAAAACAGCGACAAACACATCCAGCAGAATACCCAGCTCTACCAGAAGAGGCTGCCTTGCCGCTATCGATGCGCCAAATACGTATATGCCGTTTTCCATGACGAGGTAACCAAGAACCTGAGTCAATGCTTTCTTCCTGCTTACAATGAGGAACAGTCCGGAGGTTATGGTGAAAAATGCTACCGGGACCACCAGAGATGATGCGATTTCCACAGGCAACATTAATTGTGAGCCAAACCACATGCAGGCTACCAGTGCCAACGGAGCCAGAATGAGTGACATGCCGTAGCCTACAAAAGGCTCTACATCATGCTGCGCATCCATGTCTCTCAGTGTCCGCATAAGCAGACCAGGAAACACAATGCCTTTCAAACAAATGATAGCTGCTGAAAGGAATATCAAATGAACCAAGAAGCTGCCGTTTTTTACCAAGAGTGGCAGAAGTCCCAACAAAATCCCCTGAACGGCTACGGTCCGGATACACGCACCCAGTCTGCTCGAGCCCAGAAGCATCAGGTTTGTAAGCACCAGAAAGATCATGACGATATCTGCGGTGGTGTTCATCGAGTTACCTCGGCAGCAGTACCAGGGCCAGGATTGAAAGGGTCGTGGCGCCCACAAGAAGCTGAGGCACGTGCAGCAGTTTCAGTCTGGCCATCGAAGATTCGATCGCCCCTACGACAATTGCAAGAAGCACCATGCAAATCAGAGACGCTGAGGTGTCAATCCACGGATTTCCGCTACGGACCGGGACGGCAATACCGACCAGTATCTGGCCCAGCAGCCACATCTTCAATGCGGCTGTGTAGAGAATGAATCCGAAATCCGGGCCGCCGTGGTCAAGCACCATAACCTCATGTATCATGGTCAGCTCAAGGTGGGTATTGGGATCATCAACAGGTATCCTGCAATTCTCCGCCAGCAAGACGATCAAAAGGGCGAAACCGACCAATACGGAAACGGGACCCCATTCCAGCCAACTGTCGGACGTTGTCGACAGGAACATCTGTGAAAGAGAGATATAGCTTGTATGTCTTGCGACCGCTGCAAGGCCGATGAGCATGGCCGGCTCGGAGAGAGCGGAGAATGTTACTTCCCTGCTCGCCCCCATTCCTTCGAAACTGGAGCCCGTATCGAGAGCGCACAAAACAGTGAAGAAACGCGAAAGTCCAAAGAGGTAAACGAGTAGAATGAAATCCCCCTGGAACATAACCAGGGCGGGCAAAGCTCCGAAAGGGATCAATGCCGCCGCGGTAACGGTAGCGCCGAGTCCGATCAGTGGGCCGGCCACGAAAACCCAGGACGTGGAACGGCTGTAAACCGCCCCCTTATGGAGCAGCTTCCAGATATCGTAATAGGGTTGAAGCAAAGGCTGGCCGGTTCTGCCCGCAAAACCGGCTTTCGTTTTGTTTATGATCCCCAGCAAGAGCGGCGCCGCGACGAGTCCAAAGATCGGATTGATCAGTCTTAACACGATTGTCATGCTACATCAGCTTCCATATCAGAAGTATCCACAGTGTTAAGGCGATGTACAGAACATATACCTGAAGCCGGCCATGCTGAAGCCAGCGCAACCTCGAAAGCGCTGAGCTTATCCGCTTGAAAGCAGGCTGATACACGTATTTTTCACAGATGTCCGCCGTTTCTGTATCCAGAGTGGATTCGCCGGGGAATATACCTTTTGGGGGCGAAATGCTTTTGCGGGTCCGCAGAAAGAGCCCAAAGAGGTCCGTAAGAGGCTGAGCGAAGGAAGTCGCCGTGTACTGCATTCTCGAGCTGGGCTCAGCATAGCCGCAGTCCCAGGTTACTGCCTGTCTGACGCAACGGCCGCTCAGCAGCCGCTTTCGCACGATGATGGAAAACACTATTGCTCCCAACAGAATCAATGAGGCAACAACGACGTGCGTCAGTACGGTCGATACGGTCGATAGTTCGGTACGAACCTCTTCAAGCGGAAGCGAGGTTATTTCTGAGACGACATTCGCGGCTGACTTTACAACCAGCGGACTGAGCACGCCCAGGAGTATGCAGAGGGCCGCCAGGATCACCAGTGAAGATTTCATGCCCCAGCCGCCCTCCTGAGCTTGCTCCGCATGGCTGCTGCGCGGAACGCCGAGGAATACTACGCCGAAAGCCTTCGTGAAACAAGCCAAAGCCAGTCCACCGATCAAAGCAATGCCTCCTATCACAATCAGAGCGGAAATCACCGCTTCGGGTCCCCCGGTCAGGCCGGCCTTGAAAGCCCCGAGATAGATCAGAAATTCACTGACAAAACCGTTCAAGGGAGGTAATCCTGAAATTGCCATTGACCCAATGAGAAAAGTAAAACCAGTCCAGGGCATACGCTTGATGATCCCGCCGAGCAGGTCGATGTGGCCCGTTCCAGTACTGCGAAGAACGGTACCGGCGCCCAGGAAGAGCAGTCCCTTGAAAACAGCGTGATTTACCACATGAAACAAGCCGCCAGCAAAACCCAGGACAGCAAGGGTCGGCGAATTCATATTGACGCCTAATAAGCCGACACCCAATCCCATGGTGATAATGCCGATATTCTCTACGCTGTGATAAGCCAGCAGACGTTTCAAATCATGCTGTGCCAGCGCGAAGAGCACTCCTAAAATACCGGACACGGCGCCGATGGTAATCAGCAGCCAGCACCACCATGCAGGAGGCGCCCCCAGAATGGTCAATGCCCTGACCAGACCATAGATGCCGGTCTTGATCATAACACCGCTCATGACGGCCGAGACATGGCTGGGAGCGGCTGGGTGGGCGTAAGGCAGCCAAACGTGCAGAGGCATGAATCCCGCCTTCGTGCCAAAACCAACCACTGCCAGCAGGAACAACACCCCGGCCAGAGAAGACGACATGGGCGGAACCTTGTCAAAATCCAGAGAGCCGGCCCGACAACCCAGCAAGATAAAGAACGCGATAAGGAATGCTGTTCCTATGTGCATTGCGAAAAGATAGATATAGCTGGCCTGACAGACCGTCTGCCGTTCGTACTCAAAGGTAACCAGGAAGAACGAGGCCAGTGACATTATCTCCCAGGCGACCAGAAACAACACACCGTTCCTGGCAACAACAACCAGCATCATCCCAATCACAAGCAGGTTGTAGAAGAACCACGGAACTCCGAGATTCCTCTTCTCCCGGTGGACGGACAGATACTCGGCTCCATAAATGGCGGCAACAGCGGACAGGCCGAGAATCGGTATCAGGAACACAGCCGATATGGGATCTATCTGGACGAAAAGGGAGCCGAGCGGCAAATTCCACCTTAATCGCGATGATTCAGTGAGGCCGCTCGAAAGTATCCTAAAGGCTGGGATTACAGCAACCATACTTCCGAGAACAGCACTTGCAGCGCCTAAAGAAGACGCCAAACCTGGCCTTCGGCTGCTGAGAAGCGAAGCGAAACCACCGACAAGGAGGATGATCAAGCCCCCGAAAAAAAGTGTCATTTCAGATCTCTCCTGCGCTCGTGGGCTGGCCCGCCAGACCGATGGCGGGCTGGGGCTGATTCTGTTGCAGGCCGGATTCAACTCGAGCTACTTCGGAGAGAATCTTTTCACGGCTGCCCTGCTTTTCAATGACCTCTCTGAAGCTCCCGTCGCGCAGAGCATAAGCCAGTCTTGAAAGCAAATATAGATGCGTCTTGACGGTGGGGCTGACAAGAGTGAAGAGGCAATGTACCGGCCTGCCGTCCAGAGAATTGAAATCGATGGGCTTCTCAAGAAAACACAGGCAGACCAAGGGCTCTGTTACGTGCAGGACGATGGGATTGCGGACGTGTGGAATCGCTATTCCGTCCCCAATTGCAGTGGAAGCCAGAGCTTCCCGCGCCAGCAGCACCTGCAAAAGAAAATCCCGATCCACCTCCTGAGGCAGCCTCATCAATCCAACAACGCTTCGCAATGCAGATTCCTTGCTATGCCCCTCAACGCGATAGTGAATCCCGCCCAGAGACAACGCCTCCCAAAGGCCGTGTAGAGGAACTTTGGCGTTGTTCGGCTCGCGGAAAAGATCCGCAGAAACATTGATCTGGCGGGAGGTTGCCCATTCGAGCAATTCTGCTCGATTGAAACGGTAATGGTTATTAACACGATAAGCGGGCAGAGCGCCATTCTTCAACCACCTGTAAATGGTTTTCTCAGTTACAGTTAAGAGATTTGCCACATCTTTTACCGTAAGTTCCATAGTATGCTACCATTGGTATAATCATGCCATACACTGGACAAAAGCGGACAAATTACACAGGTGGTTATAATTTGTCCAGATTATTTTTTACATTTTTGCTGGTTTCTGGGCTCCGACGGCCGAAAAGTGTACGACCGCAGATTTACCTGCATATTTTGCCACGAAGCCCTTCACCCAAGAGAACATTCCGGAGTGCAGATTTCTTTCTGTAGCACTACTGGACAACGGCTGCCGTTTTCAGTATGACGGACAACCTATTGTTGATTTTCGATTTGCGATTTTCAATCGGCAATCGGCAACCGGCAATCGACAATCACAGAAAGGAGAGCTATGGCAGCGAATAACAATCCGACGGCGGCGTCTGTGCTGAACAAGGACGACCTGATCGTTCTTGCAGGGGCGGGCGGATTTATCGCAGGGTCTTTGGCGAGGTATTTTCACGACCAGGGCTTCACCCGCATCCGTGCGGTGGACAAAA
>Ga0214473_10000380_pt1 | contig 61921 bp, 54 predicted proteins | sample RVTome_7_FD_203509 | JGI IMG/M metagenome (GOLD analysis project Ga0214473, IMG submission 203509) | Soil microbial communities from uranium-contaminated site in the Upper Colorado River Basin, Wyoming, United States - RVT98D197 | ecosystem: Environmental > Terrestrial > Soil > Contaminated >... | reverse complement strand
CAATACTGGTTCAATTCGGGCCTGTCAGTTCTCTTGATGTGGACCCTGGCCTATTCGAGCGCGTTCAACGCCCTGTGGCCCATCTTCGGCACGGCCAACCAGCTGCTCGCCGCGATGGCCCTTCTGATCGTGTCGGCCTGGCTCCTGCTCCGCAAGCAGCGGAACTGGTTCACGCTGGTCCCGGCGGTGTTCATGGTCCTGACGACCCTCGTTTCCCTCGGCATCCTTCTCGCGGGCTACGTCAGGTCCCGCAACTACATCCTCATCGCCGCGGACGTGCTTCTCTGCGCCCTGTCCGCGGGCGTCGTCGCGCTCTTCTTGAAAACGTTTCTGAAACGGACCGGACGGGCGGGAGAGGCCCCCGCGGCGACCTGAAGGGAAATCCCATGGTCGATAAAAGAGACATGGTCGTCATCGGCGGCGGCCCCGGCGGCTATCTCGCCGCCATGCGCGCCGGCCAGCTAAAAAAGAGCGTCACGCTCATCGACCGGGACCGCGTCGGCGGGACCTGCATCAACTACGGCTGTATCCCCACGAAATACCTCCTCCACCAGACGAAGATCCTCAAGGATGTCGCCGGAACGAAAACTCTCGAAGGGCCCGTCGGCGAGGTCCGTCTGAACTGGAAAAAAGTCCAGGAAGGGCGGCAGGGCGTCGTGGACAGGCTCGTCAACGGCATCGTTTTCCTCCTTGAGAAGGGCAAGGTCGAGATCGTCAAGGCGCCCGCCCGGCTGAGGTCGGACAGGTCGGTCGTTGTTCGGACGCCGGAAGGGGAGAGGGTCTACGAGGCGGAGAAGGTCATCGTGGCCACGGGAAGCCGTGCGGCCAGCCTGCCTTTCCTCAAGCCGAACGGCCGGACTGTCATCACCAGCACTGAAGCGTTGGAACTCGCGGAAATCCCGAAAAGCTTCCTCGTCATCGGCGCGGGGGCCATCGGGCTCGAGATAGGCTCGATCTACCGGCGCCTGGGAACGGACGTCACGGTGCTCGAAATCATGCCCCAGGTCCTGCCCGGGGCGGACCGCGAATCGGTCACCCGGCTCGAGCGGGTCTTCAAAAAGCAGGGCCTCAAGGTCCTCACGGAGATGAGGATCGACGAAGCCCGGGTCGACGAAGGCGGCGTCACGCTGAAGGGTCTTTGCCTCAAGACCGACGCCCCGTTCGAGTATCGCGCCGAAAAAGTCTTGCTCTCGGCGGGGCGGCGGCCCAATACCGAGGATCTCTTCGACGGGGCCGCATTCCTCGAGATGGACCGCGGGTTCATCAAAGTCGGACCTTCGCTCGAGACGAACGTCCCTGGGATCTACGCCATCGGCGACGTCATCGGAGGGAAGCTCCTCGCCCACAAGGCCTACCACGATGCCCTCGTGGCCGTCGACAACGCGGCCGGGCTGCCCTCCCGAACCGTCGACTACAGGGCCCTGCCTATGGCCGTGTTCACCGAGCCGGAGTTCGCCTCGGTCGGGCTGACTCAGGAAGAGGCTGAAGCGAAGGGAACGAAGGTCCAGATCGGTGTCTTTCCCCTCCAGGCGAGCGGCCGGGCCCTGACCATGGACGCCGCGGACGGCATGATCAAGGTCATGGCCGACGAGTCTGACCGCGTCATCGGGGCCCACATCGTCGCCCCGGGCGCAGCGGACATGATCCCCGTTCTGACCATGGCCGTGGCCAAGGGGATGACGCTCGAGGAGTTGGACAGCATCATCTATATCCACCCGACGCTTTCCGAGGCCATCGGCGAGGCGTCCCTCAAGGCCAAGAACAAGGCCCTGCACATTCTGAATTCATAAAGAGGGACAGTCCCCGTACGGGGACTGTCCCTCTTTATTTCTTTTTTTCCATCCTTGAAAAATCCCGGGCGATTCTATACAATCGTGGCGATTTTCGAGACATCATGCTGGAACTGACGCTTTCCTTCCTCGTCTTCGGCCTTCTTGCCGGGGTGATGATCGTCATCAACTTTCTCCTCGGCCCGCGGAAACCCAACCCGGCCCGGGAAAAACCGTTCGAGTGCGGCAGCCCGCCGCTCCAGCCGGGAATCGGTCCCGTCAATATTCCCTTTTTCCTCGTGGCCCTTCTCTTCCTGCTCCTCGATGTCGAGATCGTTTTTTTCTATCCTCTGGCCCTCGCTTTCCGCGACCAGGGTTTCGGCGGCCTGGCCGCTCTAGGGACGTTCATCCTCGTCCTCGCCATGGGCTTCGTTTACGCCTGGAAGAAAGGGATTTTTCGCTGGTCATGAGCGGCCTCGATTTCCTCACGACCCGCCTCGAGACGGCCCTCGGCTGGGGCCGGAAATACTCCCTCTTCCACTATCCGTTCATCACCGCCTGCTGCGGCATGGAGTACATGTCGGCGGCCTGCGCCCACTTCGACATCGACAGGTTCGGGGCGGGCCTGACCCGTTTTTCGCCCCGGCAGGCCGACCTCCTCCTCGTCGTCGGCACGGTTACCCATAAACTCGCCCCCGTTCTCAAGACGGTCTACGACCAGATGCTCGAGCCCAAATGGGTCATCGCCTTCGGGGCCTGCGCCGTCAGCGGCGGCATCTACCAGAACTACGCCGTCGTCCAGGGCATCGACCGGGTCATCCCCGTCGACGTCTACATCCCCGGCTGTCCGCCCCGTCCGGAGACGGTCCTCGACGGCCTCATGAAACTCCAGGACAAGATCCAGCACCAGAAACAGGATTGGCGATGGGCCGGGAAACCCTGATCGACGAGATCCGGACGAAACTCGGCGAGGCGGTCGAGGGCGTATCGGAATCTTTCGGCGACCCGGTCCTCACGGTCCGGCCGGGTTCTCTCCTTTCCATCATGGTCGCCCTCCGGGCCGCTCCCTTCGACTACGCCGTCCTCCTCGACCTGACCTGCGTCGACTTCACGGCCGGGGAGGGGCGGTTCGAACTCGTCTATCATCTGTATTCCATGTCCCGGAACGTCCGCCTGCGGCTCAAGACGTCTCTTCCCTCCGCCGACCCCGTGGCCGATTCGATCACCGGACTGTGGAAGAACGCCAACTGGCTCGAGCGCGAGGTCTTCGACATGTTCGGCGTCCGCTTCACCGGGCACCCCGACCTGAGGCGGCTCCTGACCTACGAAGGCTTCGAGGGGCATCCCCTGCGCAAGTCCTATCCCTGGCGGCTGGCCCAGCCGCGCATCCCGATGAAGGACAAGGTCTAGGATGGAGACGAGGATCCAGCGGGAAGCCCGGCCGGAGAGCATGCTCATCAACATGGGACCGTCGCATCCCGCGATGCACGGCACGATCCGGATCATGCTCGAGCTCGACGCCGAGAAGATCCTCAACGCCGAGGTCGAAGTCGGCTACCTCCACCGTGGCTTCGAGAAGACCTGCGAGAACAAGACCTATTTCAACCTCCTGCCGTACACCGACCGGCTCAACTACGTCTCGCCCCTGATCAACAACCTGGGTTACGCCATGACCATGGAGAAAATGCTGGGGGTCGGCGTCCCCGAGCGGGCCCAGCTCATCCGCGTCCTGATGAGCGAGCTCTCTCGCGTCTCCGACCACCTGACCTGCCTCGCGGCCATGGCCATGGAGTGCGGCGCCTTCACCGTCTTCCTCTACATGATGAAAGCTAGGGAATTTCTCTGGGACGTCATCGAGTTCACGACGGGCGCCCGGATGACGACCTCCTATATAAGAATAGGCGGCGTCCGCGCCGACCTCCACCCGGACTGGCGAGGTTCGCTGGCCACGGCCGTCCGCGAAACACGGCGTGTCCTCAAGGATGTCGGCGGCCTGCTCGACAAGAACAGCATTTTCCAGGGCCGGACCCGCGGCGTCGGCGTCATCTCGAAAAAGGACGCCCTGTCCTACGGCTGGACGGGGCCGTGCCTGAGGTCGACGGGCATCCCTTACGATGTCCGCAAGGCCAGCCCGTACCTCGTCTATGACAGGCTCGACTTCGAGGTCCCGGTCGGCGAGTTCGGGGACAACTTCGACCGCTACCAGGTCCGGATGAGGGAGATGGAGCAGAGCCTTAGGCTCCTCGAACAGGTCGCCGCCATCATCCCCGACAAGGCGCCCATCACCGGAGAGCCGCCGATCGAACCGGCTGAAGCCATCCACGTCTCGCGGCGGCAAAAGACCGCCGCCCGCGTCCGTCTCTCGCCCAACCTCGAAGGGTCCGAAAAGGCGCGTTACGCAGACCTCATGACCCTGGATAAGCCTGTCGTCGTCCCTCCGAAAGAGGACACCTATACCACCATGGAAGGCCTCATCAGTCACTTCCTCTTCTTCATGAACGGACACGGCATCCGGCCGCCCAAGGGGGATGTTTACTTTTCCGTCGAAGGCGGCAACGGCGAGGTCGGTTTCTACATCGTCTCCGACGGCACGGACCGTCCCTACCGTCTGCATCTGAGGGCACCCTGTTTCCACGTCGTCTCGGCTCTCGAACAGCTGATCAAGGGACGCCTCCTGGCCGACCTCATCCCGACCTTCGGCTCTATGAACATGATCGGAGGGGAACTCGACCGATGAGCTATGTCCCTTCCACCGCGACCATGCAGAAGATCGAAGGGATGATCGCGCTGTATCCCGAAAGATCGGCGGCCCTGCTCCCGGTTCTGCGCGCCATTCAGGAAGAATCGGGCTGCGTTTCACCCGAGGCCGAAGTTTGGGTCGCCGAGAAACTCGGGATCCGGCCGATCCGGGTCCGCGAAGTCCTCTCCTTCTACACCATGTTCCGCCGCAAGCCCGCGGGGAAAACGACGATTCAGGTCTGCCGGAACCTGAGCTGCACCCTGGACGGCGCCGAGGACCTCATCGGTTTTCTGAGGGAAAAGCTCCATGCCGGGCCGGACGGGACGACACCCGACGGCCGGATCACCCTGGAGACGGTCGAGTGTCTAGGAAACTGCGACCATGCCCCGTGCCTTCAGATCGATGGCGTCGATCACGGGCCGGTGACGCGCGACCGCGCGGCCGCCCTTATCGAGGAGCTCGAAGCGCATGAGTGAAGACGCCGTCCGCCTCATTCCCGCCGACGATTCCTCCTGGCGGCTCGAGGCCTATCTCCGCCGCGGCGGCTACGAAGCGGCCCGCAAGGCTGTGACCTCCATGGTCCCGCAAGACGTCGTCGCCGAGGTCCGCCGGGCCGGCATCCGAGGCAGGGGAGGGGCGGGTTTCCCAGCCGGTCTCAAATGGTCCTTCGTCCCTCAGGGAGGAACGGCGCCGAAATATCTCTGCGTCAACGCCGACGAGGGCGAGCCGGGGACGTTCAAGGACCGGGCCATCCTCGTCCGTAACCCCCACCAGCTCCTCGAGGGGATGATCATCGCCGCCTTCGGCGTGGGAATCGGGAAAGCGTTCATCTATGTCCGGGGCGAATACGATAGGATCGCCGGGCGCCTCGAGGAAGCCGTCGCCGAGGCCCAGTCCAAGGGCTTTCTCGGCCGCGCGGTTTTCGGGACGGAGTTCGGTCTCGACGTCGTTATCCACTTCGGGGCCGGGGCCTACATCTGCGGCGAGGAGACGGCGCTTCTCGAATCGGTCGAGGGCCGGCGCGGCCAGCCCCGCCTCAAGCCGCCTTTCCCGGCCGTCGTCGGGCTCTTCCGGTCGCCCACCGTCATCAACAACGTCGAAACGCTCGTCAACATCCCCTTGATTATCGGCCGCGGCGCGAACTGGTTTCTTACCCGGGGCCTGCCCAAGGACGGGGGAACGCGGATCTTTGGCGTGAGCGGCGCAGTCCGGCGCCCGGGACTCTACGAGCTCCCCATGGGCACGCCGCTCCGAACGATCATTGAAACCAACGCCGGCGGGCCGCCCGAAGGCGTAGCGATCAAGGCGGTCGTGCCCGGCGGCCTCTCTGCGCCGGTCCTCAGGCCGGACGAACTCGACGTCCCCATGGACTTCGATTCGCTGTCCAAGGCGGGCTCCATGCTCGGTTCGGCCGGGGTCATCGTCATCGGCGACCGGACGCCCATCCTCGACGTCCTCAAAGTCACGGCGCGCTTCTATGCCCACGAATCCTGCGGCCAGTGCACGCCCTGCCGGCTGGGGACGTCCTGGATCCACAAGATCGTCTCCCGGATGGCCGAGGGGAGGGGCCGGGCGGCCGACCTCGACCTGATCCGGGATCTCGCCGACGGCATGAAGGGGCAGACCCTTTGCCCGATGGGCGATGCGGCGGCCCTACCCATCCATGCCCTCGTCTCGAAATTCCGGGACGAGCTCGAACAGGCGGTGTCTCAGTGAGCGGGACGGAGACGGTTAGCCTCAAGATCGACGATCGGACCGTCCAGGCGCCCGAGGGGACTAATGTCCTCAAGGCTGCCGAGCTGGCGGGGATCTCCATACCGCATTTCTGCTACCACCCGGCTTTCGAAGCCGAGGGCAACTGCCGGATGTGCCTGGTCGAGGTGGAGGGCCTGCCCAAGCTCGATCTGGCCTGTTCGACCGTCGTCAAGGAGGGGATGACCGTGCGGACATCTACGCCGCGCATCCTCCAGGCCCGCAAGGACGTCCTCGAGTTCCTGCTGGCCGAACATCCCCTCGATTGCCCCATCTGCGACAAGGCCGGCGAGTGCAAGCTCCAGGAATACTACGACCGGTACGGGCTCTTTGCTGGGAGGTTCGTCGAAGCCAAGGAGAAGAGGGACAAGAAGGTCGCGATCGGCAAGGGGCTCCTCCTCGACCGCGAACGGTGCATCCTCTGCACCCGCTGCGTCCGCTTCCTGCGCAAGGTCACAGGAACGGACGAGCTGGGCGTTTTCGAGCGGGGCGTGCGGGCCGAGATCGGGACTTACGACGGCGTCCCGGTCGATAACAACTACTCGGGCAATCTCGTCGACATCTGTCCCGTCGGGGCCATCACCGCTGCCGATTTCCGGTTCAAGACGAGGGCCTGGTTCCTTAAAAAGGGACCCACCGTCTGCCCCCGCTGCGGCCGCGGCTGCGCCGTCGTCGTCGAATCCGTCTCCGGTTATCCCCTGGGAGAAAAGCAGAGGAGGGTTTTCCGGATCAGGGCGCGGGAGAACCCCGCCGTCAACGGCTGGTGGATCTGCGATCTCGGCCGGGCCGGACGCCGCGAAATCGACGAGAACCGGCAGGTTCGGATCACGCGGAAATCGGCACCCGGGGAACAAGTTTCGTGGGAGGCGGCGATCGAGGAGATCGCTGGCCGGATCCTGGGGATCCCTCAGGCTCAACGCGCGGCCAGGATCGCGGTCGTTCTCAACAGTCTCCTCACCTGCGAAGAACTCGCCCTCGCCGAAAAAGTTTTCGCAAAGGGATTGGGCCTGCCGGGTGTCTATTTCGCCGATCCCACGCCTGGCGAGGCCGACGGGTTCCTCCTTACGGGAGAGCGCGTCCCCAATGCCCGCGGCGTCCTCGAGGCCGGTTTTTCGCCAAGGCTCCCGAACCTCGACGCGCTCGCGGCGTCGGTCGAGGTCCTCCTCGTCTTCGGATCGCATCTCCTCGAACACTTCTCCGAAGAAGCGATTTCCCGGGCCCTGGCGGGAATTCCTTCGAAATTCCTTTTCTCCGCCTACGCCGGCCCGCTCGACCGGTTGGCCGAAGTCGTCTTTCCCATCGCCCTTCCGGCTGAGAAATCAGGGACCTATATAAATGTCGACGGTCTCCGCCAGACCTTCGGCCGGTCCGTCGAGCCGCCGCTCGGCGTTGTTTCCGAGCGCGAGATACTCGGCTGCCTGGCGAACGGTCTCGGCTTGAACAGGGGAGAGCCCGATGCTTGTTGACGTCCTCATCGTCCTCGTCAAGGTCGTCCTCACCCTGACCTGGACGCTCCTCCTCGCCCTCTTCCTCACCTGGGTCGAGCGAAAGCAGAGCGCGGTCATGCAGGACCGTATCGGGGCCAACCGGGCTTCAATTTTCGGTCTCCGCCTCTTCGGGCTCTTCCAGCCTTTCGCCGACGCCATCAAGATGCTCTTTAAGGAGGACTTCGTCCCGTCCTTCTCTCAGCGCCTCCTCCATTGGCTGGCCCCGACGATGTCCTTCTTCTTCACGGCCGTGACCATGGTCGCCGTTCCCTTCGGGGACGCCGTGCGCCTCTTCGGCCGGAGGATCCCCCTCCAGGTCGTCGACCTCAACGCGGCCCTCCTCTTCGTGCTGGCCATGCTGAGCCTCGGCATCTACGGCATCCTCATCAGCGGCTGGGCCTCGAGTAACAGGTTCGCCCTGATCGGCAGCCTCCGCGGTGCGGCCCAGCTCATTTCCTACGAGGTCGCCCTGGGGCTCTCCCTCGTCGGTTTGATCATGGTCTTCCCCTCTCTCCGGCTGTCGAGGATCGTCGAGTTCCAAGGCGCGATGCTATTCGGGTTCCTGCCCAAATGGGGGATCTTTCTCCAGCCCCTGGGCTTCGTCGTTTTTTTTCTGGCCGGCCTGGCCGAGACGAAGAGGGTGCCGTTCGATATGCCCGAAGGGGAGTCCGAAATCATCGGCTTTTACACCGAGTACGGCGGTCTCAAATTCGGCCTGTTCATGTTCACCGACTTCCTCGAGGTCATCCTCGTTTCGGCCCTGGCTACGACCCTGTTCTTCGGCGGCTGGCAGGTCCCCTGGCTGGGCGCCGGCGGGTTCGTCTTCCCGTGGGGCGGGAACCTCAAGGTCGCGCCCTGGGCGGTGACCGTCCTTCAGGTCCTGGCCTTCAACCTCAAGGTGTTCTTCTTCGGCTGGCTCCAGATCCTCATCCGCTGGACGTATCCACGGTTCCGCTACGACCAACTCATGGACTTCGGCTGGAAGGTCCTCGTCCCCCTGGGTGTCGTCAACATTCTGGCCACCGGGCTCATCCTGGCGGCGCGCTAGGAATGACATGATGAAAAGCTGGCGCGTTCTGAAGGAGCTCCTGAGAGGGGGGGCGATCACCGCCCGCCACTTCTTCGTCAACATGGCCTTTCACACGCTGAAGCTCTTCGGCGTCAGGACGAAAAGAAAGGGAGCGGTGACCATCCAGTATCCCGACGAGCGCAAGGAGCTCTCGCCGCGGCACCGCAGCCTCCATCGGATCGTCGCCAGGGAGGACGGCAAACCCCGCTGTGTCGCCTGCATGCTCTGCGTCACCGTCTGTCCCTCGGAATGCCTCTCGGTCGAAGCCGCGGAGGACGACGACCCCGAGGTCCAGAAATACCCGGCCCGGTTCGTCGTCGACCTCAACCGCTGCTGTTTCTGCGGCTTTTGCGTCGAAGCCTGTCCCGTCGACGCCATCCGGATGGATACGGGCGAGATCCGCCTCGCCGCGCCGGCCCGGGACGGGCTCATGATCCCTCTGGACAAATGAAGATCCCTCCGTCCGACCGCATCGCCTTCGGCGACATCGAAGTCATCCGGCTCCTCGACGGAACCTTCCGCGTCGACGGCGGCGCCATGTTCGGCATCGTCCCCAGGACGCTCTGGGCCAAGCGGGCCGTCCCTGACGAGGAGAACAGGATCACACTCGCCCTCAACTGTTTTCTCATCCGTACGCCGGAAGCGACCCTTCTCGTCGATACCGGCGTCGGCCCCGACGTCGACAGGCGGTACATGGATTTCTATTCCTTCGAGCGGGACCCCGGGCTCTTCGGGCTTCTGGACGAGCTGGGCATCAAGCCCGGCGAGATCGACATCGTCGTCAACAGCCACCTCCATTTCGACCATTGCGGCGGGAACACGGTGCGGACGGCCGAGCGCCGATGGGTCCCGGCCTTTCCGAAGGCGCGCTACGTCGTCCAACGCGGCGAATGGGAGCAGGCCCTCCATCCGGTCGAACGCGATAAGCCGAGCTACATCCCGGCCCGGCTGAAGCCGCTGGGCGGCCCTGGGACCCTATCCCTCCTCGATGGCGATTCGCCCGTCGCGGCGGGCGTCGAGGCCGTCCTTGTCCCCGGGCACACGGCCTTCCACCAGGGCGTCAAGGTCGTCTCGGGCGGACGGACGTTCTTCTATCTCGGAGACACGGTTCCGACCGCGGCCCACATCGACCTTCCGTACATCATGAGCTACGACCTCTACCCCGTGGATACGTTCAACAACAAGAAAGCGCTCCTGGCGCGGGCCGCGGAGGAGGGCTGGGTCGTGGCCTTCAGCCACGACCTCAGCCACCCGTTCGGCACTCTCCAGCGCTCCGGGAAGCGCCTGGATTTCGTTCCCTCCGGGGCCCCGGCGGAGCCGAGAAACGGTTGACTTTTAGACCCCGCGTCTTTATGATGGGCTTTCCAAATATCGAGGAGGTTCGTAAATGAGTAAAGTCACCGTCGAAGAGCTGTTGGCCAAAGCCCAGCAGCCTTCCCTCGACGCCCCCAGGCTCCACAAGTTCTATAAAGGCAAGATGGGCGTCGCCCTGAAGTGCCGTGTTCGGGACTTCAACGATTTCGCGATCTGGTACACCCCCGGGGTCGCGGCGGTTTGCAAGGAGATTGCCGCCGCCAAGGAAAAGGTCTACGAGTACACGAACAAATGGAACACAGTGGCCGTCATCAGCGACGGGACGCGGGTGCTTGGTCTGGGCGACATCGGGCCCGAGGCCGGCCTGCCGGTCATGGAAGGCAAGGGGATCCTCTACAAGTACCTTGGCGGGGTCGACGCCTTCCCGCTCTGCTTGGACGAGAAGGACCCCGACAAACTCATCGACATCTGCCGGGCCCTCCAGCCGTCCTTCGGCGGCTTCAACCTCGAGGACATCGCCCAGCCCAAGTGCTTTAAGATCCTCGACACCCTCCGGGAGATCTGCGAGATCCCCGTCTGGCACGATGACCAGCAGGGCACGGCCTGCGTCACGGTGGCCGGTCTGATCAACGCCCTCAAGATCGTCAAGAAGGACATCGCCGAGGTCAAGTGCACGGTCGTCGGCTCCGGCGCCTCGGGCATCAACATCGCCAAAATGATCATGGCCGCGGGCGCCGACCCGAAAAATATGCTCTCGGTCGACTCCAAGGGCATCCTGTCCCGCGCCCGGGCCGACAAGGAAATCCTCCAGACGAAGTTCAAGGAGAAATGGGACCTCTGCCTGCGGACGAACCCGCTCGGCAAACAGGGCACCATGGCTGACGCCATCAAAGGCGCCGACGTCCTCATCTGCTGTTCGACCCCCGGCCCCGGCACCGTCAAGGCCGAGTGGATCAAGACCATGGCCCCCGACGCCATCGTCTTCGCCGAAGCCAACCCCGTGCCCGAGATCTGGCCATGGGAGGCGAAAGAGGCCGGCGCCCGCATCGTGGCGACGGGCCGGTCCGACTTCCCCAACCAGGTCAATAACTCCCTGGGCTTCCCGGGCATCTTCCGCGGCGCCCTCGACGTCCGGGCCAGGACCATCACCGACGAGATGTGCATCGCGGCAGCCCGCGAGCTGGCCAAGGTCGCCGAGGACAAAGGCATTCACGAGGATTACATCATTCCCAACATGGACGAATGGGAGGTCTTCCCGCGCGAAGCCGTGGCCGTCGGCAGCAAGGCCATCGAGCAAGGCGTCGCCCGCTTCAACTACCCGGCAGACGTCCGCTTCAAGATGGCCAATGAGGCCATCAGGGCAGCCCGCGACGAGGTCCAGCGGAAGATGGCGGAAGGCATCATAGTCGATCCGGACAAGTGAGGCCGGGTCCCGAGAGATAAGAGAATTCGTCAGGACGAAGAGGAGAACGTGGGTTCCCCTCTTCTTTTATGTCCGCGGGTTGACAAAGGATTCGCGGTTGTGGTATAAATTCCAGCAAGTCAGGATTCTATCTTACTCGGCCGAATAAAGTGTGACATGTCCATGGAAGAACAGAGCGAAGGCTCGTTTTTAGACTTTCCCCATCCCCCCTAAACGACTCCCTCCGTTCCCGTGGGTCGCTTCACGCAAGCGTGCACCCGGGGAGGCCTTTTAAGGTGGAGAGGAGGTGGAGATCGACGAACAACCCAACCCCAAAACAAGGCATCTATTTCACGGAATTCATTAAAATACCACAAGGAGGTAACAAAACATGAAGAACATCGTGAAAGGCTTAACGCTGGCGCTCATCGTCGTGTTCGTATTCACGAGCTGCGCCAAGGCACCCACGCAGATGATGGACTCGGCCAAGGCCGCCATCCAGGGTGTGGTCGACGCCAAGGGCGGCGTCTACGCGAAGGACGAGCTGAACAAGCTCAACGGCGACCTCCAGGCCGCCACGGACGAGGTTACGGCCCAGTCCAAGAAATTCTTCAAGAAATTCGGCCCGGCCAAGGAAATGCTGACCAAGCTCATCGCCGATGCCGACGCCGTCAAGGCCCTGATCCCCGGGCGGATCGCGGAAGCCCAGAGCGCCGCCGACGTGGCGGTTAACGAAGCCAAAGCGACCTGGGAAGAGGCCAAGGCCCTTCTCGAGAAGGCTCCCAAGGGCAAGGGCACCAAGGCCGACATCGAGGCCATGAAGGCCGATCTCGCCGGTCTCGAGACCGCCATGGTCGACGTCCAGTCCGCCGTGGCTGCCGAGGACTACTTCGGTGCCAAGGACAAGGCCATGGTCATCAAGGAAAAAGCCGCCGCGATCGTCGAGCAGATCAACGCCGCCATCGCCAAGGTCAAAGGCAGGTGATCTTTCGCAAGACAGCCGTCTTTGTCCTGGCTGTTTTGCTTTTCGGTTGCCGAACCTCGCCGGTCCCTCCGGAGGTTCTTGAAGCCGATCTTCAGGAACAGGACCTCTGGAGGGCCGGTGCTTCTCTTTTCGCCGGCCAGGAGCACGCGGCTTATCTCCAATCCCTGAAATCCGCCCGTCGGACCCTCGACGCGGAGAACCTCAAGCTGGGCTGGTTCCGGGATTACGGCCGGGTCCGGCGGGATTTCGAGGCCGCCTTGACCGCGGGTAAAGCCCTGGAGTCCGAGGTCCGATCCCTCGTCGCCGTGAAGGCCTCGTCCCTTGCGGAGGCGGCGGCTGCGGTCCGCAGGAGGCTCCAGACGCTCGATGGCCTGACCCTGTCCCTGGTCGAAAGGGGCGAGGCCAGGAAGCAATTAGCCCAGGCTTCGATCCTGCTCTCGGAGGCCGATGGCCTGACGAAACAGGCCAAATTCGATGAAGCTGCCGCGAAGCTCGATTCCGCCACCTCTCTTGCCGCGGAGGCCGAACAGAGTGTCGTTTCGTATATCGCACGTTACCTCGACCCGGCCCAGGTCCGGGCCTGGAAGAGCGCGGCGGACGAAACCATCGCCGACTCCAGGAAACGGGGCGTGACGGCCCTCATTGTCAGCAAGCTCGAACGACGCCTCTGCGTCTATAAGAATGGGGAAATCATCCGGATCTACGATGTCGGCCTCGGCTTCAACGGCCTCGCCGACAAGCGAAATGCCGGGGATAACGCGACGCCCGAGGGCCGGTACTCGATCATCAGGAAGATCCCCTCCAGCAAGTATTACAAGGCCCTGCTCATCAACTATCCCAACGACGAAGACAGGAAATGGTTCGCCCGGGAGAAAGCCCGCGGCAACATCCCCGGATCCGTCGGGATAGGCGGGGACATCGAGATCCACGGCGGGGGCCCGGACAGCCTGACCCGCGGCTGCGTCTCACTCGACAACAACAAGATGGACGAGCTCTATGCCCTGGTTTCGGTCGGGACCCCCGTCACGATCATCGGGACCATGGAACTCGAGAACTACGTCATCAAGGCCATCAGGGACGATTGAGATGTTCATGAAGCGCATCCTCATCGCGGCGGCGGCCCTGGCCTACCTGGGCTTCCTGGCCGTCCTTGGGGCGGCCTATCTCATCGGCCTGAAGCAAGCTGCGGCTTGGCCGCCGGCCGGGGCCGGGCGGGCGATTGCCGACAAGGACCTGCCCAAAGTCGAGAAAAACGTCCGGCAGCTCGAGAAAAGGATGAGCGGGCTCCTGCCGAAGGGTCTGTACATCGTCATCGATACGGCCGAGAACAGGCTCTATGTCAAGAACGGCAAGGATATCGTCCGCACGGCCGTTGTCTCCTGCGGCAGCGGGGTCGTCCTCGAAGAGTCCGGGGGCAAGCAGAGGAAATGGGTCTTCGACACGCCGCGCGGCGAGTTCAGCGTCAAATCGAAGATCAGCAATCCCTACTGGGTCAAGCCGGACTGGGCCTTCATCGAGGAAGGGGAGTCCATCCCGAAGGGGTTAGAGGACAGGATCGAGGCGGGGACGCTCGGAGACTACGCCCTGGGTTTCGGGCAGGGCTACTTCATCCATGGCACTCTATACACGCGCCTGCTCGGAAGGAACGTCACCCACGGCTGCGTCCGGGTCGGGGACGAGGACCTCAAGGCCATCTTCAAGACCGTGCCGATGGGCGCGAAGATCTATATTTACTGAAATCATGAAAAAAACTGCAAAAATCGCCGTGATCATCCTGGCGGGGCTCGTTTGGACCGCTCCGGCGTCTTCGCAGGATAAGGGTGGGCTGGTCAAGAAACAGAATTCCCTCAGCTCCGAATATTCTCTGGCCAAGGACTCAGCCTTTTATTTCGTCCTGGACATCCTCGGGCGCAAGCTCGAGCTGAGGGTCCGGGGGATGGTCCTCCGATCCTGGCCGTTCCAGTCTATGCGCTTTTGGGGCCGGCCGGATTTGTCGGGAAACGTCGAACTTGTCCGGAAGACCGCCCTAAAGGCCCCGGAGAGGATCGTCATCAAGCCCGGGGGGGACGCCGAAAAAGTCGAACCGGCCCCGGCGCCGACCGGGACCAACCCCGCCGAATTCGACCTAGAGGCCCTGGAGCTCAAGGACATGCCAAAAAAGTTCAGCCTCGATTTCGATAACGGGCTCCGTATCCTGGTCAAAGCGAAAACGGGGGCCTCGGGAGGACTGCTGGGGTCGATTCGGGAAGGCTGGCGCTGGTATGTCGATTTGCCCCTGCGGAATCTCTTCGGCCCGCACACGGGGGCAGGCCTCTCGGAGCTCGAGCTGACCTTCGATAACGACAAGAATGCCCAGTCCATTTATTGGCATTTCTTCGATGAAATCAAGGGTATCATCCTTTAGAACCTAAGTCTTGTTCCTGACTTGACAAACACATACTAAGATTATATAATACTATTTCGCTAAATCGGTAAATTCAGGAGGACTTTTATGGGAAAAATAATCGGCATCGATTTGGGCACGACCAATTCCGTCGTCGCTATCCAGGAAGGCGAAAAAACGACGGTCATCCCCAACGAGGAAGGCGGCCGGACGACACCGTCCGTGGTCGCCTTCTCGGCCAAGGGAGAGATCCTGGTCGGTCAGGTCGCCAAGAGGCAGCGTGTGACCAACCCGGAAAACACCATCTACTCCATCAAGAGGTTCATGGGCCGGCGTTTCAATGAGGTCGGTCAGGAGATCAAGCAGGTCCCGTTTAAGGTGGAGGAGGCCCAGAACGGCGATGTCCGCGTCGAGGCCCACGGCAAGAAATACGCTCCGCCCGAGGTCTCGGCGTTCATCCTCCAGAAGCTGAAAAAGGCCGCCGAGGACTATCTCGGGGAAAAGGTGGAACGGGCCGTCATCACCGTCCCGGCCTACTTCAACGACAGCCAGCGCAAGGCCACCAAGGACGCCGGCCAGATCGCCGGCCTCAAGGTCGAGCGGATCATCAACGAGCCGACGGCCGCGGCCCTGGCCTACGGCATGGACAGGAAGAAGGACGAGGTCATCGCCGTCTACGATTTCGGCGGCGGGACGTTCGACATCTCCATCCTCGAAGTCGGCGAGGGCGTCGTCGAGGTCAAGGCCACCAACGGCGACACCCACCTCGGTGGAGACGACCTCGACCAGCGCGTCCAGGATTGGATCGTGCAGGAGTTCCGCAGGGAGTCCGGCATCGATCTGACCCGCGACAAGATGGCCCTCCAGAGGCTCAAGGAAGCCGCCGAGAAGGCCAAGGTCGAGCTATCGACCACCGTCGAGAGCGAGATCAACCTCCCCTTTATCACTGCCGACGCCACGGGTCCGAAGCACTTGCTCATGAAGCTGACCCGGGCCAAGCTCGAACAGCTCTGCGAGGACCTCATCCAGCGGTCCGTCCAGCCGGTGCGCCAGGCGCTGGCCGACGCCAATATCAAGGCTTCGGACATCAACGAGGTCGTCCTGGTCGGCGGCCAGACGCGCATGCCCCGCATCCAGCAGCTCGTCCGCGAGCTTTTCGGCCGGGAGCCCCACAAGGGCGTCAATCCGGACGAGGTCGTCGCTGTTGGGGCGGCCATCCAGGGCGGCGTCCTCTCCGGCGACGTCACGGATGTCCTCCTGCTCGACGTCACGCCGCTGACGCTGGGGATCGAGACCCTCGGGGGCGTTTTCACCCGGATGATCACGCGCAACACGACCATCCCGACCAAGAAAGCGGAGACGTTCTCCACGGCCTCGGACGACCAGCCGAGCGTCGAGATCCACGTCCTCCAGGGGGAACGGGAGATGGCATCAAATAACCGGACCCTCGGCCGGTTCCATCTGGACGGCATTCCCCCGACTCCCCGCGGTATCCCCAAGATCGAAGTGAGCTTCGATATCGACGCCAACGGCATCCTCCAGGTATCGGCCAAGGACATGGGCACGGGAAAGCAGCAGGCCATCACAATCACCGGTCACAGCGGCCTCGACGAGAAAGAGATCAACCGCATGGTCAAGGACGCCGAGACGAACGCCGCCGAGGACAAGAAGCGGCGCGAAACGATCGACGCCAAAAACCACGCCGACCAGCTCGTCTACAGCCTCGAGAAGCTCCTGCGGGAGAACAAGGACAAGGTCCCGGCCGAGGAGGCGGACCGCGTCCAGAAAGAGATCGACAACACCAAGAAGGCCATCGAGAGTGACAATCTGGAGCGGATCCGGAAGGCCGCCGAGGACTTGTCCCGGGCTTCGCACAAGCTGACGGAAATGATGTACCAGCAGGCCGGTCAGCAGGCCGGCCCCCAGACGGGCGGCGGGCCCGACGGCGGCCCCGGTCACCAGCAGCAGCAGCAGGCCCCCGACGGGGACAAAGGCCGGGCCGGCGGCGCAGAAGAGGAAGTCATCGACGCCGAAGTCGTGGACGACGACAAAAAAAACTAGGTCCGGCGGCCTCTGACGGGATACCTCCGGGCCGGGGAAAGGCCCGTCTGTCCGAGGTGCGGTTATGGCGAAAGACTATTATCAGGTCCTGGGAGTCGCCAAGGGTGTGGCCCTCGCCGACATAAAGAAGGCCTACCGGAAGCTCGCTCGTAAATACCACCCCGACCTCAACCCCGGGGACAAGACGGCGGAGGCCCGGTTCAAGGAGATCCAGGGGGCTTACGCGGTCCTGAGCGACCCGAAAAAGCGGTCTCATTACGACCAATTCGGCCAGGCCGGCGACATGCCCCCGAGCGCGGGCCCGCGCGGGCCCCGCGGCTCAGGGTTCGAGGGCTTCGATTTTTCCGGCTCCGGGTCCTCGACGTTCCGGGATTTTTTCGACCTATTCGGCGGCGGCCGCGGGGCCGAGCAGGCGCGCGGCGGTCCGGAGCGGGGGGAGGACCTCCATTACACGATGCAGATCGGCTTCGAGGACGCCATCCACGGTGTCCAGACCCGGATCCGGGTCAACCGGCTGGCCGCCTGCGAGACCTGTAGCGGTCACGGTCACGTTTCCGGAGGCCGCAAGCGGCCCTGCCCGACCTGCGGCGGCAGCGGCCGCGGCACCGTCCAGCGCGGCTTCATGAAATTCTTCGGGGCCTGCCCGGCCTGCAGCGGGTCGGGGCATTCCCCGGGCGAAGAGTGCCGGGCCTGCCAGGGACAGAGCGCGGTCCCGAAATCCGACCTGATCTCCGTCCGCATCCCGCCCGGCGTCGACAACGGCTCCAAAGTCCGCGTCCCCGGCCGCGGCAACGCCGGCCGCGATGGCGGCTCCCCCGGGGACCTTTTCATCGTCATTGAAGTCACCCCCCACGCTTTTTTCAAGCGGGAAGGGGCGACGATCTCCATCAAGGTGCCCATCACCGTTCCCGAGGCCACCCTGGGCGCAAAGATCGAGGTCCCGACCCTCTGGGGGAAGACGACCATCCGCATTCCGCCCGGGACAAAGTCCAGCCAGAAGTTCCGCATCAAGGAGCAGGGCGCGCCCCTGGCCGGCAGGAAGGGCCACGGCGATGAATACGCGGAAGTGTTCATCGTCCCGCCGCCGTTCGACAACCAGAGGATCCGCGAAATAATGAAGGAATTGGAGAAAATCTCGGGTCCCAACCCGAGAGACACCACAGGGACGAACTGACATGAAGAAAGAGCGAAAGGCAACGAAAAAGGGACCCAGCCGGTATTACCATATCAGCAGCGTCGCCGAGATGTTCAAGATCCATCCCCAGACCCTCCGGCTTTACGAGCGGGAAGGCCTGCTTGCGCCCTCCCGGAGCGAGGGCAATACCCGGCTCTATTCGGCCGAGGACCTCAAGCGCCTGGAGATCATCCTCAACCTCATCCGGGACCTCGGCGTGAACCTGGCCGGCGTCGAGGTCATCCTCAACATGAGGGCGAAGATCGAGCAGATCGAGGCCGAGGTCAACCAGTTCCTCGAGTACGTCCGCCGCGAGTTCTTCCAGGGCAAGGAGGACGAGTTCGAGAGGAAGAAACGGGCCTTGGTCAGCGTCAGGCCGGGCGGCGTCGTCAAGGTCAAAACCCCGGACGAGTGAGCATGGATTACCGGGATTTCTTCGATTCCAGGAACCTCAAGCACTACCTGGAGGAGATCGCGAGGTTCCCGGCGCTCACCGAGGCGGAGGAAAGGAAACTCGGCGAGAGGATCCGCCAGGGCGACGAGGAGGCCCTGCAGACCCTCATCAAGTCCAACCTCAAGTTCGTCGTGTCCTACGTCAAGAAATACCGTGGCATGGGGCTGGGCCTGCTCGACCTCATCGACGAGGGCAACATCGGGCTGATCGAGGCGGCCAAGCGGTTCGACCCGACCCGCAACGTCCGCTTCATCTCCTACGCCGTCTGGTGGATCCGCCAGGCGATCGTCCACGCCTTGACACTGTCATCGCGCATCTTCAACATCCCCCAGAAGCTGTCCCAGCAGATCTCCCAGATGAAGAAGAAGACCGCCGAACTCAAGGCCGGGCTCGGCCGGGACCCCACCCGGGAGGAGGTCGCCAAGTCCATGGGCATCTCGGAAACGGATGTCGAAGACCTCGAGCTCCTCGGCGAACGGAACCTGTCCCTGAGCGATAAAGTCAAAGACGATGGCTTGGAGGTCGAGGACCGGGTCAGCGACGCCGCGTTGCCCTCGGTCCTAGACCAGATCATCAAGGCCTCCGTCCAGCAGCAGATCCGCGAGATCCTAGGGGAACTGGATGGAAAAGAGGCACTTGTGCTAAAATTAAGGTTCGGGTTGGAAGACGACCGGCCGCTAACCCTTCAGGAGATCGGCGGCCAGCTGAAGCTGACCCGGGAGAGGATTCGTCAGATCGAGCAGAAGGCCATGAGGAAACTCAGCCGGTCTCACAAACTTAAGCACCTCAGAGGTTATCTTAATTGAGCGAACAAACGGTCTGCGTTCGGTGCCAGGGGACGGGCTGGCTCCTCGAGGGCGTCGGCGGCTCCCAGGTCGCCAAGCGCTGCTCCTGCTACATCGACCGTTGGAAGCAGTCCCTCCTCGACCAGGCCAACATCCCCCGGCGCTACCAGGCCTGCCGCCTGGACAATTTCGAGGTCCACAACGACTCCCACCGGGACGCCCTGAAGATCTCGCGGCAGTTCATCAATAATTACCCGGCCCAGGACGTCGGGCTCGTCTTCATCGGCCCCTGCGGGGTGGGGAAGACGCACCTGGCCGTGTCCATCATCCAGGAGCTCATGCGGACGAAGGACACATCCTGCATCTTCTACGACTTCCGGGACCTCATCCGGGAGATCCAGAGCACCTTCACGCCCGAGTCGGCCCTCTCCGAATCGGACGTCATCGGCCCCGTCTTCCAGTCCGAGGTCCTGGTCCTCGACGAGCTCGGGGCGAAGAGGACGTCGGCCTGGGTCGAGGAAACGGTCTTCTACATCATCAACCACCGCTACAACCACAAGAAGATGACCCTGTTCACGACGAACTATCCCGACACCGAGGACGAAGAGGATAAGCGCGATTCCTTTTACAAAAAGGGAGGAGGAGAGTCGCTCATCGACCGCATTGGCGTCCGGCTCCGTTCGCGGATCTACGAGATGTGCAAGGTCGTCGAGATGTGGGGCGACGACTACCGGAAAATGGCCAAGCAAGCCAGCTACCGGTTCTAGGGACTGTCCCTTAGGGGGAAAGTCCCTCTTGCCTTTTCGGACTCTTTTTGATAAAGTAATCCAGCCTGCTCCTCGGTAGCTCAATCGGCAGAGCGGGTGGCTGTGTCAACGCAGCTTCCACGAGAAATCGTGGTTGAAAAACCGGGTGAATTCAGGGAAGCCTTCCCTCCGCGGAAGCGGAGAAAGGTAATCCTGAGCCAAGCCTTATCCCGGTGGGATAGGGAAGGTGCAGAGACTAGAGCATCGCTCGTACTCCGGAGGAATTCCGGGGGAAGCGCCCGGCACCCTCAGCCCTTATCACGGGACGGGTGAAGAGATAGTCCAAGCCCAGAAGAAATTTTGGGGCGCTTGTAACCACTAGGTTGCAGGTTCGAGTCCTGCCCGAGGAGCCACTTTTTCTTTTTACCCCTTCGATCCGAAGGATTTCACCGTCGTCCAGACGCCCCAGGGCCTCCGGGGTTATTTCATCCTCTACGGCGGTGGGAGCGGTGTCATCCCCGAGACGGCCCTTTACAGCGTCATCAATACGTCGATCAAATAGGACAGCCAACAGGCGCAGGACCCGTATTCGCCCGGCGAAAACCCCTTTCACAGGGCTCCCTCTAATTAACCCAAATTTGTCCCATCCTTAATCGTTTCTTGATTCTTCCCCCCTATATTATGCCCGGACACCAGGTGTGTTCCCTCCCGAGAAGCCAAGTCAAGGGAGGTCAAGGTGCACCGGTTCTTGGCCTGAACCAAGAATTCAAAGACGAAGAAAGGAGACAGGAGAGTGAGAAAACCACGGAAACTGGCCCTCGCCCTGGTCCTGGCCGCCTTGGCGTTCCCCATGACAAGCTTGCTGGCCCAGGCGACGACCCCCCTGCCGCAGACCTTCAGCACGACGATCTACCTCGATTACAAGTACTATTTGAACTCGAACGGCCCCGTCACGCTCAAGCCGGTCAACCCCACAACAGCCTATCTCAGCAACGCGTTCCTCTTTCGCCGGGTCTATTTCACCTTCGAGAACAAGATCAACGACAACCTGAAGTTCCGGTTCCGCCTGGACGCCGACAACACCGCTAACGTCACGGGCGTCACTCTGAGTGGCACGCCGCCGACGGCTTCCACGAGCAAGGACGACAAGCTCCGCCCCTTCATCAAGCATATTTACCTCGAGTATTCCAACTTCCTCATCCCTAAGGCCGTGCTGACCGTGGGCATGATCGAAACGCTGACCTTCAAGCCGTCGGAAGAACGATGGGGATACCGGAGTGTCGCCAAGACCCTCATGGACGGCTACAAGGACATCACCAAGAAAGAGATCCGGGCGACGAGCGCCGACATCGGCGCCAGCCTGAAGTACTCCTTCGCCAAGTATTTCCGGGTAGCGGCCATGGTCTCCAACGGCGCCCACTACAGCCACGCGGAGAACGATCAGTTCAAGAAGCTCATGCTCCAGGCCCAGGTCACTCCTGTGGCCGGCTTCTCCGTGGTCGGCTATTACGACTACGAGCGGCAGCTCCCGAACCTGACCTCCTTCCCCAACGAGCTCAAACCCGCCGCGGAGACCTACAAGCTCGACGCCTTTTTCGAGATGGTCAAGAACCTGGTCGTCGGCGGCGAGTGGTTCACGTACAAGCACGACCTCTTTCAGACCGCCGGAGAAAAATCCGACGTCTCCGGGCATTCGGTGTTCGGACGCTTTACGATCCGACCCGACAAGCTCGCTCTTTTCGCCCGCTATGACAGCTACGTGCCCAACACCCTAGACAACGGTCTCGACATGAGCCTGGTCATCGCTGGCCTCGATTGGGCGCCTTATCATGCCAGCTGGAAAATCCAGCCGAACATCTGGTTCTTTAATTACACCGACGGGACCCGCTACAACGCCAACGCCACGAAGAACAGCGACATCGTCTTCAACATGACGTTCTTCCTGTCGTTCTAACAAGGCGATTACGGGGATTGTGAACTTCCGTAACAAAGGAGAAAAGATATGAAAAGAATCATTGCGACAGCTCTCGTGATCATGGGGCTCCTCCTCGGCATCGGCGGCCTGGCCGCCGCCCAAAGAGGGAAGATGATCCAGGTCAAGGGCTCCGACACTATGGTCAACCTCGTCCAGATCCTGGCCGAGGAGTACATGGGCAAGACGCCCGGCGCGGCCATCGCCGTCCTCGGCGGCGGCTCGGGCACGGGCATCACCGGCCTCATCAACCAGACTTGCGACATCGCCAACAGCTCCCGCGATTGGAAGCCGAAAGAGATCGACCAGGCTTGGGAAAAGGGCGTCAAGCCGCGCTTCTTCGTCACGGCCGTCGACGGGCTGAGCATCGTCGTCAACGAGAAGAATCCGATCGAGCAGCTGACCATAGCCCAGGTCGGCGCCCTCTACCGCGGCGAAGTCAAGAGCTGGAAGGCCGTCGGCGGGCCCGAAAAGGCCGTCTCTCTCTACGGCCGTCAGTCCAACTCCGGAACCTACGGCTTCATGCAGGAGTTCGTCCTGGGCAACAAGAACTACTCGACCGACATGAAGGAAATGAACGGCAACGCCCAGATCATCGAGGGCATCCTCCAGGACGAGGGCGCCGTCGGCTACGTCGGCGTCGGCTACCTTTTCGACCAGGCCGGCCAGGTCCGCAAGGGCCTCAAGATCATCAAGATCTCCAAGGAGCCGAACGGCACCGGTTATCTTCCGACCGACAAGGCCGCCGTCGATTCCGGCGACTACCCGATCTCCCGGCCCCTCTACATGGCCACGAACAGCAAGCCGCAGGCCGGCGTTGCCCAGTTCCTGGCCTGGATCAGCGGCCCGGAAGGGCAGGCGATCGTCGAACGCGAGGGGTTCTTCGCCATCGGCGCTGATCAAAAGGCCCAAAACGAGAAGAATCTTAAATTCAGCAGGTGAAGAAGGCTCTGATTGGCGATGCGAAAAAAGAAATGGGCAAACGTCAAGGAAGCCGCGATCAGGGTCTTCTTCTTCGCCTGCGGCATCCTGGCGATCCTCGTCCTCATCGGGATTTTTATTACGCTCGTCTCGACCGCCGTCCCCGCATTTCGTGAGATCAAGGTCTCCGAATTTCTCCTGAAGACCAACTGGGACCCCACCTCTCCCGAAAAGGAGGAATACGGCCTCCTGTCCATGATCGTGAGCACGCTCATGGTCACGGCAGGCGCCCTTCTCCTGGCCATCCCTATCGGGATCGGCGTCGCCGCCTATCTCTCAGACGTCGCTCATTGGCGGACCCGGGAAATCCTCAAGCCGGTTATCGAGATCCTGGCGGTCATTCCCTCGGTTGTCGTCGGCTTCCTGGGCATCGTTCTCTTCGGACCCGTGATCGCGAAAATCTTCCATACCGGCCACGGTCTAAACGCCGTCAACGGGAGCTTCCTGTTGGCCATCATGGCCCTGCCGACGATCATCAGCATCTCCGAGGATTCGCTGAGCGCCGTCCCCGCGGCCTATGGCGAGGCCTCCTTGGCCCTGGGGGCCTCGCGCTGGCAGACCCTCGTCCGGGTTAGGCTCCCGGCTTCTCTTTCGGGGATCATCGCCGCCTCTATGCTGGGCATGGGGAGGGCTATCGGCGAGACCATGACCGTGCTCATGGTCACGGGCAACGCTAGGTCTTTCCCGCACGGCTTCCTGGACTCGGTCCGGACCATGACCTCCAACATCGCCATCGAGCTGGGCGAGGTCCCGTATTACACGACCCACTACTACGCCCTCTTCGCCATCGGGCTCGTGCTCTTCGTCATGACCTTCGTCGTCAACCTCATCGCCGACGTGGTGCTCCGAAAGTACCAGGAGAGGGAACAATGAAGAAGATGACGAAGAAAAAGATCATCCAGGGGATCGGCTTTTTCGCGCTCCGCGCAGCGATGGCCCTCGTCCTGGCCGTCCTCCTTCTTTTCCTCTACGACATCGGGAAGAAGGGGGGAGGCGCGCTGTCCTGGGAATTCCTGAGCCAGGCCCCGCGAAAAGGAATGACGGAGGGCGGGATATTTCCGGCTATTTTCGGGACCTTCCTCGTGACTCTCATCACGGCTATCCTGGCCGTCCCGCTTGGGATGGGGGCCGCCATCTATCTCCACGAGTACGCCCGGCAGACACGTGTGACACGACTCATCCGGCTGTCCATCAGGAACCTCTCGGGCGTCCCGTCCATCGTCTACGGCCTGTTCGGGGTCATCCTCTTCGTCAACATCCTGCGCTTCGGCACGTCGATCCTCTCGGCCGGGCTGACCCTGGGGTTGATGACCTTGCCCTGGACGATCACGGCCAGCGAAGAGGCCCTGAAGACGGTCCCCGATTCATACCGGGAAGGCGCTCTGGCTTTGGGGGCGACGAAGTGGCAGTCCATCCGGACCAACGTGCTGCCGTACGCCGTCCCCGGCATGCTGACCGGGACCGTCCTCGGCCTGGCCCGGGCGGCCGGCGAGACCGCGCCCATCATGTTCACAGGAGCGGCCTTCTACCTGCCGTACCTGCCGAAATCCCTGGGAGACCAGTTCATGGCCCTGCCCTATCACCTCTATATCATGGCCACCCAGCACCACGCCATCCAGCAGGTCAGGCCCCTGGCCTACGGCACCGCCCTCGTCCTGATCGCCCTCATCCTGGGCCTGAACATGACGGCCGTGGTTATCCGCTACAGACTGAGAAGGAAACGAAGATGAGCGTCGAGACAGGCATCGCTAAGATCGAAACGAAAGACCTCGACTTCTACTACGGAACCAGCCGGGCACTGAAGCGCGTGAGCATCTCCTGTCACAGGAACCGGGTGACGGCCATCATCGGACCCTCGGGGTGCGGGAAATCGACGTTCATCCGGACTCTCAACCGGATGAACGACGTCATCCCCGGGACACGGATCGAGGGTACGATTCTGCTCGACGGTAAGGACGTCCATGCCCCCGACGTCGACGTCGTCGAACTGCGACGACGGGTGGGCATGGTCTTCCAGAAACCCAACCCCTTTCCGAAGTCCATATTCGACAACACCGCCTACGGGCTCAGGATCAACGGGATGAAGAACAAGAAGGAGCTCGAGGAGGTCGTCGAGAAGAGCCTGCGGGGGGCCGCGCTCTGGGACGAGGTCAAGGACCGGCTCGACGAAAACGCTTTCGCCCTGTCCGGAGGCCAGCAGCAGCGCCTCTGCATCGCCCGGGCCCTGGCCGTCGAACCCGAAGTCATCCTCTTCGATGAACCCTGCTCGGCCATCGACCCCATCGCCACCGCCAAGGTCGAGGACTTGATTGAAACCCTCAAAACACGCTACACTGTCGTCATCGTGACGCACAACATGCAGCAGGCGGCCCGCGTTTCCGACTTCACGGCCTTCATGATGCTCGGGGAACTCGTTGAGCTCGACGTCACGGAGAAGATCTTCACGAACCCGGCGAGCAAGCTCACGGAAGACTACATCACGGGGCGGTTCGGATAAGGCGGGGCCTCGCCGGCGGCCAGAGGAGAATTCAAGATGAAAATGGAACGCCCGTTCGATGAAGAATTGAAGCTGCTCAAGGAAAAGCTCCTGGACATGGCTTCACGCGCTGAGGAACAGATCGGCTTGGCCGTCCGGGGGCTCAAGGACCGGAAGCAGGAAATGGTCTGCGAGGTCCTCGAGAAAGAGGAAGCGATCAACCGCCTCGATATCGAGATCGACGATATGGCCATGAGGCTCCTGGCCCTCCGGCAGCCGATGGCCACGGACCTGCGCTTCATCACCTCGGCCATGAAGATCGGGAGCGACCTCGAGCGGATCGGCGACCTGGCCGTCAACATCGCCGAACGAACCCTGGAACTCCTCAAGTTCCCGCAACTCAAGCCGCTCATCGATATCCCCCGGATGGCCGAAATGGCCCAGGAAATGGTCCGGGATGCCCTCAACGCCTTCGTCAACGGCGACGCGGACCTGGCGAAAAACGTCTGCCAGCGGGACGATCATGTCGACCAGCTCAATAACCAGATCTTCCGGGAGCTCCTGACGTTCATGATGGCCGATGCGACGACCATCCCCCGGGCGGTGGACCTGATCCTCGTCGGCCGCCACCTCGAGCGGATCGCCGACCACGCCACCAACATCGGCGAGGACGTGATCTACATGGTTCGGGGCAAGACGATCAAGCACCACATCGAGGAAGGCCGGTTCACGGGCCTCAAGGGCTGCGGCGGAGGCGAATAGCCGGGCTGGCGGATGCCGGCGGCCGCCTAGTTCATTTTCCGGACCCTGACCTCGATACCCTTTTCCCCCAGCAGGAGCTTCCCCAGCCTCGACGTGTCCGTTTCCCCGAAATGATAGGGGTAGAGGATCCTGGGCCTGAAGGCTTTCGCGGCGTCGGCGACCATTTCCGGAGTCATGGTGTAAGGAAGGTTCATCGGCAGAAAGGCGACGTCGATCGTCTTCAGCGCCTTCATCTCCGGCGTATTCTCCGTGTCCCCGGCGATGTAGACGCGCTTGTCCCCGAAGGCGACGATGTAGCCGTTGCCGCTCCCCTTGGGGTGAAATGGATTTCCGTCCGGTCTTTTGTGAGCGATGTTGTAGGCGGGAACCGCTTCGACGGAGAGGCCGAGGACGGTCCGGGTTTCTCCGTTGGCCATGATGAGGGCCTTCGGCAGTTTCCCGGCACAGGCCTTGGAGGCGATGACCGTCGTGTCGGGCTCGAGGATGGCCTGGAAGGCCTTCGGGTCCAGGTGGTCGAAATGTTCGTGGGTGACGAGGACGAGGTCGGCCTTGGGGAGGGAGCCGTAGTCGGCGACTTCGCCGTAGGGGTCGACGTGGATCGTTTTTCCCCCGAAGGTCATCAGCAGGGTTCCGTGGCCGAGGAACGTGATCTCGAGGTCGCCCTTCGATGTCGGGATGACATCTTTTTCGAATTTCTTCCGGGCCGCGGCGATTCCGGCCAGGCCCAGGACCAGGAAACAGAGGGAGATGACGAGTTTGCCCATGAGACACTCCTGCGAACGATTTTTTTCAATTATATACCGCCGGCCGTTCGGACACAACGGGCTGGCGCCGCTCGAACTCCCCTGAAGAAGGCGGTCCGACCCGAACCCGGATCCCTCGGCGTTTCCGATCCTTCAGCCGGAGAGGAGGGCGTGGAGGGCGACGATCGCGGTCATCGCTGCCACGGCGAAGCCCAGGGAGGAAAGCCAGGGAAATCCGGAAATTCTCCGGTATCGCCGGACGATTTCCAGGAAGCTCATGGCCGCGACGGAGATCGAAAATAGAAGGGAGAGGGGAGCGAGCGGGCCGAAAAGGGAGCGCGAGAGGGACCGGAGCCAGGGACCGGCCTCGGGAACATCGAAAGAATGAAGCACGGCCAGCCCGAAGAGTCCGGCCGTCAGCAGGCCAAGAGCGGTTTTTGCGGTTTTCATGGCAGGCCTCGTTCCGCCGGTTCCATTGGAGCAGGCCATTGTTAAGGTTTGATAAAGGACGAAAAAAATCGGTGTCAAATAACAGCTTTTTCATTATAATAGCCCATCATGAGAGGAGAGAGGTGACGGATGCCTCCTGTGATCGCCGCCCTCGACGACGAGGCCGATATCCTCGAGCTTCTAAGGATCAACCTCCAAAAGGCGGGCTACCGGTTCGAGGGCTTCCAAGAAGCGGAGGACCTCTACCGCTATCTGGCCCGCGAGAAGCCGAGCCTCATCCTTCTCGACCTGATGCTCCCGGACACCGACGGACTCGAGGTTTGCCGGCAGATCCGGAAATCCGATGAGCTTGCCCAAGTCCCCATCATCATGCTGACGGCCCGGGGGGACGAATCGGACAAGGTCGTCGGGCTCGAGCTCGGCGCCGACGATTACATGACCAAGCCCTTTTCCGTCAAGGAGCTCGTGGCTCGAATCCACGCCGTTCTCCGGCGGCCCGGGGGAGGCGGGGGGTCGCGGCGGATCGCCGTGAGCACCCTGGTCATCGACTTCGACAAGTTCGAGGTCACGGCGGAGGGAGCAAAGGTCGAGTTGACGGCGACGGAGTTCAAGATCCTTCAGCTCCTGGCCTCGCGCAAGGGCCGCGTGTTAACCCGGGACCAGATCCTCGACTTCCTCTGGGGCACCGAGAAGGCCGTCGTCGACAGGACCGTCGACGTCCACATCCGCAACCTGCGGGAGAAGCTGGGCGGAGCCGCCTCCTTGATCAAGAATATCCGTGGCGTGGGGTACAAGCTCGAAGAATGAAAAAGACGCTTTTTCTGAGGATTTTTTCCGGTTACGCTGCGGTCATCGCCCTGCTGGCCGCGGCTGTGATGGTGCTCGCTCCGCCCCTGATGCGCCGGCATCACATTGAGGAGCGTGCAACCGGCCTGGAGCACATGGCCCTTCTTCTGGAGAGCCAGGTAATCCCTTACCTCACGGGTTCGGGGAGCGGAGATCTCCGCGATCTCGTGTCGTCCGTGGGCAGGAAAACCGTGACGCGGATCACGGTGATCGACACGGCCGGCAACGTCCTGGCCGACTCAGAGAAAGAAGCCCGCGACATGGAGAACCACCTCTTCAGGCCAGAGATTCAGGCCGCGCTTCAGGGCGAGAAGCGGATGTCCATCCGCCAGAGCTCGACCCTGAAGCAGGAGATGATGTACATGAGCGTCCCCCTCGAAACGGGGGGGAAGGTCGTCGGCGTCCTCCGTCTGAGCTTTTTCATGAAGGACCTCGAGGCTCTCCTGGCCGTCCTGCGCAGGGCTCTCCTGAAGATCGTCGGCCTGGTGACCCTCCTCGCCCTGGGCATCGCCTTCTTCTTCACCCGCTCCGTCGCCGGGCCGGTCCGAGAGGTCATCGACGCGTCCTCCCGTGTGTCCGCCGGAGATTTCGATGTTTCGGTTTCGACGCGGCGGAGCGGAGAGTTCAAGAATTTCGCCCGGAGCTTCAACGCGATGACCGGGAAACTCAAGGTCATGTTCGGGGAGATCCGGGTGCAGAACGAGGAGATCAACAGTATTCTGGCCTCCATCCGGGAGGGCCTTTGCGTCCTCGACAAGGACCTCCGGATCGTCCTGTGCAACGCGAGCTTCCGCCGGGTCGTCGGCAACAACGCCCCCGAGGGGCGGTTTTTCTGGGAGGTCGTTCGTAGTTCGAGTCTCGGCGAGGGGGTGAGGAGAGTCCGGGAGTCCAGGATCGAAGCGGCCGAGGAGACGGCCATCGGAGACCGGGACTATTTCTGCAACATCGCCTATCTCGCCGCGGGCGACCGCCTGGTCGTGACGCTCTATGACATAACGGAATTTCGCGCCCTCGAAAAAATCAAGAAAGACTTCGTCGTCAATGTCTCCCACGAGCTCAAAACGCCTCTGACGGCGATCAAGGGGTTCGTCGAAACCATGGAACCCAAGGCCGAGGAGGAGAACCGGCCCTACCTCGAGATCGTTCGGAGAAACACAGACCGTTTGATCGCCATCGTCGAGGACCTCATCACCCTGTCTCAGGTCGAAGCGCAGGGGATGAAAATCGAGAAAAGCGAGGTCTTGGTCCGGTCGCTGGCCGAAAACATCCTCAAGATTTTCGAGAAGCGCGCGCTCGAGAAGGGACTGGCCCTCGCTCTGGACGCGGCCTCGGACCTGCCCGCGGTTCAGGCCGATCCTCTCCAGGTCGAAGGCCTTCTCCTCAACCTCGTCGACAACGCCGTGAAGTATACTGACAAGGGGTCCGTAACCGTCCGCCTCGCGGTGCGGACCGGTCGGCTGGCGATCGAGGTCGAGGATACAGGCATCGGCATCGACTCCGGCCACCTGCCCCACATCTTCGAACGGTTTTACGTCGTCGACAAGTCCCGGTCCAAGAAGCTCGGCGGCACGGGCCTCGGCCTATCCATAGTCAAGCACATCGTCCAGGCCCACCGGGGGACGGTGTCCGTCAAAAGCCGACTTGGCGAGGGGACCACAGTCACGGTCCTCATCCCGCTTGCTTGACGGAGGGGTTTTCCGAAACGGGAGAGGCTCTCCTGTCAAGAAGTATTTCCCGGATAGCGCCAGGGACAGGGAGCCATGGTCAATTCCTCCACGGGAAGCCCCTCGGGATGGTCGGCCAGGCACGTTTCCGGGTCGCAGCAAGTCTGACAGACCCGCTTGAAGGCCCGGAAACCGTGGAGTTTCACCCGGGGGCTGAGGAAGCCGTCCTTGACCGGCTCCTCCCGAAGCAGGTCTGTGCTCAGGTACTTCCTGTTGTCGTCAGAGAGGACGGTGACGACGACGGCGTCGCGGCCGAGCTCGTTCTGGACCAACAGGGCGCCCAGGAAGTTCGCGCCGGAAGAGATACCGACGGCGACCCCGACCTCGGCTGCGAGCTTCTGGGCCATGAGGATGGAGTCCCCGTCGTCGACAGCGACGACCTTGTCGAGCTTCGCGAGGTCCACGATCGGAGGGATGAACTCGTCGGAGATGCCCTGGATGCGGTGCTTGCCGACCTTGTGGCCGGTGGACATGGTCGGGGAGTTCGACGGCTCGAGCGGATAGAGCTTGACCGCGGGATTCTTGAGCTTCAAAAAGCCGCCCGCTCCCATGATGGTCCCGCCCGTGCCGACGCCGGCGATGAAGGCGTCAGGCCGGAGGTTCTGCCAGCGGAGCTGCCACCAGATCTCGGGCCCGGTCGTCCGGAAGTGGGCGTCGACGTTATCCTCGTTGGAGAACTGGCGGGGGAGGAACGAGCTCTCCAGGGAGGCGGCGTATTCCTCGGAGAGCCTGATGCTGCCGAGGAAGCCGCCCTCCTCATGGGATACGAGGCGGACGTTCGCGCCCAGGCTGCGGATGAGGTCCTTCCGTTCCTGGCTCATCCAGTCGGGCATGAAGATGGTCACGGGATGCCCGAGGGCGCGGCCGATGGCCGAGAAGGCGATGCCGGTGTTGCCGCTCGTCGCCTCGATGATCGTCGCTCCCGGCTTGAGGGTGCCCCTCTCGTAGCCGCGCCGGAGGATGTGATAGGCCATCCTGTCCTTGATGCTTCCCGTCATGTTGAGGTTCTCGGACTTGGCGTAGAGGACGCGTTTCTCGCCGTCGAAGCTGAAGTCGATGGCCAGAAGGGGAGTGTTGCCGATCCAATGCCCCAGTCCGTTCAACCGGTTCTTGAGGATGTCTCCATTGTTCATGGCGGACCCATTATAGTCGAACGGCTTTGCCGGGGCAACGGAAGGGAAGACCACAGCGGACCGCTGCGGGTTGCGCCGCGGCCCGGTTTGCGTAAAATGGGGGAGAGGTGAGGCGTGATCTATTTCCTGAGTCTCGGCAGCAACCTGGGAAACAAGACAAGAAATCTGGCCCGGGCCGGGCGGCTCCTCCGCGAGAGCGGAGTGGAAGTCCTGGCGGCGTCGTCCATCTACCTGACGGAACCCGTCGATAACCGCGATCAGCCCTGGTTCGCGAACCAGGCCCTCGAGATCCGCTCCGCCCTCGACCCGCCGTTCCTCCTCCGGCTCGCGAAATCGGTCGAGTCCGCGATGAAACGCGTCCCGAGCGTCGTCAAGGGCCCCCGGACGATTGACATCGACATCCTTTTCGCCGACGACCTCGTCATCGACCTGCCGGACCTCGCTATCCCGCATCCTCGGCTGGCCCAACGGAATTTCGTCCTCGCGCCGCTCGCCGAGATCGCTCCGGACTTCGTCCATCCGGTCTTTAAAAAAACGATCGTGTTGCTGGCCCGCGAGTCGGCGGATTCTTCTAAAGTCGAAAAGGCAGGGCCGAGTCAACTGAGGGGAAGCCGAAATAACCGTCGTATTGACAATCGAAGACCGCGCTCTTAAGATTCCCGCATGGCTAAACGAAGCATCGTCATCATATCTCTTTTATTTATGATCTCTTCCGCCTATGCCGTCGAAGTCAAGGGCAGGGTCGTCAGCCCCGTCCAGAACCCCGTCGGTGGAGCGGTCGTCCTCCATCGGGCGAGCGGGGCCAAGACGGAAACCGACGCCGAGGGAAAGTTTGCCCTGGACGTGCCCGAGGCCGACCGCATCCGACTCGAGGTCATTCACCCCGATTACTACGAACGCGAATTCCTAGTCGGCCGGAAGAACCTAGGCCAGAAGGTCGTGCTCGTCCTCGTCCCTCTCATCCGCCAGAACGAGGAGGTCGTCGTCACGGCGCTGCGCTATCCCGAGCCGTCGGTCAACGTCCCGGCGGCCAGCACGGTCGTATCTGGCGAAACGCTGTCCGAAAAGATGGCCGCCAACCTCACCGAGGCCCTGCAGGACGTGCCGGGCGTGGGCGCTCTCGGCTCGGCCGGGTTCTCGCTCGTCCCTTCGGTGCGGGGCCTGGCCCGCCGCCGGGTCCTCTTTCTTATCGACGGCGCCCGGCTCGAAAGCGACCGTCGGACGGGGCCCAACGCCTCGTTCGTCAGCCCGGAGGACATCGACCGGATCGAAGTCCTCAGGAGCTCCTCCTCGGTCTTCTACGGCTCCGACGCCATCGGAGGCGTTATTCACCTCATGACCAAAATGCCCCGCTTCGACGGCGGTATCCACGGCCGCCTCCTGACGGGATACGCCACGATCAACGGAGAGACAGGGGTCGGCCTCTCTCTGGAGGGTTCGGTCAAGTCGTGGGCGTTCTCCCTATCCTTCCAATACGCGGACGCCGACGAATACCGGGCGCCGGGCGGGAGGAAGGTCCTCCAGTCCCAATACACCCAGGGAAGCCTTCTCGCCAAGATCGCCCACCGCACCGAGAAAAGGGAGATCGACATCGGTTTCCTCGGCGCCCGGGGGACGGACATCGGCAAGCCGAACACCACGGCCGCGACCAAACCGACTTGGTATCCCCGGGAAAATCAGAACCTCCTCCAGTTCCACTGGAAGGAAAAAAATGTCGGGAAAGACGGGGAACTCCTCTTCCACACCTTCGTCAACCCCAATTTCCTCGAAACGCTGATCGATACCTACGCCGGTTTTCTGACCAAGGAATCATTCGCCAAGACCGACAGCACCGAGTTCGGGGCCCAGCTGTCCTACGCCAAGACTATCGCGCCCTCCTTAAGGCTCGAGGGCGGCGTCGATTACTTCGGGCGGGGCACGGCTGACGCCTACAATGAATACACGTCCTACGACGAATTCGGCGCTGTGACCGAGGTCGTCGAGGAATTTCCCTACGTCGACGGCAGCCGGGGCGACCTCGGCTTCTTCCTGTCCGCAGACTATTCGGGGATCAGGCGGTTAGATATCCTGGGGGGCGTGCGCTATGATCTCCTCCGGATGAAGGCCCTGCCCTTGGGAGAAGAGGCCCCCATCTTGACCAAGGAGGAGCAGGCGACAGGATTCCTGGCCGTTTCCTACAAGCTCGTCAAAAACGTGACCGCCTTCGTCAATCTCTCCCGGGCTTATCGTCTGGCCAGCCTCAACGAGCGCTTCTACACCGGAATCAGCGGCCGCGGCTTCATCGTTGGAAACCCGGACCTCCGTCCGGAGAGCAGCCTCAACCTCGACGGTGGGCTGAAGCTCCTCGGCCGGCGTCTTTTCTTCGGGCTCTATGCCTTCCGCTATCAGATCGACGACATGATCGAGCGCTATCGGCTCGACGCATCGACGTATACCTACGGGAACATCGAAAGGGGCCGCCTGCAGGGATTCGAGTTCGAGGCCGAGGCGTTCCCCCTTCCCGGCTGGAAGGTCTTCGGGAACGTCGCCACGATCCGCGGCAGGAGCCTGGAGACTGGCGTCTCCCTGAACGACATCCCCCCATTCCAGATCTACACGGGCACGAGGCTTTGGAAGGGGAACTTGTCGGCGGAGCTCAACGCGACCTTCCGGCTGGCTAAATCCAATCCGGGACCGGCGGAGATCGATGTCGCCTCATCGGAGATCGTGAACATCAAAGCGGGCTATCTCTGGCACGGTTTGAAGTTCTATGTCACTCTCGGAAACGTTTTCAACGCGGCCTACGTCGCCAGGGCTGATTCCGAGGCCATGGTCGAACCGGGCAGGAATCTCCGCCTCGGGTTCGTCTACGCGTTCTAGACGCGGTGTGTCCCGGCCTGGCACTCCGGCACCCCACGAAGATTGGCGTTGAGGAGTGGTCGGCCTCAGAAAGCGTCGATGAAGTGCTCGAGCCGATAGCCGCTCCCGTCACCAAACAGGATGGAGATGACGTCGAAACGGCAGGCGACGTCGCCGGGGGGATTCTCCACCAAGTAGCCCCGGGCGATTTTCCGGATCTGCCGCTGTTTGCCGGGTGTCACGGATTCCTCCGGACGGCCGAAGGATTCGTCGGCCCGGGCCTTGACCTCGACGAAGACGAGCGTCGGGCCGTCCCAGGCAACGATGTCGATCTCGCCGCGGAACATGCGGAAGCCCCGGGTGACGATGGCATATTTCTTCTTGCGCAGATAGGCGCAGGCGATCTCTTCACCTTCCCGCCCCAGGGCCTGAGCCGTTCGCTTGACGTCCTTCACGGGCTTACCTGGGGCTGCCTTCGATGGCTCAAGCCTGTGAGGGCGGGATTTTTTTCCAGCGGACGCCGTCCTTGGTGTCCTCGAGGAGGATGCCTTGCCTCAAGAGCTCTTTGCGGATCTCGTCGGCGAGGTTGAAATCCTTTTCGGCCCGGGCCTTCTGCCGGGCCTCGATTTTTTCTTGAATCTCGCTGTCCAGCTGGTTTGGCACAGACGAAGGCTGTATATTGTCGACGGCGCCAACCTCTCCTTTCGCCGATACGCCGGTGAGAGCCGCGATTTTGCCAGATGCCGATCTGATAGGGGAGGGCTTGATCGCCAGGACTTCGTCGAGCGACAAGAAAAGATCGAGGACTTTTTGAGCGTCACTCCTAGATACCTCTCCCCGGGAGAGAAGGGGATTGAGGCTCTTGATGAGGCTGAAAATTGCGGCCATGGACTCCGATATGTTGAGGTCGTCTTCGAGCCCGGCGATAAAGCCATTCCGAGCGTTCGCGATGAGTCCCGCTATCTCCGGATTCGTCGCCCTTTCCTGGGTGACGTCCTTGAGTTCGCCGAGGAAATTCCCCAGCCTCGACCGCGCCGCCTTGGCTTGTTCCAGGGCCTCAAACGTGAAATTAAGCATTTTCCGGTAGTGCGTGGATATCAGCAGGAAACGGACGTCGAGGGGGTCATGACTGCGGGCGAGGATATCGCCGAGCGTGTAAAAATTCCCCTTGGACTTGGCCATTTTCTCGCCGTCGACGACGAGGTGATGGCAGTGCAGCCAGAAGTTGACAAACTTGACGCCGTTGGCCGCCTCGGACTGGGCGATCTCGTTCTCGTGGTGGGGGAAGATGTTGTCCACCCCGCCGCAGTGGATGTCGAACGTCCGGCCGAGGTATTTGGAGCTCATGGCCGAACACTCGATGTGCCAGCCCGGCCGTCCCGGCCCGATTTCCGTCTCCCAAACGGGCTCGTCCGCCTTGGGGGCCTTCCAGAGGGCGAAATCGTGGACGCTTTCCTTTTCGTACTCGTCGGCATCGCCGCGGCTCCCGGGCCGGAGGTCCTCGAGGTTGACCCTGGACAGGCGGCCGTAGGCAGGGAACTTGGCGATGGCGAAGTAGATCGAGCCGTCCTTCCTGTAAGCGAAGCCCTTTTCGAGGAGGATCTTGATGATATCGACCATCTCCCGGATATGTTCGGTCGCCCGGGGATAGTGGTCCGCGGGAAGGATATTCAGGGTATTGCGTTCCTTATGGAAGACCTTGATGAACGGCCGGGTGTATTCCTCGAGGCCGATGCCCTTGGCGTTGGCGCCGCGGATCGTCTTGTCATCGACGTCGGTCAGGTTCATGACGTGGGTAACCTTGTAACCGGAGAAAATGAGAAAGCGCTTGAGGAGGTCCTCGAAGACGTAGGCCCTCCAGTTGCCGATATGGGGGAAGTCGTAGACCGTCGGCCCGCAGGTGTAGAGTTTGACGGTTTCCGGGTCGGCCGGCACGAAGGGCTCGACTTGTCCGCTGAGTGTATTGGTGAACCGGATCATCTCCGCTCATCTTATTGATTCGCCCCTCGGCCGTCAACCCTCCCTCCGTTCTTTCCTAAGGGGCGAGGGGGTTGCCGGAAGGAATCCACATCGCGCAGGAGCGTCCCCTGAGGAGGCCGTGGGATAAGGGGCTGAGGGGTGTCGTCGAAGGAAGCATAAAGCGGTGATTCAGACTTACTGGGCCGGATACGCGGATTCCTCCCATCGGATCCGGCCCGGGAAGGCGTGAAGAATCACCGCAGCGGACGGAGACGACCCCCGAGGCCCCTCCGCGGCCGACGGCGGGGATAATATGCGGATTCCGAGTCGGCAATTCCTGAGCCCCGAATTTGACCGGCGACGAGCGATTGTGACATAATTTACTCTATCATTCCGTCGCCCAAAGGCACTCATCATGACCATCAAGATCGGCATCCGCAGAGAAGACATCAACAGATGGGAGAAGCGCGTCCCCCTGATCCCGTCCCACATCCGGGAGCTCGTCGACAGGCACGCCGTCGATATCAGGATCCAACCCTCGGGGATCCGGATCTTCAACGACGCGGATTACCGCTTGGCGGGGATCCCCGTCGAGGAGAACCTGTCGCCGTGCTCCGTCGTTTTCGCCCTCAAGGAGATCCCTATCAACCACATCGAGAAAGACAAGGTCTATGTCTTTTTCTCCCACACCGCCAAGGGCCAGAGCCAGAACATGCCCATGCTCAAGCGGATGATGGACCTCGGCTGTTCCCTCATCGACTACGAAAAGATGGTCGATGAACAGGGCCTGAGGGTCCTCTTTTTCGGCAATTACGCGGGGCACGCCGGGATGGTCGACACCCTTTGGGCGCTCGGCCGCCGCCTCGATGCCGAAGGCATGGCCAACCCGTTCACGATCCTCCAGCCCACCCACCAATACGGGAGCTTGGTCGAAGCCAAGGAGGCCGTCGGGAAGCTGGCCTGGAAGGTCATCCGGGAAGGGCTGCCCAAGGAGCTCGGCCCCGTCGTCTTCGGGTTTTTCGGGTACGGCCACGTTTCCCGGGGCGCCCAGGAGATCTTCGACATCCTGCCCGTGGAAACGGTCCGGCCGGCCGACATCCCCAAGCTCTTCGAGGGCGGGGGAGAGGCGCCCCGCAACCTCTACAAGGCCGTCTTCAAAGAAGAGGACATGGTCAGGCCCGTCGACCCGGCCAAGCCCTTCGACCTCCAGGATTATTATGCGAACCCGGAAAATTACAGGCCGGCGGTCGAGGGCTACGTGCTCTATCTCACGGCCATCGTCAACGGCGTCTACTGGACCCCGAAATTCCCGAAATTCGTCACCAAGGGTTTCCTGAAGACGCTTTACGGTTCCGGCTCGCGGCCGAGGCTCCGGGTCGTTGGCGACATCACCTGCGACATCAACGGGTCCATCGAATGCACCGTCCAGGCCACCGACTCCGAGAACCCCGTCTACGTCTACGACCCGGCCACGGACGAGCCCCTCATGGGGTTCGAAGGGAACGGCCCGGCCGTCCTGGCCGTCTACAACCTGCCGGCGGAGCTCCCCCTCGAATCCTCGACGTATTTCAGCGGCAGGCTGAAAGAGCATGTCCCGGCGGTCGCCGCCGCCCATTTCGACAGATCGTTCTCCGAGTGCGGCCTGCCGGACGTCTTGCGCAAGGCTGTCATCCTCTACCGGGGCAAGCTTACCCCGGATTACGCTTATCTCAGCCGGTCCATCGGATAGACCGCGCCGCTCCAGGGAGAAGGCCATGAAAAAGATCCTCATTCTGGGCGCCGGCTTGGTGGCCGGACCGCTCGTGAAATATCTTCTCGACCAGCCGGATTTTTCGGTCGTCGTCGCCGACGTCGAAGTCGCCAAGGCCCGGGAACTCATTGCGGGTCATCCGCGCGGTCAGGCCGAACTTCTGGATACTTCGGACGAGGCGACGCTTGCGGCCGCGATCGGACGGGCCGACCTGGTCGTCAGCATGGTTCCCTATACCTTCCATCCGGTCGTCGCCGCCCTCGCAGTCGAACAGGGGAAGAGCATGGTCACGGCCTCCTACGTCAGCCCGGCTATGAGGGAGCTCGACTCGCGGGCCCGGGAAAAGGGCGTCCTCCTGCTGAACGAACTGGGGCTCGACCCGGGGATCGACCACATGGAAGCCATGCGCGTCATCCACGATGTCCACGACTCCGGCGGCCAAGTCCTCGCCTTCACCTCCTACTGCGGCGGCCTGCCCGCCCCCGAGGCCAACACCAACCCCTTCGGCTACAAGTTCTCCTGGAGCCCGCGCGGCGTCCTGCTCGCGTCCAAGAATTCCGCCAGGTTCTTGAAGGACGGCCAGATCATCTCCATTCCCGCCGCCGACCTTTTTGCCAGGCCGGAAATCATCTCCATCCCCGGCCTGGGCGAGTTCGAAGGCTATCCCAACCGGGATTCGGTCCCTTACCGAGAGACCTACGGCATCCCCGAGGCCCGCTCGGTCCTCCGGGGGACGCTCCGCTACGCCGGCTGGTGCGCGACCCTCAAGAAGATGGTCGAACTGGGGCTCCTCGACGAGACCCCGAAGGACCGAACGGGAGGGACGTTCCGCGGCCTCATGATGGAGTTGGCCCAGGCGGCGCCGGGCAGCGACGTCCGCGGTTCAGTAGCCGCGCGGCTGGGTCTCGAAAGCGGGTCGGCGATCCTCTCCGGCCTGGACTGGCTGGGGCTGTTCGAAGAAAGGAAGCTCCCAGCCGAAAAAGGCTCGGCCCTCGACAACCTGGCCGCCCTGATGATCGAAAAGCTCGTCTACTCCGGCGGGGAGAGGGACATGATCGTCCTTCAGCACGAGTTTTTGGCCCGGACCGAGTCGGGGCGGAGAGAGCGGATCGTCTCGACGCTCATCGATTACGGCGTCCCGGGCGGGGATTCGTCGATGTCTCGCACGGTCGGGCTGCCAGCGGCCATCGCCGCCCGCCTCGTCCTCGAAGGGAAGATCCGGATGACAGGAGTCCAAGTGCCGGTTCATCCCGAGATCTACGGTCCCGTCCTCGAGGAGCTGGGGACGCGCGGGGTCCATTTTGAGGAGAAACGCCAGGTCCTCTGAGCCTGTCATGAAAAGAAAAGCCTTCGTAGCGGGCCAGTTCTATCCCGGCAACAAAGAGCGGCTTCGCCGGACCATCGGAGATGTGTCGGAGTTTCAGGGGACCCCGAGGAAGTCCATCGCGGTCGTCTCCCCGCACGCCGGCTACGTGTATTCCGGACCTGTCGCCGGTGCCGTTTTTTCGTCGACCGTTGTCCCCGGGACGGTCGTCATTCTCGGGCCCGGGCACAGGGAGATCGGCTCGCTCTTCGCCATCCAGGGCCGAGGAAGCTGGCTGACGCCCCTCGGCGAAAGCCCGATCGAGGCGGACCTGGCCTCGCGGATCATGAAGCGATGCGCGCTCGTCGAAGAGGACGAGCAGGCCCATCTCTGGGAGCATTCCCTGGAGGTCCAGCTGCCGTTCATCCAATACTACCGGAAGGACGCGGCCATCGTGCCCATCTGCGTTTCCCACGAAGCCGGCTACGGCGAGCTCGAGACTCTCGGCCGGGCCTTGGGCGAGGCCATCCGCGACTCCGGGAGGGAAACGCTCATCGTGGCCAGCACGGACATGAGCCACTACGTCAGTCAGAAGACCGCCGAGAAGAAGGATATGCTGGCCATCCGCAAGATCCTCGAACTCGACCCAGCCGGTCTCTATAAAACGGTGACGGAGGAGCGGATCTCGATGTGCGGCTACCAGCCGACCGCGGCCGCCCTCGTCGCAGCCATCGGACTCGGCGCGTCCGGCGCCGAACTCGTCCGTTATCAAACTTCGGGCGAGACGACTGGGGACTACGCCCAAGTAGTTGGTTATGCTGGAATTAGGGTCTTCTAAGCGGGTGCGCCCTGACTTTCAGTCATTTGACAGCAAATCGCTTTTAATGCTATAAAAAGCCCTAAGGAATCGGATGATCAAGTCTGTTTTGCGCGATAAGGACAAAATTGTCCTGACCCTCGTCATCGAGAGCTACGTCCGCCACGGGCGCCCGGTGAGCTCCGGGTCCATCTCCCAGACGAGACGGATCTCCGCCTCCCCGGCCACGCTCCGCAACATCATGGCCAAGCTCCAGGAGATGGGTTTCCTGTCCCAGCCGCACACCTCCGCCGGCCGGGTCCCGACCGACCGGGGCCTGCGTCATTACGTCGGGGGTCTCTTGGCCGAGAAGGGCCTGCCGGAGGAGAGGGTCCCTCTCATCCAGGAGGAATTCCCCAACCGGACGGCCGACTTCGATTCCCTCCTAATCCAGGCCTGCCGGATCCTGGCCGATTCCTCGGACAACCTGGGTTTCGTCATTTCCCCGCATATCTTCCGCCTCCCGTTCGAGCACCTGCGCTTCATCAAGATCTCCGACCGCAGGATCCTGGTCATCTTAGTGACCCCCTTCCACATGGTCCTGACGGAAACCCTGGAGTCGCCCCTGCCGCTGACCCAGGCCGAGCTCGACCGGACCTCCCAGCACCTCAACCAGAATTTCCGGGGCAAGACGATCCTCTTCGTCCACGACGCCCTCCTCCGGGAACTCCCTCATCACCGGGTCAAGTACGAGGACACGCTGAACAAGCTCCTCGAACTGCTCAAGACCTCCATCGCCAAGGGGGAGGGGGAGAACCGGATCTTCCTCCTGGGCACCTCCCGGCTCCTGGGCAAGGTCGAGCTCTTCGACATAGACAAATTGCGGTCCCTGTTCGAGAACTTCGAGGAGAAAGCCGCCCTCGTCAAGCTGCTCTCGGACTTCATCAGCCTCGACCGGGTCAAGGTCCTGATCGGCTCGGAGGTCAACTTCCCGAACGTCCAGGACTGCTCCCTCGTCCTCTCCCACTACGGCTACAGCAACCAGGTCCTGGGTTCCCTGGGTATCATCGGCCCGAAACGGATCCCCTACGAGAAAATCATCCCCCTCGTCGACCGCATGGCTAAGCGCCTGAGCCTGGCCATCACGGTCTTCGGTAGAGAGGTCAGCCTATGACGGACGAAAAAGACAAGCCCGGCGAAGAGATCGAGTTCATACCCGCGACCCCACCGGCCGGGGAGGAGACACCCAAGGAGCCGACGACCCCGCCGGCCGTGGAGAAGTCGGAAAAAAAGCAGCCGGACGACAAGGCCGCTTCACGCGAGGGCTCCCGTCACCTCAAGGAAAAGCTGAGGAAAAAAGAAACCGAGGCGAAGCATCTCAAGAAGGATTACGATGAGCTCAAGGAACAGTATCTCCGCAAGCTCGCCGACGTCGAGAATCTGCGCAAGCGCTTCGAGCGGGAAAAGAGCGATTACTTCCAGTACGCCCTTAGCGAGCTCCTGCTCGAGCTGCTCGCCCTCTCGGACAACTTCGAACGGGCCCTCCAGAGCGCGCCCGTGGAAACGGACGGGAAGACTTTCCGGGACGGCGTCGAGCTCATCCACAGGATGCTCCAGAGCCTCCTCGTCAAGAACGGCGTCCAGCCGATCGTCCTCAAGGACCGGGCTTTCGATCCGAACCTGCATCACGCCATGACCATGGAGGAATCCGAGAACGTCCAGGAGCCCGAGGTCGCGGAGGAGCTCCAGAAGGGCTACATGCATCACACCCGTCTGCTGCGTCCGACGCTGGTCAAGGTCCGCGTTCCGAAGAAAGGGCAATAACGACATGGGACACGTCATCGGCATCGACCTCGGCACCACGTATTCCTGCATCGCCTGTCTCGAAGGCGGACGGCCGCTCGTCATCCCCAACGTGGAAGGACTTCCCACGACGCCTTCCGTGGTTTCCTTTACGGGCTCCGGGGAGCGCCTCATCGGGACCCTGGCTATGCGCCAGGCCGTCACCAACCCCGCCAATACCTTCTACGCGGTCAAGCGCCTCATTGGGCAGAAATTCCGCTCTCCCGAGATCCAGGAAGCTCAGAAAAAACTGGCCTACAAGCTGCAGGAGGCCCCCAACGGCGACGTCCTCGTCGTCCTCGGCTCAGAAACCTTGAGCCCTCCTGAAATCTCCTCGATGGTCCTGGGCTACCTGAAGTCCTGCGCCGAATCCTTTTTCGGCGAACCGGTCTCGGACGCCGTCATCACCGTGCCGGCCCATTTCAACGACGCCCAGCGGCAGGCGACCAAGGATGCGGCCACGATCTGCGGGCTCGAGGTCCAGCGGGTGATCAACGAGCCGACGGCCGCCGGGCTCGCCTACGGGCTCGACACCAAGAAGAACGGCCTGGCCGCGGTCTACGACTTGGGCGGAGGGACGTTCGACATCACCATCCTCGAATTCAACGACGGCGTGTTCAACGTCCTGGCCACCAACGGCGATTCCTATCTCGGCGGCGAGGACTTCGACAACCGCATCCTGGAATGGCTCTACGCGGATTTCCTGACCGAGACGAAGATCGACCTGAGCGCCGACAAGCTCGCGCTCCAGCGCGTGAAGGAGGCCGCGGAAAAGGCCAAGAGGGCGTTGTCGTTCACCATGGAGTCGGAGATCAACCTGCCTTTCATCTCCTCCGACAAGGCCAGCTCGAAGCACATCCGCAAAGTACTCAGCCGGCAGACCCTCGAAGCCATGACCGGCGACCTCGTTGAGCGGACGGTCCCGCGCATCGAGCAGGCGCTCGCGGACGCCCGGCTGAGCCCCGACCGGATCGCCCACGTCATCCTCGTAGGCGGCCAGACCCGGATGCCCCTGGTCCGGCAGAGGGTCACCGAGTTCTTCGGCAGGAATCCGGAGGAACAGGTCAACCCCGACGAGATCGTGGCTATGGGCGCGGCCATCCAGTCGGGGATCCTCGACGGCCAGATCCGGGATCTCGTCCTGCTTCTCGACGTCACGCCATTCGCGCTCGGGATCGAGACCGAAGGCGACGGCTACGAGAGGATCATCGAGAGGAACATGACCCTCCCGACGCACAAGGTCAAGGCCTTCACGACCGTGGAGCACAACCAGAGGCGGGTCCGCATCCATGTCCTGCAGGGCGAGGGCTTCCTGGCGTCCATGAACAAATCGCTGGCGGTTTTCGAGCTCGTCGGGATCGAGCCAGGCCCGGCCGGGGTGCCTCAGATCGATGTCACCTTCGAGATCAACGCCGACGGCCTGGCCCGGGTCTCGGCCAAGGATAAGGAGACCGGCCTCGAGCAGAAGGTCGAAGTCAGGCCGTCCTCGGGCCTCCTGCCGACGGAAGTCGAGGAGATACGGCGGCGGCAGATCGGCCGGGAAGTCGTTAAGCTGGGGCCGAATGACTAAGAAGGATTATTACCATGTCCTCGGCGTGGCCCAGGACGCCTCCATCGAGGACATCAAGAAGGCCTACCGCCAGCTCGCCCTGAAGCACCACCCGGACCGCAATCCCGGCAGCAGGGAGGCCGAGGAGAGGTTCAAGGAAGCGGCGGAAGCCTACAGCGTCCTGGCCGACGCCGGGAAAAGGTCCGCCTACGACCGCTTCGGGCAGGACGGCTTGCGCGGTGATGGCTTCTCCGGGTTCGACTCCTCCGTCTTCGAAGACTTCGAAGACATCCTGGGGAATTTATTCGGTTTCAGCTTCGGCGATTTCTTTGGCGGGCGGAGCGCCGGCCGAAGCGGCCGGCGGGGGGGCCGCGACCTGACCCTGGAGGTCGAAATCGGCCTCGAAGAGGCCGCCGCCGGCGTGGAGAAGGAGATCAAAATGAACCGGGCGGAGACCTGCCCGGCCTGCCGGGGCTCGAAACGGAAGCCGGGGACCCGGGCGACGTCGTGCCCGGCCTGCGGAGGCACAGGACAGGTCCGTTATCAACAGGGCTTCTTCACCCTGGCCAGGACCTGCCCGCGGTGCCGGGGCGGGGGGGAAGTCAACGCTTCGCCGTGCGAATCCTGCCAAGGAAAAGGCCACGTCAGGGAGAAACGCTCCCTCAAGGTCCGCATCCCGGCAGGCGTCGCGGACGGGTCGCGGCTGAGGCTCGTCGGCGAGGGCGAGGCCGGGGAGGAAGGCATGCCGGTCGGGGACCTCTATGTCGTGACCCGGGTCCGCAAGCACCCCTTCTTCGAACGGGAGGCGAACGACCTCGCCTGCGAGATCACGGTCTCCTTCACCCAGGCCGCCCTCGGCGCGCGGGTCGAGATCCCCACGCTTGAAGGGAACGAGATCCTGAAGGTCCCGGCCGGGACCCAGCCGGGCGAGATCATCCGCCTCAAGGGGAAAGGCATCCAGGACGTCGCCGGGCGGCGGAAGGGCGATCTTTTCGTTAAGATCCAGGTCCGGACGCCCGAAAACCTCACCAAAGAACAAAAGTCCCTGCTGACGAAACTGGCCGAAGTCCGGGGCGAAGACATCGAATCGGTCGACAAGAGCGTCATCTACCGGATGAAGAACATATTCCAGTGAGCCGGCGACGAGCATGAGCGCGAACCAGTTTTACGTCCCCCGCCTGGCGCAAGATGCGTCGCGGATCGTCCATTCCTGGAACGAGTGATATGTTTCTCCAAGGGCAGAAAGTCGGGAAATACGAGGTCATCCGGTCCCTTGGCAGCGGCGGGTTCGGCTCCGTCTATCTGGCCAAGGACACCTGGCTCGACATCAAGGTCGCCATCAAGGTCCCCCACAAGCAGTCCGCCGAACTCTACAAGCTCCTCAAGGAGCCGCGCCTACAGGCCGCCCTCAGCCATCCGAACATCGTCCGGATGCTGGCAGCGGAGAAGGAGAAGAACGTCTTTTTCATGGTCATGGAGTATATCAAGGGGCCGACCCTGGAGAAGATCCTGGAAAAGGAGCGGATCCTGGGGACAGAGCAGGCCATCGACTTCATCAAGCAGCTCTCCTACGGCGTCGACCACGCCCACAAAGCCAAGATCATCCACCGCGACCTCCGGCCCTCCAACATCATCGTCTCCGAGGACGGGACGGCCAAGATCACCGATTTTGGGACGTCGGCCTGGCTCAACGCAGTGCCCTACGCCTCGACGCGGATCGGCTCGCCGCCCTACATGGCGCCCGAGCAGTTCATGGGCAAGGCCAGCTACGCCGCCGATGTCTACTCCCTGGGATGCATCTTCTACGAGATGATCATCGGTCGGCCGCCGATCTTCGACCCGGACCCGTTCAAGATCTTGGAGAAGGCCCAGCAGGGGAAGATCACCCCGCCGAGGATCAAGAACAACCGCATCCCCAAGGAGATCGACGCCATCATCATGCGGGCCCTGGCGCCGAAAGTCGAGGACAGGTACCAGAGCGCCGCCGAGATCATCCGCGACCTGTCCCTCTTCAAGGGCAGGACGCCCAAGACCTCGGAAATCGACGACATCATGCTCCGGATCAAGGCCCGGGAGCAGAAAACGACCGCCCTCTGCTGGAACTGCCGACGGCCTCTCCCCCCCAAGTCCCGTAACTGCCCTCACTGCGGAGAGAACGTCTGATTCCCCCCTGGAGGCGATTGACTTCGGCCTCGGGGATAAGATAACATAAAGACTTCGTGACCAGAGGACGACGAAGGAACGGCTGATGAGCCCATTCACTGAAAACGGAATCGTCTGGATGAACGGCAGGCTGGTCGCCTGGAAAGACGCGACAATCCATCTCGCTTCCCATGTCATCCACTACGGGAGCTCGATCTTCGAAGGCCTGCGGGCCTACGACACCCCCCGCGGGACGGCCCTCTTCCGCCTCCATGACCACACCCGACGGCTCTACAATTCGTGCAAGATTTACCGGATGGAAGTCACGTATTCCCAGGACGAGTTCAACCGTGCCGTCATCGAGACTGTCCGGGCCAACGGTCTGAAATCCTGCTACGCCCGGCCCATCGTCTACCGGGGGTACAACAGCTTAGGCGTCAATCCCTTCCCCAACCCCGTCGACTGCGCCATCCTCGTCTGGGAATGGGGCAAGTACTTCGGTCCTGAGGCCATGGAGAACGGCGTGGACGTCTGCGTGTCTTCCTGGTGGCGAATCGCCCCGAACACCTTCCCGGCGCTGGCCAAGGCCGGCGCCAACTACATGAACTCCCAGCTCATCAAGATGGAGGCCCTGCTCGACGGTTACGAGGAGGGCATCGCCCTGAACATCCGGGGCCACATCAGCGAGGGAAGCGGCGAGAACATCTTCCTGGTCAAGGACGGGACCGTCCTGACGCCGCCGCTATCCTCTTCCATCCTGCCGGGGATCACCCGGGACTCGGTCATGACGCTGTTCCGCGAGATGGGCGTGGGCTGCGTCGAGGAGACAATTCCCCGCGAGTTGCTCTACCTCGCCGACGAGGTCTTCTTCACCGGCTCCGCGGCCGAGGTCACGCCCGTCCGGTCGATCGACAAGATCGTCATCGGGAACGGCAAGCGGGGGCCCGTGACCGAGAAGGTCCAGAAGGCCTTCTTCGACATCATCGACGGCAAGCGGGAAGACGCCCATCATTGGCTGACCTTAGTCTAACAAACCTTGCGAGGAGGCTCTCATGGTCATCGATGAATTCCTGAAGATCGCGATCGAACGGGACGCTTCGGACCTTCACTTCAAGGCCGGCAACAACCCCATGATCCGCGTCCACGGGACGCTTACGCCCCTGACCGGGTTCCCCCGACTGACGGCTCCCGACTGCGAGGAGTTGTCGAACCAGTTGATGACCGAATTCCAGAGGAAGAAGCTGCAAGAGGACTTCGACATCGACCTTGCCTACAGCCTCCCCGGGTTCGGGCGCTTCCGCGGCAGCATCTACCGCCAGAGGGGCTCGCTGGCCATCGCCCTGCGCATCATCCCTCTCGAGGTCAAGACGATCCGCCAGCTCCTCCTGCCCGAAGTCCTGGAGAAGGTCGCCTTCTACCAGCGGGGCCTCGTCCTCGTGACCGGGACGACGGGGAGCGGCAAGACGACCACCCTGGCGGCCATGGTGGACTACATCAACACCTTCCGCCGGGAGAACATCATCACCATCGAGGACCCCATCGAGTATCTCCACAAGGACAAGAAGAGCACTATCAGCCAGCGGGAAGTCGGGATGGACGTCATGAGCTTCGCCCGCGGGCTGCGCGGCTGCCTCCGCGAGGACCCTGACGTCATCCTCGTCGGGGAAATGCGCGACCTGGACACGATCGAGACGGCCCTCCTCGCCGCGGAAACGGGCCACCTGGTCCTGAGCACGCTCCACACCCTCGACGCCCCCGAGAGCATCAACCGGATCATCTCCGTCTTCGCCCCCCACCACCAGCGCCAGATCCGGCTCCAGCTGGCCAGCATCCTCAAGGCCATCATCTCGATGCGCTTGGTCCCGCGGATGGACGGTCAGGGCCGCGTGCCCGCCGTCGAAGCCATGATCGCAACCCCCTACATCCAGGAGTGCATCGCCGAGAAGGACAGGACCATGTTGATCCGCGACGCCATCGCGGCAGGCGTTTCCCAGTACGGCATGCAGACGTTCGACCAGTCCATCTACCAGCTCTACCGCGACGGCTACATCTCCTTCGAGCAGGGGATGAAGTACTCTTCCAACCCGGACAATTTCAAGCTCCGCATCATGGGCATCCAGTCGACCGTCGACATTGCGACCGAGGAAATGGAAAAAGGGATGAGCAAGATCGACCGGGCCGAGGGGGGGCCGGAAGCAGATCATAAATGAAGGCGCAGCGCGTCCGCGAAACCTTTCTCCAATATTTCGCCGACCGGGGCCACAAGGTCGTCAGGAGCTCGCCCCTCTTGCCCAAGGACGACCCGACCATCCTGTTCACCAACGCCGGGATGAACCAGTTTAAGAGCCTTTTCCTGGGGCTCGAGAAGCGCGGCTACAAGAGGGCGGCTACGGTCCAGAAGTGCCTGCGGGTCAGCGGCAAGCACAACGACCTCGAGACCGTCGGCAGGACGGCCAAGCACCACACCTTCTTCGAGATGCTCGGCAACTTCTCGTTCGGCGATTACTTCAAGCGGGAGGCCGTCGGCTTCGCCTGGGAGCTCGTCACCGGCGTCTTCGGCCTGCCCGAGGACCGGCTGTACGCGACGGTCTACCTCGACGACGACGAAGCGTTCAGGATCTGGGCTGATGAGGTCGGCGTCCCGAAAAAGAGGATATTTCGCTACGGGAAAAAGGACAATTTCTGGGCCATGGGCGACACCGGGCCGTGCGGCCCGTGCTCCGAGCTCCACTACGACCTGGGCGAGGACATCGAGCCGGGCGATCCCTTCTCCCTGATCGAGAAGGGGAGCGACCGCTTCCTCGAGCTCTGGAACCTCGTCTTCATGGAGTTCGACCAGGACGAAAAGGGCGTTCTGCGGCCGCTGCCGTCACCGTCGATCGACACCGGCATGGGCCTCGAACGCATGGCCGCGGTCGTCCAGGGCAAGCGCAGCAATTTCGATACCGACCTGTTCATGCCCCTCATCGAGAGTGCGAGCGAGCTGGCGAAAAGGGAATACCCGGCCGGGGACGAGGGCGACGTCTCGGTCAGGATCATCGCCGACCACATCCGGGCCGTCACCTTCCTCATCGGCGACGGCGTCACTCCGGCCAACGACGGGCGGGGCTACGTCCTGCGCCGCCTCATCCGCAGGGCCTACCGGCAGGGGAACTTCATCGGCATCGACAGGCCTTTCCTCTACGGGCTGGTCAGCTGTGTCGGCGACATCATGAAAGACGCCTATCCGGAGCTCCTGGCCTCGGTCGAATACATCTCGAAGGTCTGCCTTTCCGAGGAGGAACGGTTTTCGTTCACCCTCTCGTCGGGCCTGCGCTATTTCGACCAGGTCGTCCTGGAGACCCGGGACCAAGGCGGTACGGTCCTCCCCGGGGACAAGGTTTTCAAGCTCTACGACACCTTCGGCTTTCCCCTCGACCTGTCGCAGGAGCTGGCCCGGGAGAAGAACTTGAGCATCGACGAGCCCGGCTTCGGCCGGGAGCTCGAGGAGCAGAAGCAGAGAGCCCGACTTTCTTGGAAGGGCGAGGCCAAGCGGAAGGAGAAGTTGGCTTACGAGGAGTTTAGAGATCTCAAGGTCCGTTCCCGGGTCCATGAGGCCGGGGCACTCGCGGACGTCCGCGTGACCGGTCTCCTCAAAGACGGCCGCCGGGCCGAGGTCATTCGGGCCGGCGAGACCGGCGAGGTCATCCTCGAGGAAACGCCGTTCTACGCCGAGGCGGGAGGCCAGGTCGGCGACACCGGGTCGCTCAAAGGGGCGAGGTTCTCGGCCATCGTCGAGAACACGTTCACCATCACGCCCGAGATCGTCGTCCACGGCGTCAAGGTCCTTTCCGGAGAGGCGCGTGAAGGCGACCGGGTCGACGCCGCGGCCGATCTCGTCCGCCGGCAGGCGATCTCGAACAACCACACGGCGACTCACCTCCTCCATGCGGCCCTCCGGCAAGTCCTAGGCGACCACATCAAGCAGGCGGGCTCGCTCGTCGCGCCGACGCGCCTGCGCTTCGATTTCACCCACTTCGCCGCCCTCTCGCGCGAGGAGATCAGGCGGGTCGAAGAGATCGTCAACGAGAAGATCCGGGCCGACATCCCTCTCGAGACCCGGACCACCAGCCTCGAGGAAGGGATCCGCGAAGGGGCCATGGCCATCTTCGAAGAAAAATACGGCGAATCCGTGCGGGTCGTCGGAATCGGAGACTTCAGCAAGGAACTCTGCGGCGGCCTCCACGTCCGCGCCACGGGCGAGATCGGGCTGTTCAAGATCCTGTCCGAGACGAGCGTCGCCTCGGGCATGCGGCGCATCGAGGCCGCCACCGGGGAAGGGGCCTATCTCTACATCCGGGAGCTCGAAGACCTCGTCTCCGGCCTCGAGAAGGGCTTGGGTGTCTCGCGGAAGGACCTTCCAATGAGGATCGACAAGCTCCTGGCCCGGGCCGAGAAACTGGAGAGGGAGAACCGGGCCCTGCGCAAGAAAACGGCGGCCGGCACCGGCGATGAAAGATCTTCTGTCGACGGAAGGACCCCTGTCAAAACAACGGTCAAGGGGGTCAACGTCCACGTCCAGAGAATAGACGGATTGACCATCGCCGAGCTCCGCGACATGGCCGATTCCCTGAAGCAGAAGATGGCGAGCGGCGTCGTCGTCCTGGGCGCCGCCGGCCCGGACAAGGCCTTCGTCGTCGTGTCCGTGACCAAGGACTTGTCCGTCCGCATCCAGGCCGGCGCCCTCATCAAGGAGATCGCCCCGGTCATCGGCGGGGGAGGGGGCGGCCGGCCCGACTTTGCCCAGTCCGGCGGGTCGCGTACCGGAGAGCTCGACAAGGCCCTTGAGCTCGTCCCGGCCCTCGTCGAACGCTTGGCCGCCTGACCCCCCAAAATCACCCCCGGCGGGGATTGCCAAACGGGCCGCTTTCTGCCAAGATAAGGGCCGACGGGCGATGAAGACCATCAAAAAGGGATTCGCGGCTTTCCTCTTCCTGGCCCTTGCGCCCTGCGTCTTTTCGGCCACCGCGGCCGACCTCCGAAAACTCTTCGACCCGGTCATCAAGAAAGTGGCCGGGAAATACCAGATCGACCCGGCGCTCGTCCACGTCATCATCCGGGCCGAATCGAACTACGACAGCTTCGCCATCTCGGACAAAGGGGCCATGGGCTTGATGCAGCTGATGCCCGCAACCGCCAAGCAGTACGGGGTGAATAATGTTTTCGACTCGGCCCAGAATATCGAAGGCGGCGTCCGCTACCTCGGGGATTTGGTCAAACTTTACGACGGCCAGACCCGGCTCGTCCTCGCGGCCTACAACGCGGGGCAGGAGGCAGTCAGGAAATATAAGGGCATCCCGCCCTATCCAGAGACTAAAGCCTATATCGCCGGGATCATGAAGAACTACAAGAAGCCCACGGTCCAGACGTCGAATCCCCTTTACAAGGGTTTCGATGCTTCCGGACAGTTTATCCTGACTACCGACCCGAGCCTTATCAAGATAAAAAAGGATTGACCGCCCCTCCCGCCCGAGGCTGAAGCTTTAGCGCACCGGCTGGAGGAAACCCTTGATCAGCAGGTTCCGGGGAATGATCTCGAACGTCGCCGGGAGCCGGCCGAGCTGTTCCCCGTCGAGTTCGAGCAGGACGTCCTCGTTGTTTTCCTCCGGCCAGGCTTCGACCTTGCTTCCCCGGATGACTGTGACCTTCGGATGCGTGATGTGGCTGCCGTTCATGAGCTTCCAGCCGTGGCGGCAGAACTCGAGGAACTTGAATCCCCGGACGAGGACGGTGTCGAAGAGCCCGTCGTCGAGCCGCGCCCCGGGCGCGACCTTCATGCCCTTGCCGAAGATCTTGCCGTTGGCCACTGCCCCGATGAGATACTCGCCTTCCGGCAGGTTTTCCCCATCCACCCGGATCCTGACGCGCTTGTTCCTGTACTGGACCATCGTCGTGACCAGGCAGCGGACATAGGACGAGGCCTTCCTCTGGAGACGCCGCTCGTTGACCCGGCGGACGACCTCGCCGCCCAGGCCGAAATCGGCGATGTTGAGGAAAAATCGTTCTTCCACCCCGCCGGAGTTCGACTGGAAGCGGACCTTGCCCACGTCCATGAGCACGGAAGGGGCTTCCGATATCACCTTCAGGGCGTCTTTCAGACCCGCGGGGATATTCAGGCTCTTATTCAGATCGCTGCCGGTCCCCGAGGGAACGATCCCCAGAGTGGTTTCGGGATTGATGATCTGCTTGTCCTCGAAAAAGCCGTTGGCGATCTCGTTCATCGTCCCGTCGCCGCCGACGCCGATGACGAGCTCGGTCCCCTCCTTGATAGCCTCGCGAGCGAGCTCGGTGGCTTGGAGGGGTTTCTCCGTGAACTCGAACTTGAACTCGCGGATGAAACTCCTCAGCCCGTCGCGGATCTCCCCCCAGCGCTTTCGCGTCCGGCCCCGGTTCGATTCGGGGTTGACGATGACCTGCGTTTTAAGACGCATCGCCGGGTCCTGGAAGAGGTGGAGGCGGAGGCGCGGTGGGCGGTGAGGCCCGGGGTGTTTTCTTCGCGAAGAGCGAGACGCCGATGATCCCACCGAGGACGCCCACGACGGTGAAAACCGCGGCCGAGAGGAACAAGCCCAGGAGGAACCAGCCCGGTGACAGAATGCCCGCGCCGCCGTCGAGGAAACCATCCAGGTTCGAAGGCGTGTCGTAGCCGAGCTCGGAGACCTTGCCCATCACCCGGCGGGCCAGCTCCATGTTGAAAGGCCGCAGGAGAATGCCGATGAGAGAGTTGACCACGGCGGCCGTGATGCCGGTCAGGGCGCCGACGATGGCCCCGTCGCCGGAGGTCAGGGCGCCACCCGTGTTCTTCGCCAGGAGGTTCACGGCCAGCGCTGCGCCGCCGACGATCCAGAGGCAGCAGAGGCAGTTTCCGGCGCTGATGAAGGGGAGGCCCGACAGGACGCCGGCAATGGCGCCGGCGATGAGGGCGGGACGGAGGTACTCGGGCTTCTGCTTATCCATGACGCTCCTTTGACGGCCGAGGCCCAATTCTACATTGTTTGCCAGGTTTTTTTCAAGTGCCCGGGCGGCGGCCCTTCTCCGTCTCGCGAGGACGAGGTCGGCGAGACCGGTCACGAAAAAGAAGGGCAGGACCGTCCCCCAGACGACACCGGTGACGAAACGGACCCTTATGGGGCTAACCCAGATCCCCAAAATGCCTGCCGCCCCGTCTAACGCCATCGGCAGGGTCAGCAGGAGGAAAACGTGCGCGGAAGGAAGTTCCAGCTTCGCGAAGCCGCGGACAAAAGGATAAAGAACGAGTCCGGCCGCGAATCCCGCGTAGATCCCCAGGCACCGTCCGCAGACGGCGAGTGGATGGCCATGGAAAGTGAAACACCTCCCTGGGACTTGGTGGCAAATGGGCGAAAACGCGGCATAAATGAGGCGGGCGGCCCCGGCCGACCCCCGGCCGGCGAGGGCGGGGGCCAGGAAAATGGCCGAGAGCCAGATCGCGGTGCCGGCGGCGGTCAGGAGATATACGGCGAGGACGGTCCGGGATATTCCAGATCGCGACATGGGCCGTATTGTAGCACGGAACCCGGAACCCGGCGATACCGGAGAATTTCAGATTGACTGCCGGTTTCCAGCACCGGCACTGCAAAGCCGGTGGGAAGTCCGGCCCCGGCATTCATGCCGGGGAGTCTAGGGATTGACAGGAGCGGGCATCCTTGAGTAAATTAGGGCCATCCGAGCTGCGCAAATTCCGTCAATAGGAGGACGCAATGACCGGATTCCGGAAGGGTACCCTGGTTCTGATCTGCTCGATCATCTTGGCCTCGTCCTGGGCCTTCTCCCAGACCGAGGAGGCGAACAACATCCTCGGGAAGGCCGGCGGAGGCGTGCTGACGATCATCGGCTATGGTGCAGACAAAGCCGAGATCATCAAGGGATCGGCCTTGGCCCTGGCCGAGGACGTCGTCGTTACGGCCTATCACGTCATCGCCCAGGCGTTCGATGTCGAAGCCGTCAACTTCAAGGGGAAGAAGGTCAAGATCGAGGGCATTATCGGCGTCGACAAGGCCCGTGACATCGCGCTCCTCAAGCTGAAAGGCAAGGCCCAGGCCCTGCCCATCGGCACGATCGACAACCTGGCCGAGGGCGCGCGCATCTTCGTCCTGGGCTCCAACGAGTCAGGCCAGATCGTCATCTCCGAAGGCACCTTGCGCCGGGCCGTGGACCTCGACGCTGAAATCAAGGTCCTCGAGGTCTCGCTGTCCGTCCCAGAACAGTTCCGAGGCGGGCCGGTCCTCGACGTCAACGGCCAGCTCGTCGGGATGCTCCTCGTCCTGGAGCGGTCACTCAAGTTCGGGCTTCCCATCGGGGCCCTGGTGAGCGTCCCCCGGATGGGGAAGGTCGTCGAATTCAAATCCTGGACCCGGGAAAATTATTTTGAGACGGTCGAAGGGAACGTCTTCGCGGGGCGGGCGGCGGCGGCCCTCGACGAACAGATGACGGCCCGGCTATACCTGGAGAAGGCGGTCAAGCTCAACCCCTCCTATCTCGAGGGACATGTGAAACTTGCCGATATCTACGCCAATCAGCGCGACTATACTGCTGCTACTGCGGCCTATATGAAAGTGATCGAGCTCGACGCCTCGCGGGCCGACGCCTTTTACGGGATGGGCTCCGTCCTGATGAGACAGATGAAGTTCAAGGAAGCGGCCGAAGCCTTGGAAAAAGCAATCGCCTTGAACGTCGCCGCCAAGGATGTCCAGTTCAACCTCGGGACGGCCTACGAGGAGCTTCAGGAGTTCGACAAGGCAGCTGTGGCTTTCGAGAAGTTCATCGCCCTCGCCCCGGCTGTCACCTGGAACGCCTACCTGCGCCTGGGGATCTGCCGGACTAAGCTCGGGCAGTTCGACGCGGCCATTGCCGCCTTCCTCGAGGCCCAGAAAGCCCAGCCCAAGGACATCAAGGTCAATTTCAGCCTGGCCGAGGCCTACGAGAAGGCCGGCCAGCTCGAGAAGGCCGAGGCCGCGTACAACATCTTGGCCGAGATCAACCCGGCCGAGGCCAAGACATACCACCGCCAATCCTTCCGGATCTACGACGTTGCCGGGAATTACGAGCGAGCCATCACGCCGGCTAAGAAAGTCATCGACCTCGAACCGAAGAACGAAACGAACCATTACTACCTCGGGCTGACGTATTTCAAGCTCCAGAAGTACGACGAGGCCATCGCCGCTTTTCAGCAGGGCCTGGCCGTCAAGCCGGATTTCACCCATGCCTGGTTCCAGATCGGCTCTGCTTATTTCAACCAGAAAAAATTCAAGGAGGCTGCGACGGCCTACAAGAAATACACAGAGTTCAGCCCGGACGACCCATCGGGCTGGCTGAGCATCGGCGTGTGCTACATGCAGCTCAAGGACCACGAGTCAGCCTTGGAGCCGATGAAAAAAAGCGTTGAGCTGAAGCCGGACAACGCGGTCGCCCAATACAACTTGGCCATCGTCTACATCAACCTCAAGGACAACTACAGCGCCAAGGAGATCTACAACAAGCTCGTCACCCTGGATCCGTCCCTCGCAGAAAAGCTGAAAAAGTACATCCGCTGAGAGGCGCCCGTCCGGAAATTGACAGGGCCGGACTTCGGGCCTAGAATAGATGTTCAACCGGCCGCCCCGCGACCCCCGCTTGCGAGGGGAGACCTAAGCGTATTGCACTTGCATAGTGTTCATTCGACAAAAGATGGGGCGAGAGGAAAGGGCAGATGGCGGAATTGGCAGACGCGCTAGGCCTAGGACCTAGTTCCTGATGAAGGAGTGCGGGTTCGAGTCCCGCTCTGCCTACTGATGTCCGGTACCAACACCCGCGGAGAGGACGAGAAGAAGAGATGAACGCACCAGGAAGACAGAGCCGCCTCACGGATGTCAGCCCGAGCCGCAAGGAGATCGAGCTCGAGATCCCTCCCGACGAGGTCCGGAAGGAATACGAGAAGATCCTCGGCGAATACGCCGGCAAGGTCAAGCTCTCCGGTTTCCGCAAGGGTCACGCGCCCCGGGACATGGTCCGCAGCCTCTTCGAGCACGACATCAAGCACGACGTCTATGATTCCCTCATCCCCCGCGTCCTCGAAGAGGAGTTGCGGGAGCTCCGGCTGAACCCCGTCAACGTTCCGGTCCTCCGGGACCTGAAGCACGAAGAAGGACAGCCCTTGCGCTGCACGGCCGCCTTCGAGGTCCTCCCGGAATTCGAGCTTCCCGACTACCGGGCGATTCAGGTCCCCGGGCGGACACCCGGGCTCGGCGAAGAGGACGTCGACAAAGTCCTCGAGGACATCCGGGCGAGGGCCGCCGAGTATGTACCCGTCGAGGGCAGGGGAGTGGGGGACGGGGACTATGCCGTGGTCGAGATGCAGGGCCGGGACCGGCGGACGAATCGCTTCCTGCCCGTCGAGAAGGCCGTCGTTCTGGCCGGCCACGCCGAGAACGAGGCCGCCCTGAACGAGAAGATCAAGGGCATGAAGGCGGGCGAGGAGGGCGCCTTCGAGGTCTCGTATCCGAAGGACCACCCCAACCGGCGCGTGGCCGGGAAGGAAATCGCCTACAACCTCAAGGTCCGGGAGGTCAAGGAGAAAAAGGTCCCCGAGCTCAACGATGAGTTCGCCCGGACGGTCGGGACCCCCGAAGGCCTCAAAAACCTCCGCGAGAAAGTCCACAAGGAGCTCGTGGAGGCCCGGGAGAAGGCCGGGCGGAACGAAACGGCCTCCGCGGTCCTGGCTGAAGTCGCCAGGCGGGTTTCCCTGGAATTGCCCGAATCGGTGGTCGAGCAGGAATCCCTGGCCGTCCTGAAGCGGTTCCTTTCCGCCTCCAGGGACCGGCGGATCGCCCCAGAAGCCCTCGAGGGGCTCAAGGCCCAGGCCCGGCGCCAGGCCGAAGATCACCTGAAAAACCATCTGATCCTCGAGAAGATCGCCAAAAAGGAGGGTTTCGGCGTCACCGAGGAGGAGATCCAGGGGGAAATCCGGGACTTGGCCCAGGCCAATCACGTCTCTGAAGCCTACCTGGCGGACATGCTCAAACGGGAGGACCGCCGGGAGGAACTCGTCGAGACCCTCCTCTTCCGGAAGACGGTTGACTTTCTGGTGAAAACGGCTATAATTAATTGACCAAAGTCCCATGCTCATGGCTCCTGAGAGCGCGTCAGATCACCGATAAAACGGTTCAATTTTCGATGCGCGTGAGCCGTGCACGCTTAAGCAAGCCAGGGGCCCCAGCGGGCCCGGAGCGTAAACCATGCAGGATTCCTACGAGCAAACCGAGGTTCTGAGGAACATCCCCCTCATTCCGTTGAGGGACCTCGTCGTCTTCCCCGCGACCCTCGTCCCGTTCATCGTCGGGCGCTCGTCAAGTATCCAGGCGCTGGAGAAGGCCGCCGAAAAGGACAAGATGATCTTCCTGGCCGCCCAGATGGATGCTTCGATCGACAACCCGACGCCCAAGGACATCTACTCGGTCGGCGTCACGGCCAAGATCATCCGGACCATCAAGAGCGACGAGCGCAACATGAAGGTCATCGTCGAGGGAAAAAGCCGGGCCCGGATCGTCGAGTACCTCAGCACTTACCCCTACTACCTGATCCTGGCCAAGGTTGTCAAAGAGATCGAGGACCACGTCCCCGAATCCCGGGAGCTGCTGAAGCGGGTCTTGGCCCTGTTCGAGGATTACCTCAAGCTCAACCAGAACACCAACCTGGATTCGATCATCCCCGCCCTCAGGGAGAACACCCCGGAGCGGATTACCGACATCATCGCTTCCCACGTCTATATGCCTCTCGAAGAAAAACAGAACCTGCTCGAGACGGTCAACAGCTTCGAAAGACTGAGGCGGCTCAACTACCTCCTGGAGAACGAGATCCTGAAGATCCACGCTTCCTACCAAAAGGACCCCCAGCGGGCCGCCCGGCGCCGGACGGGGTTCAAGGACCAGCCGCCCGGTCTGAAGGGCGGATTCCCGCCCGGGTCGCCGAATTTCCGCAAGGAAGACCAGCCCAACGAGATCGAGGAGTTGCGGCAGAAGGTGGCCAAGGCCAAGATGCCCCAGGACGCCGAGGAGAAGGCCTACAAGGAGATCGAGCGCCTGGAGTCCATGCCGCCCATGTCCGCGGAGGCCACGGTCAGCCGGAACTACCTGGATTGGCTCCTCTCCCTGCCCTGGAACAAGAAATCGAGGGAGAAACGGGAGATCAAGGAAGCCGAGCGAATCCTCAACGAGGACCATCACGGCCTGGAGAAGGTCAAAGAGCGCATCACCGAGTACCTGTCCATCCGCCAGTTGGTGAAGAACCCAAAGGGGGTCATCTTAGGGCTCGTCGGGCCGCCCGGCGTCGGCAAGAGCTCGCTCGGAAAGTCCATCGCCCGGGCCACGGGCCGGAAATTCATTCGCCTATCCCTGGGTGGCGTCCGCGACGAAGCGGAGATCCGGGGACACCGGCGGACATACATCGGCGCCTACCCCGGTCGCATCATCCAGATGATCAAGCGCAGCGGGACGAAAAATCCCGTTTTCCTCCTAGACGAGGTCGACAAAATGAGCATGGATTTCCGTGGCGATCCGGCCTCGGCCCTGATGGAAGTCCTCGATCCCGAGCAGAACAGCACCTTCCTCGACCATTACATCGACACCGATTTCGACCTGTCCCAGGTCATGTTCATCGTCACGGCCAACATGGTCGACCCCATCCCCAAGCCCCTGATTGACCGGATGGAGATCATCCGCATCCCGGGCTACATGGAGGACGAGAAGGCCGAGATAGCCAGGCGCTTCCTCCTGCCCAAGCAGATGTCCGCTCACGGGCTGACCGAGGAGAACATCAAGATCACCGACCAGGCCCTGCTCAAGCTCATCCGCGGCTACACCCGCGAGGCCGGCGTCCGGAACCTAGAACGGGAGCTCACCACGATCTGCCGCAAGATCGTCAAGCGAGTTGTCGAGCAGGGCAAGGACCACAAGGAGAAGATCACGCCCAAGAACCTCGAGGGGTACCTGGGTATTCCCAAGTTCCGCCGGTCCGAGTTCGACAAGAACGACGAGGTCGGGGTCGGCACGGGCATGGCCTGGACGGAATTCGGCGGGGAACTCCTGAGGTTCGAGGCGACGAAAATCCACGGCAAGGGCAATTTCACCCTGACCGGCCAGCTCGGCGAGATCATGCAGGAGTCCGCCCAGGCGGCTTTCTCCTTCGTCCGGGGGAAGATCTACGAGCTCGACATCGCCCGGGACCTCCACCGGAATTCCGATATCCACATCCACGTGCCCGAGGGTGCGACGCCCAAGGAAGGCCCCTCGGCGGGGATCACCATCGCCACCGCCATCATCTCCCTCCTGACCGACATCCCGGTGAGCAAGAAAGTGGCCATGAGCGGCGAGATCACGCTGAAGGGCAAGGTCCTGCCCGTGGGCGGGATCAAGGAGAAGCTTCTGGCGGCCTACCGGGAAGGCATCCGCGATGCCATCCTTCCCCTCGACAACCGACCCGACCTGAAGGACCTCCCCAAGGCCATCAAGACGGGAATGACCATCCACCTCGTCGAGACCATGGACGACGTCCTGAAGATCGCCCTGACCCGCGAACTGCCGAAGAAACCCGCCGAGGTCCGGGACAAGAAGGCGCCCGCCGCCGAGGCGGAACGGCCGGCCCGCAAAGCGGAGGACGAAGCGGCCAAGGAGCCTCCCCCGCTGACCAACTGAAGCCGTTTTGACCGATTAACCTATATCGCCAATCCATCTTGGGAGAAAAGCCACACATGGTGACTAAAAAGAACGATACCGAAACGAACCCCAATAAGGAGTACAACCTTGTCGACCTCGAGGGGAGGGATGTCGCGGCCCTGAAGAAGGTCGCTTCGGGCATGGGCATGGAGGATCAGGAGGTCGAAGATACCAGCAAGCACCACCTGATCTTCAAGATCCTGGAGGCCCAGGCCAAGAAACAGGGCCTGCTGTTCTCGGAAGGCGTCCTCGAATGTCTGGAGGACGGTTTCGGCTTCCTGCGGGCCCCGGAATTCAGCTACCTGCCCAGCCAGGACGACATCTACGTCTCGCCGTCGCAGATCCGGAAGTTCCAGCTCCGGACCGGCGACACGATCTCGGGCGTCGTCCGGGCCCCCAAGAACGGCGAGAAGTACTTCGCCCTGATCAGGATCGAGGCCGTCAACTTCCTGCATCCCGACGTCATCATCGAGGAACGGCGGAACGTCCACTTCGAGAGCCTGACGCCGCTCTACCCCTTCGAAATGATCAAGCTCCAGGACGGTAACCCGAAGAACATGAACGCCCGGGTCATGGAGCTCCTGACCCCCATCGGCAAGGGCCAGCGCGGCCTGATCGTCTCGCCGCCGCGGGCCGGCAAGACGACCATCCTCAAGATGATCGCCAAGTCCATCGAGAAGAACCACCCGGAGATCTTCCTCATCGTCCTGCTCATCGCCGAACGGCCCGAGGAAGTCACGGATTTCAAGCGCAGCGTCAACGGCGAGGTCGTCGCATCGACCTTCGACGAGCCGCCGGCGCGCAACGCCCAGGTCGCCAACATCGTCCTGGAGAAGGCCAAGCGCCTCGTCGAGATCAAGAGGGACGTCGTCATCCTCCTCGACTCGATCACCCGGCTGGCCCGGGCCCACAACGCCATCGTCCCGCCCTCGGGCAAGGTCCTCTCGGGCGGCATCGATGCCAACGCCCTGCACAAGCCCAAGAAGTTCTTCGGCTCGGCCCGCAAGATCGAGGAGGGCGGCAGCCTGACCATCCTGGCCACGGCCCTCGTCGACACGGGCAGCCGGATGGACGAGGTCATCTTCGAGGAGTTCAAAGGCACGGGCAACATGGAGATCAACCTCGACCGCCGGCTCGTCGACAAGAGGATCTTCCCGGCCATCGACATCAGCCGCTCCGGAACGCGGAAGGAGGAGCTCCTCATCGAGGAACTCGACCTCAACCGGATCTGGATCCTGCGCAAGGTCCTCAGCCAGATGAACGAGGTCGAGGCCGTCGAGCTCCTCATCGACAAGCTCAGCAAGGCCAAGACCAACCAGGACTTCCTCAACGCCATGAACAAGGGCGCGTAAGGGGCCTGCGCCGTGAGACGGTTGGGCCTTATCGGAGGCATGACCTGGCACTCGACCGTCGACTACTATCGCCTCATCAACGAGGGCGTCCATGCCCGGCTGGGTGGCGCGCACTCGGCCGACCTCCTCTTGTTGTCGGTCGACTTCGGCCCGGTCGAGGACATGCAGGGGAGGGGTGACTGGGTGGCGCTGGGCCGGCTCATGGCCGGCGCGGCCCGTAGCCTGGAGACGGCCGGGGCCGAGGCGTTGGTCATTTGCGCGAATACCATGCATCGGCTCGCCGATGACATCGCTGGAGCCGTGAAGATCCCGCTCCTCCATATCGGCGATACAACAGCTGCGGAGGTCAAGAAACAGGGTTTCCGGACCATCGGCCTGCTCGGCACGCGTTATACCATGGAATTGGACTTCTACAGGGGCCGCCTCGAAAAGAAACACGGCCTGAATATCCTCGTCCCCGACGAGTCCGGCCGGACAACCATCCACGACGTCATTTACCACGAGCTTGCCCACGGCCTTGTCCGCGAGGAATCGCGGCGGGCTTATGTCTCGGTCATCGAGGACCTGGTCGGCCGGGGGGCTGAAGGCGTCATCCTGGGCTGCACGGAGATCCCCCTGCTCATAAAAGCCAAAGACAGCCCCGTTCCCGTCTTCGATACGACGGCCCTTCACGCCGCGGCCGCGGTCGAGTTCGCCCTGAGCTGATCCCTCTCGGCGGGGGTCAGTTCGGCTACCGCCACGGCCCCCGGCTGACCTCTCACATCCCCGACAAGGGCCAGGTCATGGTCCGCTACTGCGGGCTCTACGCCAATGCCCACCGGGGCAAGGTCCGCAAGGCCGGGCGCGAACCGCGGGGTTCCGCCTGAAGATCGTCGAGGAGGAGGGCTGCCGCAGGCCCTCCCGGGGCTGGGCCGAGATGATCCGCAAGGTTTATGAAGTGGATCCGCTTCGAAATGTTGACATCCGCTCGGGGCCGGGATATTCTCCTTTTCGTGATGGGAAGGGTTGATCCTGAGGTCGCGGCTGGCGCTTCCAGGCCGACCGCAAAAAGGAAATTCCTTCTATGATGATGTGATGCAAGGGGTTTTTTCTATTTTCTTCTCCTTTCTTCTCTTGCCTTCTCTTTAGGTCTTGTGGACCATCCTTCTATCCGTGCCCTTAGCCCGAAGGCTATGTCCGCACACACTCTAACGTCAGGTCCCGGCCCCTTAACCTATCCGCCAATGCGGCTTTTTCAAGCCCATTAAAGAATTTCTCAAGGCGGCCGAGTTATCTCCGATACGCAATGTAATTCCGTCCTTCTTTCCAAACCTTGTAGATGATCGTCAGAAGGCGCCTGGCTGTGGCCACTTTGGCCTCGTTCGCGCCTTTGCCGCGGGCCAGCCGTTCGTAAAAGCAGCGCAGGTCAAAATCCGCCCGGATCCCCGGCCAGACCGC
>Ga0214473_10000379_pt1 | contig 61922 bp, 67 predicted proteins | sample RVTome_7_FD_203509 | JGI IMG/M metagenome (GOLD analysis project Ga0214473, IMG submission 203509) | Soil microbial communities from uranium-contaminated site in the Upper Colorado River Basin, Wyoming, United States - RVT98D197 | ecosystem: Environmental > Terrestrial > Soil > Contaminated >... | reverse complement strand
CGTAAAATAACCGATGAGCAGGTGGCAAGGGTGGAGTTATTAATCAACACAAGGCCCAGAAAATGTCTGGGCTATAAAACGCCCCTTGAAGTTGCTTCTGTTGCACTTCGAGATTGAATGTAGGAAGCATATAAAATAGTAAGTTAGGCGGACTGGTTAGAAAGAAAAAATAGGAGGTTGTCCCCGATTTGCCGGGATAAAGATATGAGCCATAATTCACAAAATATCTATGAAGATGTAAAGCGCGATATATACGATGAATTATTTTATTACATAGACAAAAAAGGCAAAGATTATTTTATTTCGGTATCAGATTTTTATTATCGATCCCGTTCTGGCTTATTGACTGGAGTGTTGGCGAACCTACCGGGAACCAAAATTCTTGTTGGCGTTGATTCTGCCATTGATTTGGATGCCAAAGTTCGCAAACTATCTTTAATGTATGATTATGTAATAATTAGGCACCGCACTTATACACCACCTGATGGTTTAATATTTGATTCCGTCCCAGCAGATTTCGCCGGTTTTGGCAAGCCTGATTATTTGGATAAATATGAAAAAGAGTTATCAAAGGGTTGGTTATTTCCTCATCTCAAATCTGCTCCGCATAGAAGCCAGATTAAAGAGTTTCATGAATGGGTTGCCGGGCCGGGTCGGTCATGGTTAGCTGATGGCAATGTTATTTATGCACCATTTTTAATCAGCAGCGATGTTGAAATGGAGGCATATAAAGACGAGGTGAGTTTTTCTAAATATTACTTAGATGCTAAAATTTTTCCTGCCGAAGACGAAAGGTTTGTTGCTTTTTCCGACATTGTGAGCAACCTCATGATTCCGGCCATCACCGGATGTCCAGCGGACTGGTTAAGAAAATTTCGGGAAGACAATCTAAATTCATTAGATATATTCAGAAATTATCTTTTTCAGTTAATTGATAAATCAATTTCATTTGAGGGTGACAGCTCGAAATACAAAAAGGATGTTGAGTCGCTCAGTGATGGAATTTTTACTGATTTAGCCGACCTTCGGGATAAACTCAAAAACCAGAAAATTATCACGACATCAAAGAATAAAGATATCGCATTCGATTTAATTCCCATTGCGGTTTCATTTTTTACAGGCTTGCCCCCTTGGGCAACTGCTTTAACCTTGATTCCTAGTGCAAGGCATTTTGTCCAAAATATAGTCGAGAGTTATAAGGCAATGAAACAAATTAAAAAATCACCTTTATACATAATGACCAAACTACAATAATCTGCAGAGCAGAAGCCGATATCAGGACGGCCCCCTTTTCTGATCTCTCCTGCAGCAAAGTTTTCATTATGCCCACAGGGTCAACGTGTTTCTGACGAAGAAAATAGATGAGGTCTTTTTCTTCTGCGCTTACGGCGACGTATTCGGACTGGGAATTCCGGGGACAATACTTAATTGAGATAAAACTAAGCGCGCCCTTCAGCAACGCAAAAGTCGCTGGATTCCGGGTCAAACCCGGAATGACAGGTCGGAGAAACCAAATACAGGACGCAAAATTTTAAGAAAACGGGAGCTAAAGCTCCCTTGGGCGCTGCATAAACATTTAAAAAGGCTTATGCCTAAAAAGAATCCGTTTAGGTTAAAATTAATGGAAAAGGGGTGTTACATGACCACAACGGAAGCAACTTCCGAAGTTTTCTGGACTGCATTTCGAGCATTGCCGAAGAAGCAAAGAGGGGCTTTCATTGAAAAATTACTCAAAGACAGGGAATTCCTGGAAGACCTGATTGATACCGTAATTATTGAGCAGCGTCGCAAGGAACCCTCGCGCAGTTTGGACGTATACCTTTCTCTACGTCATTGACGAATCCAGAAAAATAATCGAAGTTTTTTCCATTGCCGACCGCAAAGAAGTTTACCGTTTATAATTCCCGTGAAAAAAAATTGAAACCAAGGCAGAGCGCCCTTCAGCAACGCAAAAGTCGCTGGATTCCGGGTCAGGCCCGGAATGACGGACCAAGCACCGGAGGCTTTAAATCAACCCCAGGTCCCCCGCATACTTCCCGAACAGCTCCAGCCCCTTCATCTCGGCCTCGCCCAACCCGTAGGAGATTATCTTCCAATAAGAGACAAGCTCTTCCGGCGTGAGCCAGTCAACTATTCCGGATTTGATGAGGGCGCGGGAGTTGGCTATCTCCATTAAATGCTCCGTGGCATATTCCTTTGCGCGGCCCAGGTCCTCTCTTAATCTTTCAAATAGGGCCTCATTTTTTTTAATGCTGTCCTTTCTCGCTATCCACAGCGCAAAAACAAAGGATGTGCCGGTGAATTCGTGCCACAGCGCCCCAAGGTCGTATTTATAAAACTCCCCCCCATTCTTCCCCGCGCGGAGGGCCTCGTCCCCTATGGAGAGATAGGCATCAAAAGAGGCGAGCGCCTTTTCGATGGGCAGATCGGTTTCGTGTACGGGGACATCCACTTTAATGAATTTTTTAAATATTATCTCAAGGAGCGCCTTCGATGTTTCGGACTGATGAGTGGCGCTTATCCTCTTCCCCTTTAATTGCTCTATGGGACATTTACTTAAAAAAATTATGCTCCGTATCTCTCCCTTTGCGCTTATGGAGTGCCCCTTTATAAGTTCGTATTCTTCCGGATAACGCAGGTACTCTATCGAGGACGAGGGGCTCACGTCTATCTCCCCGCGCCGGAGCATCGAGTTCAGCATCGAGGGGTAGCCGTCCACGAATTCATAAGGGCCTTTTGACCTCTCCAGGCCGTAAAAGACGGGATACAGGTTCAGGTAATGGATTCTACCGATCCTGAGTTTATCCATTCTTCTCCGCAAGAAACTCAAACAAAAGCCTCACGCCTATGCCGCTGGCCCCCTTGGGTATGTAGGGCCTGTCCTTGTCCGTCCACGCCGTGCTCGCAATGTCGAGGTGGACCCAGGGCGTATTCTCCGCGAACTCTTTAAGGAAATAGGCCGCCGTTACAAGGCCGCCCGACTTTCCCCCCGTGTTCTTCAGGTCCGCTATATCGCTTTCGATATATTCCCTGTACTCGTCATAAAGCGGCATGCGCCAGACGCGCTCTCCCGTCTTCTCCCCGGCCTTTTCCATCCTTGCCGCTAATTTTTCGTCTGTTGTCATCATCGCGATGGCCTCGTTCCCGAGGGCTACAGAGCAGGCCCCCGTGAGCGTGGCTATATCTATCACGGCTTCGGGGTCCAGAAATTTTCGCGCGTACCCGATGGCGTCCGCGAGCACGACCCTGCCCTCCGCATCCGTGTTTATTATCTCTATCGTCTTCCCCCCGATCGTCCTCACGACGTCCCCCGGCCTCGAGGCCGTCCCCCCCGGAAGGTTCTCTGTCGCCGGGAGCACTCCCGTTATATGGACGGGCAGTCCAAGTTCCGAGGCGGCCTTTATAACACCAAGCACCGCGGCCCCTCCCGCCATGTCGTATTTCATCTTCTCCATCCCCTCCGAGGGCTTTATGCTTATCCCCCCGCTGTCAAATGTTATGGACTTTCCGATAAGGACAACGGGCCGGGAGCCATCCCCTTTATAAGTGACCACAATAAATTGCGGGGGCTCGGCCGAGCCCCTGGCCACCGAAAGATAGCCGCCCATCCCAAGCTCCGCGGCCTCATCCTTCCCTATCACCTTTACTTTCACCTTGCCTCCGGCAAGGGATTTCGCGGCTTTGGCGAGCATGCACGGGGTCATGTCGTTTGCCGGCGTGTTCACAAGGTTTCTCGCAAAATACACGGCATCGGCCAGAACGGACGCGCGCCTCAGCTCTTCCTCGAATTCTTTATCGCTAAGCACGGCAAGGCTCTCCATCTCCTTCCCATTCTCCTCTTTCTTATAAAGCCTGAACCTGTACCGGGAGAGGAGACACCCTTCGATAAACAAGACCGGGCTCAAACCGGCGTCTTCCATCAGACCAGCCGAAAGGGCGGCTTTTTTCACTCCGGCCCCGGCCAGAATTGAAGCCGCCTTCCCTCCCGCCTGCCTCAATCTCTCCGCCGTGAGCTCCCCGCGCTTACCCAATCCGGCCAGAAGTAATTTTTTGGCCTTTATCTTCCCGAAAGTCTGAATGAGATACGTCTCTTTGAGCTTTCCCTTGAACTCCCCGCCCTCTATGGCTTCCGACATCATTCCATTAAGGATTGAGTCGATCTCCTTATATGGCCCGACCCCTTCGTTTTCAAAAACAGGAAGTATGATCGCGTCGCACTCGAAATCTATCTCCCCCCTATTTTCAAGAAAAACATCCATTCAATTCCTCCTTTTCGGGTTATCTATAAAGGAAAAGGAAGAGATCGCCGGGGACCAGGTCCTCTCTCACCTGTGCCCGCCCCGAAATAGAACGCCCAAATTCCAGCATCTCCCCCGCATTATAATACTCAAGCGAAACGTCCTTGTCCGCGCTCTTATCCGAAAGGGCATTGAATACGAGCGCCTTCCCCGTATGCCTCCAGAGTATCCCGATCACCCTCTTTGCGGACTCCGTTATATCCTCAAGCCTGTTATTGAAGACTCCGCAAGAGACCGTGTAATCAAAAACTCCTTCCGGCTCTTCTTCCTCGATATCGGCCACCCTGAAAACACACTCCGGGTATCTCTCGCGTGCGATCCCGATAAGCGCGCGATTAATGTCCATGCCGGCATACTTCACCCGCACTCCCTTCCCCCTTAAGAACCCGTAAAAATCTCCCATCCCGCAGCCGTGGTCGAGCACGCTCGTCCCTTCGAAATCGCCCGCGTGGAGCGCCGCCCCATACCGGCGCAAATAGCCGGTCCCGCTCCACCCGAGGGCCGCCGGGGTCTTCCCGAAAAGACCCACCCGCTTTTCATAATAGCTTATAAGATATTCCTTCTTAATCTCGTCCATTTTTATTCGGTGGGGGCTCTGCCCCCAGCCCCCGGAAGGGGGCCAACCCCCTTCACCCCTTCTTTAACGAGGGTTCAAAGGGCCTTCGGCCCTTTGCGGGATTCTAAAGGGCGGAGCCCTTTAACAATAAATTAATCAAACCTCCGTGATGATGGGCATGATCAACGGGCGGCGGTCCATTTTATTCCTCAGGTACTTTTTAAGCGAGGCGCGTATTTTTGCCTGTATGAGGGAGCTGTCAATCAGGATTTCGCGGTCCAGTCCCTTGATGGTCTCCGAGAGGAAGCCGCGCACCTCGGCGATAAGCTCGGGGCTTGCGTCCTCGAAGATGAAGCCGCGGGACATTATATCCGGGCCGGAAAGGACGTTGCCCGTGAGTTTTTCGATGGCGAGCAGGACGACCACTATGCCGTCGTGCGCGAGGCGCATCCTGTCCCTGAGGACCATCTCTTCCACGTCTCCTATGCCTTTGCCGTCTATGAAGACGCGGCCCGAGTCCACCTTCCCGGCGCGCCGCGCGCCTTCATCGTCGATTTCCAGGACCTCGCCGTCTTCGAGTATGAAAATATTCTCTTTGGGTATGCCCTGCTTCAGGGCGAGCCTCGCGTGGTTTGCCAGATGCCTGAACTCCCCGTGTATGGGGACAAAATATCTGGGCCGGACGAGGTTCAGCATCAATTTCAGTTCCTCCTTGGAGGCGTGCCCGGAGACGTGTATTTCCGAGACCTTCTCGTAGATGACGTTTGCCCCGCGCCGGAACAGATGGTTTATTATTCTCCCGATGGAACGCTCGTTCCCGGGTATCATCTTCGCCGAGAGTATTACGGTGTCGCCCTCTTTTATTTTTATATGTTTGTGCTCGTCCGTGGCTATGCGGGTAAGTACGCTCATGGGCTCCCCCTGGGAGCCCGTCGTGATGATCACAACCTCCCCGTCGGGGAGGTTTTTCAGGTCCTCTATCCGGAGCCATGTCTCCCGTGGTATTTTCAAATAGCCCAGGTCCAGGGCTATCTGGGCATTGGAGACTATGCTCCTCCCGCAGAGGATGACCTTTCTGCCGAACATCACGGCCACGTCCACGGCCTGCTGTATGCGGTGGATATTGGAGGCGAAGGTGGAGAGCATTATCCTGCCTTTTGCCTTTGCGAATATGTCCTCGAAGGCGCGGCGGACCTCTTTTTCGGAGAAGGTGAAGCCGCCCCTTTCGGCATTGGTGCTGTCCGAAAGGAGGAGGAGCGTGCCTTTCTCCCCGTACTCGGAGAATTTGTGGAAATCGAGGAGTTCGCCGTCCACGGGCGTGGGGTCCACTTTGAAGTCCCCGGTATGCACGACGCGGCCCAGAGGCGTGGTGATGCCCAGGCCTATCCCGTCCACTATGCTGTGCGTTACCCTGATGAATTCCACCTCGAACTCGCCCAGGCGGACCTTGTCCCTGGGCCGGACGGGGTGCATCTCTATGTCCTCAAGACGGTGCTCGGCCAGTTTATCTTCTATCAGGCCAAGCGTAAGGGGGGTGCCGTAGATGGGGGCCTTTATGGATTTAAGGAGAAAAGGAAGCGCCCCCGTATGGTCCTCGTGCCCGTGCGTAATGATGATGCCCCGCACGCGGTCTTTATTCTCTTCGATGTAGGAGAAGTCGGGGATAACGAAATCCACGCCCAGCATGTCCTCTTCCGGGAACATGAGGCCGGCGTCGATTATGATGAGGTCGTCTCCGTACTCGAGGGCCATCATATTGAGCCCCCCGATCTCCTCGACCCCGCCGAGGATTACAAGGGATAAGGTGGAATTTGCTTCTTCGCGCATTAGTCCGGTAACCCCCTTATATTCCCTCTTGAGCCAAAGCACTCCTGTTCCTCCCCCCTTAAGTTAAGGGGGGACTGAGGGGGGTTACTCAGCAAAGGCCGGAATGACATGTTTGTTGTCACTCCCGCTTGTCGGGAGTCCTTCCCTATAGAATGTATTCCGAAAGAATGATTCCGGAATTTTTCGTAATGAGCACGGGGCCGGAATGACAAGTAAACGGATATGCAGAATCAAGAAGTTTTCCTCATTTTAGGAGAGTATTTTCTCCAGAAGCGCCTTTCCCGTATGGAGCCTGTTTCCGGCCTGCTCGAAGACGACGCTCCTCGGGCCGTCCATTACTTCCGAGGTTATCTCCTCTCCTCTATGTGCGGGCAGGCAGTGCATGACGATGGCGTCGGGCTTCGCGCAGAGAAGGAGCTTCTCGTTTATCCGGAAGTCCTTGAAGCGCTTCTTTTTCTCCTCGCTCTTTTTCTCCTCGCCCATGCTCACCCAGACGTCCGTGTATATCACATCGGCCCCGCCGGCCGCCTCGCGCGGCTCACGGAGGATGATTATCTCGCTTTTGGCCTGGGCCTGCGCCCGCTCAAAAATTAAAGGGTCGGGCTCGTAGCCCTCCGGGCAGGCCAAGGAGAGGTTTATTCCCATTTTGGAGGCCGCCTCTATCAGGGAGTTGGCCACGTTATTGCCGTCCCCTATATAGGCGAGTTTTATTCCCCTGAGCCTCCCCTTTTTCTCCTGAATGGTCAAGAGGTCCGCGAGCACTTGGCAGGGGTGGTGCTTATCGGTGAGGCCGTTTACGACCGGCACGGAGCAGTTGGCCGCGAACTCCTCTATCCTCTCGTGCCCGAATGTCCTTATGATGACGCCGTCCAGATATGTTGAAAGCACCTTGGCCGTATCGGCGATGGTTTCGCCCCTGTTAAGTTGTATCTCGTTTGGGTTCATATAGATGGAGTTTGCGCCAAGCTGGTAAATGGCGGTCTCAAAAGAGACCCTTGTGCGGGTGGAGGCCTTTTCGAAGAGGAGCCCTATGCTTCTCCCGATAAGCGGGCAGAGGCTTTTGTCCCTGCCGCTTTTAAGCTCCCCGGCCCTTGCGAGGAGCTTTTCTATCTCTGCGCTCTCAAAATCCCAGAGGGCGAGGAAATCGCGTTTCATTTCGTCTCCTGGTATGGCGCCATAAAATTGCATGTCATTCCGGGCTTGACCCGGAATCCAGTCTTTCCGTTCTGGATTCCCGCTTTCGCGGGAATGACAAAAAAAGGATGTCCCACAGAGCTTAAGTAATCCGCCATTAAGAGAGCCTCTTGAGGACATCGGTGACTATGTCCATGGCAATATCTATCTCCGCCTCCTGCACTATAAGAGGGGGCATGAAGCGGAGCACGTATTCCGCGGTGCAGTTCACGAGCAGGCCCCTTTCCATGCAGGCCTTCACAATCGGGGCGCAGGGCCTTTTAAGCTCTATGCCCTGAAGGAGCCCCATCCCCCTCACTTCGACCACTATATCCGGAAGTTGGGCTTTTATCTGGTTCAATCTTGCCGAGAGGTGCCGCCCCATCCTCTTTGTGTGCTCGAGCATGTACTGGTTGTCTTCGAGGAGGGTCTGGAGAGTGGCTATGGCGGCCGCGCAGACGAGCGGGTTTCCCCCGAAGGTGCTGGCATGGGTGCCGGGCGCGAAGGCCTCGGCTACCTCGGCCGTGGCAAGGAGCGCGCCTATCGGCACGCCGCCGCCCAGCCCTTTTGCGATGGCTATGATATCCGGCTTAATCCCGAAATGCTTATAGGCAAATAGCTCGCCTGTCCTCCCCATCCCGGTCTGGACCTCGTCCAGCATCAGGAGGACCCCGGAGGCGTCGCATATCTCCCGGACTCTTTTAAGGTATTCGGGGGCGGCGAGCCTCACCCCGCCCTCGGCCTGGATACACTCCAGGAGGACGGCGCAGGTCTTTGCCGGGTTTACGGCTTGCTTAAGGGCCTCCATGTCCCCGAAAGGGACGTGAGTAAAGCCCTCAAGCATGGGCTCGAACCCGGTCTGAAACTTTTTCTGGCCCGTGGCCGAGAGGGCGCCCAGCGTGCGCCCGTGAAAGGAATTAAGGGCGGAGACTATCTCATATCTGCCCGGCCCGTATTTGTTATATGAATATCGCCTTGCGAGCTTTATGGCCCCCTCATTCGCCTCGGCCCCCGAGTTGCAGAAAAAGACCTTCTCGGCGAAAGAATGTTCCACGAGGATGCGGGCGAGCCGCACCTGGGCCTCGGTGTGATACAGGTTCGAGACATGAATAAGCCTCTGGGCCTGTTTCTGGAGCGCCACCACCACCTTGGGATGGCAATGGCCGAGCACATTAACGGCTATTCCGCCCACGAAATCAAGATATTCTTTGTCGTCGGCGGACCAGACCTTTACGCCCCGGCCCTTCCTGAGGACGATGGGGAACCGGGCATAGGTATTCATGAGGTATTTGGATGAGTCCTCAAGAACCTTTTTTACATCCATTTAGTTATAATATCTTATATATTCAGGGAAATTCAATTTTATTTGACAATTTTCCCTTATGAACTTATAATTTTTTCTTATGAAAATCGCTGTTACCGGAAAAGGCGGTGTGGGCAAAACCACTCTTGCGGCCACCCTCGCCCACCTCTATGCCAAAGAGGGCCGAAAAGTGCTCGCGGTGGATGCGGACCCGGACGCTAACCTTGCCTCTGCCTTCGGAATCCCCCCGGAAACATTGAAAATAAAGCCCATTGCCGAGATGACGGAGCTTATAGAGGAGCGCACGGGGGCAAAGCCGGGGGCCTCGGGCGGGCTCTTCAGGCTGAACCCCCGCGTGGACGACATCCCCGAGGAGTACGGGCACAGGTTCGACGGCACGATACTCCTCATTACCGGGCGCTCGAAAGAGGCCGCCTCGGGTTGCTATTGCCCGGAAAATGTCCTTTTAAGACGGCTGCTTAAGCATCTTGTGACCGAGCGGGACGAGGCCGTGGTAATAGACATGGAGGCCGGGATCGAGCACCTCACCCGCGGCACGGCCGAGAGCGTGGACGCCTTCATAGTGGTCGTGGAGCCCGGCCAAAGGAGCATCCAGACGGCCAGGACGGTCCGGGAGCTTGCGAAGGGGCTCGGGGTCAAAAAGGTCTTTGCCGTAGGAAGCAAGATAAAAAGCGCCGAAGAGATTGATTTCATTAGAAAAAGCCTTGGGGATATGACCCTCATCGGAGAAATACCTTATGACCCCCGGATAATCGAGGCCGATATGAGGGGGGAGGCCCCGTATGTGAGGAGCGACACCCTCACAGCAGAGGTCTTGAGGATAAAGGAAAAGATTGAAAACGAACTCCGCTAAGAGCGACATAAGGGCGGAAGCCCTGAAGAGGCGGGACGCCCTGGTCGCCCATACCGGTGAAAAGGCCGCAAAAGACCTTGCAATTAAAGAGAATTTTCTCTCCCTCCCGGAATACAGGGAGGCCCGCAGGATCCTCTTCTTCGCCTCGTTCAGGTCCGAGGTAAACACCATCCCCCTTATAAGAAAAGCCTTGGAAGACGGAAAGACCGTACTCCTCCCTAAAGTGAACAGGAGGGAAAGAAAACTGGAAATATATGAGATTAAAAGCCTTGAAGATCTAAAAAAAGGCTATATGGGGATTCCGGAGCCCGGGATTCCGGAGTCCCTTGGGGGACTACCCGTAAGTCCCCTTAAATGCGATATAATAGTGATTCCCGGCGCGGCTTTCGACCCGGGCGGGGGAAGATTAGGATACGGGGGCGGCTATTATGACAGGCTCCTTTCTCAGCTAATAGGGAAAAAAGGGCCGCACCTTATAGCCCTGGCGTATGAGATTCAAATTATGGAGGAGGCTCTTCCCATGGAGAGCCACGACATAAAAGTGCAAAAGATCGTGACGGAAAAAAGGGCAATAGATTGTCATGGATAGGGCCACAGGTGGATAGGGCCACAGGTGGATAAAGAGAAGATAAAAAAAGGCGTGCGCCTCATCCTCGAAGGCATAGGGGAGGACCCCGGGCGGGCGGGGCTCAAGAGCACCCCGGAGCGGGTGGCCCGCATGTGCGAAGAAATATTTGCGGGGCTTAAAGAACCTGAAGAGGCCCTATTGAAACCGATAGAGGGCGAGAGCCATGACGAGATGATCCTCCTTAAGGACCTGCCCTTCTATTCGGTTTGCGAACATCACCTCCTGCCCTTCATAGGGCGGGCCCATATAGCCTATATCCCGAACAAGAGGATTGTAGGCATAAGCGACCTCGCCAAGGCGCTCGAATACTTCGCCAAGCGCCCCCAGGTGCAGGAGCGCCTCACAACCCAGCTTGCGGATATGATAATGGACACCTTGAAGCCCAAAGGGGCAATGGTCATAATAGACGCCGAGCACCTCTGCATGAGCATGCGCGGGATAAAAAAGCCCGGCTCCCGGGTCGTCACCTCCGCCGTGAGGGGGCTATTCAGGACAAGGGCTTCCACAAGAGAAGAAATGCTCAAGCTCACTAAAGACCATTAATGCAACAATAAATATAATGAAGGAGGGCTTGTTTAATGGCAGCGAGGATCATCAGCGGCACCGAAATAGCCGCGCAGATACGGGAAGAGTTGAAGAAGGAAGTGGCCGAGATGAAAGAGAAGCACGGTGTCGTGCCCGGCCTTGTAACGATACTTGTGGGCAAGAACCCGGCCTCCGTAAGCTATGTCACCGGGAAGCAGAAGACCGCGCACGAGCTGGGCTTTTATTCCATACAGGACGACCAGGCTGAAGACATCCCGGAGGCGGACCTCCTGGCATTGGTGGACAAATATAATAAAGACCCGAAGATACACGGCATACTGGTGCAGCTTCCCTTGCCCAGGCATATCAGCGATAAAAAGGTCCTGAACGCCATTGACCCCGACAAGGACGTAGACGGTTTTCATCCGGTAAATGTGGGCCGCCTCGTGATCGGCGGCTCCGAGGCCAGGTTCAAGCCCTGCACCCCCGCGGGCATCCAGGAGCTTATCGTGCGTTCCGGGTTCGATACGAACGGGGCCGAGGTGGTCGTGGTGGGCCGCTCCAATATCGTGGGGAAACCCATCGCGCTCATAATGATGCAAAAGGATAAAGGGGCGAATTCCACTGTTACGGTCGTACACACGGGCTCGAAGAATATGGACGCGCACTGCAAGCGGGCCGACATCCTTATCGTGGCGGCGGGCGTGCCGGGCCTTGTGAAGCCCGAATGGATAAAGCCCGGCGCCTGCGTTATAGACGTGGGCGTAAACCGCGTGGGCGAAAAGAAGAGCGAGAAGACCGGCAAGATGGTCCCCATACTGAAGGGCGACGTGGATTTCGATGCGGCAAAGGAGATAGCCGGCGCGATTACCCCTGTGCCCGGGGGCGTGGGGCCCATGACGATTACCATGCTCATGAAAAACACCGTGCTTTCGGCAAAAATGAGCATTAGATGAGAGCATAAATGCAAGGAGGCTTTGAGGAAAGATGATAATCACCCGGAAAAAAGACCGCAAAATACTGCTCGATACCGTAAAGGAGCACAAGAGCTTCTTCCTCTTGGGATGCTCGGAGTGCGCGAGCCTCTGCGGCACGGGCGGCGAGCCCGAGCTTAAAGAACTCAAGGAACTCCTCGAATCGGAAGGCAAGACCGTGGCCGGCACCTTCGTGGCAAAAACGGGATGCCAGGTGCTGGGCACCAAGATAGAGCTAAAGGGCCAGAAGGAGGTCCTTGACCGGGTGGACGCGATAATCGTCATGTCCTGCGGCGCCGGGACCCAGAGCATGGTCGAGGTCTTCGAGTCGAAGGCCGTGTATCCCTCGAACGACAGCATGTTCCTCGGCAATATGACCCGCCTTCAGTTCTTCGACGAGCGCTGCTCGCTTTGCGGTGAGTGCATCCTCGACAAGACCGGCGGCATCTGCCCCGTAACCGCCTGCCCCAAAGGGATATTGAACGGCCCCTGCGGAGGCACGAAGGACGGCAACTGCGAGATAAGCCCCGAGGTCAAATGCGCATGGGTCAGGATCTACGAGCGCATGGCAAAGTTAGGCCAGACCGAGAAATTCAAAGAGACCGTAATTCCCCCTAAAAACTGGTCCGCTTCCATCAAGCCCAGAAAGATCGTCGCCAGACCCGAAGCCAAGGAGGAAAAGAAAAAGTGAGCTTCAAGGAAGCCCTTAACTCAGGAAAATTCGTCGTAACCGCCGAAGTGGGCCCGCCAAAGGGCACGGACATAAAAGAGATGGTCCACCATATCCACCTCCTCAAGGACAAGGTGGACGCCCTGAACGTCACGGACAACCAGTCCGCCGTGATGAGGATATGCTCCCTTGCCGTCTGCAAGATAGTGATGGAGAACGGGGCCGAGCCCATCCTCCAGATGACCTGCCGCGACAGGAACCGGATTGGCCTGCAGTCGGACCTCCTCGGGGCCGCGGTGCTCGGCATCAAGACCGTCCTCTGCATGACCGGGGACCATGTCCTCGCCGGAGACCATAAGGAAGCCAAACCCGTTTACGACCTGGAATCCGTCCAGCTACTCAAAGTCGTTGACGGGCTCAATAAGGGGAAGGACATGAGCGGGAACGAGATGCAGGGGGCCACGGATTTCTACCAGGGCGCGGTCGTCACCCCGGAGTCCAACCCCATAGAGCCCCAGCTCGCCAAATTCGAGAAGAAGATAAGGGCGGGGGCCAATTTCTTCCAGACACAGGCCATATACGATATCGGGGCATTCGGGAAGTTCATGGGCGTGGCACGGAAGCATCCGGTAAAGGTGCTGGCCGGCCTTGTCATTCTCAAGAGCGCGGGGATGGCGAACTTCTTGAATAAGAACGTCCCCGGCATCCGCGTCCCGCAGGAGCTTATAGACGAACTCAAGGCCGCGGGCAAGGAGAAGGCGCTCGAGACCGGCATGGACATAGCGGCCCGCCATATACGCCGGCTAAAGGACGAGAAGATCTGCGACGGCGTCCATATCATGGCCATCGGCATGGAAGACAAGGTGCCGGTGATCATGGAGAAAGCGGGACTCCTGTAACCCCACCCATCCTCCCCTTAATTAAGGGGAGGATGGGTGGGGTTATCTTCCGGCTTGTCCGGAATCCATCCGATACAAGGGGGGCTTCAGTCCCCCTTTTAATTTATTTAGATCGTCGTCTCCGCAGTTATTTACGATGGGTTGGCCCGCCGGGCCTACCTGTTGTTTTTTAAGAGGTTCCCGTGAACAGAAGAGAATTTTTTAGGAAAGCTGTCTTAACGCTTGGGATTAGTATAGGCCCTCGAATACTCTTGTCTTCAGCGGGTTTGGAGGGGAGCCCCATCCCGGATTCTGAAGGCACGGAAGCGATTATGAAATCAAAAGAAATGAACGGAGGCTATATGAGTTTCAAGGCAAAAAGACTGGTCCTTAATGCGGAGCTTGAGATTGAAGGCAATCTCGAACAAATATTTCCTCTTCTCTGCCCCACTAAAGAATATGACTGGATACCAGGCTGGAACTGTAAGATACTCTATTCGGAGTCGGGCTTTGCCGAGGACAATTGCATTTTCAGGACCGATTTCCCCTCCGAAGGGGAAGTGACCTGGGTGGTGACCTGTTATCGACCGAATGAGCGAATAGAATTCACTCTCTTCGGGGGGAATTTCATAAACAGATATAATATCTCTCTTTCCAGTATATCGGGCGGGCGGGCGATTATGCGCACGGAACAGATCTATACGGGCTTGAATGAGCAAGGGAATGAGTTTATTAGAGGGTTATCCGGGGAAGCTTTTGCCCGTGAGATGAACGCGCTGGAACAGATGCTGAACCATTATCTGAAGACCGGAAAGATGCTGAGCTGATACCAAAAAATCTATATCCCTCCCGTAATCCCCCCGGCCCCCTTTAGAAAAGGGGGAGTCCAAAGAAAAAGGACTCCGCCTCTTATAAATGCCGCCCCCCTGTTTTGAATTGATTGAAAGTACCATCCGTGTTAAGTAGGAGGTAGGAGGGTACCATCATGAAAACACGTCTATTAATATTTGGGGTTCTTGCGTCCTTTGCCTTGTTCAATTTCTGGGCCTGCGGTTTCGATTCCGGAAGTCCTGCATCGGCAGACGAGGGAAATGAAACGGCTGGAACATTATGCGAGAACAAATGCGATAAGTTTTGCACGAATACGGCAAACGCGGCCATCAAAGCATGCCGAAATGAGGCAAAAGACGACTTCTGGATAGCGATTGGGAACTGCAACAACTTATCCGGTCCGGACGAACGCGAAGAGTGCAAGGAAGAGGCCGATGCCGCACTTGGAGAAGCCAGAGAGGAATGCCGCGACCAGTTGGACGCGCGCCTTGAAATCTGCGACGCCCTTGGAGAAGGCCCCTATGATCCCCAGGTCAATCCTGCCGACTTTGTGGACCCGGCAGAGATCGGCAATGGGGTCGCGCCAAATCAATTTTTCCCCCTTGTGCGCGGCAGGACCTGGGTCTACGAGGGGGGCACCGAGACGATCACGGTTACCGTGACCGGGGACACCCGGGAGATACTCGGCGTCACCGTCGCCGTCGTACATGACGTGGCGGAAGACAATGGCGAAGTGGTCGAGGACACGAAGGACTGGTTCGCGCAGGACATCCACGGGAACGTCTGGTATTTCGGCGAGATATCGCAGGAGTTCGAAGACGGGGAGCTGGTGAGCATCGAAGGCTCCTGGACGGCCGGGGTGGAGGGCGCCAAGCCCGGCCTCATCATGAAAGCGGACCCCAAGGTGGGCGATGTTTACAGGCAGGAATTTTCGCTTGGGAACGCCGAGGACTTGGCCGAGGTGCTCAGTCTCACAGGTTCCGCCGCCGTGCCCGCTGCCTCGTGCAACGGCAATTGTCTGGTCACGAAGGACTTTACGCCCCTTGAGCCGGACGTCGTTGAAAACAAGTATTACGCGCCCGGTGTCGGCTTGGTCCTCGAAGTCAATCCGGAAACCGGGGAGCGCGTGGAACTCGTGGAAGTGAAGTAATCAGGGCCTGGCCGACTCGCGCCTTTCCGTCTCCTCTTTGCTAAAAAGCTCTTGACAGATCGCGCCCATTTAGCTAAACTTGTTTAGTTATTGAACTTGTTTAAAAAAAATTCCATGAACCGGCGCGAGGCATCTAAGAACGAAACGAGGCGGCTCATCCTAAGGGCCGCGCGAAAGCTCTTTGCCAAAAAGGGCATGGAGGATTGCACGATAAGGGACATAGCCAGAAAAGCGGGCGTGTCCCCCGCCTCGATCGTGGTGCATTTCAAGAGCAAGACAGCCCTCCTCGAAGAGGCCCTTAAGGGAGATATCGAAAGCGCCCTGTCGGAGTTAATGGCCTCCATGCCGCGCGATGCGGAACTCATCGATTCATTAATGCATCTCGCCACGGGATTTTTCAGGCTGTATGATAAGAACAGGGACCTATACAGGGCCCTCATCCGCCAGACCATATTCGAGCCCGTAAGCGAAACCCCGGGCATATCGGCGCAATCCGAAAAATATTTGGAGTTCTTGTCCCACCTGATAGAGGAACATAAGGCGCGGGGGCACACCAGGCCGGAAGTGGATTCCACAGTGGCGGCCATGTCCATCTTCTCTTTATACATGGGAGCCCTTATAGCCCTTTTCCGCATGCCGGAGACGAGTGCCGAAGCCGTTTCGGATATTCTCGCCTCAATGACCGCCCAATGCCTTGAGGGCATCTCAACTAAAAAAAACCGGATGTATGGAGATGGGGAATGAAAATACTGCTTGTTCAGCCCGCGAAACCTGAGAAGGCCGTGGGGGGCGAGGATTTTTCCATGTTCGAGCCGCTCGCCCTTGAATATCTGGCAGCCGGAGTCGCCAAAGACCACGATGTCCGTATTCTGGATATGCGTTTGGAGAAGAACCTCGAAGGACTCCTTAATGATTTCCAGCCGGACGTAGTCGGCATCACGTCTTATACCGTGGAAGAGCTTGGCACAATCCAGGGAAAATACGTCTTCTTTGCCGATGATGAATCGCTGCTCGATGCCGGGCGCATGGAAAGGCTTGCGGAGCTTATCAATCAGGCCGGGATCAGGAAACGCTATTTTCTCTATGGGCGGAGCGATACGATAGCAAGGCATCCGGACCTCATTGAGAAATGGAAAAAAATAGGCCTGGAACGCGTCTTTGTGGGGCTTGAGTTTTTCCGGGACGCCGACCTGAAATTGATCAGGAAGGGCTCCACGGCCGAAAAAAACAGAAAAGCAGTGCAGATACTTAAAGGCCTGGACGTCGAGATTTGGCCGATGTTCATGGTGAGGCCCGAATTCGACAGGGCGGATTTCCAGGACCTGCGGCGGCACTGCCTCGGGACGGGCCTGGATTTTATAGGTTTTTCGGTCCTTACGCCTCTTCCGGGCACCGATCTCTATGACGAAGTAAAGGAGAGCCTTATCACTTCAAATTACGATTATTTCGATTTCTTCCATGCCCTTCTGCCGACGAAACTCCCCCTTAAGGATTTTTACGTGGAACTGGCCGCGCTCTATAAAAATTCCCGTTCCCTTAAAAACCGGCTCAAGCTCATGAGCAAATACCGTCTCCGGGAATTGCCCTCGCTCTTAAGGGCCTATGGTGATTTCATGGAGCGGCTGAGCGGGCTGGCAGAGGACTACAGGGCATAGTAAGGCTCCTTTTCAAGGCATCCCGTTCCGGCGGCGGAAGATCATCTTCCTAAGCTCGTCCAGGTAGGGTTGAAGCTCGCGCAGAAGGGCGCGTTTGCCGGCTTCGTCCATTCCGCCAAATGTTCGCGAGTTCTGAACGAGCTTCCTTCCGAATTCCTCCATGCAGGAGGCCAACTCGGAGTCCGTCACCCGGTCGGATATGGGAATCTTTCCGAGTGCCTGCGACTGCTTAAGAATTTCATCAAATCCTTTCATGCACGCCTCCTTAGCGGGCATTCGTTTTTCCTATGCAACCTATGAGAGTATAATGCAACTTCCAAGAATATTCAAGCACAGGAAAGGGGCGGCGGGCTTTCTCTCGTCTTTGGGTGCAATAATTCCTTAAGGTTTTTGCTCGCGATGGATGCCATAGAGAAACTGAAGGTCCTCTCGGAAGATTACACGATCTCTACAAGCGGCTCAACTTTAAAAGGGTATATTTCTCCTCTTACCAGAAGGGGCTCGGCGCTCCCGATATTCCGGGCGAGAAGCAATCGGACCCTGAACGGCCCTTCGTCCGCGAGCACCGCCTCTATCAGGTGGACTTCCTCATACGCCGGTACGGATTCAAAAGAAACGATATTTTTCTTGATAAGGAGGGAAACCTCCGGCTGGATAAGGACCCCAAGGAACTCTGGGCCGAAAGCCACCCGGAATTCTTTCCAGTAAGGCTAAACTCGGCGGATAGAGAAGCTCTCCTCAGGGTGCCGGGCCTCGGCCCCGAAACTGCCGTGCATATCCTCAAGGCGCGCGGAGAGGGGCGGATCAAAAGCCTCGAGGACCTCGGGTTAAAGGGGAAAAGAGCGGAGAAGATAAAGAGCTATCTGATTTTTGAATAGGCGGTAATCCCCTTTACGACCCCTTTGTCACTCCCGCTTGTCGGGAGTCCTTCCGGTCGGGGCTTGTAAAGAGGAACGATTCCGGACGAGCCGGAATAACAAACTAAGCACCGGGCATTCCGCGAAGGCGAGGCGGGCGGGGCGGTGAGAGAAATTCATTGTCGATACCTTATCAACTTCTGCGGACCTGAGCTGTTCACTCGCACTTAAAGACAGAAGGGCATCAATAAGGGCTCCGATATCCATCGAATTAATGAATTTCGCGAACGCCCCGCCCGCCTCGCCTTTAGCTTTTATCTTCTGTAAGTGCGCTGTCTCGGGGCAAAGGACCTGCGCCCGATTATGCTCCGCCTGGCGGGCGCCGAGGGGGCCGGAGTCCTTCTCGGGCCGTAATCAAAGCCCTCCAGCTCGCAAGAGACGAGCTCCACGTCCATTTCGCGCTCGAAGGCGCGGACCGCGGGCGCGTCATCCTGCGTTACCAGGGTAAAGGCCATTCCGGTGCGTTCCGCCCTGCCGGTCCTGCCGATGCGGTGCGTGTACGCGTCCGGGCTGTCGGGCATGTCGTAATTTATGACGTGAGAGATGCTCAAGACGTCCACGCCCCTTGCCGCGATATCCGTGGCCACGAGTATCTGGTACTTCCCGTTCCGGAAGCCCTGCATGGCGGCCTGCCTCTTGCTCTGGGGCATGCCCCCTTCGAGGGAGGCCACGCTGAAGCCCGCGAGCCTGAGCTGGTCCGCAACCCGCTTGGTCCTGGACCTCGTGCGCGCGAAGACGAGCACCGAGTCCGTATCGGTCTTGCGGAGGAGGTTGATAAGGAGCTGTGTCTTGCGCTCCGCGTCCACCGGGTACAGGGCATGGGAGACGGTGTCCGCCGGCTTCGAGTGGTTCAACTGCACGTTCACTGGTTTCCTCATGAAATCGCGGGAGAGCCTGCGGATGTCGTCCGGCATCGTCGCGGAAAAAAGGAGCGTCTGCCTGTCCCCGGGCAGATGCTTGAGTATATTCCTTATATCCGGGATAAACCCCATGTCGAGCATGCGGTCCGCCTCGTCGATGACCAGGACCTCCACGGAAGAGAGATCGATCATGCCCTGACGCATGTGGTCAAGGAGGCGTCCGGGGCAAGCCACCACAATGTCCACCCCGGCCCGGAGGTTCTGTATCTGTCCTCCAAAGCCGACCCCGCCGTAAATGGAAAGGCTCTTGAGCCGGGTCTTCCTTCCCAGTTTCAAGACATCGTTCCTGGTCTGTTCGGCAAGCTCCCTCGTGGGTGATAGAATGAGGGCCCGTACCTTTCTGACGCGGCCCCTGGTTTGATCGGGCGAAAGAAGGCGCTGCAATATCGGCAGCACAAAAGCCGCCGTTTTTCCCGTGCCGGTCTGGGCAAGCCCCATTACGTCATGCCCTTCGATGATAATGGGGATGGTCTGCTCCTGTATGGGAGTGGGTGTCCTGAAGCCGGCTGATTTAACCCCGGAAAGGACAGAGGGGTCCAACTTAAAAATTTCAAAGCTCATTGAGATTGCTCCTTGGCTGCAAAGTGAGCCAAGTGCGTTCTCAGCTCGTCTGCATTGATTTTATTTTACTCTATTGTAGCACATCCCGCGGCATGCCTGCTTGAGGAGACCGGTTATGCCCGATCTTTCAGCTCGTCCATGAGGGCGCGGACGGTGAGGACCTTGTCGATCCTGTAGGCGTTCGTGCCGGTCGTGAAGAGGGGCTCCGCCTCCTGGGAGTTGAACCCGGCGGAGCTCAGGAGGCCGTTGCAGATGCAGAAATAATTCTCGTTGTTCTCCTTGGCCGGGCAGCGGGTGAACCTGCCCTCCGAGTCTTTCAGCAATACGTATCCCTTGTCGCATTTGGGGTCCCTCTGCCTCTTGAGAGAGGACACGAACATCGGGGACTGCCTTATCACCCTGAAAGGCATCCCGCACGGGGAGCCCGGGTCTCCCGCCACTATTATGTCCTCTTCCTTCGAGTTCACCACGGCCTGTTTATATTCGTCGGAGGCGCTGCTTTCCTCGGTGGCAAGAAACCTCGTGCCCATCTGCACCCCGCTTGCCCCCATGGCCAGAAAGCGGGCGATATCGCCATGCGAATATATCCCGCCCGCCACGATCACCGGGAAGTCCCCGTGCTTCAGGGCCAGGTCCTTCACCGGCGGGAAAAGGTTTTCGAGGCTGCTCGCTTCCAGGGCGATCTCGTTTAGCTTGAAGCCCAGGTGCCCTCCGGCAAGAGGGCCCTCAAGCACCACGGCATCGGGCCTCCTGCCCAGCCTTTCCCATTTCTTGCAGATTATCTCAAGCGCCCTCGCGGAGGAGACTATGGGTATCAGCGCCGTGTCTTTTGAGGGATGTATATTGGGCAGGCCCAGGGGCAGCCCCGCCCCGGAGATGACCACGTCCGCCCCGGCGTCTATGGCCCCTCTTACGGAATCCTCGTAATCCCGGACGAGGGCGACCATCACGTTTATGCCCACCCTGCCTCCGGACCTCTTTGCGAGGGAGACTTCCTCGTAAGCGGCCTCGTAGGAATTGAACTTTTTCCCGTTCCTTTTGGAGACGAGCCTGTCCAGGGCGGCACTCGAGACGATCCCCAGCCCCCCTTCCCCGGCGACGGCGCCGGCAAGCGGGCTCAAGGATACCCCCACCCCCATTCCCCCCTGGATGATAGGGAGCCTGATTTCCTTTCCTCGGATTAGAAGGGGTGGAAAACTAATCTAAGAGCTCCTGTAATATAGATCAATTTGAAAATCTCTCGCTCGCCTAAAGTTCGGTTAGTATAACAGAGAAACCGGATTAATACCTAATCCGGATACTTGCAATTAAAAAAACCAGTCCTCCCCTAAGCGATTATTACAACTTCATAATAACGTTCCGCTTTATGTCATTCCCGCGCAGGCGGGAATCCAGAAAAGACTGGATTCCGGAGCCTGCCCCGTACTCGATACGGAGTCAAGCCCGGAATGACGGACATAGGAGATTAATTTGCAGGAGTTAATAGCCCGATGCCGCTTGCCCTTCGATCAGGAGAAACCCTGTCCCGCCGTGTTGAATATAGAGCCTTGTTTCCTTAAAATTAAAACACAAAGAAAATTCAAAACTGCTGGTTTTTCAATAGCTTACGCCAATTTAGAACCAAAACCCAGGAGGTGGAATCATGTCTGCGCTGAAGAGGTATAACGATTATGGTCCCCTTGCCGACCTTTATGAGAATCATTGGGACCATCGAAAGTCATCCCTTTTCATGCTTCAAAAATTGCTCCTTCCATATATCCCAAAGGGGAGCCGCGTCCTTGACCTTTGCTGCGGGACGGGGCACCTCGCGGAGGCCCTGGTTTCGCGCGGTTTCAAGGTAACGGGGGTCGACGGGTCGGCGGAGATGCTCTCCCATGCCAGAAAAAAATTGCCCCGGGCGGATTTCATCCTGGCTGACGCGAGGGAATTTAAAATGCCCCCTGTATTCAAGGCCGTAATATCCACACTGGACAGCCTTAATCACATACTGAAACTTGAGGAGTTGGAGATGGTTTTCGGGAATGTATTCAACTCGCTGGAGACCGGCGGCTATTTCCTTTTTGATTTGAATACGGAAGAAGCTTACAGGAGAGAGTGGCATAAGTCCTCGCATATCATAAAGGACGATAATGTATGCATAGTGCACGGCGGCTACGACCCCGATAAAAAGATAGGGACAACCCATGTCCTCATGTTCTTTATGGAGGGGGCCTGGAAGAGGTCCGATCTCACTTTTTACCAGAAGTGTTATTCGCGGGAAGAAGTGCTCTCCGCCCTTGGAAGGGCCGGCTTCGGGGAGATAGAGGTCCTCAGGGCCAGAGAGGACTTGAAGATGCGGGGAAGGCTCGCCATCGGCAGGAACATTTACCGGGCGAGGAAATAAATCTTCTTCAGATAAGCGCCTTCTGGTACTGGAGCATGCGGCTCCGGGTGTCCAGGTAGGCATCTATAATCTCATCGACCGTATGGAGGCCCCTGCCCATATCGGAGCGCTCATGGTAAACCTCTTCGAGGAGTTTCAAGGCGCCCTGCTCGTCCCCCTGATAGTAAAGGGCCACGGCCTTGCAGACATAAACACCGAGTTTCTCCTCCACTCCGAGCCGGGAGAGGAACATCTCGCTCTTTTTAAGGAAATTCCAGGCCGTCTGCATCGATTCCTTCTTTATATGGGTGCGGGCGATCTCGAGGCATGCAAGGCCCACCCCCAGCGGGTTCGCGGCGTCCTCGAAATAGTATTCCGCCTTCCGGAATTCCCCGAGGGCCTGTTTTTCGTCCTTTATGACATTATAAATTTGCCCCCGGAGGAGATGGGCATAGCCTAAAAGCTCGCGGGGGAATTTTCTATCTTCCTTTGCGGTCTCGAACAATTTCCCTATTATCTCAAGGGCCCTCGAAGTGTTTTTGCCCAGGAAATAGAGCTTTGCGGAGTTGATGAATATCTTGCTCTTAAGCAGGGTGTCCGCCCCTTTCATCGCCTCCATGAAGGCCTTCTCGGCGGCCTTGAACTCGTTAAGGTTAGAAAGGACAACCCCTTTCAGGTTCATGAGCTGGGCCCATTTTGCGGGGTTTTTCTCCCTGTCGATACCGGTTATCAACTGTTCGAGGGTGCCCAGATCGAGGTCGTTTTTCATTTTTTCAACCCTAAAATTTTAAATTCAGCATGTAATATGCGCCAGAGGCGGAATTTTGTCAAACCAGCCAATGATTATGTCAATGATTACGGCCTTTTATGCTAAAATCTCCGCATGCCCAAGATAACCGTCCAGGAGATAGTGAAAAAGAAGGCCGAGGGGAAAAAGGTCACGATGCTTACGGCCTATGACTTCCCGTTTGCGAAGATCGTGGACGAGGCGGGCATTGACATTGTCCTTATAGGGGACTCCCTCGCCATGGTCGTCCAGGGGCTCGAAAACACCCTCCCCGTTACGATGGACGAGATGATCTATCACGCAAAGCTCGTGAGGCGCGCGGTAAAGAACGCGCTTCTTGTGGGCGACATGCCCTTTATGTCCTACCAGGCGAGCATAGAGGACACCATAAGAAACGCGGGGAGGTTCATAAAAGAGGCCGGGGCCGAGGCCATAAAGATCGAGGGCGGCATCGAGGTGGTCGAGAGGGTGCGCGCCCTTACGAGGGCCGATATCCCCGTCATGGGCCATATAGGGCTAACGCCTCAGTCCATACACAGGATGGGCGGATACAAAATCCAGGGACGGGACGAGGCCGGCAGGAAGAGGTTGATCGAGGAAGCCAATGCCCTCGAAGACGCCGGGGCCTTTTCGCTCCTTATAGAGGCAGTCCCGATGGAACTCGCAAAAGAAATACGGCAGTCCCTTACGATCCCGACCATAGGCATAGGCGCCGGGCCCCACTGCGACGGGCAGGTCCTTGTGCTCCATGACGTGCTGGGTTTATTCGAGCGCTTTCTGCCCAAGTTCGCCAAACGTTATACGAATTTAAAGGACGAATCCCTTAAAGCGATAACGGAATTTAAAAAAGAAGTTGAAGAGGGCATTTTTCCCGGCGAGGAGCACGGGTTCAAGTAATCACCCTCCCCCGACCCCTCCTGTGAAGGAAGGGCGGACCAAGGGAGCTTTAGCTCCCGCCCAATCATTGCGCCCTTTCTTTTTAAAAAGAAAGATTCCCCGGGAACGACAAATCAACAACGCCTCCATTCCTTTCCCTTCAGATGGGGCCTTTTGTTAAACTAAATGCACTCATCTACCTGGGGAGGAAGCCAATGGAGCCGTTTTTCATACGGGCAAAGACCATCTCCGATGCCTGGTTCCAGATAATCTACAACCTTTTTGACCACGCCTATACTCAGAACATTCAGAAGGGCTCCTTCGAGGGGGAGCAGTACAGGCTCCAGTATCCGGGGCTTGCGGTCTATATAGAGCACCCCTCGGAGGACATGGTCCCCATAATGCCGCCTAATTCCGGCATTCCCGCGCCCACCGCTATGGAATACATCGAAGACTATTTCGCCAATTATCTTATGGACCCCGAGCTTTCCGAAAACGAGACATATAAATATTCCTCCCGCATCCACTATCCGATGCCCAAGGGCGGCACGCAATTGGACAGGGTGATAGAGATGCTTAGAGAGACCCCGCTTACTAACCAGGCCATCGTGGAGATAGGCACGCCGGAGGACCTGGACCTCTGCATCGGCAATGACGGAAAGCTGGACCCTCCATGCTTGAGGCTCCTCGATTTCAAGGCCGTACCTTCCGGGGGCAAATTGCTCCTCACCGTGAGCTGTTATTTCCGTTCCTGGGACCTCTGGGCCGGGTTTCCCTCTAACCTGGGGGGGATCGAGCTCCTTAAACAGTATGTGGCCGATGAGGCGGGGCTTCTTAACGGCCCCATGTACGCCTACAGCGCCGGGGGGCATATTTACGGGTACCAGGAGGAGATAGCACGCTTGAGGACATTAAGAACGGTAAAATAAAAGGGCGGAGTAAGGCCCTGCATCGTTTAAAACTGTTATCTTTTAACCTCCTATTAAGAGAAGGTTTGTCATTGCGAGCGGAGCGAAGCAATCTCATTTAAAAGACGAGATTGCCGCGTCGGGCTTTTCAGCCCTCCTCGCAATGACTTTAGTTTGTAGGCTTGCTGTGCCCTGGTTTTTTAGAGCCTTTTTGCCTCTTTTTTGCTTTTTGCCACCTGAAAGTGTTATCCTATTAATACAAGTTTGGAGTTTTTGTAACCGAAAGGCCACGAAGACCCTTTAGCTTCGTGGCTTTTTCATAGAGGAAAAATGGCAAACAGGCAAAGTTATCTGGCAAAAGCGCTCTTAAATGAGAAGAAGGCAGCCGAGGGTTTCGTTTCCGACCGTTTCCCGGATATCTCGGGCTTTACCCTTAAGGTAACCTACTACCGGAGCATTTCGACGAACCCTGTCCTCCTCGTGCGCACTATCAATTTTTTCCCGTCAAGCTATGCCTACTTCGATTTCGACTGCATGGCTGAAAATTGCACGAACGGCGGCTTCGACCTTACTTCGATAATTTCCGACCTGGTGCGAAGGCATAAAAAAACGGCCCAGGGCGCCCTCGAATGCGCGGGCACCGGCCCCCCCCCCGGGCACGCAAGCATCTGCTACGAAATAAAAATAGAGTACAAAGAGAAGTAGGCTCGCTCCCTTTCTCCGGGCATGAAACCCGTCATACCCTTCAATTCCTCACATGTTAAAATAAATTGATGTATTACGACTAAAAAGGAGATTTCATTAAATGTCCTTTACCATAGCCTTTTCCGGCAAGGGCGGGACCGGGAAGACAAGCCTTGCCGCGCTGGCCATCAGGTATCTGAAAGAAAAAAGAAGGGGGCCCGTGCTCGCCGTGGACGCGGACAGCAACTCCTGCCTGAACGAGGCACTGGGGCTTACGGTCGAGGCAACCATCGGGCGCTTGAGGGAAGAGTCCCTTCAGACGATAAGGGGCGGCGGAGAGAGGCCGGGCGGGATGAGCATGGAAGAGATCTTCGACTGGCAGGTCCAGCAGTCCATAGTGGAATCCAAAGGATGCGACCTCATGGTAATGGGCAGGCCGGAGGGCCCCGGCTGCTACTGCGCGGCAAATAACATAATAAGGAAATACACGGACAAATTCGCCGACACCTATCCATATGTGGTGATAGACAACGAGGCCGGGATGGAACACCTTAGCCGGAGGACGACGCACGCCGTTGATGTCCTCCTCATAATCAGCGATGCTGCAAAAAAAGGCATCCTGACGGCAAAGAGGATAGACGACCTCGTGGACGAACTCAAGCTCGATGTGGCAAAACGGGCGCTTATAATCAACCGCGTGCCTTCGAAAGAGGAGGCGGAGAAACTTAAATCTCTTGCCGCCCAAGTCGGGATAGCCGCGGCGGGCATTGTCCCCAATGACGAGAACGTCTTCGAGTACGACCTTCGCGGCAAGCCCGTAATATGCCTCCCGGAAGATTCCCCGGCGCTAAAAGCGTTTTACGGGATTCTGGACTCTTTAAGAATCCCGTAAAAAAATCCGAACAGTCTTTTTGATACCTTTTTCTTTTTAAAATCTTTTTTTATCCATTTCGCCAAAGGCATCCTTTCCCCTAATGAGATTTTTTCTTTTATAATAGGCAGATTATATGAAAAAAATCGCTATTTTGGGCTCCACGGGCTCCATCGGCAAGAGCGCCCTCGAGGTGATAGAGCGGTTTCCCGAAAGGTTCAGGGTCGTGGCCCTTGCGGCCTCAAGGAACCATGCCCTGCTCTTAAAGCAGATAAAGAAATTCAGGCCCGAGTGCGCTGCCCTTTTTGACCCCCTCGCGGCAAAAAGGCTGAGGGAAAAAACGGAGATCCCGGTTTACGAGGGGGAAGAGGGGCTCCGTAAGGCGGCGGCCTGGAAGGGGGCCGATTTCGTCCTTTCTTCCATAGTGGGCTTTGCCGGGCTCCTTCCCACGCTTGCCGCCATCAGGGCCGGCAAGACAATCGGGCTTGCCAATAAAGAAGCGCTTGTGACTGCCGGGGAACTCGTGATGAGCGAGGCGAAAAAAAGAGGCGTCCAAATCCTTCCCGTGGACAGCGAGCACAGCGCCCTATTTCAGTGCATGGCCGGGCACGGGCAAAAATCGCTCCGCCGGGTGATACTTACGGCCTCGGGAGGCCCTTTTGCCCTAAAAACGAAAAGACAGCTCGCCCGCGTAAAGGCCGAAGACGCCTTAAAGCACCCCAACTGGCGCATGGGGAAGAAGATAACCATAGATTCCGCGACCCTCATGAACAAGGGGCTCGAGGTCATCGAGGCCAGCCATCTCTTCTCCCTCGGGCCGGAGCGCATAAAGGTGCTCATTCATCCGCAGAGCATAGTCCATTCCATGGTGGAGTTCGTGGACGGCTCCATCCTGGCACAGCTCTCCGTGCCCGATATGAGGGCCCCCATAGCGTACGCCCTCTCCTATCCGGAGCGGCTCCCGGATGTAATTCCCGCGCTCGACCTCCCGCGGATAGAGGGCCTTACTTTTTCGGAGCCGGATTTAAAAACCTTTCCCTGCCTGGCATACGCCTATGACGCCCTGCGGGCGGGGGGGACGATGCCCGCGGTCCTCAATGCGGCCAATGAGGCCGCAGTGGAGGCATTTCTCGCCGGGCGGATAGGATTTAACGATATTCCTGTTATAATTAAAAAAATTATGGGTTTATATGGGGTCCCGGCCCCGGCCGGAGACTTGCCCGCCATAATCGAGGCGGACTCCTTTGGCAGGAACACCGCCCTGGAGCTGATAAAAAAGACAGGTGAAAGGAGCGCAAGAACTTGACCTTCTTCTGGGCCATTGTCCTTTTAGGGGTGCTCATATTCATTCACGAGCTGGGGCATTTCCTTTTCGCTAAGCTCCTCGGCGTGCGCGTGCTCAAATTCTCGATGGGGTTTGGCCCGAAACTACTGGGCTTCAAGAGGAAAGAGACCGAATACCTTATCTCGGCCCTCCCGTTCGGCGGATACGTGAAAATGCTCGGGGAAGAGCCGGGCGAGGAGCTCAAGGAAGAGGAAAAGGCCTTTTCCTTTCCGGGCCAGCCCGTCTGGAAGAGGGCGCTGATAGCCGCCGCGGGCCCCGCATTCAATATATTGCTCACGTACGTTATCTTTGTACTGGTCCTTTCAGTGGGCTTTCCCGTAAATATTCCCCGCCTCGAAAATATTACGCCCGAGATAGGCGCCGTCCTCCCTGGGTCGCCCGCGGACCGGGCAGGGATAAAATCCGGCGACCAGATAGTGGAGATAGACGGCAAGCTCGTCGTGACCTGGTTCGACCTTATAACCATTGTGAGCGGGAAGTCAGGGCAGGAACTCACGATGGAAATAAAAAGGGACTCAAAAACTCTCACGGTGAAGGTCAGGCCCGAGATGATAAAAGAGAAGACCCCCGATGGGCAGGAGATAACCATCGGGCGCATCGGCGTCCAGAGGGCCGGAAACGGCATGCCCTTCCATGTCGTGAAGGCGGGGAACCCGGTCTCGGCCGTCTTCCACGCCCTGGAGGCCACATACAGGATGTGCTATTTCATCGGGGACACGATAGTGCAGCTCCTCACCGGCGCGTTTTCGGCAAAGGCCATCGGCGGCCCCATAGCCATCGTGCAGGAATCCGGAAAGGCCGCGGCGCTGGGCATCTTTTCATATCTCATGTTCATGGCGATAATAAGCGCGAACCTTGCGATATTGAACCTCCTCCCCATACCGATCCTTGACGGCGGGCACCTGCTTTTCCTCGGGATAGAGGGTGTAAGGGGAAAACCCCTTCCCGAGCAGACCCAGGCCACGCTCCAGAGGATAGGGCTTGCCATACTCCTTATGATAATGATATTCGCCCTCCAGAACGACATAATGAGGCTCATAAGGGGGAGCTGATGCACCCCCCCTCGATAAGGTCGCAGACATCGGCCGGCGGGGTCGTTTACAGAAAAAAAGAGGGGAGAGAGCCCGAGGTCGTGCTGATATCCGTGAAGGAAGGCACTGTCTGGACCCTCCCGAAGGGGCTTATTGGAAAAGGGGAGGACCCGGAACAGGCGGCCCTGAGGGAGGTGGCCGAGGAGACCGGCCTCAAGGCCCAAATCGTGGACAAGCTGGGCGACATATCCTATTGGTATTATGCCGTAGGGGAAAACGTTAAATACAGAAAGACGGTGCATTTTTATCTTATGAAATATATAAGCGGCACGACCGCCGACCATGACAGGGAAGTGGAGACGGCCCAGTGGTTCCCTTTGGCCGAGGCAATGGAAAAGATCATTTATAAAGGGGACAAGAACATCCTGGAGAAAGTCAACAGGATATTGGAGAAGGCTTGATGGGCAAAATCGCGGGCCTGGACGAGCTTAAAGAAGAGCTTGAAGCGGAAAGAAAAAAAGGAAAGAAGGTCGTCTTCACGAACGGCTGCTTCGACTTGGTCCACGCCGGGCACGTGCATTACCTGAGAGAGGCCAAAGGGCTGGGTGATATACTCGTCATCGGGCTTAACAGCGACAGCTCCATCTCGAAGATAAAGCCCGGGCGCCCCGTAAATCCCGAGGGAGAGAGGGCAGATGTGCTCTCTGCCCTCTCCATGGTCGATTACGTCGTGCTGTTCGAGGAAGATACTCCCTATGAGCTTATAAAACTTTTAAGGCCCGATGTACTCGTCAAAGGGGGCGACTGGAAGAAAGAGGACATCGTGGGCTCGGACCTTGTCCCCGAAACGAAAAGCCTGCCTTATGTGGAAGGGGTCTCCACCACGGAAATTATCAGAAGAATAAAAGAGTCCTCTTAGGAAGTCATCCCCGGCCTTTTTTATAAACGGTAAACCTCTTTGCGGTCAGCAATGGAAAAAACGTCGATAACTTTTCTGGACTCGTCAACGACATAGAGAATTCTATAGTTCCCGACTCGTATTCTGTGACCTTCTCTCCCCTGAAGCTTTTTAACACCTGCCGGGTAGGGATTCTCTTTTAAAGCCAGAAGCGAAGCTATGATTCTGTCGTATAATTTTTCCGGCAGGCGGTCCAGTTCCTTTTCCGCCGACCTTTTCAGTTTAACTATATAGGGCATTAATATTTTTTTCTTTTTCTTTCGGCGAGATATTCGTCCAGACTGCGAGAGGGTTCTTTCCGGCGCTGTTCGATAATCACGGTGTCAACCAGGTCTTCAACAAATTCCCTGTCTTTGAGCAATTTTTCAATGACAGCCCCTCTTTGCTTTTTCGGCAATGCACGGAACGCGGTCCAGAATACCTCGGAAGTCGCTTCCGACGTGGTCATGATAACACCTCCTTTTTATGATTTCATTTTAACCTAAAAGGGTTCTTTTAGGTGGAAGGCTCTGTGAGATAAATGGTGTCTGACCTTCATTTTCGGTGCAATCCCCTTTTCTAAAGGGGATGAGGGGGATTACCGGGAAGTTTTGTCATTATGTAGGGGTGGGGCTTGCTCCGCCCTGGGGTTTGATATGGAAAATGGGATATGCTTCTCCTGCATAAATTAAAATGTATATATCTCTTTTTTTCTGTATTCTTCGATTAATTCATTTTGAAAGACGATTTTTTCTTTAGCCGGACACACAAATCCAAGGACATTTTCCGCTTTAATGGATAAGACATGAACAAATTTAGCCCAGCCCTTAGGCGGAGAAACATTTTTTATTATATCCTCTTTGGTCTTCCCGAAACCGTATAGGGGATTTGGATTAACAATCCGCCATTCTTCTTGGTAGGCATTATTAATAGGCTCCATAAACGAATAAAGTTTAAGTAAATGAGAATACAAATGTCCTCCGGCTATTGCCGCTCTAATTCTATTAGTAAAACTCATCTCGCTAATTTCACCCTCGCGTTCCAGAGATTTAGCCTTTAAATCTTCATACGCAAACTTAAAAAGAAAAGCAAAACTCTCGAAAACAGGCCCCTTGTCAGGAATATACAGTACTTTTTGTATTCCGTGTCTGTGCGCCCATTCCGGGGTAACGATAATTCCATAATTTCCGAAAGTATTTCTTACCTGATTAGCAGCATGGGGATACAATTCTGTAAAAGATATCATCCCAAATTGTTCTGGTTCTCGTTCGCTGAAATCATGGTCAGGCAAAAATTTCTTAATTAATTCGCCGCGTTTGTTATCTATCCAAGCGAAACAATTTGACAGGATGCCATTAATTGCTTTTATCTCGCGGGTATAGTGAGTAAACAATTTAAAGATGTATTATCTCTTTATTTTTTTCTTTTTTCGATGGCTTCTTTGTGCTGCTTATAATGACATTTATTGCACAAGAATACCAGATTCTCTTTTGTCATATTCGAATGATCACCATCTATATGATGTATAACAACAGCCTTTTCTCCACAGCGCTGACACTTATAAGTGGCCTTTTCCTTTACCCTTTCATAAAGAGCAGCAAAGATGAGTTTATCTATCCATTTCTGTGCTCTCGTCCAGCCCTCTGGCGTTTCATTCAGAAGTAATTTAATAGTTGTACCATCTTTTGTGCGTTTCTTTACAAGACGATGATCGAGAACTAAATCCGTCATATTAGCATAGGTTAGCTTTGCAACCGATAACCTTTTTTCCAAAAGAACATTATAGACATACTCGGGTGGCCTTTTCATGATCGCAGATAGCTCTGTCAGAGTTATAGAATAATGCCGCTCAATTTTAGGAACAGCAGGGCTTTCCTTTGGCAATTCGTGATGTGAAGCTTTAGAATCAATTTTTTCTGGAATCTTATATTCAATAATTGTGGTCCTCATATTTTTAATCTTATAATAAACTGCTAAATTGAAATTTGGATATTTTTTTATAAGTTCAGTAGCTATACCACCTAAAAGCTGTATTTCGTCCTCTACCGCATATCCGTGTATATCCGCATCCCATTTTTCCAGTATCACATATATCCCGCGCCCATTTCTTGAAGGCCATAACTCCTCTACTCCTAATTCCGAGATGAAACAAAACTCGCATTGCTCGAATGCCTTATCTAATATCTTAGTCCAATCGTTTTCGTCTATTTGCAATTCAATTCTTCCTGAGCCAATTCTGGGGCTTCCTTCTGTTATCGCGTTTCGTGACACAACCCGTCCGCTTAAATTTACCCCTTTAATTACCCGCTTTTCAAGGCAAATTTCAATACCTCTATCTCCCTCACCCCAACCCTCTCCCATCGGGAGAGGGGGAACCCACCCCCGGCCCCCTCCTCTGCGAGCCATTGGCCAGGAGGGGATGAAGAGAAGGATGAGGGATTAGCGCGGATTTGCATTAAAATAAAGTAATGAGGCTCCTGCAAACCTTCGATGACTTCAGGACAAAATTAGGCGACATTTCCGCGCCCGGGCGGGTCCATACTCTCAGGGGCTCGGCCCCGGCCCTATTCCTGGCCCTTCGGGCCATAGACGAAAAAAAATTCCTTGCCGCGATGGAGACCGAGGAAGATGCCTCAAAGCTCAAAAAGGACGTGGAATTCTTCCGTGCCCTCATAGGCAGCCCGGATGAAGTCTTTTTCCTTCCCGACCCGGATGGGGCGGAATTGGCCGGGAGAAGGGCCGGGCTTTCATGGAGGATGGCAAAGGGCGGGACCCCGGACGTTGCAGGCTCCAGGGCCGCCCTGTCGGCCCCCCTCTGGCCGCCTGCCTCGATTGAGGGCCATGTCATAGAACTGAAACAGCATGGGGGCTTCCCGAGGGAACTCCTGGAGGAGCGCCTTTTAAGGCTCGGCTACAAGCCGGTCCCGCTCGTGGCCGCCCACGGCCAGTTCAGGCTAAAGGGCTGGATACTGGATATTTTCCCTTCCACGGAGAGCGAACCCGTCAGGGCGGAATTCTTCGGGGACGAAATAGAGAGAATGAAAACTTTCGACCTGGAAACCCAGCTTGCGAAACCTTCCGAAGAGATAAGTGGCATTCATTCCGTCACCCTCCTCCCGGCGGTCGAACCCGCCTCCGAACCGGCCCTCGATCCCTTCGGGTTCTACTCTTCCTTCCGCGTATTCGCCATCGATTCAGCCGGTCCTCAAGCTCCAATGACCGGGCATCAGTTTCCGGAAAACTTGGTCCGTCTTTCAAGGGACCCCATAAAGGGCGAGGGGTTTGACGCGGGAGTGCTCTCTCTTGCCGGGTACGGCATCCTGCATAGCGAGAGACGGGACATAACGGAGCTTCCCGGGGCATTAAAAAGGACAAGGGGATTGGGGGATATTCTCATTGCGGTCAATTCCCTCTCCCAGGCCGAAAGGGTCAGGGATATTCTAAGGGAGGAGGACCTTCACCTCCCGATACTTGCCCCCGAAGAGGTCCGCTCTTTCGAAGGCGGGATGTGCATCACCGTGGGCCCTCTTTCGGCGGGCTTTCAGCTCCCCGGGCTTTTCATCATAGCGGGAAGGGACCTCTTCGGGGAAAAGCCCGCCTGGAAATCCATGAAAAAGTCCAGGCTCTCCGGCCTCCTCCACAGTTTGGACGACCTCTCGCCAAACGATTACGTGGTCCACAAGGACCACGGCATAGGCAGGTTCCTGGGTTTCGTGAAACAGAGCGTGGACGGCTCCGCGACCGATTTGGCCGTAATCGAGTACAGGGAAGGGAGCAGGATTTATCTGCCCCTTTACGGCATAGACAAGGTCACGAAATACAAGAGCCCCGAAGGGCACAGGCCCGAGCTGGACAGCCTCGGGGGGAAGGCATGGGAGAGGCGCAAGGAGCGGGTAAAGAAGCGCCTGAAGGACATGGCGGAAAAGCTCCTCCATATTTATGCCTCGCGTGAGGTGGGCACGGGGTTCGCCGCGAGCCCCGACACGGAGCTCCACCGCGAGTTCGACGGTTTCTTCCCTTACGAGGAAACACCCGACCAGCTCCGCGCGATCGAGGACGTTAAAAGAGACATGGAATCCCCAAAACCCATGGAGCGCCTGATCTGCGGGGACGTGGGGTACGGAAAGACGGAGGTCGCGATGCGGGCGGCCTTTAAGGCCGTCTACGACCACAGGCAGGTAGTGGTCCTTGTGCCGACGACACTCCTCTGCGAACAGCACTGGAGGACCTTCACAAGGAGGTTTTCGGCCTTCCCGGTGAAAATAGACAACCTCAGCAGGTTCAAATCTCCGAAAGAAAAGCGGCAAACCCTCGAAGCCTTCGAGAAGCACGAGACCGATATCCTCATAGCAACACATGCGTTAATGAAGGCTGACCTCTCGTATAAAGACCTGGGGCTCCTCGTAATCGACGAGGAACACAGGTTCGGCGTCGCCCACAAGGAGAGGATAAAGGAGATGAAAAAGGACGTGGACGTGCTTTATCTTACGGCAACGCCCATACCGAGGACGCTCCAGATGGCCCTTTCGGGCATAAGGGACATGAGCGTCATAGAGACCCCGCCCGAGGACAGGCTTGCCGTTAAAAGCGTTATATCCGCGTTCAATAAATCCCTTATTAAAGATTCGATTGAGAAGGAGCTTTCGCGCGGGGGGCAGGTATTTTTCGTCCATAACAGGATAGAGGACATTGAAAAGCTGGCCATCATAATAAGAGATGTTGCCCCCGGGGCCCGGCTCGGCGTAGCCCACGGGCGGATGAGGGAACGCGACCTCGAAAATACGATGGTCCGCTTTCTGGACAGGGAACTCGATCTCCTGCTTTCGACCGCGATAATCGGCTCCGGGCTGGATATCCCCACCGCCAATACGCTTATAGTGGACAGGGCCGATATGATGGGGCTTGCGGACCTTTATCAGCTCCGCGGACGGGTGGGCAGGGGGGACGTGAGGGCCTATGCCTATTTCCTGATACCCGGGTACGACATCATAACGGACGAGGCAAGGGCGAGGCTTGCCGCCCTCGAAGAGATGAGTTATCTGGGCGCGGGTTTCAGGGTCGCGATGAAGGACCTGGAGATAAGGGGCGCGGGGAACCTCCTGGGGGCCGAGCAGTCGGGCTATATAAACGACATCGGGTTCGACCTCTATCTGGAGCTCCTCGAGAAGGCCGTGGCCGAACTCAAGGGCGAAGAGGTGAAGGAGAAGGTCATGCCCTCCGTGGAGATCAGGCTCGATGCCCTCTTGCCGGAGTCTTACATAGAGGATATTTCACTGAGGCTAAGCTTCTACAGGCGGGTCGCTTCGGCCCGGAGCAGGGAGGAGCTTCGGGCCATAGCGAGTGAGATGAGAGAAAGGTTCGGCCCCATCCCCGAGGAGGCAAAAAACCTCCTCACTATAATGTCCTTGCGCGTGATGGCGGAAAAGGCAAATGTGACTCGCATTCGACAGATAAATGGCCGTGTAAGGTTCGAGTTCAGTCCGGAGGCCGAACTGCCCATAAAAGACCTTACGGAATCATTCAAGGGCACCCTCAAGTTTATCCCCGAAACACTCGGGTTTGACATATCGGTCCATAAGGGAGATGTCCTCGGGGGCATCCTCCCGGTGCTTAGCCATTTGACAGGGAAAGAGGATTCTGTTATTTTTTAGCATGAAAAAAGGCCTTGTTTTTATTTTGATTTTCCTCTTCCCCGCCCTTTCTTCCGCAGTTGAGCTTAATACTGTAAGACCCCTGGCCCCTTACGGCGTCTTCTCCGCCTGGAGCGCGCAGTCCCTTGAGAAGGGGGCGGTTTCTTTCGGGCTTACGGTCGAGGGCTCGAAGGAGCCGGACTTCTTCCGCTACACGGCGGGGGCCTCTTACGGGATAGAGGAAAAAATAGAGCTCACGGTCAACTTCCCTTATTTCGCGGGGGGCAATGACGCCCCGGACGGTCTTGAGGACTTAGGCGTCGCGGCCAAATACAGGATACTCGAACAGGGGAGATACGGGCCCTCGGCGGCCCTCCTCCTTCTTGGGTATCTCCCCACGGGGGATGACGAACTCACAAGGGATTGGGCCCTTGGCGCGGGTGTCCTCGTGAGCAAGAAGCTCGGCCCCTTCATGGCGCACCTGAACGGCCTCTGGACCACGCCCTCAAAGAAGGAACTGGATGCCCAGTGGGACCTTATAGGCGGGCTTTCCTTCCCCCTGTACCACAATATGGAAGTCCTTGCCGAGTTCCACATGAGGGACGACCATTTCGCCGACGACATCGACCTCTCGGAGGCAAGGGTCGGGTACAGGCTTTTTAACGAGACCTTTTTCGGCACCATAGGGATCGGCACGGACCTGAAAAACAGGACGCCCGAGTACAGGGTCATCTTCTCCATCGCTACCGTCTTTTCCAAAAAGCGGGGCACTGCCTTTTAGTTGTATACTTAATTTAGAGCATGTTCGATATCGGATTTCAGGAACTTATCGTCATTTTCATCGTGATACTCCTCGTATTCGGGCCCAAGAGGCTCCCCGAGCTCGCCAGGAACTTCGGGAAGACCGTGGGCGAGATAAAGAGGGCCTTTTCGGGCGTGCAGGAAGAGATCCAGAGGGAAGTGAAGCTTGCCGAAATGGAAGAATACCTGCCCGGGATGGACGAGCTTAAGAGGCCGGCTGAAGAGCCCGTGGAGGAGAAAAAGAAGGGGGAATGAGCGGGGCGGGGGTGAAAAAAGATGAACTGCCTCTGAAAAATTCCGGCGGGCTTTTTGAAGAGACGGTCCCCGAAGCCAGGATGCCCCTTGCCGAGCACCTCTCGGAGCTTAGAAAAAGGATACTGGTAGCCCTCGCCTCATTTCTCACTGCCTTCGGGCTCTCCTTCGCGTTCTCGGAGAGGATCTTCAATCTCCTCCTATTCCCCTTGAGAGGATACCTGAAGCTCGGCGGTGCTTATCCCTATATCCACCTGGTTGAAAGGGAGAAATCCTTTTCCCTCGTCTTTCTTTCCCCCACAGAGGCCTTCTGGGCGCATATAAAGATATCCATAATAGCGGGGCTCATCCTCTCGGTGCCGGTCATCCTTTACGAGCTGTGGAAGTTCTTATCGCCCGGCCTCCTCGAGAAAGAAAGGAAGTATGTAACGCCTTTCGTCATGGCCGGAAGCGGGCTTTTCGTGATAGGCGCGCTTTTCTGTTTTCTGGTCGTGCTCCCCTTTGCAATCCAGTTCCTCCTGACCTACAAAACGGCATCCCTTGTGCCGATGCTCTCCGTGGGCAACTATATGGATTTCTGCCTCAAGTTCATCCTCGCCTTCGGGGCAATATTCGAGCTCCCGGTGGCGATCGTGCTCCTCACCCGGATGGGGCTTGTGACCCCGCAGACGCTTGCCAGAAAGCGCAAATACGCCGTCCTCCTCTCTTTTGTGGCGGCGGCGATGCTTACGCCCACACCCGATGCCTTCAACCAGGTCCTCATGGCCATCCCGATAATCCTGCTCTATGAGGTCGGGGTGCTCGTTTCGAGGCTCTTCATAAAAAAGAGAGGGCGGGCGGATGTCTAACATGAGGGGGAAGAGCATGAAGGCCCTCGCCCATGACATCGCGGAGGGCTACCTGACCGTAAACCCTATAATCCTCAAACCCCTTGACGGGGACTCGCTCAAGGGGCTCTACGAGGCCATAAGCAGGTACCAGATAGAGATAAGGGCCGGGAAATTCCCTTTCGGGGACCCGCAGGCCATCAGGATGAGGAACTTGAAGCTCCAGAGGCTATTCGGGGCGATTATGGTGATAAGGAATTTTGCAAAGTCCAAGCGCATAATACTCGTTTAGATAGCGGCCCTTCGATTTGACCCACTTTCCCCCCCTGTGTTAATTTTATTCCCATGGGCCTTGCCGACGAGGTGAAATTCGCGCAGGAGCTCGTCCAGGTTTTCCAGCGGGCGAGAAAAAACCTGAGGATGTATCCCGTCAATAACCCCATGTACGCCCGCACGATAGAAGAGACCTACCGGAAGACCGAGGAATTCCTCGAGCACTTCGGGGACCTGGACCTCCATATAAAACAGAACGAGATAGTATTGCACGGGAAGCCCGTTTACCAGAGCGCGGAGAAAGACGAGAATTTCGCCTTTTTCTTCTTCAAGGACGGCCTGAGGGAGCTGCTCTTCGCAAGAGGGCTTACCGAGGACGAGATGCGGGATTTCCTCCAGGCAATCTCTTATGACTTTGAGCGGCAGGAGGAGGACGAGGACGTCGTGACCCTCCTCTGGCAAAGGGATTTCGAGCATATCAAATATCTTATAGACGAGAACTTTCTCCTTGAGGACGATACCTACGAGCAGGAGGCCACGGCGCGCCTCAAGGAGGAAAACACGGAGGAAGCGGACTTGAGGCTCGCGTATGAGGACGCCGTGCGCGAGGAGACCGCGCAGAAGGGGCTCGATATAATGCCGCTCTCCCAGGCCGACCTCAACTGGCTTTTAAAGGAAATAGAGCGGGACTCGGGGGACAAGATACCGCGGCTCGTGGAGATACTCTTCGACCTCTACCTGGAGCAGTCAATACCGGGCGGGGACTGTATAAAAATAATAAACGAGGCCCTTGGGTACACGGTCGAAAACGAGAACGTGGCCTCGGCCAATCACATATTGCTTGCGGCCAGGAACATCTCCGATGACCAGGGCGCGCCGGAGGGCCTGAGACGAGAACTCAAACGGGTGTTCCTCTTTGCCTCCTCTCCGGAGATAGTGAAAACAATAGGGGAACGCCTCGACGCCGGCCTTCACATCCAAGAGGAGGTCTTTTCGGAATATGTAGAGCGGCTGGAAAAAGAGGCCATATCGTCCTTTATAACGGTGCTGGGGGAGCTTAAGAGCATAGAGGCGAGAAAGCTCTTCCAAAACGCCCTCGTCTATCTGGGCGGAAAGGACCTGAACGCGTTGGCCCGGGGGCTTTCGGACCCCAGGTGGTATATCGTCCGGAACATAATCTACATATTCAGGCGGATAGGAGATAAAAGGGCCGTTGAGTTCCTCGTCCGGGCGGCCCACCACGGGGACGTGCGCGTGAGGATGGAGGCCCTGAGGGCCCTTGGAGAGCTGGGGGGGCAGGGGGTCGTCCAGACCTTGAAGGACGCCCTCGACGACCCGGAGGGCTCGATAAGGACGACGGCCGCGAGGTCCCTGGGGATGTTAAGGACCGAGCCCGCAAAAAAGCTCATCCTGGCCAAGATCACGGGCAAGGATTTCCCGGCCCTCGGGTTCAGCGAGAAGAAAGAATACTTCGAGGTCCTGGCGAATTGGAAGGACCGGGAGACGATAGACTTCCTGATGAGGGCATTAAGGGCCGCCTCTTTCTTCAAAAAGACGAGGAGCGAGGAGCTCAGGGCCTGCGCCGCTTTCAGCCTGGGCCTCATCGGTCACAAGGAGGCCCTCTCCCAACTGCACAAGATGAGGGACTCCAAGAGCAAGCTCCTCTCCGAATACGCCTATACGGCAATCAAGCGGATAGAATATGCAGGATAAGCAGGAACTGGGCAGAAACGCGAGGGACATCCTGAACCAGCTTGCCGTTATCATCCGCACGGCCCAGCTCCATAACCCTGCAAACGTCGCGGTCGTCTCATCGATAGAAAAATTCGTGCACCTGGTGAACGGGGTACTCAGGGCGGAGGGCCCCATTGAGATTGAGCTCGTGGGCGAGTACTTCTATGCGAACGGCGACCGGGTAAAATTCTCGATGGAGTATCTCTTGAATTTCGATTTCCTCCAGAGGGAGTTCAGGAGGAGGCAGTTGGGGAGCCTTAAAATCGGCTCGGGAACAGCCCCCGAGGACGTGCAGAAATTCCTCACGGCCTTTTTAGGCTGCCAGTACGCCCCCGACCCTTACGAAGACCTTGCGGGGGCGCTTGACCGCGTGAAATCCATAGAGCCGGGGAGGCTCCGCAGGATAGTGGAAGAGGCCCAGGACATAAGGAAAAGCGTCAAGCGCACCTACTACAACGCGGTCTCCTTCACGAAGGGCGTGATGAACAGGATACGCACGGGCGAGCGCATAAGCATGAAAAAGGCAAAGAGGGTCGTGGAGACCATGGTGGATACCCTCCTGGAGCGCGAAGAGTTTCTCCTCGGGATGACCGCAATCAAGAATTATGACGAATACACCTTTCACCACTCGGTGAACGTGAGCATCCTTTCGATAGCTCTGGGGCAGAGGCTCGGGCTCACGAAAAAGGCCCTTATGGACCTGGGTATCGTGGCCCTCTTTCACGACCTGGGAAAAACGGACGTGCCTGCGGAAATTCTCAACAAGCCCTCCCGGTTCACCGAGGAGGAATGGGGCATCATCAAGAGGCACCCGCTCTGGGGGGTGAAAATAATCTTCCAGATGAAGAATTTTGACGCCTCCTCTGTAAGGGCGGCCATAGTTGCCTACGAGCACCACATACATCACGACCACACGGGGTACCCCAAGGTGAAGAGGCTTTCGGAGCTGGACCTATATTCGAGGATCGTAAGCATAGCGGACCAGTACGACGGCATTACCTCTTCGAGGGTCTACGCCCGGAACCCACTCTCGCCAGACGGCGCCCTCGCCCTTATGATGAAGCGGGCCCAAACGCAATTGGACCCGGTCCTCCTCAAATTTTTCATAAACCTGGTGGGCGTCTACCCCGTGGGGAGCCTTATAATGCTCGACACGAAAGAGCTGGGGATAGTCGCGGCCGCGAACCCCTCGGACCAGGGGAGGCCCAGGGTTACCGTAATAACCGACGGGCAGGGGGGAAAAGTAGAGCCCTTCACGGCGGAGCTTACGGAAAGGGGAGCGGACGGGAATTATTTAAGGAGCGTGGCAAAGACGCTCGACCCGAATAAATACCGCATCAATGTAGCGGATTACCTTTTATAAAAATTATGCTCTCCGGGATGTTCAATTCTTAGTAACTTTGCATGGCATAAAATATTTGTCACTCCGGCTTGTCCGGAGTCTTTCTTCGGAAGGATTCCCGACAAGCGGGAATGACATTTATTAATGAATGTGGGCTTACTCCGCCCAGACCTCGATGGCTATTTCGGGGCACATCAGGGCGCAGAGGGCGCACCCCGTGCAGGAATTCCGTTTTTTGCTCCGGGCGGGAAAATAGCCGAGTTTGTTCAAGGTGTTCTCGATCTCTATAATGCCCTTTGGGCAGGCGAGCACGCAGTATTTGCAGCCCTTGCAAAGGTCTCTCTTTATTTCTATCCTGCCCTTTTTGATTTTATTCATAATGGCCTTTCGAGGAGCTCTCTTGCGTGCTTCAAGGAGACCCCGGTGAGTTTCCCGGCGAGCATCCGCGCTATCTCCTCCTCGCGCTCCCTGGCCTTGAGCCTCTTTACTCTAACGCTTACCCTGTCTTTTTTCAAATCCTTTTCCACGGCATAGTGGGCGTCCGCGGCGGAGGCTATCTGCGGCAGGTGCGTGATGCAGAGGACCTGGGGGCCGGAGCGCGCAAGCTCCTTCAATTTCCGCGAGACGTTCTCCGCGGCGGCCCCGCCTATCCCGGCATCCACCTCGTCGAATATGAGGACGGGGACCTCGCCCGCCCCATTTATCGTTAGAGTGCTTTTTATGGCGAGCATTACCCTTGAGAGCTCACCTCCGGAGGCCACCTTCGAAAGGGGCTTCAGGGCCTCCCCGGGGTTTGCGGTGAAGAGGAACTCCGCCCGGTCCATCCCGTCCGGGCCCATTCCACCATGACCCTCGGCCTCCTTCAGGTCCATTTTGAAATCCGCCTTTTCGAGGGCGAGCTCCGCGAGCACAGACATGATCTTTTTTTCCGCGGCACGTGCTTCCTTCTCCCTTTTGGCGGAAAGCTCTTTCCCTGACTTTTTTAAATTTTCCTCTTTTTCCTTTAATTGCGCCTCGAGCTGGGCCCCGGTCTCTTCGAGCCCGGAAAGGGCTTTTAGCTCCTCTTCAGCCCTTTCCCTGAATCTGATTATCTCATCCACGCTCTCCCCGTATTTCCTTTTCAAGCTCTTTATAAGCTCAAGTCTTTCAATTACATTATCGAGCCTTCCGGGCTCCATTTCATACCGGTCCCGTCCCGAGCGCACGAGCATCGCGGCCTCTTCGATAAGGGGGATTGAGGAGTCGAGGAGGGATAGCGGCTCCCCCGCGCTCGAATCGATGCCGCTCATTTCAGTGAGGGCCGCCCTCGCCTTTTTCAGCCTTATAAGGGAGGCGTCTTCATCCCCGTAAAGGAGAGAATGTATGTGCTCGATAAGCTCCTTGAGCTTCGAAAGATTAGAGAGTATTTTCCGCTCCTCTTCCAATTGCTCTTCCTCGCCTTCTCTTAAATTTGCCGCGTCAATCTCCTTTGCCTGAAACGAGAGGAGGTCCTCCCTCTGTGCGCGCTCGCGCCTTCGCTGGGCAAGCGCGTTTAATTTGCTCCTGATAGAACTCACTTCCTCAAAGAGGGCGGCGAACCTTTCCCTTTCGGGGACTGTGCCCGCGAACTCATCCAGGAGAAAAAGTTGGTTACGCGGCGCAAGCAGGCTCTGGTGCTCGTGCTGGCCGTGGATGTCCACGAGGCATCTCCCGGCTTCGAGGAGGGCTTGTGTGGTCACCATCGCGCCGTTTATATAGGCCCTGCTTTTGCCGGAGCCGGAGACCACGCGCCTGAGTATAATCTCTTCCCCGCCTTCTATCCCCATATTGTGGAAGAGGGAGCCGGCCTTTTTCTCGAAATCAAAGAGGGCTTCGATGACGGCCGCCTGGGCCCCCGTCCTTATCATCTCCGTGTAGGCCCTCTCGCCCAGCGCCACGCCCAGGGCGTCCACTATGATGGACTTGCCGGCCCCGGTCTCGCCCGTAAGCACATTGAGCCCGGGCTCAAATTCAATAGAGAGGTCCTCTATGATGGCAAAGTCCTTTATCCTGAGTTCGCGGAGCATTAATTTATTAAATCCATTACTTATTAAATATCGGTTGGAGCTTGTCGTAAGTGGCAAGTACGTGCTCGGGGATGACGCGTATCTCGTCGAGTATGGTCATGAAGCTCATGTCCCCGGCCCAGCGGGGCACTATGTGGACGTGCATGTGCTCGTCTATCCCGGCCCCGGCCACCTTCCCGAAGTTGAGCCCTATGTTGAACCCCTCGGGCCTCATCGCCTTTTTTATGCAGTCCACGGCGAACTTGGCCGTCTCCATTAATTCGGAGAGTATTTCAGGGGAAAGCCCGTCGAAGCTTGAGGTGTGAATGTAAGGGACCACCATCAGGTGCCCGTTATTGTAAGGGTATTTGTTCATTATCACATAAGTGTTCCTCGCGCGGTAAAGTATCAGAAATTCCCGGTCGTTATTTTTTTTGGGGTTTTCGCAAAAGAGGCACTCTTTGGGTTTTTCGGACAGGACGTACTCTATCCTCCACGGGGCCCAGATGACCTTCACGCTTTGGCCCCCTTTAGAAGATTAAGGGCCGCGCGCGCGTCCTCGCCCATTTTTCTCCTTTCTCCGGGGCTGCGGAGTATATATGCCGGGTGGAACGTGGGCACGAGGGGTATGCCCTCGTATTCGTAAATATTCCCCCTGAGTTTCCCGATGGGTGTTTTCGTAGCGAGGAGGTTCTGCGCGGAGACCCGCCCCAGGGCCAATATCACCTTTGGCGCGGTTATCCCTATCTGCTCTTTGAGATACGGGATGCAGGCCCGGACCTCGTCCTCTTCGGGGTCGCGGTTGCCGGGCGGCCTGCACTTGCAGATATTGGCGATAAAGACCTGCTCCCGTTTCAGGCGCATCCACTCTATAAGCCCGGTCAAGATGCGTCCCGCGTCTCCCACGAAGGGCCTCCCCTGGAGGTCTTCCTCCCGCCCCGGGGCTTCCCCTATGAAGAGTATCTCGGTATCGGGGTTTCCCTCTCCAAAGACAATATTCGTGCGGCCCCCTGCCAGTTTGCATTTCCGGCAGTCGCCTATTTCTTCTCTCAGGAGGGATAGTCTTTTTTCTTTTTCACTAATGGAAGAGGTCTTTGTAATGCCGATATTCGCAATCCCCCTGGACGAGGCCGGACTCCCCCCTTTAAAAAAGGGGGGCGAGGGGGGGTTGCCGGATTCCTTTAGATGTGAAACGCGGGGGATTTGCTCTATTCCCATGGCCTTGTAGAATTCGAGTATTCCCTTTAATTGGGCTTTTGTCATCCGCCCCATTTCAGCTTCTCTCTCAGCACCTGGAAGAAATCCCTCTCGAAGGGCAGGAGGAGTTTTGTCTTGAACGGGGATTTCCTGATTATCACGCTGTCTTTTTGCCGAAGCGAGAACCCCACCTGTCCGTCCAGGGCAAGAAAGACCTCGGCCGCGCGGGTTATGGGCTTTATCTCTATTTGGACATCGGGGGGGAGGACGATGGGCCTGATCGCCAACGTATGGGAGCAGATGGGTGTGAGCACTATGCTTTCCACTGTAGGATATAAAACCGGCCCTCCCGCCGAAAGGCTGTACGCCGTGGAGCCCGTGGGGGTGGAGGCGATAAGCCCGTCCGCCCTGAAGGTGGTCATAAGGGCCCTGTCCACATGGGCTTCTATGTCTATTATCTTTGAGGTGGCGCCCTTATTTATGACTACGTCGTTCAGGACCGGGTACTCGGCTATCTGCTCGCCGTGGCGCCTTATGAGGGCGTTTAGCATCATGCGCTCCTCGTAAGGGCAGTCCCCGGCCAGGACCCTCTCCATCGCGTCATAGAGCTGGTCCCTCGTGACCTCGGTAATGAACCCGAGCCCGCCCAGGTTGATCCCCAGGATCGGCAGCCCTTTCTCGCACACAAGCCTTGCCACGGAGAGCATCGTGCCGTCCCCGCCGAAGACGACGACCATATCGCAAAGAGAGGGAATTCCAGCGCGCGGATAACCTTTTATACCGAGCGCCGGGGCGGCGTCCTCGTCAAGGAAAGCATCGAGGCCCCTCTCTTTCAGCCACGGGAGAAAGCCCCTGAGAAGCTCAACCGCGCCCGGAGCGCCCTCTTTCGTGATTATGCCGATCTTTTTCATTATATATCGCTTCTATTATAATCTCTCTCTCCCGGCCCGAGACAATATTTATGTTCACTTTAATGGCCCCTTTTCCGGGCTCGGGGAGCCTGTCGGCCCACTCGATAACGGCGACACCGTCCGAGTCTATATATTCTTCTATACCAATAGCCTCGGCCTCGCGCACGCCGGGAAGCCGGTAGAGGTCTATATGGTAGAAGGGGACTTTCTCGCCGGACTCGAGCCGGCCTTCGTGCTCCGCTATGAGCACGAAGCTCGCGCTTGTGATATCTTTTTCGGGGATGCCCAGGGCCGATGCCATCCCTTTCACAAAGACCGTCTTCCCGCTCCCAAGCTCCCCATATAGATAAACAGTGCTCCCTTTCTGAAGGAAGCCTCCCAATTTCCTCCCCGCAGTCTTCGTCTCGGATACTTTTTCGCTGACGAGCTTAAGCTCGCAGGGCATCCAGGACCTCGCGCCTGCCCACAATGCCCAGCACCTTGCCGCCTTTCACCACGGGCAGGAGATGGACTCCCTTTTCGGTCATTATCGTTGCTATCTCCTGAAGGTCCGCATCTTCTTTCACCGTTATCACGTCCCGCGTGCAGATGTCCTTCACCAGATACGCGGCCATTTTCCGTATCTCTTTCTCTATTGCCGAGGGCCTTTCAAGCGGGATAAAGGCATCGAATATCCTGAGTATTGTGGGTATGTGGAGGCGCTTGTCTTTTGTTATGAGGTCGTTTTCCGTCACGATGCCGTAGAGCCGTCCCTCGGAGTCCACGACCGGGGCCCCGCTTATGTTCTTTTCCATAAAGAGCCTTCCGGCCTCTTCCACGGTGGTATCCGGCGCGACCGTTATGACCTCTTTTTTCATTATCTCAATCGCCCTGGGCATAAGGTCATCTCCTTTCCAATTTTCCTATGAACCCGCCCTGCCTGCCGCCGTCTCTATCCCTCCTATAGGAGTTGAACATATCGGCCTCGCAATATGTGCATTCGCTTGACAGCCAGATATTTTCCTCCCGGACCCCCATCGAGAGCGCCTGGAGCCTGTTGGCGCGTGGTAGGTCGAGGTAAGGCTTTGGGCTGCCTGTTTTGTAGTAATTCCCCTCTCCGGTCTGCGCCTTTACCTTTAGAAGCACGTCTTCCCCCACCTCGTAATGGCACCACTTTATGGCCGGGCCTATTGCTATTTTAATGTTATCCGCAAGCGAGCCGAATTTCTTGTTCATCTCTTTAATGGCGAGCTTTAGTATCCCGTCCGCGGTGCCGCGCCAGCCCGCGTGAACGGCCCCTATGGCTCCGGTCCCTTCGTCATGGAGCAGGATGGGGACGCAGTCCGCGACTTGAATGCCAATAAGGATATTTTCCTTACAGGTCAACACGGCGTCGGCCACGAAGTCCCGCGTTTCCTCCTCTAAGACAATTATACGGTCTGTGTGCTTCTGGACGGGGCAAAAAATGTTATCCGGGGAGATGCCGAGGAGGCGCGCTATTTCCGGTTTATCCGCGCCCGGGGCCTTCCCCGTAAAAAAAGCGGTAACGGAGGCGGAAAAGAGGGGGGGATAAAGGATATGCCCCTTATCCGGCATAAAGGGACTTAAGCGCCGCCGGGATGAAGTTGTGGATATCGGAGGCGAGGACCGAATAGACCCCGAATTCCCGTGCCGCGAACTCTCCGGCAAGGCCGTGGACGTATACCCCGAGAAGGGCCGCATCGAGGGGGGAGACCCCCTGGGCCATGAACCCGGCTATCATCCCCGTCAGCACGTCTCCCATGCCGGCCTTCGCCATGGCCGGCGAGCCTCTTGTGCTTATAAAGGCCCGTCCTTCGGGTTCGGCGATAACGGTCGGGACCCCTTTAAGCACCACATAGGCCCCTGTATCGCTCGCGAGGCGAAGGGCGCTCCCCAGCCTGTCCTTTTCGACTTCTTTGATCGCAACTTGAAGGAGTCCCGCCATCTCGCCCGGATGGGGCGTCAGCACGACCGGGGCCTTCGCGTTTTTGAGGACCGCACTCTGGCCCCTCAAAAGCGTAAGGGCGTCGGCGTCAAGGACCAGTGGAGTAGTACTCATGCCTATCACGTCCTTGACAAGGGATTCCGTGTCCGGGCTTATCCCCATCCCCGGGCCCATCGCGAGCACATCGGCCTTCTCCTGGCTGAATTCAAGAATAACGCCAAGGGCTTCTTTTGTGGGCATCCCGTCCCGCGAGGGGAGGGGGAGTGTCATTTTATCCGTGACCCTCGACTGGTAGACATCCATAAGCTCTTCCGGGACGCCCAGCGTAAGGAGCCCCGCGCCCACCCTCAAATCCGTCTTTGCCGCAAGGAGGGCCGCCCCCGTTTTCCCCTTTGAGCCCGCAACAAGGAAGACATGCCCGTAAGTGCCCTTATGGGAAAAACTGGGCCTCTCCGGAAGGAGGGCCGCGATATTGTCTTTTTCGAGGAGCTCAAGCTTTATGTCCTCATCTCTTAAGAGTCCGGGGGGAAAGCCGATGTCCGAGACCACAAGTTCTCCCGTGTGGGCCGCCCCCGGGTGCAGAAAATGCCCGCGCTTGGGGAGCCCGAAGGTCACTGTGTGATCGGCCCTTATGGCCTTCCCCATTACCTGCCCCGAGTCCGATGAGATGCCGGAGGGGATATCAACGGAGATGACCGGCTCATCCGAGGACCTCTGATTGGTAAGATCTATTATTGCACTGATGTTCCCGCTTACGTCCTTTCCGAGCCCCGTGCCGAATATGGCGTCCACGATTATGGCCGCGTGCAGGTCTTTAGGCTCAAGAGGGGTTTTTTTTATGGGGACCCCAAATTTCCTTGCCGCCTTGAGCTGTGTTTTGAAATCGGCACTCCCTTTGTCCTCTTTGCCAAGAAGGAAGGCCTTTACGTTCCAGCCCTCGTTAAGGAGGAGGCGCGCTACAACAAGCCCGTCCCCGCCGTTATTGCCCGAGCCGCAAAGGACGATCGTTTTCTGGGGCTTTGCGAGTTCTTTTACCTTATTAGCGACGGCAAGCCCCGCCCTCTCCATGAGGACAAGGGAGCAAATCCCGTATTCCTCAATCGTACGCCTGTCGATCTCGCGCATCTCATGGGCGGTCACGATTTTCATGTTTGAGATTATACCACTACTCGAATGAGGGGCGGCGGGGTGTTGCCGCGCCGATAGCACATGGATAAGGGAAGGTGGGGGTAGCGGGGCTCAGAACTGAGCTATTGATGGATGTATAAATAATGTCCTATTTTCTGTCACCCCCGCGAAGGCGGGGGTCCATTTAAAAGCATGGGAAACATGGATTCCCGCTTTCGCGGGAATGACGGCTGAAGGACATTTCTTATGCATCAGTCAATAAATGGCTCGTAAGGACAAAGAACATTATAATTCGCGGGCTCTCACCCGCTCATGATCTGCTCGTAGTTATTCACAATAAAGGCGGGCCTCAGTTTTCGCCCCATCCACCCCCACCTTCTTTGCAGTTGTTGCAAAAACAAAGAAACAGGATCGGAGAGGGGACGGGGTGCTTGCCGGGAGCGAGGGAAGGCAGAAAGCGGCCGGACAATAAACCTAAAAGACAAAGGACATAAGGTGAAGTGGGCACGGAGAGTTACTCAACTGAATAAGATCACTTGGCGCGGTTCCTGAACGAGCGGCGCGGCAACAGCCCCGCCCCCTGTTCCATTTTCTTGGAATCATAGTATTTATCTCATTTTCCTGCCTGCCTTTTATCTCTTATAAGCCGTCCAGACCTTTTGGGCTATATACCTGTCCAGCGAGAGGGCGCCGCCGCCTTTCCAGACGAGGGCAAGGGCCATGCCGAGAATAAGGATGTGGTACTCGAAACCCTCCCCTTTCTGGGCGCCAAACCAGTTCATGAAAAACCCGTTCTGGACATGGTTTAAGAGGGCGCAGACGGTCATCGAGGTCCCTATCCCCAGGGCCGACACCCTCGTCAAAAAGCCCGTAATAAGCCCTATTGCGCCCAGGAATTCGGTCGCGATTACAAGGAGGGTTATGGCCGGGAAAAACCCGAAATTCGTGTAGAAGGCATCTATGGTGCCCGCCACACCGGGGCCGCCCCAGAGGCCGAAGAGTTTCTGCATCCCATGGGGCAGGACGACTATCCCCAGAGCGAGCCTCACAAAAAGGAGAGCGGGATTGGCTTCCGTTTGGAAAATAAACCTGAACATGATGGCCTCCTAAGTTCTTGAATTTTTAAATGGACTATGCGTCTGTCCGACAAATACCGTTTCCTGGTTTGAGGACCCACTATGTTGTAGCCGCAACCTTCAGGTTGCGCTATATGAACGCAGGCTAAAGCCTGCGGCTACACCTTAATGTCATTGCGAGCGAAGCGAAGCAATCTCTTCGCTCTCTTCCCGCATATTTGTATTTGCGAGAGGCTTACTTGACCTTTGAGGGGTTCAGGTAAATGCCTTCTTCTTCGAGTTCCTTTAGTATTGCCAGCACCTCTTCATCCTTGAGGTCATGCCAGGAGAAATAGGCGTCGGCCACGGCGAAAGTGGGCCCGCTTCGGACATTAAGGCAATAGAGTTCGTCCACTTCCTTGAGCACGAAATGGGCGGTGCGCTCGAACGCAGTGGGCACGGCGACCACGATCTGTCCCGCGGCCCTTCTTTTAAGGAATTTAAGCGCGGCAAGCATCGTGTACCCGGAGGCGAGCCCGTCGTCCGTCACTATGACGGTCTTATCCCTTACATCCGGAAAGGGCCGTTCTTTTCTGAAGAGTTTTTCTCTCGCCCTTATCACGTCGAGGGCCTTCTGCATCTGGACCTTCAGGTCCCCGTTCTCGAGGGCAAGGCTCCGCATAAGGGGCTCGTTCAGAACTTCCGTGCCGTCCGGACAGACGGCCCCGAAGCCCGCCTCGGTATTCCAGGGTATATGTATCTTTCTCACGATAAGGAGGTCAAAGTGCATGGAAAGCGCCTTTGCGATCTCTGCCCCCACGGGGACCCCGCCCGCGGGGATGGCGAGGACCATCGCGTTTTTGCCCCTGTACCGGCCCAGAAACGAGGCGAGAAGCTCCCCGGCCTCTTTCCGGGAGCGAAGGAGATGCGTGCGGTTCCTCATCACTTTTTTTTCAATCAAGATTCCCATGGACTAACTGACGGGAAGACCTCTTTTTTATTATTATTTAACTTGCACCGACTTACTAATGCGTTTATTAGTCAGATGTCATTCCCGCTTGTCGGGAATCCTTCCGAGAAAGACTCCGGACAAGCCGGAGTGACAAATAATTGTAATTATACTTATGCACTCCTTAGTATATTCTATTACAGTGGGCCCCTCTCCCCAAGCCTCTACACTCACGTGCTAATCTATAATATGCGGATAGCTATGGTGGATTTCAATAAGTTTATGAACTTATTACCTTTTTAAATGGGACGAAATACGAGAGGACTTGCCCTTCAGGCGCTCCGCGCCGTCCTGCTTAAAAACGCCCTTCCGAAGGGGACGATTGAGGAGCTGGCAAGAGGGCTCCTGAGGCGGGACAGGGCCTTTCTCATGGAACTCACTTACGGGGTCCTGAGGCATAAACTGCTCCTCGAGTGGCTCCTCTCCGGCTTTTTAAGGAAAAGGCCGGGCGAGTCCACCATGCTGAACCTGAAGTGCGCCGCATACCAGATATTCTTTATGCGGGTCCCCGAGAGGGCGGCGGTATACGAGGCGGTAAAGCTCGAAAAGGAAAGGGGCGGAAAACCCGAGCTTGTGAACGGGGTACTGAGGAATCTTATAAGGGAAAAAGACCCTCTTAACATGAAAATAGAAGAACTCAAAAAGAAGACGGAGGACCTCTCCCTGAACGAATCGGAGCGCCTTAAGAGCATAAGTCTCCTTACGTCCCATCCGCTCTGGCTGGTAAAGCGGTATGCCAAAAGGATGGGCCCGGATGAGGCACTGGCCCTCGCGCTTGCGAATAATAAAATCCCTCCGCTCACTTTAAGAGTAAATTTCATTAAGGGGAAACGGGGCGAAATTATCGAATCTCTTGAAGAAAAAGGTTTAAAGCCCTCCCCTACGGATTCGAGCCCGGCGGGCATAAAACTGGAGGACGGGATAAATTTTCTTGAGCTTTCTTCTCTTTATGAGGTCTGCACCCCCCAGGACGAGGCGGCCCAGATTGTGACCTATGTACTTGACCCCCGGCCCGGAGAGCGTATACTCGACGGGTGCGCGGCCCCGGGCGGAAAGACCACCCATATAGCGGAGATGATGAAGGATACGGGCGAGATAATCGCTATGGATGTGGACGAGGGCAGGATGGCTAAATTGCGCGAGAACGTGGAAAGATTGGGCCTCCGCTCGATAAAATCCATGATATTTGATTTGACTATGGCAGAGAGTTCGGATTTGGGCCTCTTCGACCGGGTCATGATAGACGCCCCCTGCACCTCTCTTGGCGTGATACGGAGAAACCCGGATGTCAAGTGGAGACATTCCGAGAAGGACCTCCCGGTTTTTAAAGAGAAGCAGACGAAACTCCTCAAAGCCGGGGCCCGCCTTCTAAAACCCGGCGGGGTCCTGGTCTATTCAAGCTGCTCCACCGAGCCCGAAGAGGGCGAAGAGGTGGTCCGGGAATTCCTGGCATCGGAGGAGGGCAAGGGGTCCAAGGTTGAGAGACCGGCCCTCCCCTTCCTTTCTCCCCTTATAAGGGATTCCTTTATAAGGACATTCCCGCACAGGCATGATATGGACGGGTTTTTCGCGGCGAGGCTGAGATATGAATAAAGTCCTCAAACGGGGCGTCATTCTGGCTTTATTTATAGGGCTGGGCGCCGGCTCGGGCTACCTGGCCTACAAGTATTTGAACATACTCCGGCTTGTGCGGGTGCCGGACATAAAAGGCAACTCCGTCGAGGAGGCCCATAAGGCATTGAAAGCCGAGGGGCTAAGGCTCGTGATCTCAGGAAGGGCCTTCGACGCCGGGACCCCCAAAGGGCGCGTGCTCTCCCAGTCCCCCGCCCCCGGGCAAAAGATATATCAGAAGGAAGAGGTGCGGGCCGTCTTGAGCGAGGGGCCTCCCGTGGGCCTCATGCCCGATATTACCCGTTTGACCGTGGACGAGGCCAAACTCGTTCTTTCCTCCAAACGGCTTTCCATCTCCAAAATAACAAAGGTCCATTCCGAGCTGGTCGATAAGGACCTGATTATAGCCCAGAGCCCCGCGCCCATCGCAAAAATAGACAGGGCCGTAAGCGTGGTTGTAAGCGCGGGCGGGCATGATGTAATCTATTACACCCCCGATTTTACGGGGATGAGCGGGGAAGAGGCCCGGGAGCTTGCGGAAAAACTGGGCCTTATACCCATCCTTGAAGGCTCGGGGACCGTCCTCGATCAAAGCCCCGCGCCGGGCATGAGGGTGCGAAAAGGGCAGGAAATCCGGCTTATTCCGGGAGAATATGAAGAGGAAAATTAAAATAGCGCCGTCGCTCCTTTCGGCGGACTTTTTAAAGCTCCGGGAAGAGCTTAAATCCACGGAGGAGGCCGGGGCCGACATGTTCCATATCGATGTCATGGACGGGAGGTTCGTCCCGAACATGACGATAGGGCCCTTCATCGTGGAGTTCATAAAGAGCGCGGCCGGAATTCCCCTTGACGTCCACCTTATGATAGAGGAGCCCGAGCGCTATGTGGCGGATTTCATCAATGCCGGCGCGGCTTACCTCACGGTGCACATAGAGGCCTCAAGGCACCTGCACAGGACAGTGGGCATGATAAAGGAGAAAGGGGCCCGGGCGGGCGTGAGCCTGAACCCATCTACTCCGGTCTGGGCATTGGAAGACATACTCCCGGACGCGGACCTCGTCCTGCTCATGTCCGTGAACCCCGGGTTTGGCGGGCAGAGTTTCATCCCGCAGGTCCTTGAGAAGGTAAGGTCCTTGAGGAAGATGATAGACGAGAAGGGGCTTTATACGCCTATCGAGGTGGACGGGGGCATAAACCTGGAGAACGCGCGCGAGGTGGCCCTTGCCGGGGCCGATATGCTTGTCATGGGCTCGGCCTTTTATAAATCCGGCGATTATGCCGGGCTTATGGCAAAACTGAGAAAACTCCTCGGTGATATCAATTAAAAAAAGGCTCGAAAAGGCCGACCTCCTGAGGGGAAAGGCAAGATACCGGGAAGCGCTAAAGCTTCTCAAGGGTGCTCTTAAATCCTCCCTTGACACGGAAGAGGAGTTCCAGGCCAATCTCCTTGCCGGGCACGTTTACCGGATGCTTGGGGATTTCGATAAGGCTATTACCCATTATGAGACCGCGATTAAAAAAGCCATAGGACTAAAAGACAGGACAAAAGAGGCCGATGCCTCCGTGAGCCTCGCCCTTTCCGAGAGGGCGCGGGGGAACTGGAGGGATGCCTTAAAGCTCCTCGAAAAGGCTGAAAAAATCTACTCGAAAAATGATGACGCCGAGGCCATCGCGTTCCTTAACTGGTCCAAAGCCGGCACATACAGGATAAAGGGCGATATAGACAAGGCAATCGAGACGTTCAGGGCCGCATACGCCCAGTTTAAAAAATTAAAGGACGGGCACGCGGCCGGATACTGCCTGAACGGCTTGGGCGGGGCCACGAGGGTGAAAGGGCTTTTCAGGGGTTCAATGAAGTATTACTCCCGGGCGAACAAGCTCTTTACGCGCTTGAAAGAGCCCTTCGGGCTGGCCTACTCCTATTGCGGCGTGGGGAACGCCCTGCGCATGGAAGGGGACTGGAAGGGGGCCCTCCAGAATTTCAAAAAAGCCCTCGTTATATACAATAAAATAGGAGATATCGTAAGTTCCTCATACACGCTCTGGAGCGTAAGCAAAACATACGAATTGATGGGGAAGCTCCCCGGATCCGAAAAGGCCCTCAAAGAGGCCGTAAAGCTCTTTAATAAAACGAAGGACCCGCGGGGCAGGATTTATTGCCTCCTTACCGAGGCCGAACTGGCGGCCGTAAAGGGTAAAAAGATACCAGCCCTCCGGCAGGCCCGCATCGCTTTTGAGAGCGCGAAAGAGCATTCGTTCGGCGTGGAAGCTTGCCATGCCTCTCTCCTTATAGGAATACTTTCCGGGACTCCGAAAAACGACTGCTATAAAAAACTCGGCCTCAAGCTTAAATACGGAACACTCCCTCTAAATATCCCTTAAAAGGAGGCCTGCGCCCCGTGCTCAATATCCCCAATATCCTCACAATAATCAGGCTCATCCTTATTCCGGGCTTCGCGATAGCAATTGTGTACCAGAGCTATGATTACGCCCTCTATATCTTCATAGGCGCCGCGGTCACGGACAAGCTGGACGGGGCGATAGCGCGGCTTACGGGAAAGAGCACGCCCCTTGGCGCGTTCCTGGACCCGCTTGCGGACAAGTTCATGCTCATAACGGCCTCTCTCCTCTTTTTCCTTTTCAAGCTCATACCCGTATGGCTTGCAATACTCATCATCACCCGGGATATAATAATAATGACGGGATGGTTTCTTCTTACCCTTATCTTGCATGCGTCCCCGAGGCGGATGAACCCCACGAGGCTTGGAAAACTGGCTGTGGCGGCCCAGTTCGCCCTCTTTTCCGTGATACTCGTGGAGATAAATTTCAATATGCTTTATGTCCTGAAGGACCTCCTGATCTGGTTTTCGGCCGGGTTAACGGTGCTCTCGGGCATCGACTACATACAGAAGGGGCTGTTTATCGCAAGTGAGCACAAGACAGGGGATTGAAATAGAGGAAGTCCTTCCCGAAAGCCCCGCAGGAAAGGCGGGCGTAAAGGCGGGGGACGTCCTTATAAAGGTAAACGGAAAATATGTTTCCGACGTCATCGATTACTGTTTCTTTAAAGACGAATACCCCCTCGAGCTCCAATTTAAAACGGGAGAGGAAAAGACAAATGCCGTCCTTTTAAAGGATGAAAGGAAAGACCCCGGGATGGCCCTCAAGCATTTCCCCGTGAAGCGCTGCCGCAATAAGTGCGTGTTCTGCTTCGTAGCCCAGCTCCCGAAGGGGCTGAGAAAGACCCTCTATGTAAAGGACGAAGACTACCGCATGTCCTTCCTGTACGGGAACTATATCACGATGACGAACCTCTCCGAAAAAGACAGGGAACGCATAGCGTCCCAGAGGCTCAGTCCCCTTTACATCTCGGTGCACGCAACGGACCGCAAGATACGGAACCATCTGCTCGGGAATCCCGATGCGGCGGATATCCTGAAAGAGCTTGCCTTCTTGAGGGAGAACAAGGTCCGCTCCCATGTGCAGGTGGTACTCTGCCCCGGCATAAACGACGGGGACGTCCTCAAGAAGACGTTAAGGGACCTTTACGGATTTTATCCCTACGTATCCTCGATTGCGGTAGTGCCGGTCGGGCTTACGGCGCACCGGAAGGTGAAGGTGCGCCCGGTACTGGCGGATGATGCGGAAGCGGCCCTCCGCACGGTCCTCTCCTTCCAGAGGCGTTTTCTCAAAAAACACGGGGACGCGATAGCCTTCGGGGCGGACGAGCTTTATATCAAGGCGGGGAGGACCTCTTTTCCGGCGTTAAGGGAATACGGCGACCTCCCGCAGATCGAGAACGGCGTGGGCATGGTGCCTGTATTCATCAATGAGGCAAAAAGACTGAAATTAAAGGAACCCGCCAGGAAGGAAAGATATCTTACCTTTACCGGCCAATCCTTTTTCCCTTACCTGAAGAAATATCTGATGGAGAAGCTCGTAAAACATGGGTACGAGATGACTGCCGTGCCGGTCCGAAACGGGTTTTTCGGGGAATCGGTGACGGTCACCGGGCTCCTTACCGGGCGCGATGTCGTGCGGGCCCTCGCCCCTCGCGCAAACGCGCATGATATACTACTCGTGCCCGACGCCGTCATCAGGGAGGGCGGGGACATGTTTTTGGACGACTTGACCGTATCGGATGTCGGGAAGGCCCTGGGCATGAAGAGCAGGCCGTTCGAGGCCGCCCCGGAGGGGCTCCTGAGGGCATTGGAGGGCAACTGAGAATAAACGCGCATACAAGACTTCTGGGCCTTTTCGGCTGGCCCGTGGAGCACAGCCTCTCTCCCGATATGCACAACGCCGCCTTCGGGGAGATGGGGATAAATTACTGCTATCTTGCCGTACCCGTAAGGCCCGAAGACCTGGGAGACGCGGTCCGCGCCCTCAAGGCATGGAACGTGAGGGGGGTAAACGTGACCGTCCCCCATAAAGAAAAAGTGGTCCGGTTTCTGGACGAGCTTGATAAAGAGGCCGAGTTCATAGGCGCGGTCAATACCATCGTGAACACGGAAGGCAAATTAAAGGGCTATAATACCGACGGGCGCGGTTTCATGCGGTCGCTTGAGGAGGAAAACATTCCCGTAAAGGGAAAAAACGTGCTCGTCATCGGCGCGGGAGGCGCCTCCCGGGCCATAAGCTATTATCTTTCCGGGGAAGCAAACAGAGTCTCCATATTCGATATAGACACGGAAAAACTCGATACCCTTGTGAGGGATTTGAAAAACATCAGGGATAATGTCCGCGCCCTGGAGAAAATAGATTCCATTAAGGAAGAGGATGTGGTCATAAACGCAACTCCCCTGGGGCTTAAAGAGACCGATCCCCTGCCCCTCGCGATCTCCTTCCTAAAAGAGGGCCTTTTAAAAGAGGGCCTCGTGGTTGGAGACCTGATCTACAGGGACACTCCCCTCCAGAAAAAGGCGCGCGAGATGGGCCTCAAGACCTTTAACGGGCTTGGAATGCTCCTCTGGCAGGGGGTGCTCGCCTCGGAGCTATGGACCGGGATGAGGCCGCTTCATGATACGATAGATACGATGCGAAAGGCGATGCGAGAGGCCCTTTTGGCGGGAATGAATAAATGACCTATGTTGCGGTTTCGAGAAGATTTGGGTTGCTGATCGCGGGAGCGGCTCTCATCATTGTTGCCCTTCTCCTCTTTATAAGGGAAGGGGCCGAAAGGGCCCCCGCACGCGTCCCGGACTCCGTTTCCTCGTTTTTGGAGGAAGTGAGGGTCATAAACGTTCAGGATGAGAGTATCGCATGGTCGCTCGATTCAAAAAGGGCCCAGGTCCTCCGGAACGGGAAGGACGCCCGGCTCGAGGACGTACGGATGGAAGTGCCGGCCGAGGAAATCCTTGTCCGTGCCCCGGGCGGCTTGTTCGATATGGATAGCGGGAGCTTGAAGCTCACCGGGGAAATCAAAACGGAGATAAAGGGCTATGATGTGGAAACCGGCGCCATCGAGATAAAACCCGGCGGAAAGGTCACGACTTCCGGGGACGTGGTCCTCAAGGGGGACGGGATGGAGGTCCGCGGCAGGGGCCTCGAAACCGGAGAGGAGAAAAAGGTGAGGTTAAAGAGCAATGTCAAAGCCGTATTCGATTAAAGTCTTCATAATACTTGCCGCTCTTTTTTGCCTGGGCTTTTTTATGCGGGCCGAAGGCAATGCCGAGGAAAAGGCCCTCCCAGGAAAAGGAAAAGGCCCCATAACCATAACGGCCGCCTCCCTCTCCGCCGACTCGAAGGCGCGGAGGGCGGTCTTCGAGGGCAATGTCGCGGCAAAAAGCGAAGAGATGACGATGCACTCGGACAGGATGGTCGTCCTCTATTCGGAAGAGGGAGGGGTGGAGAAGATCGAGGCCGCGGGATCGGTCAGACTCGTTAAAGGGGACCGGGTAGTCACCTCCGGAAAGGCCGAGTACACGCGGGCCGATGACAAGGTCGTCTTCACCGAAAACCCAAAAATAGCGGAGGGGCGCACTCTTATAACGGGCAGCAAAATCATCTACTATATGGGAGAAGACCGCACGTCGGTCACGGACAGCAAGGTATTCATTGAACGTAAATGATTACAACGATGAGCAAATGAGAGAGAGGACCAATATCCTCAAAGCGGAAGGGCTCACGAAGCGATACGGAAAGAGGCTTGTCGTGGACCATCTCTCCCTTGAGGTGCGCTCCGGGGAGATCGTGGGGCTCCTGGGCCCAAACGGGGCCGGGAAAACGACAACTTTCTACATGATGGCGGGCCTTTTGAAGCCCGAATCGGGCGACATAAGCCTGAACGGCGAGGACATCGGAAAGCTCCCCATGTTCGAACGGGCCAGGCGCGGCATCAGTTATCTCCCGCAGGAGCCCTCGATCTTCAGGAAGCTCTCGGTAAAAGACAACATTAGGGCCGTCCTCGAAATAAAAGGGATGGAAGGGGCCGCGATAGAAGAGCGCACCGAGAGGATACTGGACGAGTTTCAGCTGAGGGAATTCTCGCATCGGGAGGGATTCAGGGTATCCGGCGGAGAGCGGCGAAGGACCGAGATAGCGCGCTCCATAGCGACCGAGCCCGGCTTCATGCTCTTTGACGAACCTTTCACCGGAATAGACCCGATTGCTATAATAGAACTAAAGAAGATGTTAAAATATCTCCGGGAGAAAGGGTTGGGAATCCTTATAACCGACCACAACGTGAGAGACACCCTCTCCATAACGGACAGGGCTTACATAATCAGCGAGGGAAGGATCCTCTATGAGGGGACCCCGGAGGAGCTGGTAACGGAACCCCGGGTGAGGGAGACCTACCTGGGCCGGGATTTCAGGTTTTAATGTAAATGGCCCTTGACAGCCGCCTTGAAATAAAGATGCTCCAGAAGCTGATACTCACGCCCCAGCTTCAGCAGGCGATAAAACTCTTGCAGATGCCCCAGCTCGAGCTCTCCCTGTCCCTTACAAACGAACTCATGGAAAACCCGTTCCTCGAAGAGGCCGCCGAGGAGAGCGTCTCGGAGTCCTCGGAAATAGAGATAAGGGAGTCCGAGCCCCGGGATGAATTTGACGACACCGAGGCCCCGCTTGAAAGGATGATGAGCTTCTCCAATGACGATTACTTCGACGAGCGGGGGATGGACGGCCGGGACTTGGGGTATTTCAACCCCGGCACTGTGCAGGCCCCGTCGTTCGAGAACTTCGTAAGCAGGGAGGGAGACCTCCAGGACCACCTCACGTGGCAGTTGAGGCTCTCAAACACCTCGGAGAAGCTCCGCGAGGCGGCCGAGACCGTCATCGGCAACCTGGACGAGAACGGCTATCTCCAGGCCACGGACGAGGATATCGCCGGGATGGCGGGCTGCTCCCTGGAGGAGGCCCGCCAGGCGGTGCGTTTCGTGCAGGGGCTGGACCCCACGGGCGTGGGCGCAAGGAAACTGACCGAGTGCCTCCTCCTGCAAATCGATTCCCTCGGGCTCAAGGGGAGCCTCGTGGAGAGCCTTATTACGAACAACCTCGAAGACCTCGAAAAAAAGCGATATGCCCATCTGGCGAAAAAATACAGTTGCAGCACGGACGATATACTGGCCGCAGTCCACGTGATTGAGAAGCTCGAGCCCAAGCCCGGCAGGAACTATTCCGGCACGAGCCCGGTCTATATCGCCCCGGACGTTTACATCGTGCGCTCCGAGGGGGACTTCATCATTATTTTGAATGACGAGGGTATGCCGAGGCTCAGGCTGAGCCATATTTACAGGAGGCTTTTAAGCCAGAAGAACAGCCTGGCCAAGGAGGAAAAACAGTTCCTTGACGAAAAGCTCCGCTCGGCCATATGGCTCCTTAAGAGCCTGGACCAGAGGAACAAGACGATTTACCGCGTGGCAGAAAGCATCCTCAAGTTCCAGCGGGAGTTCTTCGAGCAGGGCGTGAGCCGCCTGAAACCCCTGAACCTGAGAGACGTGGCCACGGAACTCGGCATGCACGAGAGCACCATCAGCCGCGCCACATCGAACAAATATCTCTCCTGCGACCACGGGCTCTTCAGCCTCAAGTTCTTCTTCTCGAGCGGGCTTTCAAGCGGCTCGGGCAAGATGAGCTCCACCTCGGTCAAGGACATCATAAGGAAGATAATCGAAGAGGAGGACTCCAGAAAACCCCTCTCGGACCAGGAGATAGTCGAACTCTGCAGACAGAGTACCAGCAACATCAACATTGCGCGAAGGACCGTGGCCAAATACAGGAAGGAGCTCAACATCGCTCCCCAGAACCAGAGGAAACGCTACGACTAAAAGGGAGGCCGCTATGAACATCTACGTGACGGCAAGACACCTTGACTTGACACCCGCCCTCAAGAGATACGCCGAGGACAAGGTCGGCAAGTTCGACCGCTTCCTGCCCAACCTGGCAGACGCCAAGGTCACGCTCACCCTCGAGAAGAACGTGCACAGGGCCGAGGTCCTTTTGAACGCGAACGGCTTTCTCATCCGGGCCGAGTCCTCCACGGGCGAGATATATTCCGCCATAGACGAAGTTATCGAAAAGCTCGAAAAGCAGGTCACGAAATACAAAGGCAAGCTCACCCATCACAGGAAGGGCGAAAACAAGAACGCGAAGGCCCCAAGCCAGGCCCCCGTGGACGAGGGCGGCAGGATCATAAAGGTGAAGCGCTTCGACATAAAGCCCATGACGCCCGAAGAGGCCTCGCTCCAGATGGAGCTCCTGGACCAGTCATTCTTCATATTCACAAACGCCCTCTCGGGCAACATAAACATAATTTACAAAAGGAACGACGGGAACTACGGACTGATTGAGCCCATCAGGTAAAAAAGAAGAGACGGCGCAAAAACCGCTTGTCGTCATAATCACGGGCCTCTCCGGTTCCGGAAAGACCGTGGCCCTCCGGGCGATAGAGGACAGCGGTTTTTTTTGCGTCGATAACCTGCCGCCCCAGCTTATAGACGAGTTCATCCGCATCTCCGTGAGCCAGAAAAACATCTCGCGGGTGTGCATAGGCATAGACGTGAGGGAGAAGGAATTCCTCTCCCAGTACGAGGGCACGATCGAGGGCCTCAAGGACAAGTACAATATCGTCATGATATTTCTCGAGGCGGAGAAATCCGTTCTCATAAGACGGTACAGGGAAACGAGGCGGCCCCACCCCATCCCCGGCGAAACCATAGAGGGCTCGATAGAGCAGGAGATCGAAGTGCTCGCCCCCCTGAGGAGCCATGCCGATAAGATAATCGACACCACCAACTTCTCCCCGCACCAGTTGAGAGACCTCGTGAACGTCTTTTTGGGCCTGGAGGGGGCGGGCTTCCAGCTCCACCTCATCTCCTTCGGCTACAAGTACGGCATCCCCCAGCAGGCCGACCTCATACTGGACAGCCGCTTTCTCCCTAACCCGTTCTTCGTGCCCGAGTTGAAGGACCTCTGCGGCCTGGACGAGCCCGTTAAAAAATTCGTCTCGAAAAACAAGCTCACGAAAGACTTCGTGAAAAGGCTCAACAACCTCTTTGCCTTCCTCATCCCCAACTACAGGAAAGAAGGCAAGTCCTCACTCACAATCGCCATCGGCTGCACCGGCGGCAAGCACCGCTCCCCGGTCGTCGTGGAGCTTGTAGCCACCGGGCTAAAGAAGCTCGACCTCCCCGTCTCCGTCTTGCACAGAGACATATAATGCAATTGCCTACGCCCACCCCTCCTTACCTCCCCTTGGTAAGGGGAGGAATTCTAAGCCACGTATCGCGCTTAATTTCCCCTCCTTGCCAAGGAGGGGTGAGGGGAGGTGCCTTACCAAGGAGGCAGTTGGGGGAGGTTTTGTATGCTCCTTAAATCCTCCCCCTTAGACGAAGGGAAACGCCTCGATCTTTTCCTTTCCGAAAAAAGCGGCCTAACTCGCTCCCAGGTGAAAAAACTCATAGAGGCGGGAAGGGTCCATTTAAAAGGGAAGGCGTTAAAGGCATCCGATAAAGTTAAGGCGGGGATGGAAATAGAGCTTGAGAGGCCGGTAGTTGAAACCGAGGGACTTGTTCCGGAAGCGATTCCGCTAAATATCCTTTATAGGGACGATTACCTTGTCGTGGTGGATAAGCCTGCCGGGATGGTCGTCTACCCTGCCCTCGGGCACGCCCGAGGGACCTTGATGAACGCGCTTGCCTTTCACGTAAAAAAACTCGCTACGATAGGCGGGCCGCTCCGGGCGGGCGTTGTCCACAGATTGGATAAGGACACCTCGGGCGTGATGGTCGTGGCGCTGGATGATAAGGCGTATTACGGGCTCCTGGAGCAATTCAAAGAGCGCACGATAAAGCGGTCGTATGTCGCCCTGATATATGGCTCGCCCAAAGAGGACGAGGGCGTTATCTCCCTTAAAATAGGCCGCGCGATATCCGATAGAAAAAAAATGTCCGTTAAGACTCGGCACGGGCGCGAGGCCCTCACCCAATGGCGCGTCCTCCAGAGGTTCAAGGGGGCCACTCTTATAGAGGCAAGGCTTGGGACGGGAAGGACCCACCAGATAAGAGTGCATCTGGCGGCAATGGGATATCCTGTTTTGGGCGATAAGGTTTACGGCAAAAAGACCCATATAGAGCTGGATAGAAAGAAAATCCACATCCCCCGCCAAATGTTGCATGCGCAGGTATTGGGCTTTAAGCAT